>JAABUV010001728.1_pt1 | contig 31065 bp, 33 predicted proteins | sample 5559971 | NCBI WGS metagenome assembly JAABUV01 (sample SAMN10711881, study PRJNA513362) | rock metagenome | isolation source: Antarctica rocks | place: Antarctica: Victoria Land, Knobhead nord | collected 2015-12-19
TCGATGCTAGCTTCTTTTTGCGAACTTTTCATCGCTTTTCGCTTTTTCATTCCTTTGAATTTCACAATCGCTCGTGTTTGCTCTTTTTGCTGCGAATTCGCATTTCGCAGATTGATTGTATTCTTGTCGTTATGCGCGTTTGCATGTGAATTTAGCATCAATGCATCGAGTGAACTAAACATGTATTGCGTTTTCCTATTTACTGATGTGAGCGATTTTTGTTGACTGCGAAATAAATCGACAATGTCGTTCTGCAGTTGTTTGCTTGTTGACGAATTCATGCTAAGTTCATCTCATAGATCTGTTTCAATCTCTAACGTTGACTTTTTGATTTCTATCGTCGACGTTTTGAGTTCTGACGCTGAGCTATTGCTTCTGCTGAGTTTCGCGTTACTATTCGCGAAACGGAACGAGAAACAGCACATAAAGCAACTCTTTATATTTCTTTTCATAGAGGGTTTTTTCGAGTTTCAAGCTTCAAGCTTCTAGAAAATTCACTTGACATCACTTAAATATCTTTTTAATCTTTTATTCAGAGCGTTTCACGTAGACAGTAACTTTAGTGTAGAGATCTCTCAATTTCTATCTTGAAATCTGCAATAGATCGTCTTCTATTATCGACTTATGTCAGACGAAAATGATATAAATCTAGTCTGCAAAAGTCTAGATTACTCTTTTTGATAGAAAATGCTTGACGCAATTGCTTTATATTTCAGATATTGAAGTAGTTGCGTTGTGTCTTTGCAGTATATGTATAACAACTTCTTTCTTTTGTGCTTTCATTTTCTCGTTTCTTCATGTTCTTTTCGCTTTACTCATTTTCTTGTTGCAATTCGAGTACTTTTCAAGTACTCTAGCATTGCGATTCTTTCAATCTTGATGATAAACAACATCAATATAATGTTCATGTTTTTGAACTGTGCTTTTGCTTTAAGCTGTAACTGTTCTGCTCTATAATGTTTGCAGTTCAGTAGTAAGTGCTTCGACGTTTGTCTCGCCTTGCATATTTCATAGCATTTGTTCGAATTATTCTCTGATAATCGATGCAAATAGCTTTTGAAATAGTCATGTTTCATTTTTAGCTGTATAAATGTTGAAAACGTCAGTCTGTCTATTTTTCGAAGCTTCTTTAGTGATCTGTAACTCAGATTCACTCTCGCTGTGTGCTTCTGATACTGATTTTCTTTTTTGATGCTGTTGTTTCATGCAATTAGTCATTGCTCTTTTGTCTCTTTGTTTATTTGCTTTTTGATGAAGCTCATGATTGTTCTTTTTCTGATGTCGATTGTTAATCTTTTTTGTGTTGCGTCTTTGATCAATTGGTTCGCTGCTTCGTTTTCGACGATGTCTTTGCGACTTGATACTCATTGTATGCAAATATGACATCGATTTTGTTGCAGATTGATCAAATTTTGTTGTATGTTATTGAATAACTTCAAGTTGACATTGCTCTTTGTCTTTAGTCTTTGCAGCGTCATTTGACTGTCTGTGTACATTCAAATTTCGCTGTCTTCAGATGCTTCTTCGCTGCATATTGCGATTGCATCGTCAATAGCTTGCAATTTTGCTTTCGTTATGATTATTTCGTTGATTACGCTTGTCGCTTTGCTGTATCTAACAGGCTCGTGCGTGAATATCATCGCGATTTCGATTTCTGTTTTGAACTCTGCTATCTTTTTTCAAGTTTGCGATGCATCAATGTACATCACTATGTTTTTCGTCTTTTTGACTATTGTTTTCAGTTCTCTATAGTGTGTATTTATCATTTCGCATGTTTCATCTCTTGCGAATTCAATTTGCATCTTTGCCAGATATTCAATTTTCTGATCTCATGATTTCTTAAAGTGAGATATTTCAATCTTCTATATTGAACTAAGCATTTTATGCACTTTGTTCAATATTCAATATATTTGTGTGAGTTTCTCTTTGCAATTCTTGACTTTTTGAGACAACTTTGTCGTTGACTCGTTTCAATTCAGATAATTTGTCACGTTCAGATTCAGATTCAATTCAATGATGTATTAAGATGAATACAATATGAGTGTTCAATCAACAACGAGATTTACCTGTATGAAATGCTGACTACGAATTTTCTGCAAGTTATGCTTGTCAGAAAAGCTGAACAATCTCATCAACATTGACAAAGCAGTAACAGCACTTTACTCATGCATTGAGCTCACACACAGTCGAAGAGCGAGACAATAACAACGTGATCGTCGACGTGTTGAAGCTCGCACATACACAGAAGAACAGCAACGTCTTTGCATACATGCTGCAATTCACATACGACATACACACATATACTGCAAAGACACGACTCAGCTTTGATGCATACACAAACAGATGTAATGCAGTAAATCGATCGGTTTTTCGCATTTTCAGATCGATTTACACGCAGCGTAATCACACACAGAGCAGTAACAACGCTTTATTCACACGTTGAGCTCATATACAATATACACACATATATTGCGAAGGCACGACTCAGCTTTTGCGCATATACACATCGATACGATGCAGTAAATCGATCGATTTTTCGATTTTCTGATCAATTTACATGTGTCACAAACACATACATTGCGAAGACATGACACAGTCTTTGCTCATATACACAGAACGACAGCAACGTCTTTGCGCACACGCTGCAACTCATATACATCACACACACATACACTGCGAAGGCACGACTCAGCTTTTGCACATCTACACGTCTGCATGATGCAGTAAATCGATCGATTTTTCGCTTTATCAGATCGATTTACATGCATCGCAATCACATACACAACAAAAACATGACACAGTCTTTGCTCATATACACAGAATGACAGCAACGTCTTTGCGCACATGCTGCAATTCATATACATCACACACACACATACTGCAAAGGCACGACTCAGCTTTTGCACATCTACATGCTTGCGTGATGCAGTAAATTGATCGGTTTTTTCAATTTTCTGATCGATTTACATGCGTTGCAAATACATAGATCAAAGCTCATTTAGTTCGTTTAGCTGAGTGATCATACAGTGAACTCAAAAGCTTACGTCAAAGTGATCAGCTTTCATCTACATAAATCAAAGCTCATCTAGCTCGCTTGACTTGATGATCATATAAACAAGTTGAAAGTTTACGTTGAAGTGATCAACTTTCACAATTTTGAGTTATCTATGTGATCACTTGATCATATAGACAGTTCACGCGCTTGTATGCGCAAACTATCGATGTGATTGATTCATGAGAAGATATAAAGCAGCGACTTTGATCAGATTACATGTAACTTAGCATACACATAGCGTCTAGACAGTGTCATAGTCATAGACTGCATGCACTTAATGAAGAAATAAAAAATAAAAAAATAAAAAACTGAGCTTTTCATTGAGCTTTTCATTGAGCTTTTCACTGATTTTTCAATTGAGCTTTCTACTGATCTTTTCACTGATCTTTTGATTGATTTTTTAACTGATTATTCTACTGATTACTTTACTCATCATTTTACTCATCATTTTACTCGTCATTCTACTCATTATTTTACTCATTATTTTACTTATCATTCTACTCATCACTTTATATGCTCATTATTTACTCGCTCATCTACTCACTATCTACTATCAGAATCATGTCTAAATGATACAACTAATGAAAATCAGAGTTGATAGTGCTTGATCTTTAAAAATAGCTATAATGAATATTAAGAATACAGAAGAAGATTGATACAAAAGCTTCTATTTATGTAATGTTCAGAGACTGCGCTAGACTCAAAAGAAATGTATCTGTGACATGAGAAGAATGTGATGTAGATGAACAAGATGTTGATGAAAGAAAAGAATATTGAGAAAGAAAAAGAGATTGAGTCATATTTAAGTCATATCTGACTAGCTTGCTGATTAGTTCTAATTATCACGCAAAAAACTTGCTATCGTTCACTGTGAATTGATTAAAGCTTCAATCTTGTTTAGTTTTATCAATCTTAATATGCTCATAACATTATCTCTCTTTTCGAAAATTTATGTTCACATGAATGTAGTTTATTTGCTCACTTTTATTGATAGTTATTTTGATATTTAGCGCGATTTGTTTGAATATAACTTATGAAATTCATTCAAAACTTTCTCTGAGTCATTGAATTTCTCTTTATCAACATAGTATCATTCATTGTTTCTATCTAGATCTGTTCATTTGACTTTGTACTATATTCAATCTTGATAGCGTTTGAAGTTTAATATATCATCTATCTTTCAATATTCATCATCTTCAATAGTGATTGATCTGAGTGATTCTGAATGCTGTTTTGATAAAGAGTCTTCTGAATATGATTACAGTAGCTTTGAGCTGAACATTGAATGCAAATGCTTCATGCTGACTGATAAATGAAGATGATAGAAGATACTCACTTTGACAGTGATTTGATAAAGATCTAGCTGTTTATCTTTCAAATCTTTGCAGAGTCTCGTTGTCTTAACATTTCTGAAAGATAGTCAAACTCAGTCATTTACTTCATAAATGATGTTTTATTTATGTTTATTGATTTGAACTTCAATGATCAGCTTCATCTTTTCAATTGTTGATGATCAAAGTTCAGTAGCTTTTTCATTTGAATGATAATATTATTTGCTTTTCTAGCTTCAAGTCGTTCATGAGTTGTTTCATAGTCAGTTGTATCTAAATTGAAACTCATTTGAAGATGAAATTCTTTATTAAAGTAGAAGAGAGTCATTGAAGTGATTGAGAAAATATTAAAATTGTTGCTGAATTTCATCATAAATATTCATTTGACTCAGTTGTTCTGCATGTAATTGCAGTAAATTCTAAGTTCGCATTCAACATCTTGATTGACTCATTTTGATTGATCGTTGATCTCAGAATGATAGACTGTGAATAAACTAGCTGTGATTCTCAGTCACTTGCAAAGACTTTTTCACATAGTTGATATGAATTGAGAGTTTCTGTTCAAAACAATAGAACTGAGTAAATCATGCAGTCGATAAACGTTTCATAGCATGATTCAAACCGTTTCTTCAACTGAGATGTCATCGTCTTTTCAATGATAGAAAACATAGTAATGTTCTTTGATAAAACAACATATGATTATGCAAATGATGTTATAGTTTTCTGACAAAGATAGTTCAGTGATGAAGTTCATAGTTATATCTTTTCAGCATTTCTGTGAAATCAAGAAAGAATGATGAAGTTCATTGATGCTATTTCTAGAAACTTTGCTTCGCTGACAAGCATGATAGTTTCAAATGTATCATTGAATAGTAGCTCAATGATCTGATCAATAGTAGAAATGCTGAACTAGATTAATGATTCATTTATTGTCAAGATGAAAGATTGAAGATTGATCATGCACTTCTTGTAGTAATTTCATGTGCATGTTCTCAAAGATTCACAGTGAATCTTTTCTAAATAGAATGTCATCAATGATTTCACAGTTCTTTAGTTTAGTGATATGAAATTTGAGCTTGTTTTCATTCATAGCTTGTTTATATTTGCTGCAGAGCTCATCTGTTTAATTGATCATTCATACTTGTTGATAGAAATTTGCTTTCAATTCAATAAATAGAATATCAACTCTATCAAAAATCTGAATAGTCTGAAAATAATCTTCAAGACACTGAGCTGATTCAGAAACGTTTGCTAGAAGCATTTTGATTAAAGCATTGACTTTAGTGTTCATTTTCTCTGATTTAAAAATGATCTAAAAGTTGAACTTCAATAAAATGTGAAGATAGTTGACTTGTCATTGACTCAACTATTTGTTTTTCATAAAGATCATCAAAGTTTGATGATCAATGAACATCTGAATGAGTAGTTCAGTGAATTCCAGCTTGAGTCATCAATGTTTGAAGCATTGAATAATAACTAGCAATTTCTTGTCATAAATGTGATAATTGATTTCAGCGAGAATCATGCATTTGCTGTAGAAGATCATTGAATGAAGAACTTTCTCATCATTATACTGAGATAGTATTTCATCTTTTACATAGTTCAAAGCATTGATCTTCAGAATAGCTTTTTATTTGAGATCAGAGTAACATCTGCAATTTGTAAAGAGTGACAGAGACAGATTTTAGCGCTTTTAGCGATCAATATCTCAAATATTCATTTAATCTTATGTCTCAGATTTGCGTCACTTTTAGCTGATGCATATTCTTAAAAGCGTCAATATTCTCAACATTTTTAGCATTTCTAGCATTCTCATAAGCGCAGTATGCGCCTTTATCATTTAATTCAATAAATATGACTATTTTGACATTTGTAGCATTGATATGTAGTTGCAACGTTGAATAATTAATGATTGATTTGACTATCTAAATAATAGCTATTTAATATATGCGTCAAGAAAGTCAATGAGAAAGTCAATGAAAAAGTTAATGAGAAAGTTAATGAGTAAACTAGAGAAATAGAAAGTCATGTAGAATGATTGATAAAGTCGTGTTTGAAGCTTGATAGAAAACAAATTTGATTCTTGATTGCGAAGCAATTCAAAGCTTGATGAAAAGTCATGTAGAAAGTCATGAAGAAAGTTATGTAGAGAGTCATATAGAAAGTCATGTAGTAAAAAGATCAGTAGATGACTCAATCAAAAGATCAGTAGAAAGCTCACTAAATGACTTGATCAAAAGATCAGTAGAAAGATCAGCGAGAATGCTTGATAGAGAAACATGAAAAGTGCTTGATAGAAAGTCATGAAGAATGCTTGATAGAAAGTCATGTAGAAAGTCATGTAGAAAGTCATGTAGAAAGCATTGTTTGATTCGTGTTATGCGCTTGATCGACGCGTATTTTGAAGCATGTAGAATGTTTGATAAAGCATTTGATAGAAAGCTCAGTCGATAGCTCAATAAATAGCTCAGTAGAAAGATTGATAGAAAGATTGATAGAAAGCTCACTAAATGACTCGATCAAAAGATCAGTAGAAAGCTCACTAAATGACTCGATCGAAAGATCAGTAAGAAGCTCACTAGTAGAAAGATCAATAGAAAGATCGATTGAAAAATCAGTAGAAAAATCAGTGAAAAGCTCAGTAGAAAGTATTGTTTAAAGCATTGTTTGACTTGTGTTATGCGCTCGATCGACACGTATTTTGAAGCATGTAGAATGTTTGATAGAGTGTTTAATAGAAAGCTCAGTAGAAAACTCACTAGTAGAAAGATCAATAGAAAGCTCGATCAAAAGATCAGTAGAAAGCTCACTAGAAAGATTGATCGAAAGCTCAGTTGATAGCTCAGTAAATGACTCGATCGAAAGCTTAGTAAATGACTCGATCAAAAAATCAGTAGAAAGCATTGTTTGAAGCATTGTTTGACTTGTGTTATGCGCTCAATCAATGCGTATTTTGAAGTATGTTTTGAAGCAAGTAGATTGACTAGTAGACGAATGAGTAAATAGCTGAGTTGATAGCTGAGCTGTAGCTGAGTTGATAGCTGAACATGTAAGTATTTTGATTGTTGTTGTTCTGAAAGATAGAAACTACGAAGAAAAAAAGAAGGTGAAAACTTTGAACTCTCTAGCATCAATTCTATAAAGCTCGAAGCGAAGATTATCGAGTAGGTAAGATAGATAGCTGAGCATTTGAGATGATGAGTACTATAGATAGAAAGTCATGTAGAAAGCATTGTTTGAAGCATCGTTTGATGTGTTTTATGCGCTTGATCAACGCGTTTAGTAGAATATTTAATAGAACTTTTGATAGAAAGTTTGATAAAGTATTTGATTGAGCGTTTAATAAAGCTTTTGATAAAGCGTTTGATAAAGTACTTGATAGAGTGTTTGATAGAGTATTTAATAGAGCGTTTGGTAGGAAATTCGGTAGAAAATTCAATAGAGCGAGAAGATGAGCGAGTAAGTGAGCGAGTAGATGAGCGAGTAAAATGCTGAGCATGTAGATGAGCGAGTAGATGAGCGAGTAAAGTGCTGAGCATGTAGATGAGCGAGTAGATGAGCGAGTAAATGAGCGAGCATGTAAAATGATGAGTAAATAAACGAGTAAATAAGTGATTGTTAACATATGCAACATATGCATAAAAGCGAAATTCAGCTCAATGCATATGAACAAACGCAGATTTTATCGACAAAAGCAAATTGCAGTCTAACAAGATCAGCTTAAATTCGAATTTTATTTCGCTTCAAGTGATAAATATCACTTTAGTTAAATTCTAAAATTTTGTTCACTTTACAAACTGTCAATGAACGAAGTATTGAGATCAAGCTGACTTGTTTCTTTAGATTGTCAAAGACTTGAACACAGATTTTATTTTAAACAAAAAATATGTTTTTTCTAGTCAGCTGAGTGAATGATTTGACTAGCTTCGAGAAGTTTTTAATGAAACGACGATAGAAGTTAATAAATCTCACGAAGCTCTGAATTTCTTTTAGATTGATTGAAGTGATTCAGCTAACTATGACTGTCACTTTGCTGAGATTCATACGAAGATTTAGTTCTGATACAATGATTTCTAGAAAGACAGTCTCTTCTACATCAAATTTGCACTTTCAAATATTCATCTGCAGTTCAGCTTTGCATAGTTAACTCAATACTAGTTTGACGTGATCTTTATATTTCTTTCTCATTTTGCTATAAATGAGAATGTCATCTAGATAGACTTGACAAAAGTCATTCAGAAAGTTTCATAGAATGTCATTCATATATTGCTGAAAGAAGATCAATTCATTAGTCAGTTTGAATGATGACATCTTGTATTTATATGCTTCTAAAACAGTGATAAAAGTGATGTAATTCTCATTATCAAAATGCATTTGAAGTTCGTTGAATGCTAATATGATGTTCAATTTAGTCAAATGCTTGCAACTTATTATTTTATTAATGATCTCATTTATCAGCGATAGAAAGTATTTATTTCTTTTGAAAATGACATTTAACTTTCAATAATTCACGCAGAATTGAAGATCTTCATTTGCTTTAAGAGCGAATAGAACGAGAAAGAAATAAAGAGTCTGACTAGAAGTGATGAATCTCTTTGACAGATTCTCATTTAAGTACTTCTTTACTTTCAGAAGTTTGACAGAGAACATTTAATAAATTTAACAGCAAAAGAGCGTTGAATCATTGATGAGCTCAATGTTATGATCATAGAAGCGATGAGAAGATAGTTTATTCAATTGAGCTTGATCAAAAACATCTAGAAACTCATGATATTTCAATGACAGTTTCGCTTTAATATCTTTCAAATTCTGAGTTGTTTTATTGATTAAAAAGATGTTTAAAGCATTTAAATTGCACTGAGTATTGTACGCGATTTCTTTATTGATGTTCATTATGAATAAAGCAAAGACTTTGATCTTGTTCTTCTTTGAATAATTCAACAATGTTTTAAATGAAGCTGCGTTTATGCTTTGAATCAAGAATGACTCTTCTCGAACGAGTCATTTAAGCATCATAAAGATTCTAGTTTGAATAATTGAAGAAAATGAAGTTGATCATGATTAACTTAAGTGCTTTTTTTTTTCTTACTCAATTCAACACTCATTGTAAATCTATGCAAGATTCTATATAATGTAGCGAGTATCACTTTAGCGCAGCGTTCTTTTCGTTTATAAAATCACTTTTTTCTGCGCTTTATACTATAAGTGTTTTCAATGCAAGAACTTTATGAGCTTGTTTCTTCTTCATCTTTCTCTTCTTTCATCTGACTCTTTAATGATGTCACAGCTTGAAACTGACTCAGTATGATCATTGAGAGCATCATTCAAATCGTCGCTGTCATCACGCTCACGATTTCTAAGAGCATTTTCAAGTTCATAATGTTTTTCTTTCATTGCATTAATCTTCTTTCTGTCTTTCATTTGAAACATGTTAACAGAACATGTTTGATCGACATTTGATCATCATTGCACTTACACGTCGCTGTTATAACATTGAATACACGTCTTTCATGTAGAAATTTATTGAAGTCAATCTTTTTGATTTGTAGCTGCGTCAGTAATGCACTGTGAGACTTCACTTGATTTCTGTGTAAATGCAGATGTTAATAAGTCACTTTTGATGTCAGATATCAAAAATGAGCTGCGTTAAATCTTTCTCTTCAGACTACTCTTTATGTCTGTCTGATTTGTTTCTGTATGAGCATCAGTCACGTGTTTATCTTCGTACGCTGATGCTCGACTTGCAATAGCGACAGTTTATGTGCATCATCAATCATCTTGTCTGTCGCTTTATTTTCAAGCACTTTCGCATGTCTCATCATTTAATGCAACTTCAGCGTGATTTTCTGAAAGTGAATGTTCTTATGCGCAGTCTGAATTTATTGCAGACGTGTCTGATCTCTTGTTGATGTCATGACTTTCACTGTTTTCAGAGAGATCTGACTGTCACTGTATATCTTTTATATTTTTTCATAACTCTCTTGATTCGTTGTTGCTACGTCTGCAAGATGTTTCACTTTCGTGATCAATTTCTTCAGTTCTTCGTGATGAGTGATGATTAAGATCGATTTTCTCAGTCTTTTATTTAGCTTTCAGTTGACTTTCATCATGATTGCTGTGATGTTGTCTTTGCTGTTATTATCATTCAAGTAAACTCTTTGTTTTGATGTGAATGTGTCAAAACTGTGTTTCTTTATTGACATTTTCTTGTTTGTGATTATAATCATCTTCGATGACTTTGTTTAGAAAGACGATGTGTAAAGATGACTTTGCTTTATCTTCATTTATTTGAAAGTTTCTTTCATTCACTTTTGCTTCAGCTGCAAAGATGTCTTACGCAGTTTTGATTTTTGATCTCTTTTTGATATCAAGTCATTGCAAATTCAATGTATCATTGCTTTGATAACTTTATCTAATTTTCAAGAATTTATGTTCATTATTGATCTTTGTATCAGCTTTCATAAGTGAATATTTATCAACGCTGTGTTTGTTTTTACTTGTAGAGCTTTCGTTGATGTTGCACAATAAACATTAATGATTTGTTACAATGCTCTTTCTTGTACTGATCTTAGCTTGACATTCAGATCTTTTTAATGATTCTTCACTTCTTATGATGTGTATCATATGATGACTTCGTGACTAAGCAGAGAGCATGTCATTGCGAAGTATATTTACTTTCTCGTTATCACTGATAAATCTCAAGTGAATTCAATGATTGTCTGCATGATCTTCTGTTTAATCATCAACTTTGCTTTGACATGATGCATGTAAATCACTCATTTTAGCTTGAAGTTGAGTTGAACTCTCAAAACTCTGATGTTTGATTTTGAATCAATTTGATGTTTTGTCAGCTTTAAGTTTTCATTCATATTGAATCACTTAAAAGTTCTTGTAAAATGAATCAGCTTATGCTTTGTCTTTAAAAACTTGATGTCATGCATTTTTAATCACTGTTCACATCTATCATAGATTTCATCAAGAACTCTGCAGTTACGTTTCATAAACTCTTCATATGTTAAAATGTTGATGTTGTTTATGAAGCTTTGAAGTTAGTTCTCAGCTTGATATCATCACATGCTTTTAACAAGTTCACGTTGTAAAACAAGTATAATATTAATGACAGTGAAGAGTCTTGTAATATATCAATGTTTATGCTGCATTTCATCATCATGTAATCATCAATTGTGATAATGATGCGTTGATCTTTCAGAAAATTCTTCACAAATTCAAGAAGCAGTCTAAAAACTCTTTTCTTTTTCATGTTGTGTAAAAGTCTGTCATGTGTCACATTATTAAATGTATTCTTCTCATTCAGACTTAACAGTGAGACTACTCTTTTTCTTGTATCACTTTATACAATGTATATCTTTTCTGTAATGAGTTGCAAAGTCGTATTCATTGATTTGTGCTTATGAGCTTTCATCTGAATGTCTGATATTAAGTCACAAGCTTTCATGATGTTTTGCAGATGTTCAAATATGATGAACTTTAATATCTTACTCAATGTGTTGAGTAGCACAATTGATTTATATATCTTTGCATTAAAGTAATCTTTTTTATTTGACTTACACATCACTATTATGATTGCACTCTTAAACTGAGTAAACTGTATTTCTTTCTGTAAACATCTTTCAAAGAAAGAGCATATTTATTCTGATGCATCATCAACGAGTCTGCGCATTATTTTATTCATGTATCTCATGTATTTTGAAGTCTTGTTAAATGTCATCTTGTAGATGACTTTTTTAATCTTATGATGCATCAGTAAAGCATCATCTTCAATCAAGAATGAATACTCAAAGTCTTTCATGTTCAGCATGAAAATTTCTGAAGATGATGAAAAGTGAGCATGAAACATCATCTTTGTCTTATTCTGTGCTGTCATGATGATGTTAAAGCACTCTGATTTCATCAGAAAGAAAATCGTCACTTGAGTCAATGTATCTGAGACTGCATTTCTCGCTCATTTCGCAGTTTGAAACAGTCTTCTTGAGAATCACTTGACGTTCTGCATGATCTTTTAATATTTATTATGTTTCTGTTTTCTGATGATCTTGCTTTTCTTGTTGCATGCTTGAATGTACTCTACTCAATCTTTGATGATTCAACAGTTTCTTTTCATTCATTGTACATTCTTGATGATCTTCATGCACTTTCTCATTCATCTTACTTTGATTATTTCATGTGATTTCACTTAAAGAGTGAAAGTCTCAATGATTTTTTTTAATGCATTCAGCAGCTGTTTTGTATATTTATTAATGCATTGACGTTTCACTTTCTGATCTGACAGTGATTTTAACATTTATTCTCTCAGAGTATTGATGAATTTCTCTTCATTCATTGTCTTTCAATTGCAACATAATCTTCGCGCTAACTTTTTGCAGACTCTGAGATTTATAATTGTCTGTATCAATAAATGATTTGAGAAGTTTTTCATTTTCTTGTCAATTTTGCATCTTATCAATTTGTTTATAATGTCATTTGTTGTGAAGATCAAATCTATCATTGTTTAAAATTCTTGATAGTTTCTCATAATTATGTCTTGAAATAACATCAATGACATCTTGATGCTTGTGATCATTTCAATTAAATTATTCAACAATGAATGTTGTCTTGAATAAAATGACTTTCTTCATGTAAAGTGATGCAGATTGAAATCTTCTACAAGAATGCATTCTTTCAACATGTGCAACGCTTTTTCAAGAGTGATCTTATGATTTCTGAGTGATGAATTGTATATTTTGTAAACATGTATGATTTTCTGTATCATCTGTGCATCATCTGCTAATATTTATAATGTAATTGTATTTATATTCTTGAAGTATCATGTTGAATATCAGATGTTACTGTCAATCTTATTGTTTATGTAGAAACAGATTCTATCTTCATTATTCTTCAGTGTAAAGTCGATCATTGATGAACAGTATGCTCTGAAATTTTCGTTGAATCATCAGAGTTCTTGAAGAATCAAAATGTCATAATTTCTTATTTTTTTCTCATGTAGTAGTGTTATCATCACTTTGTTTCTGAACTTGTGAACGTTGTACTGTAGTATTCGAAGTTCTTTTTATTGAGACATCAAAGTTTACATTTGAAGCTGCTTGATGTTTTCTTGAATGTCTGTGAAGCATCTGTCTCATCTGTAAGATTCTCAACAGAGAACAACTTTAACTCATTTGATCTCATCTTCTTAATCAAGTGATTCATTATAGTGTTTTCTGACATGACTGTCACATCGAGCAGACAACTTTCATTCATCAAACATCTTAACTTTCTCTTCAAGTTAATGCTCATCAGAGATTTTAAATTGATAAATGTTTTTATGAATGTCTTCAATGTTTTCTCTTTGAGCTTCTCTTGTTCTTTTATGACGTGATATAGAGATTTGTTTCTTATAGCTTTCTTTATTCTCTTTTTTTTGATTTGTCATTTATGACATTAAGAATCAAAGACTTTGTGTGTATTTTTACATGCTTTGCATTTTCACATGTCTTGAATCTGTTTATGAAAGCAATGTTTTAAGCGATGATTCATCATGCAGTAAATGCATCTTTGCTTATTTTTGCATTCATATGTCTTGTAATCATATTCTTGATACTTTAAACACTGATATACTCTGCAGTTTAAATCATAAAACTGCGTGATTTTTATGTTGATCTTGTAACATACTTCTTCATTAATGAGCTTGTTTATCAATTCAGCGTTAACTATGTATATCATCAGCAAGATGTATCTCTTATGTTCACTCTTCTTTGTGAGTCACTCAATCTTCTTGATCATAAGCTCTGAATATATATCTTTGTTAATCTTGATCAGCGTCTTTGCTCTCTTCTTTTCAATGTCTTTAAACATTTCTTTGATTCTAATTTCATGTACTATCACTTCAAAGCTGACTTCATGCAGACTTATATTCAACGACATTTCTCTGATTCAAAAGTCGTTTTCTTTCAGTATTTTCTTGCTATCTTTCATCTTGACTCAAAATATGAGTAGATTTGATCATCTTTTCATTGTCTCTATGTCTTTACATGTTGATAGCATCTTGTTAATGTTGCTTTCTCTTACTCATTCTACTATGTTTTTTATTGTAGTCATCATGATTCTCTTCATCTTCTCTTTTTCTTTGATGAAGATCTTCACTTCGAGTTTCTTGCAATGATTTCACACTAACAATGACATGTTAATGCTTAGAGCAAAATGACTTTTAAATGATGTTGTTAACTTCTCGCTCATTCTCTTCGCTTAACTGTTGACTCATTTCTTTTCTTTCGTGAACTTTTTTTGAGTTTGCACATTATTTTTTTCAATCTCTTCAACTGATTCTTCATTCATCAATTGATCATTGATGCATTAACATGTTGACGCATCAACTTTTCTGTCATATTCATCAGTTTTTTCATCTTTCTTCAAAGTATCAGCTCGTTGTTTTTGCATTCGTTGAGCTCATAAAGAACTTGCAGCTTGTTTAATTTCTCTTGTATATCTTTCGTCTTAATTAAATTCTTCTGCAAGATAATGATATTCATCTCTTGTTCACTTGTCAACATCATGTTGATGACATTTCTCATCTGCTCTTGATGATCGAAGTGAAGCATGAATATCATGTCAATGATGTGCTATGTTTTGAAAGACGAAAGATACTTTATAAATATATTTGACTAAACTATCTTAATGAAATCAATCTTTGAATGCAATGATTGATATAAGTTCACTGAAGCTACATTAAATAGCAAAATATGCAAAAATACTTGAAAATCAACTTAAGTACTTTGAATTGAGAAGAATTGAAAAAATTGAAATAGAAGTATTCAATTGATTCAAAAAAACAATGACGTTGTTTTGCATATTCAATAATATTTCATTTTTATTCATTCAGAGTTTACTTAATATGACTTCATGATGATTAATATTAACTATCAGCATTGATACAATCAATTTCTTATGACTTTTGATGATAAGATTGAATAGAATTTTATGAGTAATGATTTTCTTAAATATTTTCTCATCATAATTTCTTATTAGCTTCTTTTTTGTCAGTGATATAAATTGAATTTTCAGTTTCTCACATACTTTATTGACTAGATTAGAATGTATGATCATGTAAATGATTGAATCACTGTCTATTAAAGAACAAAGACTGAAAGATCAATTCTGAAAGATGAGATAAACATCATTAAAAATGACTTTTTAAAGTAATTTTCTTTCAATAGAATTTTATTTAGTTTACACAAAGATATAATCTTTATTTCTTTAATAACTTTTAAAAAGATGACTAGTTTTTTAAATTGAAATTCAAATTGAAATCGAAATTGAAATAATTGTATTCATTGTTCACTGCATTGATTCTAGTAGATCAATTTAAGCACTCTTTAAAGCTATGATCTGATTTATGACATATGAAACAGATTTCAACTAAAAGATCTGTTTCTTTGACGTTAGTTAAAATCGCGTCACGCAACTTTAAATGATCAGACTTCGAATGATTAAATGATTGCTGAGTGACAATAATCACTTTATGAAAGATAGTTTTGAAAACATTATTAACGTGTTTGATCTTATTCTTGATCTTTTGAATGACTTGCTGATCATTATTCAAATGAATCAGATAGAAATAAATATTCTTTAAAGAATCAAATTGAACTAATTGATCTACTCAAGTGAATTGAAGATGAAAGTGTATTTTATCTTTCAAATCAGCAATCAGTTACTTCTCATAATAGTTTAGATAGAAAGATAAACGTTGAAACTAAGTATAAAATTCATTGAATTTCTTAAATTTTTGAATTAAGTTGTAGTATTTTCTACAAAAGTTGACTTTCTTATTTGAGTCATCAAACAACTGAGTTAACTCTTTCAAAAGATCATCGACAATCTTATAAAGATTGACACAGTCACGTTCGCGTCTAGCTTGAGTGATCTCAACTGCATCATTGAATAATCTAGAATGTATATAGCTCAATTTGACTCATTCATTAGAAAAGAGATCAACGTTGATCTCTAGTTTATTCTGAATTTTTTCATATCAGTTCTTTCAAGTAAAATTCTTTTCATCAGTAAACAGCGAAGAATCAGGTATTTTTTAAAATCTAGAACGCTCAGAGTAGATAAAATCAGAAGAAGTGATTTCTTTAGCTTGAAGTCTAGTTTTCAACTTTTTGATTTCATTTTCTTGTTGTTTATTTAACTTGTAGAGTCAATCTGTTTCTTTATCAAGAACTAGACTTTAAGTCTTTCAGATTTCGTAAAACATGAGAAATATTATTGTTTCAATGAATAAGTTATCATCTTCATGAATGAATAATGCAGCACTTGATGATTTCATTCGTGATTTCAATAAATCAGTGTCAGAAATTTGAAAGAAATGATTTTGAAATTCTTTGAAACACTCTTCAGTAGATAAATGATTAAGCATGATGAGATTTGTTTGAAAGAGAGCTAAATGAATAATGATGCTTGATGATTGAAGAAGAAAGACGTATGAGATGAGATTCAATCTTTAACAAAGAAAATAAGATTTGTTTGTTGATTGATTTGATTGATTTTTTAGCAAACAACGAAGATTCTTTATTATTAAATCTATCAATCGATTTGATTCTTGAACAATTCACGAAGATTCTTTATCGTAATTCTCATAATTGAGTGAACTTTGCATACTTAATGAGCAATAAATAGTCTAGCAATTCAAACAGTCTTGTCATTGATTTTATTCAATTCTTTAATGTTGTTCTATCTTTCAATTGTTGTTAATCATCAGATAAATGAATTTCTTTAAACTCATTCTGTCTAGATGAGTATGTTGAATGAGTAATGAGATCAATATTATGTGATTAACGAATTCTTAATATAATGTCAGAATCGTGTTTAAATGATACAATCAATGAAGATCAGAATTGATAGTGCTTGATCTTTAGAAATAGTTATAACTAAATATTAAGAATATAGAAGAAGATTGATACAAAAGCTTCTATTTATGTAATGTTCAAAGACTGTACTAAACTTGAAAGAGATGTGTTTGTGACATGAAAAGAATGTGATGTAAATAAACAAGATGTTGATGAAAGAAAAGAGTGTTAAGAAAGAAAAAAAGATTGAGTCATATCTGAGTCATATCTGAGTCAAACCTGACTAGCTCGCTGATTAGTTCTAATCATTACGCAAAGAACTTGCTAGTGTTTATTATGAATTGATTAAAGCTTTAATCTTGTTCAGTCTTATCAATCTTGATACACTCATAACATTTACTCGCTCACTCAAATTCTTTATCAAACGCTTTATCAAACTCTTTATCAAATGCTTTATTAAACTTTCTATTAAATGTTTTATTAAACTCTTTATTAAACGTTTTATCAAACTCTCTATCAAACACTTTATCAAATTTTCTATCAAACGCTTTATCAAATGCTTTATCAAATGCTTTATCAAACTCTCTATCAAATGTTTTATTAAATTCTTTATTAAACATTTTATCAAATTCTCTATTAAACTTTCTATCAAACTCTTTATCAATCTCAATAACATATGATAAACTCATCTGAAATAAATTTATTCAACAGAAACTGGGAAAAAAATCACGAAAATGAATTACTTAAACTATTTAAAGACAAAGCACATCATTGACATGATGCTCACGCTTCATTCTGATTATCAGAGACAGATAAGAAGCATCGTTGATGTGATGTTGACAAGTGAATGAGAAATGATTATCATTATCTTGCAGAAGAATTCAGTCAAGACGAAAAATATACAGAAGAAATTATACAAGCTGCAAGTACTTTATGAGCTCAATGAACGTAGAAACAACGAGCTGATGTTCTGAAAAAAGATGAAAAGTTTGACAAAGATGATAGAAAAGCTGATGCATTAACATGTCACTGCGTCAACTGTTAATCAGTGCATGAAGAATCAGCTGAAAAGACTGAAAAAGATAATGAGCAGACTCAAAAAAAAGTTCGTAAAGAAGAGAAAATATGTTGATAGTTGAGTGAAGAGAATAAGCATGAAGTCAACAACATCATTTGAGAGTCATCTTATGTTTAATGTCAACATATCATTGTCAGTGCAAAATTATTGCAAGAAATTTGAAGTAAAAATCTTCATTAAAAAGAAAGAAGAAGTAAAGAGAATCATGACAGCAATAATGAACAATATAGTGAAGTGAGTAAGAGAAATTAACGTCAACGAGATGCTGTTGATGTGCAAGAACATAAAAATGATGAAGAGATGATTGAAACTATTGATATTTCAAGTCAAGATGAAAAGCAGTAAGAAAATATTGAAGAAAAATGATTTTTGAATCAAAAAGATATCATCAAATGCATGTCTGTACAAGATCAGTTTTGAAGTAATGATATATAAGATTAAAGTTGAAGAAATGTTTAAGAACATAGAGAAGAAAAAGATGAAAATGCTCATCAAGATTAACAAAGATATACATTCAGAAATAAAGATTGAGAAGATTGAGTGATTTACAAAAGAGAGTGAGCAGAAAAGATATATCTTGCTGATGATACATGTAGTCAGCGCTGAGATGATGAACAAGCTGATCAATGAGAAAGTATATCATGAGATCAACATAAAGATCACACAGTTTTACAACTTGAGTTGCAGAGTGCATCAGTGTTTAAAGTATCAAGAATATAATCACAAGATGTATAAATGCAAAAACAAGCAGAGATGCATTTACTGCGCATTGAATCATCACTTAAAGCACTGTTTTTACAAACAGACTTGAAACATGTGAAAATGTGAAGCATGTCAAGATACATACAGAGTCTTTGACTCTCAATGTCATAAACGACAAGCTGAAAAAGAAAGAATAAAGAGAGTCACAAAGTACAGATCTCTATATCATGTCATATGAAGACAGAAAGAACTCAAGACAGCAACATTAAAGATATTCACAAAAATATCTATCAATCTGAAATTGTTGATGAACAACAACTTGAAAAGAAAGCAAAAATGCTCAATGAATGAAAGTCATCTGCTTAGCACAGTCATCACATCAGAAAACACTATAATAAATCACTTGATCAAGAATTCAAGATCAAATAAATCAAAGTCAATGTCAATCACGTTGTTGTCAATGTCATCTTTTATTAAGAATCTTATAAGTGAAGTAAGTGCTTTGCAAACACTTAAAAGAACATAAAACAGTTTGAAATATGAACTTTAATGTTTCAGCAAAAGAAGCTTTGAATACTACAGTACAACGTTCACAAGTTCAGAAACAAGATGATGAAAAAATGTTGCACATGTTGAAAGAAAGCATTCTTGTAAAAGATTTCAATCTGCATCACTTTACATGAAGAGAATCATTCTATTCAAGACAACATTTATTGTTGAATGAGTTAATTAAAATAATCACAAACATCAATGCATCACTAGCATTATCTTGAGACATAATTACAAGAAATTATCAAGAATCTCAAATGATAATAAATTTAATCTTCATGACAGACAATATTATGAATCAATTAATACAATGCAAAATCAACGAAGAAATAAAAAACTTCTCAAATCATCTGTCAATACAGATAATTATAAATTTCAGAGTCTGCAAAGAATCAGTGTAAAAATCGCGTTGCAATTGAAAAATAATGAATGAAGAGAAGTTCATCAATATTTTGAAAGAATAAATGTCAAAATCATTGTTGAATCATAAGATGAAATGTTGATATATAAATGAGTACATCAAGTAACTGTTGAATGCACTGAAGAAAATCATCAAGATTTTCACTTTCTGAGCGAGATTACATAAAATGATCAAAGCAGAATGAATGAAAAAGTGTATAAAAATCATCAAGAGCATGCAATAAATGAAAAGAAGTTGTTGAATCATTAATGATTGAACAGAGTACATTTGAGCATGTGACAAGAAGAGTAAGATCATCAAAAAACAGAAACGCAGTGAATATTAAAAAATCATGCAGAATGTTAAATAATTCTCAAGAAAACTGTTCAAAACTGCAAAATAAGTAAGAAATGCAATTGCAAACACATTGACTTAAACGACAATTCTCTCTCTGATCAAGTCAGAATGCTTTGACATTATCACAACAGCACAAAATAAAGCGAAGATGATGTTTCAGATTCACTTTTCATCGTTTTCAAAGATTTTCATGCTGAACATCATAAACTTCAAGTACTTACTCTTGATTGAAGATGATACTTTACTGATACATCATGAGATTAAGAAAGTCATTTACAAAGTGACATCTGACAAGATGTTGAAACACATAAAATACATAAATAAAATAATGTGCAGACTTGTCAATGATATGTCAGAACAAATATGCTTTCTCTTTGAAAGATGTTTACAGAAGAGAATACAGTTAACTCAGTTTAAGAGTGCAGTCACAATAGTGATGCAAAAGTCAGATAAGAAAGATTACTTCAATGCAAAAATATATAAATCAATTGTGCTATTCAACACACTGAGCAAAGTACTGAAATTCATTGTATTCAAACATTTGTGAAATATTGTAAAAGCTTGCAACTTAATATTAAACATTCAGATGAAAGCTTGCAAGCACAGATCAACAAATACAACTTTGCAACTAATTATAAAAAAGATACATATTGTGTGAAATGACATGAGAAGAAGAGTAGTTTCACTGCTGAATCTGAATAAGAAGAGTGCATTTGATAATATGATGCACAGCAAACTTTTACATGACATGAAGAAGAGAAAAGTTTCTAGATTACTTTTTGAGTTTATGAAGAACTTTCTGAAAGATTAATGCATCATGATCACAATTGATGATTACATGATGATGAAATGCAGCATGAATGTCAACATATCACAAGATTTTTCATTATCATCAATATTATATTTATTTTACAATGTGAACTTGTTAGAAGCATGTGATGACATCAAGCTGAAAACTAACTTCACAAACTTCATGAATGACATCAATATTTTAATATATGAAGAGTTTATGAAATGTAACTGCAAAGTTTTTAGCAAGATTTATGATAAATGTGAACAATGATTAAAAATGCATGACATCAAATTCTTGATGACAAAGCATGAGCTGATTCACTTTACAAGAACTTTTAAATGATTCAATATGAAAGTTGATGTAAAGCTGATAAAACATCAGATTGACTCAAAATTCAATATTAGAATCTTGAAAGTTCAATTGAACTTCAAGCTGAAATGAGTGATTCATATGCATCATGTTGAAGCAAAACTAGTGATTAAACAAAAGATCATACAGACAATCATCAAGTCTACTTGAGACTCATTAATGATGATGAGTAAGTAAATATACTTTGTGATAATGTGTTCTCTGCTTAGTCATGAAGTCATCATATGATATACATCACAAAGAATGAAAGTTCATTGAAAGAATCTGAATGTTAAGCTGAAATCAATGCAAGAAAAAGCATTGTAACAAATCATCAATGTTTATTGAGTAACATCAACAGAGATTCTACAGATGAAAATGAACATGACGTTGATAAATATTCACTTACAAAAGTTGATACAAAGATCAATAATAAACATGAATTCTTGAAAATCAGATGAAGTTATCAAGATAACAGTGCATTGAATTTGCAATGACTTAACATTCAAAAAAGATTGAAAATCAAAGCTATGCAAAACATTTTTACAGCTGAAGCGAAAGTGAATGAAAGAAACACTTAAATAAACGAAGATGAATTGAAGTCATTTCTACACAGCAATTCTCTGATCAAAGTCATCGAAGATAGTTATAATTGCAAACAAGAAAATGTCAATAAGACAATACAATCTTAATACATTTGCATCAAAGCAAAAAGTTTACTTAAATGATAATGATAGCAAAGATGATGTTACAGCAATCATGATGAGAATGAACTGAAAGCTAAATAAGAAATTGAAAAAATCGACTTTAGTCATCACTCATCATGATGAGCTGAAAGAATTAGTTGTAAGAGCGAAACATCTTGCAGATGTAGCAACAGTGAATCAAGAGTGTCATGAAAAGATATATAAAGTATATAATGATAATCAGACTTTTCTGAAAACAGTGAAAGTTATGATATCAACAAAAGATTAGACACGTTTGTAATGAGTTCAGATTGCACATGAAAGCATTTAATTTTAAGAAGTCATGCTGAAGTTACATTAAGTAGTGAGATATGCAAAAGTACTTAAAAATGAAGCAATGAACAAAATGATTAATGATGCACATAATTTGTCTTTATTACTGACTAAGCATCAGTGCACTGAAGTAATGATGAGATTGATGCTCATACAGAAACAGATCAGATAAACATGAAGAATAGTTTGAAAAGAGAAATTCAACGCAGCTCATTTTTGATATTTGACATCAAAGATGACACATCAACATCTGCAACTGCACAAGAGTTGTGTGAAGTTTCACAATGCATTATTGATACAGCTATGCATGAGAAAAATTGACTTCAATCAATTTCTACATGAGAGATGAGTACTTGATGTCATTATGATGATGTGCAAGTGTGACAAAGATCAAATGTTGATCAAGCATGTTTTATTAACATGTTTCAAATGAAAGATAGAATGAAAGATGATGCAATGTAAAGAAAACATTATGAACTTGAGAAAGCTTCTAGAAATCATGAGCGTGATGATTGACAGCAATCATTTAAATGATACTTTTGACAAGCATACTGAATCAATTTCAGACTGTGACATTATCAAAGACTTAAATGAAAGAAAGAAAGAGTAGAAAAGAAGTAAGTTCATAAAGTTCTTGCATTGAAAACAGTTACAGTATAGAGTGCAGAAAAAAGCGATAGTAAATATGAAAAGAGTGCTACGCTAACGCAGCGCTCACTACAATATATAGAATCTTGCATAGACTCATAATAAGTGTTGAATCGAGTAAGAATAAAAAAAAACTCTTTATCAAACTTTCAATCAAATGCTTTATTAAACTTTCTATCAAATTCTTTATTAAACTTTTTATTAAACACTTTATTAAACACTTTATCAAACTGAGCTTTCTACTGAGCTTTCTACTGAGTTATTGACTGAGCTTTCTACTAATCTTTCTACTGATCTTTTGATTGAGCTTTTTACTGATTTATTTACTGATCTTTCTATTGATCTATTGACTGATCATTCTACTGATCATTCTACTCATCACTTTACTTATCATTCTACTCATCATTCAAGAATTAAATTTGTTTTCTATCAAGCATCAAATATGACTTTATCAAACAGTCTTCATGATTTCTACATGACTTTCTACATGACTCTCTATCAAGCTTTAAATTGCTTTGTAATCAAGAATCAAATTTGATCTTTATTAAGCATTAAATATGAGCTTTATTATACATTCTACGTGACTTTTTATTGAACATTTTACATAACTTTCTATCAAACATTTTACATAACTCTTTATTGAACATTCTACATGACTTTCTATTGAACAGTCTTTATGATTTCTTTCATGACTTTCTTCATGACTTTCTATCTCATTAGTTTATTCATTAACTTTCTCATTGACTTTCTTATTGACTTTTTCAGCGCATATATTAAATTGTGTTACGAGTGTATCAAGATCATAAGACTGACAAGGCTGAAACTCTAATCAATTCACAGAGTACACTAGCGCTTACTCTGCGAATTGATTAAAGCTAGTCTGCGTCTTTATTCAAGCTTCTATTCAAGCTTCTTTGTTTTCTCAACATCTCTTTGTGTTATCAAACATTTCTTTTTCATCATCACTTTACATCACATCTTTATCTGCGTCATCTTGTTTTCTTTGAGTCTAGCGCAGTCTCTGAATATTAGTATATATAAAAGCTCTGATACTCAGTTTCTTCTGTATTCTTAATATTCAGTTATAGTTATTTCTAAAGATCAAGCACTATCAATTCTGATCTTCACTGATTGTATCATCTAGACACGATTCTGACATTATATTAAGAATTCATTAATCATATGATACTGATTTCATTACTCATTCAATCAATTCATACAGACGAATTGAGTTTAAAGAAATTTGTTTATCTGATGATTCAATCTTGAAAGACAAGAACAACATCAGAGAATTCATAAAATCAACAAGAACATATGATCATTGAATTGCTAGAAGATTTATCGCTCATTTAGTATGCATTCATTCAAAATCGATTAATAGAATCTATGATAAAGAATCTTCGTGAATTGCTAGAGAATTAAATCGATCAAGAGAATTATGATAAAGAATCTTCGTGAATTGCTTCAAGATTAATCATTCTTACAAACATCTTCTTTGTTGAACAAACATTTGTCTTTCTTCATAAAATCATTGAGCTTTATTCTTTGTTCAGTTCAAACCAATTCTCATCTTCTTCACTATGACATTTAAGAACACATCTGATAAAGATCAAGCTTTCGCTGATTTCTTGCAATGAACACGTTTACAAGCTTTCTCTTCTATCGTCAACTCACAACACACTTCTTCATTCATCGCTTTTAACAAATCAAATGCTGAAATCATCATACTTGATGATATAAAAGTATGAAAGAAACGTATCTATGATCTTAATAAAGAAACAGATCATCTCGTCAAGATGAAACAATGAGACAAGAGCGAAATTCAACAGTTAAAAGCAAAACTACAAGCTTTCACTGCTATCACAGTTAATGTAATCATCACTGCTTTCTTGATTGTCATCTACTTCAAACAATCTAGATATCACAAAATACTCAACTCTTTAATGTTCACTGATGAAAAGAATTCTACTTGAAAGAACTGATCTCTTGATATACGAGAGAAGCTAGCAATGAACGTTGACATCTTTTCAAATGAACTCTACAAGCTGAGCTACATTAACTTTCAACTAGCAGATGATGTCGTTGAAGTCATTCAAGTCAGACGTGATTTCAACTGTGATAATTTCTATCTGACTGTCAATGAACTTCTAAAGAAACTAGCTCAATCGTTTCATGACTCTGATAAGAAAGATAACTATTGTAGAAAATATATTAATCTGATTCAAGAATTAAAGAAATTCAGCGATTTCTTTAATCAGTTTCAACGACTATACATCTATTTAAAGTATCAGAAGAATGTACTAGTCATTGATTTAAAAAATAAAATAAATTCTCATTTTTGAATCTTTTGAACAGCTCAGATGAAGTCACTCATCAAGCTATCAGATATTTGAAACTATCTGATTCACTTAAACAATGAACATAAAGCAGTTCAAGAGATCAAGAACAAACTACTCAAATGCAATAATTCAAAGATCATCATTTCTAAAGCAACTATTGCTGTTCAATCTTCTGCTTTGAAGTCTGACTGATCAAAGTCACGCAGCGCAGTTTTGACTAACGTCAAGAATGCAGACGTTCTAGTTAAAACCTGTTTTGTATATCACAAATCAGATTATAGTTTCAGAGAATGCTTAAATCAATCTATCAAAGTCAATGCAGTTGACGAGAACTATGATCATTTCAAACTTGATACTGAATTAGAGTTCAAGTTAAAAAACTAGTCATCTCTTCAACAATCACTGAAGTGAAGATTATATCTTTGTGCAATCTAGACGAAATTCTATTGAAAGAGAATTACTTTGATAAGTCGTTTCTAGTCAATGCTCTTCTCATCTTGCAGAACGAATCATTCAGTCTTCGCTCTTTGATAGACAGTGATTCAGTCGTTTATATGATCATACATATCAATCTAGTCAATAAAGTATGTAAAGAGCTGAAAATTCAACCTATATCACTGACAAAAGAGAAGTTAATAAAAGAATATGATGAAAAGATATTTAAGAAAACTATCACTCATAAAATTCTATTGAATCTCATCATTGAAAGTCATAAGAAATTGACTGTTTCTATGTTGATAGCTGACATCAATCATTACGAAGTCATATTAGAAAAATCATGAATGAACAAAAATGAAATATTACTGAATATGTGAATCAACATCATTATTTTTTCGAATCAATTAAATACTTTCATTTCGATTTTTTCAATCTCTCTCAATTCAAAGCACTCAAGTTGATCGCGATCAACTTCGTCTACTTTTATCTCTCAGTCAAAGATTTCTAAAATGCTCAAATAATCTGTTTCAACTACAATTCAGAAAGAGTCATTCTCAATTTGAAGCATAAACGTTGCTTCGTTCAAAACACTGTTGAATCGCTCAAAGAAGAATCAGACTAAAGTATTCGCTTTATTCATGAAGAATATCGATAGAAAAATCACGTACAACACTCAGTGCAATTTGAACGCTCTGAACGTCTCTTTCATCAAGAAAACGACTCAGAATTTGAAAGCTATTAAAGTCAAGCTGCTTTCAGAATATCATGATTTTCTAAATGTTTTTGATCGAGTTTAATTGAATAAGCTATCTTTGAATCGCTTCTACGATCATAAAATTGAGCTAACTAGTGATTCAACTTCTTCTCGTTGCTGAGCATATCAAATGTCTTTTCTCAAGCTTCTGAAAGTAAAGAAGTATTTGAATGAGAACTTGTCAAAGAAATTCATCACTTCAAGTCAAACTTTCTACTCGTCATTCGTTTTATTTGCTCTCAAAGCAAACAAAGATCTTCACTTCTGCATGAATTATCACAAGCTAAACGTCACTTTCAAGCGAAATAGATATTCATTATCTTTAATAAATGAGATCATTGATAAGATAGCAGATTGCAAGCATCTGACTAGAGTGAATATCATATCAGCGTTCAACAAACTTTGAATGCATTTCAATAACAAGAATTACATCACTTTTATCACTGCTCTAAAAGCATATAAATATCGAGTGCTATTCTTTGAATTAACTAATGAATTGATCTTCTTTCAGCAATATATGAACAATGTTCTATGAAAATTTCTGAATGACTTTTGTCAAGCTTATCTGAATGATATTCTCATCTATAGCAAAATCAGAAAGAAACATAGAAATCACGTCAGACTAGTGCTGAGATGACTACGCGAAGCTGAACTACAGATAGATATTCAAAAGTGCAAATTCAATGTAAAGAAGACAGTCTTTCTAAAAGTCATTGTATCAGAACAAGATCTTTGCATGAATTCAAGCAAGATGATCATCATAGTTAACTGAACTACTTTGATCAATTTGAAAGAAATTCAAAGCTTCGTGAGATTTGTGAACTTTTATCATCATTTCATTAGAAACTTCTTCAAACTAGTCAAATCATTCACTCAATTGACTAGAAAAGACACGTCTTTTGTTTGAAACAAAGTCTGCATTCAAACTTTCAGAAATCTGAAGAAACAGATCAGTTTTGCTTCAGTTTTTCATCATTTCAATCTCAAACGTCAGACTATTTTGAAAATTAATGCATCAAACTATGTAAAAGATGAAATACTATCTCAGTATGATGATGAGAATGTACTTCACTTGATGATCTTCTACAGCAAAAGCATGATTCTCACTGAAATCAACTATCATATTTATGACAAGAAATTGCTAATCATTATTCGCTGTTTTGAACATTGATGATTCAAGCTAAAATGCACGAAGCTGTTTATTCAGATGTTCATTGATCATCAAACTCTGAAGATCTTCATAAAAAATAAACAGTTAACTCGACATCAAGTCAATTATCTGAACATTCTATCAAAGTTTAATTTTCAGATCATTTTTAAATCAGGCAAAATGAACACTAAAGTCGATGCGCTAATTCAAATGTCTTTAGCAAACGTCTTTAAATCAGCTAAACGACTTGAAGATTGCTTTCAAACTATTCTTATCTTTGATAGAGTTGATATTCTTTCTATTGACTTGAAATTGAACGTAAATTCAAAATCAGAAGTCAATCTTTATCAGAGAGTACAATTAGTCAATCAAATGAATGAGCTTTACAGTGAATATAAGCAAGCTAAAAACGACAACAAGCTCAAGCTTCATAGCACTAAGATGAAGAACTGCGAAATTATTGATGATGTTCTATTTAGAAAAAAATTACTTTGAGTTCTCAAGAACATGCATATGAAACTACTACAAGAAGTGCATGATCAATCTTTTATCTTTCATCTCAACAATAAATGAATTATTGATCTAGTTCAGCGCTTCTACTATTGATCAGATCATCAAGTTACTATCAAACAGTACATTTAAAACTGTCAAATCTGTCAACAAAGCAAAGTCTTTAAAGATGCAATCAATGAACTTCATTAATCTTTATCTATTTTACTAGAACGATAAAAAAATATAGTTATGAACTTCATAACTGAGCTATCTCTGTTGAAGAACTATAACGTTATTTGCATAATCATATGTCATCTTTTCAAAGAACATCACTATGTTCTCTGTCATTGAGAAGATGATGACATCTCAGTCAAAGAAACAGTCTGAATTATACTATGAAACGTTTATCAACTGCACAATCTACTCAGTTCTATTGTTTCAAATAGAAACTCTCAATTCATATTCATCATGTGAAAAAGTCTTTGTAAGTGACTATGAATTATTACTAGTTTATTCACTGCTTATCATTCTGAGATCAACAATCAAACAGAGTGAGTCAATCAAGACGTTGAACGTGAACTCAGAATCTACTATAATTACATGCAGAATGATTGAGCTAAATGAATATCTATGATTGAGTTCAGTGACAATGTCAATACATTCTCGATCATCTCAATGATTTCTTTCTACTTCAATAAAGAATTTCACTTTCAAATGAGTTTCAATTCAGATACAACTGACTACAAAATCACTCATGAATGAATTGAAGCTAGAAAATCAAGTGATATTGTCATTCAAATGAAAGAGTTACTGAACTTCAATCATCAACAATTGAAAAAGACTAAGCTGATTATTGAAGCTCAGATTAATAAACATAAATGAGACATCATTTACAAGATAAATGATCAGATCTGACTATCTTTCAGAAACGTCAAAATCACAAGATCATGCAAGAATTTGAAAGATAAACAGCTAGATTTCTACTCAATCATTGTCAAAGTTGAGACTTTCTATCATCTTCGTTTATTTACAAGCATGAAGCATATACACTCGATGTTCAGCTTTAAGATACTGCAATTGTATTCAAATGACTCTTTGTCAAATCAGCATATTGAATCACTCAGATCAATCACTATTGAAGACGAAGAACATTGAAAGATAAATGACATACTGAACTTCAGATGCTATCAAGATTGAATGCAGTACAAAGTCAAATGAAAAGATCTAGATAGAGACGACGATTGATACTATGTTGATAAAGAAAAATTCAATGACTTCGAGAAAGTTTTGAATGAATTTCATATGCTACATTCAAATAAATCGCGCTAAATAAACAAAACAACTGACAATAAAGCGGAAAGCGAGTCAGTAAACAGACTACATTCATGCGAACATGAATTTTCAAAGAGAAGAGTAATGTTACGAGTGTATCAAGATCATAAGACTGGCAAGGCTGAAACTCTAATCAATTTCTCGAGCAGTCAATGAACCTAGTACGCGAGCGAGAGTCTAGATCATGTAATCAATGCACTTCGTGTAAATAAGAATGACTCACTTCGCTCAAAAGCTTGAATTGTTTACTAGAGTTCAATGTTGATATGTCGAGCTGCTCTTGATCTTCAAGATTCTAGTAAAGTAATTGTACTGTCAAAATGCCTGTACTTCACGAGTGAAGTCGTTGCAACTGAATGAGAAGTGCGTCTGAAAGTGACAAGCAAGCAGACGATGTTGTTTATGAATGCAAGAAACTTTGATATATTTTGAGTAATTGAGTTAAAGACAAGCTCTCAGAAATTTTCAAGTTTCTGAATCTAAAATTCGAACGATCAAAATATCATCAACTCTTGACTGAATTTGAAATAGAAAGAAGAAATCTCAAAATCGACATATCGAGCTTTCAGCAACAGTTGATTCTCTGATCAAATCGCTCGATTAGGTAGCAGAATCTAGCATAGCAATACATGTTGAGCACTGATTGCAAGAATGGCAATGTAGACTATGTATTTTTCGTCTAAGAAAATTCAGTAAATTTCAATCTCTGCTTAGATATCGTTTGCTGCTTTCTTTCACTCACACTCAGTTAAGCATAAGTCACTTGAGAGAGAGAATGAAAACATGGTTACTTACCTTGAATATCAATACAGAATGCGATGGCATGAAAGCAAGCAAGCTTATTATAATAAAATTCAGATGGTGGTAGATTATTCGTCAACGCTATCAACATCAGTATCTATTCATCTATGAATACCTTTCAGTTGCTGGTAGCCTAGGCTCTCGAATTGATGTTTGCTAGATTTTCTTTGATCTAGCTGTAATCATTCTTCGAGAGACACTCGATTGCAGGAAGTGTAGTGACACTGTAAGTACTGACTCATTCGGAAGCGTGTGAGCACTGGCTGATCTAGTAGCAAGGCTAAGCGGTATTACGTGAGCTTTGTCAGAATAGTGATGCGCATGATCTTCGAGAAGCTTTACCGGGAAAATGCAGGCACTTTAGGGAAACGTTGACAGAAAATTGACGATTAGATGGAAAACAAGGTCATAAAGACCCGTGGAGTGGCGAAAGCACGCTGATATTAAGCTGCGTGCGAGATATCGCTTTTGCCAGAATCTTGAAGAACTGTCAACGCCGAGGCTTATGAAGGTGTTTGATGTTTGTGCTTGAGCTGTCCTGATAGCATTGAGAAATATTTTTCACCGGAGACTTTATGCTTAATTGCTCGATTCTTCAAGTTGTAGCAAGGTTGGGAAAGCTAAGAAACCAAGCAAG
>JAABUV010001730.1_pt1 | contig 31056 bp, 24 predicted proteins | sample 5559971 | NCBI WGS metagenome assembly JAABUV01 (sample SAMN10711881, study PRJNA513362) | rock metagenome | isolation source: Antarctica rocks | place: Antarctica: Victoria Land, Knobhead nord | collected 2015-12-19
ACGGCGACCTGCTGCACATGGACAACACGGTGCAGATGCACAAGCCGGTGCCGCCCGCGCGCGCCTGGCGCTCGCTGGTCGTGCGGCACCAGCACTGGCGGCAGCGGCTGTACTACCTGCCTGCCGCCACGACCGCCGCGGCCGCGCGGCAAGCCGCAGCCGCCGGCGCGGCCGTGCTGGCGGCGAATGGCGCGGCGGCCGCGGGCGGCGCGGCGGAGGGCGGCGCCGCGTTGGGCGCGGCGGCCGCGGGGCCGGCCGCGGCGGCACAGGACGCGGTCCCGGCCGCAGCTGTAGAGGGTGCGGGGCTGGCTGTAGCGGCAGGGGCTGCAGGAGCAGCGCCTGCGGAAGCGGGGGCGGCGGCCGCGCGCGCGCCCGATTGAGAGGCCGCGCTGCGAGCCATTTGATTGACCCGGTTGTGCCCGCGCTTTCCTGCAGCAGTCTGCGTGGCCGCTTGCGCGGCCGAGGCGCCCGGCTCCGAGGCCTGTTGGCGCCGCACTTGTGATCATTTAGGCTGCGGCTGCGTTGCTCCCTTGTACCTGTCCAGGCGGCCCGTTCTGTGTGTCTGAGAGTGCTTCTGGAAGGCTGTTGTTCTTGCTGTTGGTTCTGTGTGCGGGCGCTGTGTCCTGGCCATGCCAAGCACTGGCATTTAAGATGCACCATCGGTGGTATGTGGTGGCAAATACGTTCCGGCAGACCACACACAGCAGCTTCACAAAGATAAATAGGCACGCGCTGCGGGTTTCAACATGCGTTGCGGATGCTTTGTTGCTTCAACGGCCTAGCTGGCCCTTGTGCCAGACGCGGCCGCCGCCCTGCGCCCTCTGCCCCTCACCCGCCAGCCCCTCACTTTGCGGTGTTGTCCTCGGCGCGCTGCTCCACATGCGGCAGCCACTGCAGCGGGGCGCCGAGTCGCGTCAGCCGCCTCCGGCAGAGCGGGCGGCGGTGCATGCGCCAGCCGGCAGCGACGCACCTTGCCGTTGAAGGTGAGGACCATGCGCTTCTCGCCGGCCTTGCCGGTCGTCTGGTCGACTGTGTAGTACCTGCGGGCCGGGGCGGCCACGGGCTCACGCGCGGGCAAGCAGCAGGCGCGGGCCGCGCTGAGACGGGCGGCCCGGGCGCACAAGTCAATGGCGGAGGAAATGCCGTCGCCAAACTCCTCGTTCGCGACCGCCTTGATGGCCTGCGAGGCGGCCCCTGTCAGCGCCGGGGCACCGCCTACCGGAGCCCTGCGCGCGCGGGCCGCGCGGGGCCGGACCTCCCCGTAGTGCAGGACCGCCTGCCGCGCCGGCCGCGCCCCGTCAGCGCGCTGCCCGGGCCGCAGCAGCGGCCGCGGGCGGCCGCAGCGTGTGTTAGGCGCGCGCGGCGCGCACCTCGGTCAGGCGGTACACCAGGGGATCCTGGACGATCAGCGGGTCGTACTGGCGCAGCGGCGCGCGCTTCATGGCGGCCAGGCTGGAGTCGGGCAGCGCGGGCACGGCCGCCCGCAGCTTCTCGGCCGTGCCCTCCTTCAGCTGGGCCTGCGCGCGCGCGCCGCGCTCAGCCGCGCGCGCATAGCGCCGGCGCCTGCCTCGTGCACGGACAAGGGCCACCTGGCGGAGGAAGAGCTGGGCGGTGTACAGGTTGGTCAGGCCCACTTCCTGCGCGATCTGGGTGAACGTCTTGCCGCTGGCCTCCTTGGCCGCCAGCAGCGTGCGCGCCAGCTCCCGCTCGCCTGCGGCCCCGCGCGGCGCGCTGGGGGGCGTCCACCGTGCGGGCAGGGGCGGGCTCGGCTGGGCGCGCACGCACCCTCGGCGCTGACGGCCACGCTGCGCGTAACGAGCCGGCCCTGCCGGGCGCGGCTAAGAGTGCTCGTGTGCGTGTGTTTCCGTGGGTGCTCCGCTGGCTTGCAGCGGGCAGGGGCGGCCAGCAGCGCACCCGGCCGGCGGGTGCCCTGCCGCAGCGCGGCTGGTGCCGCAGCGCGTGCGTGCGAGCGAGCATGTTGACAGCGGCTCCCAGGCGGCGCGCTCCCTCGGCCTGCGCGCTGCCGCGCGTGCAGGTTAGCATAGCCTCCTGTGCACGGCAGGGGCCGCTGGCTGGAAGCAACGCCATTAGACGACAGAGCGCCGCTCCTCATGCGGCACAAGGCCCAGCCTCAGCCCGCACGGGGGCCAGCCCATTGCAGAATGCGGCTTGCTGGGCGGCAGTTTCTTGCTAGGGCCAGGCCACAAGCAGCAGCGTAAAGACATGAACTGGTTCGCTTTTAGGTCGCAGCGCGGGGCGCCCACCACGGCTGTGCAAAAAGTGCTGCTTGCAGCTGGAGGGCGCTGGTGGACAAGATGGTGAGTGCGATCGCAAGCCAGCACAGAGTGCTGCTCAAGTGCACTTTTCTGAGCTGAGGTTGCGCAGCCAGCAGGGTTCCGCTCAGCTGTCGGCTTCCCCCCCAGCTTCGTGCCTGAGCTGTGAGGGAGGTGGGCTCGGCACTGGTTGCGCCGGCGACAGCAGGCGCAAGTTGCGCTTGCCGGCCAGCGTGCGTGTGGGTGTGGGAATCGACACGTACTGTGGTGCTATGCAACGGCAACCGCTTGTCTTGATGTCCTCGCAGGACTGCACAGCGCAGCCGCAAGCTGCAGTCACGCAGCACCTCACCTTTATCGCCTTACAGCGCCAAGCATCCGACCAGGGCTGCTCGACTCAGGCGCCCAGCCACAGGAGCAGTCGCCCGCTGCCCTCTCTCCTTTGTAGCAGCGGCAGAGGCGTGTGTTTGGAAGCCGTGCGTGGGGCGGCGCCCGCGAGCAGCTGCAGGTGGTTGTTGTACCATAGCAGTATATATTGTACGGCTGAGTGCAGCCCCCGAGCGGCGCTGCCTGGCACAGAGTCAGCATGAGCACCTTCCTCCGCCAGGAGGTGCAGCAGGCAGCGCCGCGCGTGTCGCGACGCTCCCTGGTATGACAGGCCGTGCACCCGGCGGCAGCACAAGCAAACACAGCTGCACCACTGGACTTTGGAGACTTCCTGCAGGGACGCCGGGCGGTCTCTGGCCGCAGAGCTTGCGCTGCCTGCGAGGTCGACCCACTGGGTCAGCTCCCCGGTAGCCTGCAGGGCATGGGCAGGTTTCGACTTCCTCCGAGGACGCTCGAACGGAGCGGCCGAAGCAGGAGGTGCCCAGGCCTGCCGGCCCCGCAGCGCGAGCAAGCGGAACCCATGCCGCGCCGGGCCGACGCGACGGCGTGATGCGCGTCAAGAAGGGCAGCGCGGGCCGCAGGGCCACCGGCGACGAGCTCGGGGTGGCCGAGGCGCTGCGGCTGAAGGGCGACGTTGCCACATGCAGCGAGGCGCAGCTGCTGGAGGTGCTCGAGGCGGCCGCGCCCTGCAGCGGCCTGTACAGCAAGGCCTGCAAGGGCCGCCGGGACAACCCCAACTGCCTGTGCAGCACGATTCCGGCGCCCGGCTCGTTCCGCCGCAAGGGCCTCTGGCAAAAGGACCCGTCGGCGCTGCTGACGCTGGGCGGCGCGGACCCGGCCGGCCTGGCGCGCCAGGTGCGCTCGGCCCGCAGCGGCGCGGGGCCCCGGCCCGGCCGCGTGCACGCTGCGCCAACGCCGGTTTGTCCGATAACGCAGGCGGGCGACACGCCGGCGGGCCTGAACAACCTGGGCAACACGTGCTACGTGAACAGCGCGCTGCAGTGCCTGTTCATGACGCCCGCCTTCCGCGCCGGGCTGTACGCGGTGAGCGCGCCGGCGGCGGACGACGAGGTGATCGGCCACATCAGGTGCGGGCGCGCGCCGCGCCGCGCCGCGCCGTGCCTGGCGGGCGCGCGGGGTCACGCCGGCAGGCCGCGCGCAGGCGTCTGTTCGCGGAGCTGCAGCTGGGCGCGCGCGCCAGCGCCGACCCCGCCGCGCTGGCCGCAGCACTCCACCTGGACCATGCCGTGCAGCAGGCGCGGCGGCGCGTGCGGCTGCGCAGCACCATGGCCCGCCTCGCACGCAGGGCGCCGAGCGGCGCCGCGCCGCGCGCAGGACGGCCAGGAATTTTTCAAACTGCTGCTCAACCTGCTGGAGAGCAAGCTGCAGGCGGCGGACGCGCCGGTGCGCCCCTCGGCCGCCCCGGCGCAGCCTTGTAGCACGCGCGGGGGCGCTGACGTGCGGCGCCGCAGGCCGTGCGGAGCCTGGTGCCCACGCTGTTCCGCGGCAGCTACGTGTACGAGACCGTCTGCCTGGCGCGCCCCCCGTTGCCCGCCCCCGGCCGCGCCCGCGCAGGGGAGAACTTTACCTAGCCAATCACCTACGTGAGCTCACCATTCGGACGTTCTGGCGCGTTTGGGACCAGGCGCCGCGCGCGCGCAGGCGTGCCGGCGGCGCTCGGAGGGCTCGGCGCGCGTCACGCACTTTTACGAGCTGGACGTGCAGGTCAAGGGCATGGGCTCGCTGGAGGGCAGCCTGGTGCGCCGCGCCGCCCGCCGCCGCCGCCGTGCGCGCCCGCCCGCGCGCGCGGCTGCGATATGCGCACCTGCCGCGCAGGCCGCGCTGCTGGGCGAGGAGCGGCTGGAGGGCGACAACCAGTACCTGTGCGCGTTCTGCGAGGCCAAGGTGGACGCCACGCGCCGGCTGCGCCTGCGCGCCGTGCCGCCCTACCTCTGCCTCTCGCTCCAGCGCTTTGTGTTCGACCTCAAGGCGCGCGGCCGCGGCCCCCGCCTGCGTGGCATCTCCACTGCCGCGGCTCACCGCCGTGCGCTCAGCCGCCGGCGCCTGCGCAGCGGCTCGCCAAGGTCAAGGTGGCGGACAAGCTGTCGTTCCCGCTGGCGCTGGACCTGGCGCCGCTGCTGGCCGGCGAGGCCGGGGATGCGGCCGCGCCGGCGGGCCCGCAGCAGTACGAGCTGGCGGCCATCCTCGTCCACAAGGGGCCCAGCGCCAGCCACGGCCACTACGGCGCGCGCCCCTGGCGCTTGTGCGCGCAACGCTCGCGCGCTGCGTGTGGCGCCGCCCGTGACCGCCCGCTGCGGCGCGCGCAGTGGCGCACGTGCGCGATGAGCGCGCCGCGCGCTGGTGGCGCTTTGACGACGAGGCGGTCACGGCCATGCCGGCCGGCCCGGTCGGCGAGCACGGCGACCACGGCGTGGCCGCGCCCGGCAAGGCCGGCAAGCGCCGGCCGGCGCCCGGCGAGGCGGGCGAGGGCGACGCGGCGGACGCCGGCGGCGCGCCGCCGCCCGGCGGCGAGCGCATCACGTCCGGCAATGCATACATGCTGGTGTACCGCCGGCGCGGCTGGCGGCCGCCGGACGGCGCGGCCGCCGCGGCCGTGCCGCCCGAGTGCGCCCGCATCCGCCCTCTGTAAAGTCGCCGGGCCGCCCGCGGGCAAGGCGGGCGCATGACGCGCGCGTGCGCGGCGCAGGCTGGAGGCGGCGCTGGCGGGCGAGCGCGACAGCTTCCAGCGCAGCTGCGCGCTGTACCAGGCGCGATGGCGCCGCGCCCCCGCCCCCGCGTGCGGCAGCGCGTCGGGGGGCCGACCGGGCGCCCGGGCGCGCAGGCGGAGGGGGAGGCGGGGCTGCAGCGCGTCGCGGAGCGCCAGGCGCTTGTGCGCGAGGTGCTGGAGGCCGCGGCGGTGCCCGACGCGGAGGCGCCCTCGCGGTGCGCCCGCGGCCGGCCCTTGGTGAAGCGGCGCCAAGCAAGGAGCGTTGAGGCAGGTAGCTGTTATACAAGACATCTCCTTGCCACCCTGTCGTGACCTGTTCCCCCGCGCCGGCGCACGGCGGCCGCGCGACGCTGACGCGCCGGCCGTGCCAGGTGGGTGTCGGCCGAGTGGCTGCGGCGCTGGGCGGACACGGACGGCCAGGAGCCCGTGGACAACACGCTGCTGCTGTGCGAGCATGGCGCGCTCAACCCGGCCAGCCTGCACGGTGCGGCCCGCTCGCGCGCTGCTGGGCCGCAGGCCTCTGAGAGCGCATTCTCAGGGGCGGCGCGCGCGCAGACGCCAAGCGCGTCAGCGTCGCGGCCTGGGAGCGGCTGCACGCGGCGTGCGGCGGCGGGCCCGAGCTGGCCGGCGTGTGCCGCGCGTGCATGGCGGGCCGGCTGCAGGGCGTGGCCGACGCGGGGCAGGGCAGCGAGGAGCGGCAGGCCGCGCTGGCCATCCTGGACGCGCTGGACGCCGACGGCGGCGCCGCCGAGCTGGACTGCGGCTTTTACGTCTCGCGCTCCTGGCTCGCGTGCGCGCGCGCCCCGCGCGGCCCGCCGCTCTCCTGCACGCTCCGCGCATGCTGACAGCCAACGCGGCGCCCGGCAGGGGCTGGCGGCGGCGCGGCGGGCGCGGCAGCGCGGCCGCCTCGCCGACCGAGGGCATCGCCTGCCCGCACGGCGGCCTGCTGCCGCAGGCGGCCGGCGCCAAGGCGCGGCGCCAGGCCGTGCCGCTGCTGGTGTGGCAGCACCTGCTGGCCGCGAACGGGTGCGGGCGCGCGCGCTCGCGCCTGCGCATCCCACGAGCGCAGGGCGCGCCAAACGGGCGTGTGCCGCCGGCAGGCACGGCGACGGCGACGTCATCATGCTGGACGCGGACGCGCGCGAGGGGGAAGCGCGCGAGGGGGAAGCGCGCGAGGGGGACGCGCGCGATGGCGGCGCAGGTGGGCGCCCGAGGCGCTCGGGCCCCGCGCGGCGCGCCGAGGGCGCCCGAGCCTGAGCCGCGCGACGCGCGCAGGCTGCGCGGCGCGCGCATTCCCCGTGGGCGCCGCCGCCGAGTGCCAGCGCTGCGCGGCCGAGCTGTCGCGCGGCGCGTCGCGCGGCCAGGACCTGCGCGAGCGCGGCGAGGCCGAGCGCGCGGCGCTGCCGGCGCTCGCCAGCGGCGCCGCGCCGGCGCTGGAGCCGGGCGCCCCGCTGTGCCTGCTGCCGCGCGCGTGGCTGGCGGCCTGGCGCGCGTTCCTGGCCGCGGCCGCCAGGCGCGGCGGCATCGGCGGCGCCGCCGCCGCCGCCGGCGCTGCCGCCGACCTGCGCCCGCCGCCGCCGCCGGACGCCGCGCTGGCCGAGCTCATGTGCGGCTGCCACGCGGGGCCGGGCGCGCGCCTGGGCTTTCGGCCGCCGGCGGTCGTGCGGCGGTGCGCGCGCCCCCCCGCCCGCGCGCGCGCGTCGGCGTCGCGCCGCGCGGCGCGCCCGACGGGCGCGGCGCGCGCGCAGGCGCGGGCGCTGGATGCAGGCGGAGGAGGACGGGGGCGGCGCATGGGAGGCCGCGCCGGCGGCGGACGGGCGCGCGCTGCTGCACCTGTACGGCGTGGACGCCACTCTCCCGCGCGCGGAGCTGGCGGTGGAGGCCGCGCCGGCGGCCGCGCCCGCGTCGCCGCGCGAGGACGGCAGCCTGGCGGACGAGGTGGTGACCGGCGGCGACCTGCGCCCGCTGCACGCCCCGCACGCCGAGCCGGCGCGCGGCGCGCTGCGCACGTGGCCGGCGGTGTGCGAGCAGGCGCGCGGGCCCGACGCGCCCTGCGCCCGGCCGCCCGGCTGCCGCGCCCTCTAAACAGGCCCGGGCGCAGGCGGTGGCGGAGCGCGAGGCGGCGGCGCGGCGCGCGGCGCTGGCGTACGAGGACGCCGAGGTGGTGGTGGAGGTGGTGCGCGCGGCCGAGCTCGCCGGCGCGCCGGCCGCCGCCAGTGCGCCCCCGCCGCCGCCAGCCGGCGTTCGCTGCCCCGCGCCGCGCGGCGCCAGTTCATGCGCGCGCGCGCGCAGGCGAGCGCAAGTCCAAGCGCGCGCGCAAGGGCCGCGCGCCGCTGCGCGTCAGCGCGGCGCACACGCTGTGGGACCTGAAGCTGCGCGTGCTGGAGGCGCTGGACGTGCACCCGGCCAACGCCGAGGTGCACGCCTGGCAGCGCGGCGCCTGGGCCGCCCTGGGCCCCGACGACGCCACGCTCGCCGGTGCGCCCGGCGCCCGCTTCCCGCCCAGGGCGGCCGGCCCGGCAGGCCGGCAGGGCGGCGTGCCGGCAGTGCTGGCTGGCTGAGGCGCCGCGCAAGCGTGCGCGGCAGGCCTGGGCGTGCTGCCGGACACGGAGCTGCGCGTGGTCAACACGGGCGCCGTGGACGACAACGACCTGTCCGGCATCCTGGGCGCCGGCGCGGGCCGCGCGCCCGAGGTGGAGCGCGGCTTTGCGGGCACCGCGCTGACCGGCGTGGGCATCGTGGGCTAGGCGGCGGCGCCCGGCTGTGATCTGCCTCGTGTGCACGGAATGGGCCATGCTGGTGCCCGGTCGCCTGCCTGCTCAGCGTGGCGCGGCCTTCTCCATAGAGCTGAGCATATGTGCGCAAGGTTTGTAACAAAAGAGAGCGAGCGTGGCCGCCGCTCCGCCGTTGCAGATTGCATGGCCGCGGCGCGCGGGCGCCGCACGCGCGCCCCCCACAGCCCCGCCGCTACCGCCCGCCCTTCTCCGCCAGGTAGGTGTCCAGCATGTCGGCCTCCTCGTCCTCGCCTGCGGCCGCGGCGCGGCGTCAGCGCCGGGCCGCAAGGGGCCGCAGCGCCCCGGTCTCGAGCGCGCGGGCGCGCACCGTCGCCGTCGTCCAGCTCGACCTCCTCCTCCTCCTCCCCCTCCTCCTCCTCGCTGTCCGGCCCGTACTGCTCGTCCTCCGCGTCGCCCATGTCCTGGCCGGCCTGCGCGGCGCCGGCGGCTCGCGCGCGCGCGCCGCGGCAGCGCGGCGGGCGGGCCGGGCGCGGCGCGCACCTCGTCCATCTGCCGGAAGAAGGCCTTGCCGGTCGGGCCGGCGTCCCGCCGCTCGCCGCCCTCCGCGCGTCGCGCGCGCGCGGCCGCCATCTCGCCGTCGAAGCGCGCCTTCCACTGCGCGAACGTGGCCGGCGTCACCGGCGCGCGCACGTCCGCCAGGCGCCGCTCCTCCGCCTCCTCGGCCGCCTTGCGCGCCGCCAGCGGGTCGACCTCGACGCGGCTGAGGCCCGCGGCGGCGGCCTGCGGCGCGCGGGGCCCGTCGGGCGGCCGCGCTCGCGCAGCCGGTCTGCGCGCGCGGGGCGAGAGCAGGGCCGCGCGCGCCTTTTCCCGCAGCCAGTCCTGCGCGGCCGACGCCATCGCGTAGATCATCGCCTGCGCCGGGGCCGCGCGTCAGCGCCCGCCGCGCCGCGCCGGCCGCCGCGCTGCCCCGGGGCGCGGGCGCTCACCATGCCGATGTTGGCCTCCACCTGCTCGTCGAGCGCGCCCGCGAGCTCGTCGAGCTCGCTGTCGCTCAGCCCCCGCACGCTGCACTGCAGCGCGTGGTCAGCGCGCTGCCAAGCCGGGGCGACCGGGCTGCTCGGGCGGGGGCGCCCGCGCCGCGCCTGCGGGCCCTGTACAGCGGCGGCTCGTCCGGGTAGGTGTGCGGGTACGCAAACAGCAGCTCGAGCCGCACTGCGCGCCGCGCATGGCCCTGAGCCGCCGCGCAGTGCGCCTTGGGGAGTCGCGGGCGGGGCGCGGCGCACGTGCAAAGTCATCGCCCTGCTCCGTCTGGCCCTCGGTTGCGGGCGTCACGACGATGCTGTACGCCTTGCCGGGCCAGCCCTCTGGCCGGTTCTCGTCGACCTCTGCGCGCGGCCCGAGCGCGTCAAGGACCGCCGCGTGGGTCGGCGGCAGGCTCTGTGTGTCGCAGCGGCGTCACCTCTAAAGTCGTCCGCGAAGATTGCGGCCAGCGCCTCCAGCTCCATCTCCTGCTCGGCCGCATAGTCCATGCACAGCGCGGGTGCTCCCAGCTGCGACTGGACGAGTGTTGCGGCTGCTGGCTGTGTTGACAGAAGGCTGGATCACAGCAGTGTATCAGCCAACATGTCGGGCCTGCAACCGGGAGCGCCATCGCAGCCACCCTACCTCGGAGTTACTGGATACCGGCGACCTTTGCTTATATGCTTGCGCTCACAGGGGGCCTGCGCGTCCACCGACAAGCAGAGTGGCTTAGGGCCAACGTGCACATGAGGAGAACTGGCCGCGACGCCGAGCGGCGTGCAGGTAGGCCTGACTGCTGTAAGTTTCAGGAATCTTTGCCGATGAGCGCCGGCGGAGGTTGCCCGCTATAGCCTACAGATGAAGCAGGTCGTTCGTCGGCGCTGTAGGGCGAATGCATGCGACGCGCTGTGCGGCATCGGGTGGCTCTCACGGGCATGGTGGGGCGGTGGTGTGGCTGCGGTGCGCACGACCGAGTGGCTGGTGCGTGGACTGGGGCGCGCGCAAGAAGCGGACCACGTCAAACAGGCCCTGCGTCAGACGCAATGGGGCACAGAAGCGCGCCCTTGACACGGCCACGCACCAGCCGCCACGCTGTGGACCGCCCGCAGCGCAGCAGGGTGCAAGCCATCCGGGAGGAGCGTGGGCCCGCCCTGCTCGATGCCGCAGCTGGAGCCTTCAGGGCGGGCGCCCCGTGGGTCGGGTGCGGCCGAAAGCCCGCCGGCGGCTCGCACGTGGGCTTTGCACAGGCGACCAGGCGCTCGCTCGGCAGCGCCGCGCACGGGCGGAGCAGCGCGCGGCGGGCCCCCGCTCGTGGACGGGGTGACCGCGCGGGGCCGAGACCTGCCGGCACGCCCCAGCCTGACACGTGCTGCTCAGCACAGCCGCAAACGCAGCGCCTACGGCGGCACCTGGTGGTGCGGGTCGGAGCGCACGCCCCCGGGCAGCGTCCGAAGACGGCCGGCTGACGCCCGGGGCACATCCGCCGCTTGGCGTCGGCGGCGCCGCCCGCACCTCAGCCTCGCGGAGCAGGGCCCCGCTCGGCCCGGGCGCAGGCGCCGCGAGCGCGCGAGCGCGCGCCCGCAGGCCCGGGGCGGCGGGCGAGGCTGAGTCCTCGGCCAGGCCACGAGGCGGCCGGCAGCTGCGCCGGAGCTGCCCTTTCAAGGGCTCCTCCTTCAGTGGAGCCCTGAAACCCTGTGGGGCAAGAAGCCACTTCGAACCTGCAAAGACCAGCGGGACAAGGCATCAGCTCCAGAGAAAGTTATCCAGACCACAACCAACGCACCTTGCTCGCCGCAGGCACCTACGCACGGCTCCAAGCTCGCCCTTCACCGTCGCATCGCAGCCACCGACAGGTGAGCATGCGAGCAGCTCTCCTTGTGGCACACCGTCTGCGTGCAGCGGCTGGCTGTAAGTGCGGGCGCAGTGGGCTGCTACGGCATTGCAATAGGACTGCGTGCTCCCAGCTTCTAAATGGGTACCGAGACGTGCCAATGGGATCACACTCCTGCCCGGGGTGACCCGAGGGCGCGGTGGTTGGCAGCCTCGTATCAAAGTCTATGCTGTGCCCATTGTCTTGGCTGCCTGTCAGCACTCGGGCATTGCCTGCCATCGGCATGACAAAGTTCTGATTGCACAACACGAAGTAGCGGTTGGGCGGTGGCGGTGGCGCCTCCTTGCATAGACGGGAGTGCGCCTGTCCGCTACGCTTGCCTTTTCGTCCGGCCTCAGCTGATGTGCTTGCCGATCAGATCAGTCGGCCGGGTTGGGTTGCACGTCCGCGGGCGCTGCGGGAAGCTTGAGGCTGGATACGCCTGTCAGCTCTGCGCGCCTGCCAGAGTGCTTGCCCAGCCGTGTTGGCTCGGGGCGAACAAGGCCCACCACTGGCTTGATGTCATATAATCAAGCGAGCTGAGGCGCTGTGCGTGCTGCGGCTGCGCAGGCAGAGCCTCGTGCACGCTCCACACACCTTTGCGCAACCATGGTGCGTGCCTGTGGCGCCTTTTCGCTGTGGGCTTGCTCTGGCTGCCCAGTGTTGTCACCTGGTGGCCGCTGGGCCTGCGAGCTCGCTGCGCGCTTGCTCTGGCTGCGCATTGCTGTCACTGGGTGCGCGGTGGTCGGTGGAAAACAGCACCTGACAAGCATGCGCCCACGCGCAGGCCTTCTCCAAGGCGCTGGCGGCTGCCCTGCTGGTCGTGCTCGTCGCCGGTGAGCCGGCGCCTCTGATTGGCCCTGTTTCTAGAGTTGCCACGTGTGGTGTTATCCTGTGTGCCGCCCTGGGCAGTGGTGAGAGCGCTGCTCGGTGCCCGGCTCACTGTGCTCTGCGCCGTGCGTGCAGGCGCGGCGGTGGACGCCCGTGTGGACTACATGAGCCAGCGCCGCATGCTGCAGGGTGCGCCTCGCGTGCTCAGCTTGCACAGTGCACTGCCGGCTGCTCCGTGCCCTGCTTGCACTGCAGAGCGTGCCGCGCTGGCACAGTGCACTGCAGGCTGCCTCGTGCCCTGCTTGCACTGCAGTGCTGCAGGCCAATATCCACGCGCCTGTGACTGAACTGATAATGCCCGGCGCAGACCCGGCCAAGCCCGCCGCGCAGCCCGCCGACCCGGCCAAGCCCGCCGCGCAGCCCGCCGACCCGGCCAAGCCCGCCGCGCAGCCCGGCGACCCGGCCAAGCCCGCCGCGCAGCCCGCCGACCCGGCCAAGCCCGCCGCGCAGCCCGCCGACCCGGCCAAGCCCGCCGCGCAGCCCGCCGACCCGGCCAAGCCCGCCGCGCAGCCCGGCGACCCGGCCAAGCCCGCCGCGCAGCCCGCCGACCCGGCCAAGCCCGCCGCGCAGCCCGCCGACCCGGCCAAGCCCGCCGCCCAGCCGGGCATGCCCATGCCAATGCCGGGCATGCCGCTTGCCCCCGGCGCTGCCCCGGGTGTGCTCCCGCGCCCCAGCGTGCCGCCCTTTGATATGCTGCTGAGTGATGCCTGCCATGCAACATCCACGACCGTGTGTTGTACTTCCAGCTGACCGGTGCAAGCTGTGTTACGTATCCCTCCACAGGAGCTCATGAATCAAGCGTGACCCATGACTGACTCGCCTCGCGCGGCGCTTGCAGGCGCTGTGAAGCCCGCGCCCGGCCCCAAGCCCGCCGCCAAGCCCGCCGTCGACCCCGCGCCGCGCCCCGAGCTCGCCCCCCGGCCGGCGCCCGTCAAGCCCGGCGCGGGCATGCCGTTCGCGCCCGCCGGCGCGCCCATGCCCATGCCCATGCCGCCGCTGCGCCCCGAGGACCGTCCCATGCCGCAGCCGCGCCCCGAGGACCGCCCCATGCCGCAGCCGCGCCCCGAGGACGCGCCCAAGCCCGCCGTCCCGGGCGCCAAGCCTGCCGTCCCGGGCGCGCGCCCTGAGGATGCGCCCAAGCCGGCCGCCAAGCCCGCCGTGCCGCCGCCGCCGTGAGCGCCTTCACGACCAGTGCATGACATCCGGTGCCCGCATGGTGCGGCCACCACGCAGCGCCCCGTCTCGCGCCGCACTTTGCTCTCAAATTCCTTTGCGAGCCTGTTGTGGTCGCGGTAATCAAAGTAGCTGAAGGGGAACTTTGTACATACTGCGTGCAATGTGGGTGCTTGCGCTTTGCTCTCAAGTAGAAAGTGGTTGAATTAGAATTGTTTTCGCATGCTGGCTTTGGCAGCGCGGCAGACACCAAGCGGTCTCTCAAGCGAGCGTGAAGTGGAGGGTAGCATTGATAGAGGGCAGCACTGATTGAATGTAGCGGTAGTAGCGATGCCTGCTCGTCTTTTCTTATTTATAGAGGGGATGGCTTGTTTTGGGCTACAGCGGACCGCCATGCTGCATTTAGTGTTCGCTGCCTTCCCATTTTTTTTGTCACATGCTGCGGTCGCGCAAGGTGGCGCTGACTGCTGCTGCTGCTGCTGCTTTGTGTGTGCTGCGCCAAGCGAGAAGTCTAAGATGTGTAGGGAACTGCAACGCACCGTGAATCTATAAACCATTGCAGTCAACCTCTCTCCGCGCATATGTAGACTATTGCAATCAACCTCTCCCTGCACTTGTTCAAACAGGTCCTGTTTGAACAATCCTGTTGTCTTGACTTATTCAACCCGTCCAGCGGCTTTGTTTTTGCACGCAGGCAGCCATCATGCGTGGACCGCTTACGTTGCGACATCAGCCTTCTCTGACACAATGGGAGGTGCATGCAGCAACACCTGTGCCATGCACTCACATGTCCCCCACGCATGCGCTCATCCACAGCACCCCAGCACACTGCCTGCCAGGTACAACACATCATCCGGAGTGAATGCCTGCGCCAGAGGCGCAAGGCGCATGGCATCCCGCACCGCCCGTGTATGGCACACCAGCTGCTCTGCGTGCTTGAGAGGACGCAACAGCTACTTTGCGTGGCGTGTCAAGGAAGCCCTCTGCCGAGCACCGCGTCGCAAGGCGCCGCTCACCCGCTAGGCGGTGTGCACACACATTTATCAGGCACTGCCCAAGTCAGCCGAGGCGGCTCCCAAGTGTACACTGCCCGCCAAGGCGCGCAGCTCCAAGGAAGCCCCTGGCGGCTGTCACTGTCAGCCACACCAGCGCCGGCTGCGCCCTGTGCAAGCTAGCCGCACGCAGGAAAGGCAAGCGCGCTTGGAAAGCCCCCGGCGCGCCTGAGTTTGTGCCCTGTGCTCGGGGGTGCGAGGTGCGCTCTGTGCTTGCTTACGGTTGGGCTGCATTTCTCTTTAAAAAAAATGTCACAGGGCAGCTCACCTCTGAGACAGGATGGCTGTTGGGATTGTGCATACGACTGATGCGCTGCAGCGGCCGCCAGGCGGCCGCGCCACGCCACTCCAAGCGAATGCGTGTGAGCAGCACATTATCTGGAACGCTTGCAGGGCGCCTTTGCGTCTGGCGCGCGCCCACCTTGAGCGCGCTCGTGCGGCCATGAGGGCGGCCGCGCAGCGCGGGAGCAGGGCCTGTAGGGTTGGCACCTGATGCACAGCAGGACCTGCGCATAACAGGGCCTTCATTTGCTACCTGCGGAGCGAGGCGCGCACACTCCAATCAGGCGCTGAAGCTTCCGTCTGCGCGCGCTCTGGCTTATACCAACCAATAATGAGCGAGTGAGCAGGCCTGCCCAGCAGAGCAGCGAGCGCGCCCTGTGGGTCCAGTGTCGCCCCAGCCGCGTCTGCGGGAGCCCCTGCAGAGCCGCTGGCCGACCAGCTGGCGCCGGTGAGTTTGTTCACACCAGGGAGAGTGCAAGCACTTGCGTCGCAGGCCAGGGAGCGTGACCTCTGATGCCAGCGGGAGAGCGCATGCGCGTGCGCTTGCTGCAGGCAGGCTCGACGGGCAGCGCGAGGGGCGGCGGCGCGGCGATGACGGCCTGCTGGCGCCCGACGATGACCGGAGGCCGGACGCTGTCGGGGGCTTACATCGGCGGGCACCCCGAGCTGTGCTGCCTGTGCATGAACGAGCGCTACATGCTGGACATGCACGGCTACTTCGATGTGGCCAGCGCGTCGTACCGCGACGCCCTGCAAGCCGACTCCCGAGCGGGGAGGGGCCTCTCGGAGATCGAGTTCCTGCTCGGGGCGTCGTACGCGCTCTGGCGCGTGCTGCTCGAGCTCAAGGCGCGGGGCGGCCTGGGCGCGGAGGAGGCTGAGGCTCGGGCGTACCTGCGCGCCGCGCTCCCCGAGCCGTACCCCGTACCGCTGGAGCTGGCAGAGTACCTCTCCCACCTGGGGCCGTTCACCACGGTCAATGGGGTGCGGCTGTCCCCGGACTTTGTGCTGCCGCGCCGCGGAGGCCCCGGCGCCGCCGGGACCACGGAGCCCGTTGGCTCCTGGAGCAGCACGCACCAGCCGCTGCTGCACAGCCTGGCGCTGGCGCGGCTGTCCGCCAACGCCGTCGGCGCTCCTGGGGCCGCGTCCGCGGCCGCGGCGGCGGCGGACCCGTTCACCAACGTGGACAGAGTGTCGACCATACCTGGCAGCTGTCTGGCCACGGGGGGACCAGGAGCCGGGCCGCGGCGGTCGCTGGGCGCTACCGCCCGCTGGTCGGCCCCTCTGAGCAGGCCAGGTTCCAGGTGCACCCCGAGCTGGTCGCGGACTATGTCGGGTGGGTGCGGGCCGCGGCGGCGGCGCGGCGCACCGCGAGCGCGCCCCTCGCGCGCGACGGCAGCGAGGCGCAGCTGGTGCTGTCGCTCCCCGGTCGACTACTCGGACGGGCGGCGCGAGGCCGGCTCGGACTATGTGACTGGGTGCATGCTTCCGCACGCGGCCGCCCAGGCCGGCCGGCTGTTCCGCTTCCAGCGGATGACGCCGGTCGAGCTGACATACAGCGGCCTGGCGGCCGACGAGAACTGGGCGTACGAGCGGTCCTCCAGGTTTGCCAAGCTGCGCAGTGTCAGCGCCCGCAGGGTTGGCGCCCTGCAGGCGGTGTGCACCCAGTACGCTGCCCAGTGCCGCAAGCCCTGCGGTGGCTTGGACGGGTTCCTCTCTGGTGACTCTGACTAGCCTTGAGGGCAGGTGGGACGGGCCGGGAGGCAGCGCAGGGGGGACTGCGGCCGCGCTGGGGCAGGCATGACAGCTGCCCGCTGATGTTTGCCAAGTCGTGGGCCTCGCGCAGCGCAACTGTCGCGGCACGATGTCCGCGGTGGCTTGGCCCCACCGCCAGGGCGGTCGAGGAACGGCGCAAGGGTGTATTTGCAGACATGTGCCAGAGTGAAAAAAGTAGCCTGGGTGCCCAGCATGAGTGCCCTGCTCAGTGCGTGCATGGATGCTCTTTGCAGACAGGACACCGCGCAGGTCTAGGGTGTCGCTTGCATGCAGGTCCTGAATTTCTGGCAACGTGCCAGTAACATGCGCCGCCGCGCGTCCACCTCTCACTCTTGCATAGGGCACACCGCTTCGTGTCATGCAAACTGCAACACCAAGCGCAATCACATGGCGCAGCACTCGAGCATACCACGCAACCATGCGCGTTGATTTACGACCCCAGTTCGCATAGAGAAGTCAGGGGTGGGGGGCCTGGGCAGGCCCCATGGACCTCAGCATGAGCAAGCAGCCGGGCTTGGCAGCCTGCGAATGCCCAGCCGAGCATGCCAAGGCGCGCGCTCGTCCGCCCGCTGCCCGGCGCCAGGCGCGGGGCCGCCTGCGCCGCGCGGCTGCGCGCCGCCCGCGCGCCTCCGACGGCCGCGCGCGTATGCGCAGGCGGCGCAGGCCGCGCGGGCCGCTGCCGAGCGGGAGGCGGGGCTGCACGCCGGCGCCGCCGCCAAGCTGCCACAGACTTGCTCCTGGCCGGCAGGTCAGCCAGGAGCGCTGCCTTGTACGTGCGGTGCATGCCGCGCACTCTCGCCCCCAGAGCCGGGTGCTTGTGTGCTCGTGCCTGCCGCCTTGGCACGCCGCGCGTGCCTGTGTCTTCCCTGGTTTGCACTAGTTACAGAGCACCAATCATCTTGCATGCGCTGCACCAGGCTGTTACGACGGCGGCGCCAGGCGCCGGAGCATGTCCCGCGAGCGTGCCTCTTACACGTGAGCGACCTCCGCGACCCTGCCTCACAAAAGTGCACACACGTCTGTCCTGGGCCCGCCCAAAGCCGCCTGCTCATCCCTGGAACTGTTAACAGGACACGCCCTTCCAGAGGATGCCCAGGGCCGCCACCCAGCCGGCACCGCGGCGCGTCCAGCGCTCTCGCCAGGCGCCTGAGCGGCGCACAGTCGCGCCTGGCACCACGCCAGAGCGGCGCGAAGGAGACGTCCACCAAACTCGAGCGCATCGCACCCGCGGGAAGCGGCCGCGCGCGCAAAGCTCGCGCCGCAGACCAGGCAGGCGCCTGAGCACGACGAGCCGCCGCGCTCCCGCGCGCCGGCGCACGCTGGGCGGCAACGCGCGATGCGGCCGCCGGCTCATGCATCGGCCTGCATGCCACACCGCGCGGGGCGCGCGCGCCAGGCGGCCGCCGCGCAGCCGCGCCCGTCAGGCGCGCTTGCGCGCGCGCCGGCAGGCGCCCCTGTGGCCCGCGCGCCAGGCCGCCTCGTGGCACGCCGGCGAGCAGAAGCGCGCGGTGCTGCAGCCGGAGCACTGCTGCAGCGGCAGGCCCGCCTCCGATGTGCCGGCCAGGTTGCCGCACCTGCGCGCGCGCGGCGCGCCGGGGCTTTGCTGTGCGCGCTCGCGGGCACAGCAGGGGCGGCGACTTGAACAAGCGCGGCGCGCACCCCGACCACCAGCAGCCCACTGGGCGGAGCGCGGGCATGCGCAGGCGCAGGTCGTCCAGGCTGGCCGGCGGCGCGGCCGCGATGCCCGGCGCGACCTCGGTCTCAAAGCGCGCGACGGCGGCCGCCAAGGCGGCCAGCCGGCGCTGGTGATCGGTGCCGCTCGGCCCCGACGGCGCCGGCTCGTCCAGGTGCAGCGTGACCTGCCGCCGCGCCCGCACAGCATCAGAAGAACAGCCCCCGCCTGCGCGGGGGCGGGCAGGGGTGCTGCAGCGCGCACGCGCACCACCGGCGGCGAGTGGCCCCCGGCGGCGCGCAGCGTGCGGTCCATGAAGCTCAGCGCAAGCGCCGCCCTCAACTCGCGCCTGGGCGCGGCGCACGCGCCCACAGAGCGCCGCGCCAGGCGCAGCGCTGCGCCCAGCGCCCCGGCGCGCGCGAGCGCCGCGGCCAGCGCGCGCGACGCGCCGAACAGGAACAAAAGCCCGGCCAGCGCGCCCGAGAAGCGCGCCTCTGCCACCACGGCCGGGGCATCGCACAGGCTGCCTGCACGCGGGCAGCATCCGCCGCCGTCGCCGGCCGCTCCGCAGCGCACTGCCCGGCGAGGCCTTAATTTTGCAGGGGCGCGGCGCGCCGCCGTCTGCACCCAGCATGCAGGCACGAGTGGGGTGCTTGTCGCCACAGCCACGCGCCCTCTGCAAGGCCCCTTGGTGCGCCGCCTGCAGCCGTCACAGGCGCGGCCGGGGCCGGGCGCGTCCGCGGGTGCATGGCTGTGAGCGCGCACGCATGCGCCGCACACGCTGCTGTTCAGCGCGCTGCGCGCAGGAGCATTGGCACGACCCAGGGAGGCGCGCACGGCGGTCGGCCAGCGTGCGCAGCGCCTGCACGACAAAGGGCGCCACGCCCGCGCACGCCGGCACGAGCGCCCTGCACTCGCCGGGGCTGTCGCCCGCCACGAGCCGGCCGCAGTGGACCTGCGCGCCCGCACAGACTGTCGGTCCTGGCAGCCCACGGCAGCCCATAAAGCAGCCGGCGCCCGCAGCGGCGGCGGGCGGGCGCCGCGCGCACCACCACCTCGCACAGAAAGTCCGCCACGCGGTCGTCGCTGCTCGCCGGGCTGTGGCTCGGGGGCTCCAGCGCGCGCACGCGCTCCGGCGGCAGCAGCAGCAGGGGCAGCAGGTGCGCGGCCGCGCACGGCCGCAGCCCCGCCGGCAGGCCCTCGGCCTCCTTGGCGCGCACCAGGTGCGGGATGGACGTCGTGAGCGCGTCCTGCCGGGCACGCGCAAGCGCTCGGCACCAGCGCTCCTTGCGCGCGCGCCGCCCCGCCCCTGGCTGGCTGCGACGCCGCGGCAGGCGGCGCGGCGCACCCTGAGCCCTGCGCGCCAGGCGGGGCCCGGCGCGTGCGCGGTCGCAAGCAGCTTGCCCAGCGTCGCGAGCAGCGCCCTTGCGGCCGGCGCGACGGCCGCGCCGGGGCCCGCCGCCTGCAGCGCCGCGACCGCGTGCTGCACCGCCTGCGCGCCGGCGGCCGCGCCGAGGGTCAAGGCCGCCATTCCTCGGCCGCAGTCGCCGCGGCTCAGCAAGAGGGTGACGCCGTGGGCGCGCCCGGGCCGCGGTCTCGGCGGCGCCATCACCCGCCGCAGCGCCCAGCAAGTCCGGCGCGCGCCTCAGCGCGGCCTCCATCGCCGCCAGGGCGGTCGGCAGCAGGCCCTCGCGCAGCTCGGCGTCGCCGCGCACGACACCTTGGTCGACCTGCGCGAGCGACCCATGGCGCTGCGACAGACGCACGATGCGGAGTGCTCCGGTCGCGCAGCGTGCTGCCCGCGCCGCCGCCGCGGCTTTCTTACAAAAAGCGGCACGTGCACTGCCGGAGCCTTTTGGCGCCCTGGCGCCTCCTGCATGCATGCATGCGCGGCCCCAGGCGGGGCCGCACCAGGTGCGACAGGGGCCTCCAGCAGCGCATGAGGTCCCCGCACGTGTGCCACAGCAGCTCCGGGTGCCTGGCCAGCGACGCGTCGGCGTGCGCGCTCGGCCCGCGCGCGCCCTGCGCCCCAGCGCATGCCGCCTCGCGCGCGGCCTTCGCCGGGGGCTGAGGCACCGTACAGGCCTTACGGCCCCCTGGTGACAACTCGCAGCTGCACGCGACAGGCGCCCCGAGTCCGCGACCGGCGAGCCAACCCCGGCGCCATGGCGCCGCAAGTCAGCCTGCCCCTGCACGCCTGCCCGCCGGGCAGGCAGGCCGGCGGCCAACGCGGGAAACGGCTTCCGACTGCAGCGTGGCCCCTCTCTGCTCAGCAGTGCCCAGCGGGTGCAGGCGCGCCAGTCCGTCCAAGCGCTGCGAGGTCCAGTGCAGCACGGCGTACAGGCAGCGCAGGCCGGCCACGCGCTCCTCGCCGGGCACGCGCTGGCACAGCTCCTTGGAGCTCAGCAGGTCGCCCAGCGCGCTGGCGCTCACGCACGCGAGCGCGTCCGGGACCCGCCGCGGGCCTGCGGCGCGCGGCGCCGCCCTGAGCTGCGCCGGCCACGCACAGGGCGGCCCCCAACAGGCTCGGGCCGCCCCGGGCGAGCAGCGCGGGGAGCGCGACGCACTGCGCCGCCACAGCCGCAGGCAGCGCAGCAGCAGCGGGATCACGCGCTCGACCAGCAGCGCCAGCACCCGCCGCTCCGCCTCCGCGTCGAGCCGGCGCGCGCCGGCCTCGAGCGTGTCAGAGTGCGCCTGGACCGCGCTGCTCACGATGCCCAGGCACGTCTCGCACGTGCTGAGGTCGGCGTAAGCGCACCGCCGCGCGGCGCGGCGGGCGCGCACCGCAGCGCCCAAACAGCCCCTGCTCCAGGGTCTTGGCCAGCAGGTCGCCCGCGGGCGCGCCGCAGAGGCCCTCCAGGTGCGCGGCGCGCGCCGCCGTGCCGTCGCCGCGCACGCCGTGGAGCAGCAGCGGCACGCTCGCCAGGTGCTGCGGCGGGCCGGGCCGCGGTCTGCCGCGCGCTCAGCGCGAGGGCTGCTGTGACGAAATGGGCGCGCGCGCACCTGGCAGGCGGCGAGCAGCTCCAGCCTGCGGTCTGCGTTGCCGGCCTGCTCGGGCGGCATGGGTGAGGGGCTGGGCGGCGGGAGCGCCGGCGCGCCGACCAGCCACGCGAGCACCGCGCAGATGCCGGCGTGGTACCGCGCCAGGGCCGCGGCCGCCCCGCGGCCGCGCAGCGCCCCCGCCTCGTCGGCCAGCGCCCACATGGCGACCACCTGCGCGGCGCGGCGCCGGCTGGGCGGCAGCGCGCGCGGGGCGGGCCCGCCGCGAGGCGCCGCGAGGCGCCGGCGCACCTGCTCCAGCCCGGGCGCGCACGCGGCGAGCGCGGCGCAGGCCTTGCTGCCGTCCAGGCTGCCCGCCACCAGCTCCGCCCACGACGTGGCCACGCTCGCGGCCAGGCCGTATACGTCGCAGCGGGCGTACCTGCGGCCGCGCGCGGAGGGGGTGTTTTTTGGGTAAAAGAAGCGCGCACGCGGCCTGCGGGCGGGCGGGGGCGAGCGCGCTCACCCCTCGGCGGCCTCGCGGATGGCCGTGCGGCGGTCGGCGGCCGCCCTCACGCAGAGGGGGCAGGCGAGCAGGGCGCTGAGCGCCTGCAGGTTGAGCGCCACCCGCGCGAGCAGGCGCTCCCCGCCCTGCTCCGCCCCGGCGAGCAGGGAGGTCCACACGACGCGCCGGACCATGCTCGCCAGCGTGGCGACGACCTTGGCGCCGGCGCCCCTGTATATGAGCCTGGCTTGGCCCAGAGTGAGGCCGCCCCCCTCCGTCACGGCCGGCACCAGCTCGGCCCAGGCCACCGGCATGAGCAGGCCCAGCGCGTTGGCGTGCGCCAGGTCGGCCAGGCGCAGCGGGCACGTGGCCGCGGCTGCCAGCGCCGGGGCGCTCGCCTCGAGCGCCGCGACCTGCGCGGCGGCCCTGGCCACCAGGCCTGCCAGGGCGCACATCGCCGCGGCTCTCTGTGGGGAGCCTGCTCAGAACAGCCCAGCAGGCTGGGCCCCAGCTAGCCAAGTGGCACAACCATGGGTGGCTGTTGCCTTCATTATAAGGTGAATCAATTTTAGCTATTGGCTGCAAACTGCTGCCACTGCCCAGTGCTCCGCGCTGTCCTGGAGCTCGTGCAACCCCGCAAGTGCACAGCGGCCGGCCCAACGAAGCGCGGGCAACCTGATGCGGGCGCGCAGGTTCGCCCGCATCAGGTGCGCGGCAGCAGAGTTACGCTTTATGTAGCGCGTGCCAGTGTGGCGGTCCTCCTCCCGCACGTCATGGCCCGGGGTGACGCGCAGCGTCCCGTGCAGCAACGCAACCGCGTCAGTCCATTGACCGAAGATGCCCTGCGCGCGCCCTGCTCCAGGGCCGGAGCGCTGCGGGTGGTGAGGGCAGCTCCTGCTCGCTCGAGCTAGGGCGTGGCAGCGCGCCGGAGCGCTGCGTGCGGGCGAGGCTCGGGCATGCACGCCACGGCCGCGAGGAGCCTGCAGAAGATGCCTGCGTCGCGGCGCTGGTAGGCCTGCTCGCGCCCAGCAGTTTCTTTGTGCTGTAGGCTGCACTATGCGCTGTGGGCTGCACACGAGGTCCAGCGAGTCTGCATCCGGGTCCAGAACGCATCTGGGAGTGTGGGGCCCGCCTGCGCTTTGCGGTCTAATCGCCTCAGAGGTGCCCAGAGGGAGCTTGGAGAGCGCCAGCGGCTGCGGCTGCGCAGGAGCGGGCCGCGGTGGCGTTGGCCGCCCTGCTCAAGGTCAGCGGCCAGGACAGCGTCATCGAATGCGGGGGCGTCGCTGCGCTCGTCGGGCTGCTGGCGCCTGGCTGGACAAGTGCGGTGCATGAGCAGGCCGCTGCGGCGCTGCGGAGCGTGTGCGCTGACAACACGCCGAACCAGGATGGCGTGAGGGAGTGCGGCGGCGTCGCGGCGCTGGTCGCGCTTCTAGCGCCTGGCGGCTCTGCCGCTGTGCTCGAGGACGCGAGTTTCGTGCTGGCCAAGCTGTGCTTGAGGAATGCCAGGAACAGGGACTGCGTGCGGGAGTGCGGGGGTATACCGGCGCTGGTCGCGCTCAGCGAAACTGCCGCTGCGGCCAAGAGCGTCGCCGGCACGTTCATGAACTTGACCAGCGCGGTAAGCCGGGACGCAGTCAGGGCGGGCGGCGGGGTCGCGGCCTTGGAGCGCGTGCTTGCATGCCCCAGCTTGGCGGCCGCGTATGTGTGGGCGGCGCATACCAGTGGGCTGGACATTTCTGACTGCGATGCATTTGCTGTCATGCGTGCAACGCTGAAGCGTCGTTGTCAGGGCATTCGTTGTCAGAGTGCGCGGTGTGCACGGGCGCGCCAGGCACATTGTGAGCCTCAATACCTGTGCTAAGGCTGGTTCCTGCCTTCTGCTGAGTACGCAGCAGTTACTTCCCAGATGCGCCGCTCGTGTGGCAGCGAGCCGTTGGGTCACATACAATCTGTGGCACACAGTCGGTGTGACAGGTGCTGCAATGAGAGGCAACCCTCTGGCGCCCGCAGAGCAGGAAATGAAGTCGGCGCCCGGCAGGGCGCAGCCCTGGCAGGCTTCTGCCGGGCAAAATTTGTGAGTGCGGCTGCCGCGCACTGCCAGGACGTGCCGCTTGCGGTCGAGCACACGTCGCCGCACGAGGGCTTTGACGCTCAGGTTGTGAAGGAAAGGCGCTCAGCCCAGTGTGGGCCTGCGTTCTTTCACGTTGCTGGCAGTGCTCGGGGGATGGCATTTGCTCTTGATCTTAAGTGACAAAGAGTGCCCCAGCCCTCGGCGCGCAGTTGCTGTCGCTGCGTGAGTGCTGCCGAGTGCTCGCTGTCAAGGCTTCCCTCCTTGCTTGCAAGTCCAAGGTTGTGCTTAGCCTGCGGGCTCAAGAGAGAAATTAGACAGCCTGAGGTTCTTCTGCTGCTGTGTGTGTGCTCAGCTGTAAGAAACAAGGTATCTATGCCAAATGTGCCAAGCTCGCAAGGCAACGTGGCCGTTGCTGTCTCAGGCAAGCAGTTGAGGTTGACAGGCTGATTGCGCCTTGCACCAGCAGCTGCAGGAGAGGCGGGGAACCAGCGGGCAACTTGCAAAAATCCACCTACAAAGTACTTGCTCTGCTCAATGCAGGGTCCCTGTTGATGCCGGGAAGCAGGTAAGTGCAATTGTCACTGTTCACAAACACCCTCTCCGGCTCTGCGGTGCAGCGGCAGTCTGACTGAGGGGGCTGGCCGCCTGAGCAGCCTGAGCTTGGCTGGTGAAGGCTTCCGTCTTGTGCATAACAACTTGCTGTTTTAGCCACAGGCGGCGTATTTGTCATCTGCATCGTGTGCATGCTCGTCTAGCACCATACCCCAAGCGCAGTATGGGCGCGCGCGAGTCCGATGCTGAAGGAGCACCTGGACTTTCAGCTCTACTACGCCTGGATCACCTCCCCGCAGAGGTGCGTGCAGGGGAGCTTGTGCTCTGGCTGTCCCGCAGGGGCAGCAGCGCTAGGCGCGCAGAAACCTCGCCGCTCATCTGACACGTGCTGCTCGGCCGCTTCAGGTCCTGCAGGCGTGCGCGAACGGCATTGCCGAGGACCCCCAGTGCTGGCCCACAGGCACGAGACAAGCATTCTTGCTGTCGACCGTCTGCAGGTGCGCACTGTCTTCTATTGGCAAAGGGACAACCCAGAAGCCTGCAGGAGTTGTACCCGGTGCTCATAGTCATAGCAAGCGATAGGCGCTTTCATGCGGCGCTCGAGCAGCCATACTGGAGCATGCTGGACAATCACCTCGCTGCCAGGCTGTGGCGGGCGCTTGGACGACCCGGTGCGACTCGTCCTGTGCTTGTCCGAAGAGTGTCACTGTGCCAGTGGTTGCATGCGTGCGTGGTGTCTGAAAGTGGGCACCCTGCCTGCTCATGCATTTTGATCAAGCACATCAGCGTGTGTCAAGGAGCGCGCCCAGCAGGCCCTCAATCGATACGTGCACTTGTTCACCCTTTGACTGCCGCAGGTACGCGAGAGGAAGCCAGCGCACGGCGGTGGCTCCAGGCGCAGGGCAGCGCCATCAGGAGCCTGCGCGGCTTGAGTGTCGGTCTTGAACGGTCTGGACTTGGCGATGTACCTGGCCGCGACCTGGACGCCGGACGGCTTTCGACCTTGCTGGCCAGCATCCCTTCGGTGACGTTCATTTGCGTGGACCTGCGCTTGGACCTGCACCCCATACCTACTGCAGCAGCCATCCGGCCCTTCTTGGCGAGGGCCGCGCACGCCATAGGGCGCTGCTCGGGCCTGCAGACCCTGCGTCTGGGCGTTGACCTACTCGGTGGGCTGTCGGACCAGCTCCCCGAGGCGCTGGTGCGCGAGCTGGCTGGTGCGCGTGCATTGAAAGAGGTCTTTCTCCACTTTGGGAGCCGCGAGGCTGACAGGCCCCGCTGGCCGGCCGCTTTCAGCCTCGCACACGTGATGGCAGGCCTGGCCGGCCTGTCGCGGCTGCGCATGCTGCACCTATATGTCGGGAATGTCAGCATGGAGGCCACGCTGCCTGCCAGCGTATCGTGCCTGTCGCAGCTGACCGCGCTGAGCTTGTGCGGGTTTCACGGCCTGCGCTGCGAGCGCGGCTGGTCACGCCTGCCGGCGCTTGGGCATTTAAAGATTGCTGACTGCGTTGTCTTCTCGGGCAACGGCGAGGCCGCGCTGCCCAACATGGACGCGCTGGCGGCCCTAACCTGCTTTGATTTACGCAACTGCCCCAGCCTGCGGCTGCTCCCCGTGTCGCTGTGGCAGCTGCCGCAGCTCCGCCGCCTCGGCCACAGAAGCAGCAAGTGGGCACTGGCCCGCGTGCCGCCTGGCGCGCTGCCAGTAGCGGGCCTGCCCGCGCACGCGCCCTGCTTTGTATGTCTGACGCACTTGACCCTGGAGGGTCACAACATGCCGGTCTTTCCGCCAGGCATCATGGCCATGAGCCGCTTGGGGTATCTCAGCCTGTCCCACAGCTGCTTCGAGCGGCTGCCCGAGGGCATGAGCGTGCTGACCGATCTTGAGGTGCTGCACCTTGCGCGGGGCTCCTCGGCCGCAACTGAGGTTGGGGGCGCCCTGGACGCCCGGGCCCTGGGCAGCCTGACTGGCTTCCGGAAGCTGCGCAGCCTAGGCTTGGCAAACTGCAGCGTGCTGTTTTGCTCAGACTTCCAGGCTGCGGCCGCGCACCCCTGCCTGGAGCGGCTGCAGCTGCACGCCTCGTACCCCGCCCCGGGCCTGTCACTTGACGCATTTCTCGCCTTTGCCACCACGCTGCAGCAGCAGGGGCGGTCGGATGTGCTCAAGCTGAGCAATATCATCATTGAAGGCGCAGGGCGGCAGGATAGCTGCGACTTCTGGGCCGCCCTGCGTGCCGTGGGGTACCTCTGACCCAGGCAGCTGTCCTGGATCTGATGTAGGCCGCGGTCTTAGCTGTGCGGGCTGTGATGAGGAGGCGGCGGCGGGGTGCAAGCGCATGCTGCCATGTCCAGGCCTTACGTGTCGGCAGCATATTGGCAAACACCTGGGCTGAAGCACGGCGTCCCGCGTCCTCCGCCAGTTTCATGCGCACTTTGACTTGAAATGAGTGAGCGTCCCTGTCGAACGCTGAATGCACAGTGTTGCCGCCCGCAGGGCTGGCGCCCGGCAGGCGGTGTGCGCCCATTACGCTTCCCAGTGCCGCAAGGCCTGCGGCGACTTTGACGGGCCCGTCTCTGAGGACTCTGACTAGCCTTGAGGGCAGGTGGAATGGGCCGGGAGGCAGCGCGGGGGGGGAGCTGCGGCGGCGCTGGGGCAGGCGTGCGACTCCGCGACATGACACCACTGCCAGGGCGGTCAAGAGCGGCGCAGGGGTATGTTTATAGAGATATGTCTGAGTGAAAACTAGCCTGGGTGCCCAGCATGAGTGCGATGCTCAGCGGATGCACTTTGCGGACAGGAGACTGCGCAGCTTTTGTGTCGCGTGCATGCAGGTCCTTAACTTATGGCAGCGTGCGAGCAGAATGCGCAGCCGCGCGTTCACCTGTCACTCACACAGCTGTATGGCACACCGCTTTGTGTCATGCGAGCTGCAACTGCGCGCAGCACCATCAGGCTATACCCAAAACATGCTCACTCAATACCCCAGATTACTTGAAGAAGCAATTGGCATGAGCAAGCAGACCGAAAAGCTGTGCTTATGCAGCCTGCGATTGCTCTCCGGCCTGCTGGCTCACACCGGGGCAACCAGCCATAGGCCCGCCCGCCAAGTCGGCGACCGCGGCGCTTGCTGGGCCGCGCGCGGATGCGGCCGCCACTCGCCTGCGCCCTGCCCTGCCGCGGGCGGGCCTGTGGCTGCGTGTCTTGGGCGGAGCGGCGGGCGCGGCCGCGGCGGGGTCGCCGGGCCCGGCCCCCTGAGCCTTCTCGTTGGCGTGCTGAACCGCCTGGCGCACCCTGCGCGCGCGCGGCGTCGCGTGAGCGCGGACAACACACGTGGATGTGTAACTGTTTTGCTGCACACCAGCCATCCGCACCCTGCAGCAATGTCCGCCCGGGCGTCCTGGTCGCGTCCCCAGCAAGGTCACTCGACCTCTCACCACCGGTGCTGCTCCGCGACAGCAGGAGGGCTGTGGCAATGCCACAGGCAGGAGCGAGCGTCCCTGGCAACACGTTAGACAGCACAAGCCGCATAACTTACTTGAGTACATCTCGGAACGCGGGCAGGCAAGGCATCAGCCTCGGCGGCTGCCACAGCAGTCCTGCCCTCCCGTATGTGCGCGTTCTGTGCCCTGCTGGTCCAGATGCGGCGAGCGCCATGGTGGCGCGTGCCAGGGCAGATGCGCTAGCACTGCTTCTAAATGGGGCCGCCTGGATCAGTGGGGCGCAGTGATCCGATATGGCCTTGACTCGTTTGGGCGGGCGGCCCACGGTCTGGCAGTCACAGCCGGTGACCGTGACTAGCCTGTTAACGCGATGAGCTTGATGCCAATTGTGGAAGGTCATTAGATTCAGACTCTCAAGAGTTGACACTGTCGCACACTGCCTCCTGCGCTGCGCTGTGCTGCGCTATGCTGTGGCCCACACCACGCTGCTTTTCTACATCAAGCAAGCAGGGCTGCTCTTCGGTACACCTCGCAGCGCCCAGAGGCCGCGCATGGCGCGCCGGCTGCCTTGGCTTGGTGCTGCGCTCGCGCGTCACGACATCCTGGAATGAATGACGGGGTTGTGCGGCTGCGCTTGTGCTGGGCCGTGCCCCGCGGGGCGGCGTGGTGCACAGAGGCCGCGCTTTGCACGCCTGCCGTCTCAATGCGGCGCCGCGCCCACCCGTCACGATATCCACGCTCGCGCGTTTTGGAGTTCCAAATGGGCGCGCTGGGCTGCCCTGCCTGCCTGGTGACGCGGCGCAGGCCGCGGCGGCCCAGGCGTGGGAAGAAAGTGCCGCAGCACTGTGCACACGCAGCACAGTCGCGAGCGCGCACGCGCGCGGGGTGCTGAACAGCGCGACCGCGCCACGCCGCCCCCGGCGCTTGCGGCGGCATACGGCGGGTGCGGCCCGCTCCGGCGCTGCGCCCTGCCAGGCGCTGCCCAAGGCTTGTGCTGCGTGTGCCGCTGCGCCAGTCAGAGAGAGCGGTTGGCTTTGGAGACTCCCCTTGCGTGCCTGAGTGGTGGTGAGTGCTTCAAGCCCAAGTGCACCAAGCACGCAAGAGGAACATGTGCAGGGCAGGCTGAGCTGGGCCGAGATGCTGTGACGTGCTGTGCTGGCTCGCTGAGGTGCTTGCATGAGGCAACAGCTGCTGTCAGCGGCGGTGCATGTGAGCTGCTGTATCAAGCAACCTTCGCTTGCCCGGATGCAGCCTATGCTGCAGGGTTGCTACCACATGGCCTTTGCACAGCACACACGGCCCAAGCCGTGGCATCAGGTCGACCCGACGCACACGCAGCCTACTCGGTGTCAGTGATGTACTCATCCTCTGCAACACTGCGAGCACCGTCATCATCGTCGTCATCAGCCAGCGCAAAGCCCACGGCCTGCAAGGCGCCCCTGAAGCTCTGGCCATCATGTTCCCCCGCGCCCCGAACAACGCTGCCTTGCAGGCGCAGAACGCCCGCGCGCCCCTGCTGCAGCAGGGCGGTGACAAAGCCAAGGAACGCCCCGCATGACGAGCCAAGGGCAGGGTACGAGGTGAGCAGCACCACCGTCTTCAGGCGGGGGTGCGCAGCGGCAGCCTGGAAGCTTGGGCTGAACAGCACGCTGCAGTAGTCAAAGTTGAGGCTGCGTAGGGCCGGAAAGCCGGCCAGGTTGCCTAGAGCGCAGGCGTCCAGGGCGCCTCCAATCTCATCAAGGCTTGGGGGGTCCCACCCAAGGCACAGCGTGTCGAGCGCGGTGAGCGCGCTCAGGCTCTCAGGCACCTGCTCAAAGCAGCTGCCTGACAGGTTGAGGTGCGTCAAGTGCGTCATGGCCAGGACGCACGTAGGCCAGGTCGGCAGGTCGTATGACAAAGTTAACCTGTCCAAGAAAGCAAAGCAGGGCGCGCCAGCGGGCAGGCTTGACACTGGCTCGTCGCGTTGCGGCGCCAACAGGCAGCTCCAGTGCTCGAGCTGGCGCAGCTGCGTTAGGATCCATAGGGAAGTGGGCAGCGTGCGAAGGCTGGGGCACTGCCACACCCGCAGGCTAAAGAGGGACGCCAGCGCGTCCATGCCCGGCAGCGCGGCCTCACCGTCGCGCGTAAACACGCAGTCCTCAAAGTCCAAACAAACAAGCGCTGGGAGGCGCGCCCAGCCGGGCGCGCCGCGCAGGCCGCGCAGGCCGGACAGGCGCAGGGACGTCAGCTGTGCCAGGCGCGACACGCAGGCAGGCAGCGTGGCATTTTCGTAAGCAGTGTCCAGCTCTAGGGCCAGCGTGCGCAGCCGCGACAGGCCCACCAAGCCCGCTATCACTTGTGGCTCGCACGCAGTGGCCGGCCTGTCGTGCGTGTCGGCCGCGCCCGACCTGATGGACAGGTCGAGGTCCTCGAGCGCGCGCGCTCTGGCCAGGTAATGCCAGACTGTGCCAGGCACCTGGTCCGCTCGCATGTCACCCAGATCAATCAGCAGATCCAGGCGCCGCAGGCACGCGCAGCAACCTATGGCGCGTGCAGCCCCGGCCAGGAAGTCCTGGGTGGCTGCTACAGCAGCGCCGGGGTGCGGTCGCAGAGTGAGCCCGCTGACCGCTCCGAGCTCGCTGATTGACGCCAGCACGGGCAGGTTGGTCAGCAAGGATGAGAGCCGCTCGGCGTCCGCGTTGACCACCAGGCCGCAGATGCACGTCACGGTGGCGCTCTGCTCCTGGAGCCACCGCCAGGCGCAAGCCCCTGCAGGCGAGCCTGCGGCAAACATTGGTAATAGTCAGGAGGACGTACGAGCAGGCTGCCTTATGCCAGAGTGGAGGGACGAGGCGCACTCAGGGCGTGCTTCAGCGCACAACAAGCAACTTGGTTTAACCATGAGCGGGGCAAGGAACGCACTGGGTCGTCCCAGCGCCTGCCACAGCCTGCCTGTGATGCCAGGGTGCAGCGTTCTCCAGAACGGCGCCTCGAACGCATGCTTGAACCGCCTGTCGCTCGGCGCACATTCCCAGCTCGGCTCTCTTGTGCTCTTAAACGGCAAATCTTTTGTCGACGGGCGCGCCTGCAGACTGTCTGCAACGTGAAGACCTGTGTCGAGCCTTGCGGTGAGCGGAAAGAGTACTTGATGAGCTGCACCGCGCACGCCTGCAGGACCTGCACGCACTGGCCAGCGCTGCTTGCAGAGGAGCGGGCTTTGTGGAGCTGGTCCGGCAACAAAGGCCAACTGAGCGCCTCGGCGGGATACCTCTGCAGCAGCTCGTCCAGGCGCACAGCCCTGCGCCGAGCTGCCTCGCTGGCGGTGGACGAGCGCGTTCTCATGCTGCGCTGCGGCGTATGCTGCTGGCGGGCTTCAGGCAGTGCAGGCGCCTGTTGTGCCAAGGCTTGAGGAACACGCCACGTGCAGCTCTTCTGCACAGCGTAGCTGAGCTTGTTGCGAGTTTGCGCGGTCAGTGACGCGCAGCCTGGGTCAGCGCAGCTCAAACTGCTCAGGCGTGCGCTAGGGTAGGGTAGGACAGGCAGGTAGGGTATAGGTAGGTACAGGATAGATAGGTTTAGGGTATAGGGTTAGGTAGGGTAGGGTTAGGGTAGGGTAGGGTAGGGTAGGGTAGGTAGGGTAGGTTAGGGTAGGGTTAGGGTTATAGGGTTAGGG
>JAABUV010001732.1_pt1 | contig 31045 bp, 32 predicted proteins | sample 5559971 | NCBI WGS metagenome assembly JAABUV01 (sample SAMN10711881, study PRJNA513362) | rock metagenome | isolation source: Antarctica rocks | place: Antarctica: Victoria Land, Knobhead nord | collected 2015-12-19
GAAGGATTTTTGGTCGGATCGAGGAGCGATGAGGGAGCAACGCCGTAGCGTTGTGACCGAAAAGCGACGACGAGCCGGCCGAAAAGACGAGCGAGATTTCGTAAGCGAACTTCTGGGTCAGCACACTCGGTGCGGTTCTACCAAGTCACGCGAGCTTTGACCGGGTCCGGGCGATTCCGGCGCGGAGACGCGGCGTCGCCCGCGAAGCGGCGAGGATGGCATCCGCCGTGTCGCGCTTCGAGGGCTTCTCGGAAGCGGGCCTGACGTTTTTACGCGAGCTCGAGCGGCACAATGAGCGGCCCTGGTTCGACGCGCGTAAGACGACGTATCTCGACGAGGTCAAGGCGCCGTTTCTCGCGTTCCTCGGCGTGCTCGCAGAACGGCTGGCGCGTGCGAAGATTCCGCTAGCGCCGAAGCCGCGCAGTCCGGCGTTTCGGATCTATCGCGACGTGCGGTTCGCGCACGACAAGCGGCCGTACAATACCGTCATGCGCGCGGCGCTCCATCTCGACGGAGACACGGAGCGGCCGGGCATGCTCTACGTGCGGATCGGCGGCGACGAGGCGTTCGCGGCCGCCGGCTGCTACCAGCCGCCCAAATCCGAGCTGCACGCGTACCGGACCGCGATGGTCGAGCAGCCTGCGGCCTTCCGACGGCTCGTGACGACGCTCGAGCGCAGCGACCTACCGCTCTCGCGGCGCGACACGCTCGTGCGGGTCCCGCCCGCGTTTCGCGCGAGCGCCGACACGCCGCTCGAACCGTACGCGAAGCTCACGTCGCTGCTCGTGCAGCGCGATCTACCGGTCGCGACGCTGCGCGGCGATGCGATTATCGACGCCGTGGTCGACTTCGCACGGGACGCGCTGCCGCTGCTGCGCTGGGCGTGGCGCGCGAAAGCGGAGGCGGACTGACCGTCACTGCGGTGCGGGCGAACACACGGGCGCGAGCTTTTGCCCGGCGAAAACCGCGCGCACGAACGGTTCCGAATCGGCGAGCGACGCGTTGACCGTCTCGCCGTGCGTGAGCCCGCGATACTCGTGCGCGACGACCGTCGTGCCCGCTGCGCATGCGTCTTTGACCAGGCGCTGCTGCACGGGCGGCGGCACGTCGCGATCGGCGAGCCCCGTGCCGATGAAGACGGGCGCGCGCAGCTTGAGCGTCGGATACTCGAACGCCGGCAGGTGCTTCGCGATGAGCGTCCGGAGCGCGGGCTCGAGCGCGCCCGCATCGGTGAGCCGGGCCAGACTCACGTCACCCTCGAGCGCGTCGACGCACTCCACGCGCGCGAGCTCGAAGACCGGTAACGCTTGGGGACCGAAGTAATCGCTCGCCACGAGCGGCGTCTGTGAGGCTGCAAGCCAAGCACGATGTACATGAGGTAGGCGATGCCCGGATCGACGGCGATGGGATCGGCGGGAAGCGCGCTCGGTACCGACGGCGAGAAATACGGGATGCCGGTCGCGACCGAGCCGCGCACGTCGAGCTCGGGTGCGTACGTCGGCGCGAACGCGGCCGAGCCGAAGGCGGCGCCCGCACCCTGCGACTGGCCGACGATCGCGATCTCGTTGCGCAGCCGGCGATCGTCGGCGAGCGCGGCGCGCACGGCGTCGAGCACGCCGTGCGCTTCGGAGCGCACGTTGAGATACGGATGCATGCCGGGCGTGCCGAGCCCCTCGTAGTCGCTCGCCACCACGGCGTAGCCCTGCGCGAGCCAAGCGTCGAGATACGCGATGTCGCGGTACGAGCGCGCCTGCCACGACGGCGCGCAGATGTCGGAGATGCCCGTCGTGCCGTGCGCCCATGCGACGATCGGCCAGCCGCCGGGCGGCGGCGAGCCCTGCGGCTCGAAGATCTCGCCCGAGACGGCGATCGGCGTCGTCCCGTCCGCACCGCCGCGCGAGCTGTACAGCATCCGCCGCGCCTGGCCCGCCTTCGGCAGCGTGAGCGTCTCCGGCACGGGTTCCGTGCGCAACACCGTGCCGCGCGTCGCCGGCACGGGATCGGTATAGGTGTAAAACAATGAGACGCGCCCATCGCCATAGCGCGCGTCTGCGACCGGGACGGTCTGCGCGCCGGCCGCGGTGCGCGCGACCGCCGCGAGCCCGAGCCCTGCGGCGCAGACCAGTACCCTCATCGATATCCGAGGCATGGTCAGGTATGCGACGAGACCGAGCCCGAACGCCTGCGTGGGATCCCGGCAAAGGAGACGGGTTCAGCCGAGCAGCGGCCCGAGGACCGCCGCCGTGCCGTCGCGCGCGATCGCCGCCCGCAGCCGCACGACCTCGTCGACGAAGGCGGTCGACCGTTCGAGGCCCCAGCCTGCGAACGTCGACATTCGCGTAAAGGCCCGCGGATCGATCGCGGCCGCGAGCTCACGATCGGTCGCAGCGAGCGCCGGCTCCGTTACCTCGTACGTCGCGCCGGCGTCGCTGCGGCCGCGCAGGTACTCCAGAAACGCCGCGAGCACGAACGCGATCCGCCGCGCGTCGCCGTCCGCATCGAGGATCGCGCGCAGCGTCGGCGCGAGGAACACGGGCAGCTTCGCCGAGCTCTGCCCCGCGATGCGCAGCACCTGATCGCGGATCGCCGGGTTGCTGAAACGCCGTAGCAACTGCGATGCATACGCGTCGACCGTCACGCCGGGCGGCGCGATGACGTGCGGCGCTGCGTCCTCCGTGAGGAACTGCTCGACGAGCGCGCGTACGAGCGGATCGGCCATCGCCTCGTGCACGAGCGCATGGCCGAGCAGCACGGAGGGCAGCGCCATCACGGAGTGACCTGCGTTGAGCATCCGCAGCTTCACGAGCTCGTAGGGCGCGACGTCGGCAGTGAACTGCACGCCGACGCGCTCGAGCGGCGGGCGCCCGGCGCAGAACCGGTCCTCGATGACCCACTGCGTGAAGTCTTCGCGGAAGACGGGCGCGCGATCCGCAACGCCGCTCTGCGCGTCGAGCCGGCGCACGTCCTCGGCGCTCACTTGCGGCGCGATGCCGTCGACCATGCTGTCGGGAAACGCGACTGCGGCCTCGATCCAGTCGGCGAGGTCGGGATCGAGCGCCCGCGCATACCCGACGAACGCGGCGCGCGCGGCACCGCCGTTGTGCATGAGGTTGTCGCAGCTCAGGATCGTGAACGGCCCCGCGCCCGAGGCGCGCCGGCGGCGCAACGCCTCGACGACGACGCCGAAGACGGTCCGCGGCGATCCGCCCGCGAGATCGGCCGCGACCCCGGGCGCCTCGACGACGAAGCGGCGCCGGTCGTCGAGATTGTAGCCGCCCTCGGTGATGGTGAGGCTCACGATGCGGATCGCCGGATCGGCGAGCCGCGTGAAGACCGCCTCGGGATCGTCGGCGAGGTGGCAATACTCGACGATCGCGCCGATGACGGCCGCGTGCGCCGGTGCCTCGGGCGGGCAGACCGTCAGCGTGTACGTCCCGGCCTGGGCGCGCAGCGCCGCCGCTTTCTCGCGCTCGGCGGGCGAGTCCACGAGCCCGATCCCGAGGATGCCCCAGGTCTCCGCGCCCGGCTCCGCGAGCAGCCGGTCCACATACCAGGCCTGGTGCGCGCGGTGAAAGTTCCCGACGCCGAGATGCGCGATGCCGGCCGTCACGGCGGCGCGATCGTACGTCTGCCGGCCGACGCCGGGCGGGGCTGCGAGGGCGCTCATGCCGCTCTCGTACTCCACGCAAGCCGCCGTCTCTTCGAGCCGCCGCCATGTGAAAACGACCGCCGTCGCGGGGACGTTGAAGAGATCATGCGCTCCGCACTCCGCTCCGCGACGGCAGCCGCCGCGCTTGCCGCCATGCTCGTCGCCGGACCCGCCGCCGGGGCGACGCCGCCGCGCACGGTCGTCGCCGTGCTGCCGCTCTCACCCGTGGACACGGGCATGCCCTACGCGGTGCTACCGGTCGCGAATCAGCTCGACGAGATGACGGCGCGGCTGCGGCAGCCGTTCACGAAGACCCCGAACGCGACGGTCGTGCCGCAGGCCACGGTCGAGCGCGCGCTCCGGTCGGCGGGCTTCGATCAAGATTCCGCGCTGCGCGCGTGTGCGACGCCCGAGTGTGGCCGACGCATCGGCAAGCTCGTCGGCGCGACGCGGGTCGTGATGGGCGGCGTGACGCGCGAGATGGGCGTCGTCTGGTCGACCGACGCCTCGATCGTCGACGTGCGAACCGGCCGCGTCGTCGGCGAGCTCCGGGCGGGCTACAAGGGCGACGTCAACTCGATGGTCGTGGGGGAGACGACGCTCGGCGGCTGCCTGCTGCGCGTCATGGACCATCGTGCACCCTGCAAGGATGATCCCGGCTACTAGGCGACCCGGCGGGTCATCCACCGAAGATATGCATCCGGCGAGCGACCGCGACGATGAGGTACCCGACCGCGGTCACGCCGAGCGGCGCGCTTTACGCCTCAGCGTCGGCCGCGGCGGCGGCGCACTGGCCGAACGTGGGCTCAACGACCGTGAGCCGCGTAGCGGGATCGACGGTCCGCGATCCTCGGATCGCCAGGAGCCGCTGACGACAGGCTTCGCACGTCTTAAAGTGATGGCGCATCGCGTCCGCCACGGGCGCCTCGACATCGTCGAGAAATGCATCGACCGCCGCGAGCGGTGGCCGATTCAGCCGCATTAACGGGGTCCGGCGAAAAGAAAAACTTTCACGCGAATGCCTCTCCGGTCGAAGCAACGCCGAAGCAGCCGCTCGCCCAGAGCGTTTATACCACACTACGTCAGGAAGGCGACATACGTCAGTCGACGTTCGTGGCAGCGGATTCGACGACGTCGAGAATCTCGTGCCGGACCGCCGCTTCAAAGCGCTGCGGTCGCGTGACACGGCGCGTCGAAATCGCGACTTCCTCGACCGCCCGAACGCGCTTCGTGACGATGACTTCCTCCTCGTGCAGAACGACGATAAACGGCGGCTCCGCTTCTCCAACCATGGGGGTCCCGTCGCCCGGCTCGTAGTCGATGGTGAGTTCCTCTCTCGCGACGTCGACCTCGATCTGCCGCCGCTCGACGACGACTCGGCGCGTGATGCGCGCGATCCGGCCTCGCACGCGCGTCACCGTCGGCACCAGCCGTTCGGCGCTGAGGATCAGGTGCTCCGCGCCGATTGTCTCGGCCGACGAGGCGATTCTCTCGTCGTAGAGCACGGGTTCAGGATCGTCCGTCACGCTGATCTCCCGATCGTCGGAAAGTGACGAGGCCGCCGCCCCGTGCGGCGGCCTCCGGATCGGGCCGAATCGCGAGCTACACGCGCCCGTCGCGGTCGAGTCGATCGTCGCCGTCGACGACGAGCTCCTCGTGTTGGACGGTCTCCGAAACCTTTTCCGTGCCACCAACGGCTCGTTTGCCGACCTCGATCTCCTCCGTCGCGTAGGTTTCCTTGCCGACGCGTACTTCGTCGCGCGAGAGCGGGACACTGATCGTCTTCGAGTCTCCGATCGCGCCGCCGACCGCGCCGTCGCTGAGCTTTTTCCGCTCGATGACGAGCTCGTCGTGCGAGACGGGCACGTCGACGGACTCGCGTTCGCTGATAACTCGCTTGCCGATGCGGACCGTGCCGCTCGCGACGCGTGTCTTCTCGACGGCGAGGCGTTCCGCGCGCAATTGGATGGTCTGCTCATCCGCGATCCGCTCGTCGCGATCGCCGATCTTCGCGCGATCGTCCCGGCCGGTCGCCGCCATCGGCACCGAGCCGGCGGTGTCGTTGCGCTCGCCGCGGCCCATCGAGCCGAGATCGGCGCCGCCGCGCTGCAGGATCGCAAGCGCCTCGTCCGCGCGCTCGTCACCCTTGACCGTCACGAGGGCTCCGCCGCGCGCGACGCCGTCTTCGAAATACTTCGAATCCGCGGTTGAGATGCCGAGATCCGTGAGGTTGTTTTGGAACTCGTTTCCGGTCGCGGTATGGTCCTTGAAGAAATCGGTGACGGGGTTCGAGAGCTTCTTGGGCTCGGGATCGTGATCGTCGGCAAGCTCGCTGATCTGCGCGCTCTTGAAGCCCGCCGCCTTGAGCTCGGCGAGTATCGATTCACCGCGCCCCGCGTTCGTGAATAATCCAGCGATCGTTTGAACGGCCATCGTTGATCCTCATACATCCGCTCGTTCGGCGAGCGACCCGCTCCTCTCGGAGTGCGTCCACGAGCGTTCCCGACTCGCTCCGCTTCCAACACGCGGACGATTGCGCGTTTGGGCGCGCAACGCACGATGTGACCCTCGCGGGCGCACGCGAGTCGCCGCGCGACACCCGCGCGCGCGGCGGGTCGCACGCACGCGCCTCGCAGCTACGCCCGAACCGCCGTCGCGCACGACCGGCGCGACCGTTCGCCTTTCGTCAGGTCGCCGCGGGCGGCCCGATCGGGCCGTGGTCGATCTCGACGATCGAGCTCGTCAGCAGGCTGTTCGGCACCACGATGCGACGGCCGTCGGCGGTCCGTAAGACCGTCGAGAGCGGGTCCATGCGTTCGACGACGCCTCTGCGGCCCTCGACCGCGAGGCGATCACCGAGGGCGAAGCGCTGCTCGATCGTGCGCCCGGCGATCGCGTTCTCGGCGAAGTCGCGCGCGCCGAGGCCGCAGGCGAGCGCGAAGGCGAGCGCCAGCGCCCCGAACGCCGCGAGGAAGATCTCGAAGAAGAATACCGACTCGATCGTGAGCTGCTGCAGCGCCATGAGCGCGGCCACGACGATGACCGCGGACCGAACGAAGCCGCCGGCGGGAACGTGATACACGATCCCCGAGCGCGACATCGCGTCGGCGGTGCCGCGGCCGGCCATGTCGCCGACGATGATGCCGAGGAACACGATGACGACCGCGATGACGACGTGCGGCAAAAAGGCGAGGAACGCGCCGAGCGACCGCGAGATCTCGGCGAGCTGCAGCACATTGATCGCCTGCACGAACGCGGCGGCGAGGATGAGCCAGAACGCGAGCCGGCCGATCAGGCGCGACGGCGTGACACGCACGCCGACGCGTTCGAAATCGTCGATCATCCCCGTACGCGCGGCGAGCCGATCGAAGCCACCCTTCATCGTCGCGGCCGTGAGCCCGCGGTCGACGACGTAGGCGATCAGCCAGCCAACGAGCAGCGTGAGCGCGGCACCGATGACGCTCGGGATGAAGAGCACGATCGCGCCGATGTCGCGGGCGAGGCCGGGGGCGACGTCAGTCATGCCGGCCGCCCACGAGCCGCGCGAAGCCGGTCACGAGCGCGACCATCGCGCCGAGAAACTCATTGGCGGTCGAGGCGCCGGCCCGCCGCTGACGCATCCGGCGCAGGGCCGTGCGCAAGACCGCTTCTCGCGGCTGCTCGTCGAACGCCGCGAGGCTGCGCAGGACCGGCACGAGCCGATCGTCCGCCGAGTCGATATCAGCCATGACGTCCTTCGATGAGCTGTCGCAAACGCGCGCGACCGCGGACGATCCGCATCTTTGCAGCCGAGATCCCGCACCGCTGGACCGCCGCGATCTCGGCCACATCGTAATCGTACATGTCGCGCAGCACGACTGCGACCCGCTGGTCCGCGGGCAGGCTGCGGACGAGCAACTCGACTTCCGTTCGCAAGTCGGCCGCCACGAGCGCCTCCTCCGGCGTCGGCTCCCGCTCGTCACGCAAATCCCGTTCGGGCACGCTGCCGGCCTCGCCCCGAGCCCCGTCGAGGGACTCGAAGTGAATCTGACCGCGGCGGCGGAGCACGTTGAGGCTCAGATGAACCGCGATCCGGCGCAACCAGCCGCCGAACGCGGCGGCCGTCTCGAGCTCCCCGAGGCGCGTGTACCCGCGAACCAGCGTTTCTTGGAGCACGTCTTCAGCGTCAGCGGTCTGGCCGAGCAAGCGGAGCGCGGCCGTATATGCGCTCGCCTGATGGCGCACGAGGAGCTGCTCGAGCGCCTCGAGGTCGCCGCCGCGGGCACGATCGACCAAGCCGGCGTCGTCCATGCTCCCCTTCGTGCTCCGCTCGGCAAGCGCGTCGGCTCGCATGACGGCAATGTGGTGAAGACGCTGTTGACGATACGGCCTCCTGTCTGGCTGGACGACACGCGAGCGCGACGATCGGTCACCGGCGTTTCTTAAGTGGCTGTTTCTCGCGAACCGGTTCGTTTTTAAAGACGATGGACGGGTGTGCCGCGGCCGGGGTGCGGCTCGGAGGCAATGTGACCGGCTCCCGGCGGGGCGTGTCTACGCTGCACTCATGGATCAATTACTCGTCTGCGACGGCTGTCGCCACGGCGTCACGGAACACGACGAGCTCGGCTGCGCCGTCCGGCGCTGCACGTGCCGCGAGAGCGGCCGGCTCGCGATCGAGAAGCTGATCGGCGACACGCACCGCGAGGTCGCCGCCTACTGGGCCAGCCGCGGCGTCCAGGCGCGCGAGCGCGACTGACGTCGAGCTCTACGAAGCCGAGGGAAACGCGCCGACGGCGCCGCGCACGCGTACGCCGACGAGTTCGCGTTCGCTCGGAATCGCGTCGCCCGGCACGAGTGCGGAGAGCGGCGCGGCGCCGGCCTCGACGAGCGCGAGCGACACGCTCGCCGCGTAGCCGTAATACGCGATGCGCTCGACGCGCGCCGCGCGCGCGCCCACCGTCCCCGGGGCGACGAGCTCGAGCTGCTCGGGCCGAATGAGAACGTGGCACGGGCCGTCGGCCACCCCCGGCACGAGCGCTAACGAGCCGAGCGCGCAAACGGCGACTCCGTTGCGCGCCGTACCGGGGAGCAACATCGCCTCGCCGACGAAGCAGGCGAGCCGGGCGTCGCGCGGCCGGCGGTAGAGCGTCATGGGATCGGCGACCTGCACGAGCCGGCCGTCGCGCAGCACCGCGACCTCCTCGCCGAGCGAAAGCGCCTCGGCCTGGTCGTGCGTGACCAGCAGCGCGGTCGCGTTCGCGCCTGCGAGCGCCCGCGCCACGGCCTCACGCGTCTCGGCGCGAAGCGCCGCGTCGAGCGCCGAGAACGGCTCGTCCAGCAGCACGAGCGCGGGCGCGGGCGCGAGCGCGCGGGCGAGCGCCACACGCTGCTGCTCGCCGCCGGAGAGCGTGTGCGGCGCGCGCGTCACAAACATTGGCGAGAGCCCGACGAGCTCAAGGAGCTCGTCGACGCGTGAACGCGCGCGCGTGCGGCCGGCGCGCGGCAGGCCGAACGCGACGTTCGCGCCGACCGAGAGGTGCGGGAACAGCGCGCCTTCCTGGGCGACGTAGCCGACGCGCCGGCGCTGCGGCGGCACGTGCAGGCCGGGGCCGCTGACGGCCGTGCCGTCGATTGCGATCGTGCCGGCGTCCGCGCGCTCGAAGCCGCAGATCAGCCGCAGGAGCGTCGTCTTGCCGCTGCCCGAGGACCCGAGGATCGCGACGAGCCGGCCGCGCTCGACCGCGAGATCGACATCCGCGAGCGCGCGGTGCGTGCCGAAATCCTTCGCGAGCCCGGCGATCGAAAGGTACGGCACCGTACTTAACGCGCCCGCACGCCCGCGATGTTCGCCGCGGCGAAGCGGCGCGAGAGCAGCCACGTCGAGAGCAGCGAGAGCAGGGCCATCACCGCCGCGTACGGCGCGGCGGCCGCGAACGCGAGCGTCGAGGTGTCGGCCCAGACCTGCGTCGCGAGCGTCTGCGTCCCGATCGGCGCGAGCAGCAGCGTCGCCGTGAGCTCCGTGATCACCGAGACGAAGACGAGCGCGGCCGCGGCGCCGAGCCCGCGCGCCGCGAGCGGGAGCACGATCCGTCGCGCGACGGCGAACCAGTCGAGGCCGAGCGACCGGCCCGCATCCTCGAGCGAGCCCTGCGCCTGCACGAGCGCGGCACGCACGCTCACGAGCGCGAGCGGCAGAAAGACGATCGCGTACGCTCCGACGAGCAGCTCGGGGGTCTGGTAGAGCGCGTGCGCGGAGCGGATCGTCAGCGAGATCAGCGCGAGCGCGACGACGATGCCGGGCACGCCCTGCGCGAGGTACGCCGTGCGCTCGAGCAACGTGATGGCGCGACCCTCGAAGCGCGTGGCGAGGTAACCGAGCGGCAGCGCGAGCACGACCGTCAGCGCCGCGCCCGCGAGCCCGAGCCCGAGCGAGGCGAGCGCCGCCGAGAGCAGCCCGCCGGCCGACGATTCGACGGGCGCGATTGCATCGGAGCCGTGCTGGAAGAGCCAATAGACGATCATGCCGAGCGGCATCGCGCACGTCGCGAGTGTCAGCAGCGCGAGGCCGATCAGCACCGGGATCGCGAACGGGCCGAGCGGATAGCGCAAAGCCGAGCGAACGGTGCCGCGGCCGAGGCGCGCGTAGCGGGCCGACCCGCGCACGCGGAACTCGAGCAGCAGGCACGCGAGGCAGAGCGCGACGAGCACGACCGCGAGCAGCGAGGCGCCCGGACCGTCGAAGCCGGTCCGGTATTCCGCGTACAGTTCGGTCGTGAACGTTCGGAAGCGTAGGAGTGTGAACGCGCCGAATTCGACGAGCACGTTGAGCGCGACGAGCAGCATCCCGCCGAAGAGCGCGGGCCGCAGCTGCGGGAGCACGACGCGAAAGAAGCAGCGCCACGGCCCGAGGCCAAGCGACCGGCCCGTCTCCTCGAGCGCGGGATCGAGGCCGCGCAGCGCCGCCGCCACCGGCAGGAACACGAGCGGCACGTACGCGCTCGTGACGACGAGGAGCGCGCCGCGGAAATCGGCGAGCGCCGGGACGACCGAGATCCACGCGTAGCTGCTCACGAACGGCGGGATCGCGAGCGGGAGCGCGGCGAGCACCGCCCACGCGGCCCGGCCCGGGAGCAGCGTGCGCTCGACGACCCACGCCAGCGCGACCCCGAGCGCGCCCGCGAGCAGCGTCGAGGCGACGACGAGGCCGACCGTGTTGCGTAGCAACTCGCCGACGAGCGGCCGGAAAAGCAACTCGGAGGCCTCGCCGCCCTCCACGAGCAGCGACTGCCGAACGGTGTAGCCGAGCGGGAGCAGCACGAGCGCGGGACCGATGGCCGCAGCGAGCAGCAGCGCGAACGGCGGCCGGTGCCGCGCGGTCAGATCAGGCCGGCCTGCCGCAGCAACTGCGCGGCCTCCCGGTCGTCGCCGAGCTGGGCCATGGAGAGCTGCGGCGGCTGAAGCTGCCTGAACGGCTCGAGCAGGGCGTTCGCGGCGACGCCGCGCGCGAGGGGATACTCGAAATCGATCTCGCTGCGGCCGAGCAGCTTCTGCGTCGGCTCGCTCACGAGGAACGCGAGGAAGCGCTGCGCGGCCGTCCGATGCCGCGCGGCCTTGAGGACCGCGGCGCCGGAGACGTTGACGACCGCGCCGACGTCCCCGTGCGTGAAGTGCTCGATCTGGCTCGCGCTCTTGGTGCCTTCGTGCGCGTGCTGCCGCGCCCAATAATAATTATTGATGATGCCCGTCGTCACGGAGCCGCGATCGACCGCTGCGACGACACCCTCGTCGTCGTCGAACACCTGGCCGTTGGCCTTGAGCCCCTGGAGCCACGCGAGCGCCGCGGGCTTGCCCTTCGTCGCGACGACGGCCTCGACGATCGGCAAGAAGTCCGCGTCGCTCGGCGCGAAGGCGACGCGCCCTTTCCAGGCCGGCTGCGCGAGATCGAGCAGCGAGTGCGGGAGCGCGCTCGGGGCGATCTTCGACGAATTATAGACGAGCACGTTCTCACGAGCGAGCACGCCGACCCAGTCGCCGTCCGCGGCGGAATAGCGCTTCGGAATCTTCGCGAGCGTCGCGGGATCGACGTGGGCGAGGAGCCCCTTCTCGTCGAGCAGCGTGAGCTCGGGCGAGTTCTCCGTGAAGTAGACGTCGGCGGGCGACTGCGCGCCCTCCTGCGAGATCTGATTCGCGATCTCGGGCGCCTCGCCCGAGCGCACGACGACCCTGATGCCGGTCTGCGCGGTAAACGCGCGCGTCAGCTCGTCGACCATTTGCGGATGCTGCGCGCTGTAGAGCGTGAGGGTGATCGGATCCGCGGCGCGGGCGGCCGGGACGGCCGACGCGGCGAGGCCTGCGGCGGCCGCAAACGAGAGCACCGCGCGGCGCAGGGGGGCGGGACGGAACATCGTCGATCTCCGAGTTAGAAGCGAACGTTTAGGAGTGAACAATGCACGCGTCAGGCGAAGAGCTCGTGGCCGATCGGCACGCCGCGCCGGGCGCCGCTCGGGACCGCGAAGATCGCGCTCGCGACGTGCGTCGCGTACTGATTGAGCAGATCGAACTTCGACATGCGCTCGAACATCGGGATGAACCCCGTGCGCGGGTCGCGCTGATGCGCGACGAAGAGCAGGCCCGCATCGTACTCGAGCCCCTGACGCCAGGGCGGCCACCGTTCGGCGACCATGCTCAGGCCGTTGTTGTACGAATAGCTCCGGCGCGAGATGCGTGCCCCGTGCGTCGCCGAGGCCGACGCCACGCGCACATGCGCGTTCTCGGGAATGAGCGGATTGCCGTCCTTGTCGAGGGCGTCGAGATCGAGCGGTGCGGCAATCGTGCCGCCCGAGAGCGGCGCGCCCGAAGCTTTGTGGCGCCCGATGACCTGCTGCTGGAACGCGAGATTGCTGCGGTCCCAGTGCTCGAGGAACAGCCGGACCTTGCGCACGACGAGGTACGTGCCGCCCCGCATCCAGGCCGGCCCCTCGCTGCCGACCCAGACCGACTCGGCGGGCGTGCCGTTGCCGACGGCCTTGCCGTTCGCGCGCTCGGCGATGCCGGGTGCGCCCGGATTGTCCGTCCCGTCGCGAAACCCGAGCAGGTTGCGCGGCGACTCGGCGACGGGCGAATCCGGCACGAAGCCGGCCTGCATCCAGCGCAGCATCGCGGGCCCCGTTGCCTGCGCCGCGGCACCGCGCCGGCCGTAGCCCGCGGAAGCATCACCCGCGGTAGCATCGCCGGCGGCAGCGATGCGCGCGAGCTGCCGGATCGCGTGAAAGGCGACCTGACTGTCGTCGGCGCAGGCCTGGATGCAGAGATCGCCGCCGCTTTGCGCCTCGACGAGCTGGTCGCCGTTGAACCTCGGCAGCGCGACCAGCGCGGCCGGCTTGCGCGAGCGCAGCCTGAAGCTATCCTTCCCCGCCTGCTCGAACATCGTCGGCGCGAAGCCGAACGTGAGCGTCAGCCGCCGCGACGGGAGCCCGAGCACCTCGCCGCTATCGAGCGGCGGTGTGCCTGCGTCGCTGCCGAGCGGGGCCACGGTCTCGCCCGCCGTCAGGCGCGCCGCGGCGTCGGTCCACGCGACGAGGAGCCGCTCGATGTCGGCCGCCTTTTCGGTCCTGAGATCGAAGCTCGCGAAAACGGTATGCGTCTGCTGCAACGTGTCGATGCCGGCCTGATGCGCGCCGTAAAATGGGACGGTACCGTCCGTGGCCGCCGAACCGGAGACGACGGTCGCAGCGGGATTGCCGCCGGCCGCCGGCTTGCCTGTCGCGACCGGTTCGGCCGCGTTCGCGCGCGATGCGAGCGCGGCCGCCGCGAGCGCGCCGCTCGCCGCGCCAAGGAAGCCGCGGCGCGAATCCATCGGACAGCCGCTCACCGCGCGCGCGGCGCCGCTGCGACGAGCGCGTGGCTCGCGGCGCGGTGACGGAGCGGGGGGCCGGACTCGGGACGAGGCACGTCGTGGTTTCCTCTGCGCGGCAACGAACGCTGATCGAGCGTCCGGTCTTAGGGACTACGAAGATCACCGTTAGGCTCCCCTAATCCCGCTCCCTTCAGGCGCATCGCCGGTTTTGGCGGCAGCGGGTCCAGGACCGCGCCTCGAACGGGGGCGGCCGCCACGCATCGAAGGTGTACCGCGTGAAAACGAAGGCCGCCAGCGCGCTCGTGCTCGCGGCGGGGATCCTCTCGCGCTCGGGGCATGTCGCTGCGGCGCCGGCGGACGAGCCGTCGCCGCTCGGCCTCGAGCGCAGCGCGTGCCGGTTCTTCCGGCTCGCGACGATGTGCCGGCCGCTGCCCGTGCATCCCGCCGTCGCGCCGCAGAGCGCCGAATGGACCCGGGTTCAGCACCAGCCGGGCGCACCGGTCCTCTTCGCGACGCCGGATCTCGGCGGCGCGAACGCCGATCCCGTCATCCTCGACGAGGGCGCGCGAACCACGCCGCACGTCCTCATCGCGGACCGCTTCCAATGGTCCGCGTCGAGCGCGGGCAAGCTCAACGGCACGCTCGTGCCGGTGCCGACCGGCGCGGTGCCCGAGGGCGACAGCGACGGCCATCTTTCGTGGCGGACGCCGCTCGGCGAGTACGACGCGTGGGCCGCCGAAAAACCCGACGCGGTACCCGGGTCGCGCTGGCGCGTGGGCGGCTTCGGCTTCTGTCCGGTCGGCGGCACGGGCGCGGGCTGCAGCGGCAGCACGGCGACCAATCTCGCGACCAGCCTCGGGCTGCTCGACCCGCGGGCGATCGCCGCCGTGATGGGCGACCCGCATGGCATTCTCCACACGGCATTGGCAGCGTCGGTCCTCTGCGCGTCACCGGCGTGGGTCGCGCCCGCGACGTACAGCGACGGCAAGAACACGACGGACGAGGTGCCCTGCCGCGGCGCGGCGACGCTGCCGCCCGAGGGCGTGCGCTTCTTCCTCGACCGCACCGACGACCAGATCGACGCGACGGACGCGCCCGCGTGGTTCAAGGTCGTGCTGCGCACGCTGGACCGCGAGCACTACGGCGGCCAGGTCGTCGACACGGGCTGGGGCGGCGGCGCGGGCATCCAGTTGCAGACGATGCGCGAGGGCTGGACCAGCGCGACGCGCGAGCCGATCCCGCAGGACATCCTCGCGCTCGCCAAAGACGTCGAGTTCTGCGGGAACGGGAGCTGTTAGCGCAGGCCGTGCGCGCTCGCGGTGATGCGCACGAACGCGGCCGCCTCGTCGAGCGCCGCGGCGGATTCGGGCGTGTTGCGCTCGAGCCACATGTGGATCGCACCCGCGTACTCGCGCAGCGTGAGCGTCGGCGAGGCGGCGCGCGCGGCGAGCCGGCGTGCATCGGCGACGAGCACATCGTGATCGCCCGCGAGGACGAGCGTCCGGGGCAGGCCCGCGAGATCGCCGAAGAGCGGGCTCACGCGCGGATCGTCGAGGGCGAGATCGCCCGCGTACATCCGACCCGCCTCGCGCAGCCCGGCCAGCGCGAGCAGCGGATCGACACGCGCGAGCTGGGGCTGCTCCGCATCGGAGCACGAGAGGTCGAGCCACGGGCTCACGAGCAGCAGCGCGTCCGGCTGCGGCTCGCCCCGCTCGCGAAGCGTCCGATCAAGTCGGAGCGTGAGCGCGCCGCCCGCGCTCATGCCGAGCACGACCGTCGGCGAGCCGAGCGCCGCCGCGTGGAACGCGCCGTAGGCATGGCGCACGAACGCGGCGATCTCGCGCGCGCGGCGCTCGGGCGCGAGCGGGAAGAGCGGGAGCGTGAGGGCGATCGGCACGCGCCCCATCAGCTCGCCGAGGAGGCCCCACTGCGGGTCCGACATCTCGTAGACGAAGGCGCCACCGTGGAAACACAGCACATGGGCGAGCGGCACTGCATCGCGCGGCACGAGCGTAAAGACGATGCGACCGCCGAGGGCGTGCCGCTCGACGTCGAAACGCGCGGCGAGCGCCGCGCTCGGCTGAGCCTCCGCTGGCCGCGACCCGGCAACGCCCGCCCGAACGGCATCCGCGCTCGCGAAGCCGTCGCCGGCACCGCACGCTCGCAGGTCCGCTTCGAGCGCGCGCATCGCGTCGCTCACCTCGCCGGCAACCGGCTCATCCGCTCGATCGCGATCGGCGGCGTCAGCTGGTCGCCCTCGACGGGCGAGCCGAAAATCTTGCGCACGACCGCCATGCCGCGCACGACGCGGCCGAACGCCGCGTAGCCCGGCGCGAGCGCGCCGCCGTCGTCGAGATAGCGCGCGTCGCCGACGTCGATGAAGAACTCACTCGTCGCGGAGTTGGGATCGGCGGTGCGCGCCATCGCGATCGTGCCGTCATCGTTATGGAGTCCCGTCTTACTCGTCGGCTCGAGCGGAATCGGCGTGCCGTTTGCGCCGCCGCGCTTCTCGTTCCCGCCCTGGATCACTTCGAAGGGCGCGTCGGGCTTGGTCGCACGCGTAACCACACGGTAGAACGTCGCGCCGTCGTAGGCGTGCGAGTCGACGTAACGCAGGAAGTTCGCGGTCGTCAGGGGCGCGCGCTCCGCGTCGAGCCGCACGACGAACGTCCCGTCGGCGGTCGCGATCGCGACGTCGACCGTGCGATGCGCGGCAGGGTGCGGCGCGGCGTGGGCCGACGGCGGAGCGGCTTGCATGTCGCACGCTTACGCGAGCGGAGCCGCTGATTCCGCGTCGCCCGCGCCGCCGCCCGTGCGGGCTACTCGCCGCGCGCGGAATCGTCCGTCGCGAGGATGCGCGCGCTCGACCGGGCCGCCGAGCGAAACGCGTCGCAATGATCGGCGAGGGGGTCGGCGAGGACGATCGCCACGCAGCGCATCGCAAAATCGAAGCCGACGAAGACGGCGAGCTCGTTGCGGTCACACGCGAGCTCAGCGGCAGCGCCGCCATCGAGCCCGAGCTCGAGCGCCGGTGCGTGCAGCAACACCCCCGCGAGCGTTTCGGTTAGGGGATGCATGGGCTCAGCGAGCGTCGCACCCGGCTTCCCCGCCAGGCGCGCCATCGTGTCGGAGATAACGGAAACCACGGCGCTTGAATCGATAACAGTATCTCACGGACGCGGGGAGTGACGCCACGAGCCTACGCGCGACGCCGCTTCGGCGTCAATTCGTTAGGCGACGCAATCGCGTTTCTTCTTCTTACTCAGACGCGCGGGGCGACGGCGTCGAGACGGCCGAGGCGGCGACCAACGCCTCGGCGAGCGTTGGAATCGGCTGCAGCTGCGCCTCCCAGCCGAGCAACGCGAGGAGCCGCCGCGCGCTGTGCTCGGCGGGGAGCATGACGAGGAAACGCTCGCCGTGCAGACGCTTCGCGGTCACGAGCGTCGTGAGCACCGCGGTGTCGCAGTACGTGCAGTCCTCGAGCGAGACAATCACGACGCGATCGGAAGCGAAGATCGCCAGATCGATGGATCCCGCGAGCACGGGGGCGAGGCGAAGTCGAGCTCGCCCGCCGGGAACAGTACCGTCGTATGCCAAAGCCGGCGCGTTGGAAACAACGTGAGCGGCGAAAGGCGACTCCGCAGTTCCATGGTGCAAGCCTCGCAAATGTCACAACAAAGTTCAGTCCGAGCGCAGACATATGCGCCCTTTTTCGATGCCCGGCCACACCGGCTGCTATCGCTCGCGAGGAGCAGGCGCATTCGGTCGTGCAACGTAGCCGGGTCTAGCCATCGGGAGAGCAACCGCCTCGTGACCAGGCCCTCGTCGATCCCTCCACAATGCGCGCTCGATCGCGACGCCGGCGTCCGCGCCGTCGAGGCCGCCTTCGCCCGCGCCGATCACGCGGCCGCGAACGTCCTCATCGGTGTCATCGCCCCGAACGATCCCGAGACGGCGGCCCGGCTCGACGTGGTGCGCGCGCGGATCGCACGCCATGAGAACGACGTCGACACGTGGTATGCGGCGGCGCGGCGAGCCGCGCAGTCCGGCGCGTCGTCGGAGACCGCGCTCCTCGCGCGAACGCTGCAAGCGACGGCGGCCCGCCGCTCCGGGCGGACGGACGAGCTCGCGCGCGTTGCCCCGAGCGTCCTCGCGACCCAGCCCGGCCGCAGCGGGTTCGCGAGCTACCTGATCGCCCTCGAGGCGTACCATGGCGGCCAGTACGATCGCGCACTCGCGATCGTCGAGCGCTCACTCGCTGCGGGCGCCAACGTGCCGAGCATGCTCGCGCTGCGCGGCTGGATCGACGACGATCACGAACGCTTCGAGCGCGCCGCCGCGAACTTCGAAGCCGCGGTCGCCGCGCTCGACCGTTCGGGCACGGTCAACGAGCTCCTGCGCGCGCGCATCGCATGGGTTCTGGTCACGATCGCCGTCGAGACGCTCGATCTCGCCCTTGGCCGGCGCGCGCGCGTTGTCGTCGCCTCCGTTCGCTGGACCTCGGGGCTGCGCAACGAGCGCGTGGGGACGCTGGTCGCCCTGCGTGACCTCGCGCTGCTCGAAGGCCGGCTCGACGAGGCATGGCTACTCGCGCGCGAGGCGACGGGCGTCGCAAGCGAGGGCCCGGCAGCGGTCGTCGCCGAGACGGGCGCCGCGCTCATGGACGGCATCATCGGCGACGCGCGGGGCGCGCGGCTCCAGCTCGAGCGCGCGTACCGGCTCCTGCGCGCCCACCGCTGGCGCTCGGCGACGGCGGACGAAGCGGTCGCGCTCGCGAGCTTCGCGGCCGTCGCTGCCCCGAGCATGCCGCGCGAGGCGCGGCGCGCACTCGCGCTCCACCGCCTGCTGCGCGGCGTGCGTCCGCCGAGCAACGTCGAGAACGACCGCCGCCGTCAGGCGATCGAGCTCACCGCCGAGGCGCGCATCGCCCACGCGCTCGAGCGCGACGACCGCACCGCCGTGCGGCGACGTTTCGAGCTCGCCCTCGGCGTCTGGCGGGACATCGGCTATCGGCTGCGCGTCGCGCAGCTCGCGGGCGAGCTCTTCGCGCTCACGGGCGATCTCGACCACGCACGCACGTTCGAGCGGCTCCTCGAGCGCGCGCCGCACGCGTGGCTGCGCGCGGCGATCGGCCGCACGGATGACCCGCGCGCGAAGCTCTCAAAGAGCGAGCGGCGCGTCTTCGACGAGCTCCTGCACGGCGGCAGCGCAAAAGCCATCGGCGAGAAGCTCGGCCGCAGCCCGCACACCGTGAGCAATCACACGCGCAAGATCTTCAGCGCGTTCGGCGTCAGCTCGCGTGCGCGGCTCGTCGCGCGCTGCGTCGAGCTCGGCATCGGGCCCGCGAACTGACCGCCGCGGCGTCAGCGATCCGAGAGCGTGGCGCCGCCGACCGCGAACCGCCCGACGCGCACGATCGCCTGGTCGGGCGCGGGCTGGCGTAAGTACATCCGCAGATCGCGGAGCAGCCGGGAGAACGGCTCGGGCTCGAGGAGTCCGCGCGCGCCGACTCCACGCTCGACGGCCTCGGCAACGTCGAGGCCGGCCCGCTCGACCGCGACGCGGGCCGCGTCGACCGTGAGGTAGAGCCGGTCGTCCACGTCGCCCGCATCGGCGCGCTCCCACGCCGGCACGCACGCGAGCGAGAGCGCCCGCGCCGCACCGCCGAGCGCGACGCTCGTGCCCAGCCGGGCGAGCGCGAAGGGATCGTCGCCGCGCGTCCCCACGCGGAGCCACGCGGCATAGGCGTCGACCAGCCGCGCGATCCCGCCCGCGTGCACGGCGACGAAGCGCGCGGCGCCCGCGGCGAACCACGGCGGCTTCTCGTAGGCGCCGGGCTCGCCGACGAGCGCCTCCGGCGGGAGCGCGACGCCCGTGAAATCGACCGCGTGGCTCTCGGAGGCTTCCATCCCGAACGGCCGCCAGAATTCGGCGTCGATCGCAATGCCGGGCAGCGACATGTCCACGACGAGGATCTGCGCGGGCCCGCCCTCGACGGCGCGGGCCGTGATGAGCCCGCGCGCGACCGTCGGCGCACCGGAACAAAACGTCTTGCGGCCTGCAAGCCCTACGCCGCGCTCGCTGCACTCGACGATCCGCACGCCGTCCTCGGCCTGCGTGTTCCACGTCGCGAACAGCCGGCCGGTGGCGACGTCGCGCTCGGCCGCGCGCCGTTGTTCGGGGGTGCCGAGCCGCGCGATGAGCTGCAGCGCGTTGACGTGGCCCTCGTAGAGCCGGCCGAGCGCGAGATCGCCGTAGCCGGCCGCGAAGAGCAACCGGTCCTCGGCCGCACGACCGACGCGCGGCGTGCCGCGCTCGTCCGCAAGACCGGTCGCGAGGATCGCCGGGTCGCGTAGGAGCGTTGCCCGGTCGCCCGCGACGAGCGCGCGCACGGCATCCTCGACGTCGATGCGGTCGCTGATCGCTTGCATACGGCCAAGCTTACCCGCGCAGCGCCGCGGCGAGTTCGCCGACGACCGCTGCGACGGGCTCCGGCGCGTAGCTCGCCTGGCACGCGAGGCGCTGGAGCTCCGCCCACGCCTCGCCGAAGCCGCACGTCCGCGCGAGCACGCCGTCGAGCGCGGGCCGCGCGATTGCGACGAGCGCGGCGAACTCGGCGAGCGACGCCGCTGCAGGCCGACCACCGTCGAGCGCCCGGCGCAGCAACGCGCGCGCGCGAGCATCCTCGAGCGTCGCTCGCGCGGAGCGGACGTCGTGACCGTCGCCGAGATTCGGTCCGTCGAGCCCGGCGAGAAACGACGCGAAGCCGCCCGCGGCGCGGCCGTCGCGCCGCGCCGAGGTGGCGGCGTACACGCCGTAGCTGTGCCGGATGCGCCGTTCGCCGCGCTCGAGCGCATCGCTGAAGGCCTGATCCTCGAGCCGCGCGAGCGCGGGCAGGCCGCCGACCAAGGCATACGCCGCGGCGCTGACGGCGAAGCTCGCGCCGTTGAACGAATCGTGGCGGGGCCACGGATCGTAGGGCCGCGGGTCCAGCGCCGCTTCAACGCGGCCGAGCACGCGCCGGTACGCGAGATCGAGCTCGTAGCGCCGCCGCGACGCCGCGGGCATCGCCGCCCGGTCGGCCTCGGCAAGCGTGACGAAGCCCGCAACCGCGTCGACCGTGCGCATCTCCTCGAGGATCGTCGCGATCCAGCAAGGCGCGACGATCGTGTCGGCGTCCGTCGTCGCGACGACGCCGAGCGGCCGGCCCGCGGCGACGTAGCGGTCGACGGCGAAGTCGAGGCCCGCGCGCCGCGCCGTGCCGACGTGCGCCGCTCCCGGCGGCAGCGTCGCTTCGAGGACGTGCACCCGCAGCCCGAGTTCGCGCGCGACACCGCGCGCGATCGCCGCCGTCCCATCGTCGCAATCGTTACAGTACACAACGATCTCGAAGGCGGTGCGGGGAAAGGGCTCGCCCGTCACGCGCCGTTGCGCGGCGAACGAGCCGAGCGTTCGCGCAATGAGCGCGCCTTCGTTGCGCGCCGGAATGACGACCGTGAGCTCGCACTCACGCCGCAGCTCGGCATCGACGGCTCGAGCAACGGGCATTTGCAGGGTCATCGCGATCCCGTTCCACCGATCGATCGCGCTCCCATCCGGTCGCAGCGCTTCCCGTCGGCGCGGCAAGACGCATAGTCGCAGTGCACGCTGGGTAGGCCGATCTCACAACTCGAACGAAACGAAAGGGGCGACCATGACGAAAATCCAGAGACGACTGCGCGCTCTTGCGATGCTGCCGGTCTCATTTGCACTGCTCACCGGCATCGCGCTCGCGCAGGAGACGATGGGCGCGGCCGGCAGTGCCGGCATCCCCGAGGCGACCGATGGCTCCAGTTGGATCGGCATCCTCATCATTTGGTTGATTCCCGCCGCCGGGATCGGGGCGGCCGTCGCCTTCTCGATCATCGATAAAAAACTGCGCGCATCGGTTTAGACCGCCCCGAGGGAGCCGGCCTGCCGTCGAAACGGCGAGGCGGGCCGCTTCACTCCCGGACGGATCGTCCCTACGGAACGTCCTCGACGAGCGCGTTGACGTCGTCCTCGATGTAATAGAGGCCGCGGCCGTCCGGCATGATGGCCATGCCGAAGAGATCGCCGTTTCCGGGCGGCGTCTGCGCCTGATCGACGTCGATCCACTGCGCGGACAACTGCTTCCCGGTTCGCGGGTCGATCTCGACGATCTGGCCGTTGAGGGCGTTGCACGCGACCAGATTCCCGCCCGGCGTCATCACGAGCGAGAGCGGCCGCCGCAGCAGACCGTCCTTCGTGATGACGTCGCCCGTACCGGCGCTCGTCGTGCGGGTCGTCGCATCCGGGATCTTCACGATCGCATTCGTGAGGGCGTCGGAGACGTAGAGCGTGCCGTCCGCTCCGAGCGCGAGGCCGGTCGGGCCGATGAGGAACGAGTCCGTATCGGCCCGCTCGCCGAGGCCATTCGCGACGATCGTCTGATTCGCGATCGCGGGCGGCTTGCCGCTGGGAATCGTGAGATCGAGCCGCAGCACGATCGCCTTCTTCACCGTGACGGAAGAACCGGTGGCGGGATCGTGCACCTCGGGACCGGGCACGTCGAAACCGGCCATGCTCACGAAGAGCGTCGCCGTCCCCCCGCGATCGAGCGTCGCCATGTTGCCCCACGGCGAGTTGATGTTCGGGCCCGTCCACGTGGTCGCGAGCTTGCCGCTCGAATCGAGAACGATGAGGCAGCCGGCGGCCTTCGTGCGCGTCGTTCCGTCCGTGCTGTTCGTGCTGCCGACGATAACCCAGCCCGAGGTGAGCATCGTCATCGCGGTCGAGAGCCCGACGCCGCCCGGGCAGCCCGGGATCTGGCGCGGCAGCGTCGCGAAGGTCGTCGTCTTCTTCGAGACCGGATCGTAGTCGACGATCGTCGTGCCGGTGCCCTGGAGATTGGACTGGTTGTTGAAGTTGTCGACGAGCACGTCGCCCTTGCGGATCGTGCCCGACGAGACGGGAGCGACGATCACCGCGTACGGATTGAGGTCGCCGTTCGGGGTGATGGTCGACGTCAGCGTCGTTTGGCGGTGAAGCGTCTCGAGGAAGCCGTGCGGCGCATCGGCGCTCGCCGGCGCGAGCGTCGCGGTGAGCGCAAGCGCGCCGACGACGGCGGAGAGCTTCGAGCGAAACGATCGCACGGAGGCCGGATGCTTCATTACCAATCCTTTGAGTGAGGTTCGTGGCGTCGAAGCGGGTCTCGCTCGCGCCAAGCGCCGCGAGTTCGTGGCAGCTAAGATCATCGCTAGGGACGCCTAATACATGTCTGGCGATGGGATTCCTCCGAGCCGGCGCTTCGTCAACATCGACGGCGCACGGTACGAATGAAAAACGCGTGTCTGGTGACGTACGGCACGTCGACCCTTGGTACGGCCCGCTACATTGAGCGCGATGGCGAGGCACGTACGGCTCGTACGTCATCGTCATCGTCGGAGAGGCTATGTCAACGATCGATTTTCTCAAAAGATGCCATGGTCGCGTCTGCATCGAGTTGCCCGACGGCCGCAAGCTCACCGGGCAGTTTCGAACCGACATTTTAAGCCCGTCCGCCGTCTCGGCGTACTTCTACGGTGACCTCTACGATATGTCGATCCCGATCGGCCTCATCGTCGGGGTCGCGAGCATCGCCGAACAAACGCTCGCGTCCTAGCAGTCCAGGGCGCTTGCGAGCGCTCAGAAGTCGTACGCGACGAGGTCCCATGCCTCGGCCGGTTTGAAATCGGTCGTTTATTGCATGCGGTGCTGGCGCGTTCTCGGAACGAAGATCGTGCACAAACCGTATTGGCGCGCCGCCGTGAATCCTAGGTTATGTGCGACGACGTAGGTCGCCGGTTGCGGCTTGTACGTTCGCGTGCTCTCGGCTCCGAAGATGACGTCCCAGGGCGGTGAAGCACAGCCCGCGATCGGGTCGACGCCGCCGAGGCCGCACGCCGAGACAATGTGGCCGGCCGCGTCGAGGTCTTCATGCACCGCGTGCCGTCGACCGGCGACGTCGTACCGTCGGCTCGTCGCGATGCGGAGATCGTTTCCGACGAGTTCTTATCAAAGCGGCGCGATGAGCCGCCACAAACGCGAAACATCTTCATGAACGTATGAGCCTAGGGAATTCCGAAATCGGGCATTCCGTTTGCCGCCAAGTATGATCAAAAGCAACGCCGGCATGGGAGCCGCTCCGTCGATGCCACTGAGGTGTTGGAGGGAGTGTGGTTGCTGGCTGGACCGCCTTGCACATATCTTCGTGGAGGTGGGATTCGCACCCACGACCTACGACTTCTACGGCCGTCACTCTGACTGCCTGAGCTCCTCTACCGCGAGCACGAACCGACGACAGGTCCGTTCCATATTCGGGTTGAGCACTGATATCAGATGAAAGGGAGTCGAACATGCGAAAGATTATTGGTGCTGCATCGGTGTCGCTTGACGGTGTAGTGCAGGCGCCTGGCGGAACGACCGAGGATCCGACCGGCGGGTTTATGTACGGCGGATGGCTGCCGTCCGTTTCCGATGAAGCCAGCGCGAAGACGGTCCACGATCTGTTCAATCGTTCATTCGACCTGCTGCTGGGGCGGCGGACCTACGATATCTTCGCCGCATTCTGGCCCTATGCCGAGGGCAACGGGAAGCCGATGGGCGAGATGTTCGACCGGGTACGTAAGTATGTCGTCACGCGCGGCGAGAAGCCGCTGACGTGGCAAAACAGCGAGCGAGTGCCAAGCATCGAAGCTGTTGCTCGGCTCAAAGACGGTGAAGGGCCTGACCTGATCATTCAAGGCAGCAGTACGCTCTATCCGCAGCTGCTCGCGGCAGGCTTGGTCGACCGATTGATGCTCATGACATTTCCGCTCGTGCTTGGCGATGGCAAGCGACTGTTCGGCGAAGGTACTGCAAGCGGTGCGATGCGCATGATCGACCACGTGGTGTCGGCAGGAGGGACAATAATTGCGAGCTACGAGCCTGCCGGCCCGGTGAGGCTCGGCAGCTTTGTGAGTCCGGAGCCGAGTGACGCGGAGATTTCGCGGCGAAGGGCGATGGCGGGCGGGACGTGGTAGGGCTAACACCAGTCACCGCGATGAAGATAACCCGTTTACAACAAAGCTCAGCGTTGGTCCTAACTTAAGGGTGTTCTCGACTCGCGAACACCGTATCTCATAAACTCGAGTCATTAGCCGTCTCCGCCGCGAACGGGTCGGGACGTTGACCCACGGTACGACCGATCGTATCGTACCGAACGCTTCCGGTTGACAGCCATTCTCCGTATCCGCGCACAATTGGTCGCTCGCCCTCGTGCGGACGGTCGCCATCTTCCCATCGACGCGAGCGGCATCGACTTTCGCCGCAGATCGCGAAGAGCCGGCGCCGTGCAAGCTCGCTCAGACTCAGCGCGGCGATGCGAGCGGTTGGGTACTCGGCATCGCTTTCGGCATCGACCTCGCGGCCGGGCGGCGGAGCAGCAACGCGAGCGGCGCGCAGGCGAGGGTGAGGATGCCGACGAGTCGCGAGAGATCGGCGTAGGCGAGGACGGTCGACTGACCGTCGACCATGCCGGAGAGCCGCGCCCGCGCCGCGGGATCGATACGCCCCGCGCCCGATTCGACGTACGCGCGAACGACCGGCCGCGAGAGGTTCTCGACGGCGGCGAGCGCGGTCTGATGCACGACGCGGTCGCGCTCGAGCAGCGCGATGAGGACCGCCGTCGCGAGGCTGCCGCCGAGCTGACGCGAGAGGTTGAAGAACGCCGAGGCCTTCGGGATATCGGGCGGTGCGACGCTGCCGAAGATGATGAGCGAGAGCGGCACGAAGATCTGCGAGAGACCGATGCCGCTGAGGACGAGCGAGGTCGCGAACATCCCAAACGAGCTCTCCGACGTTGTGACTCGCGCTAGCAAGAGGTTGGAGATCGCGACGCAGACGAAGCCACCCATGATCTGGTAGCGCGGATCGATCTTCCCGCTCGTCGCGAGCCGCGCGCCGAGCGGTGTGAGGAGCATGATCGGGAGCGCGCGCAGCGTCAGGAGCTGGCCCGCGGTCGTGGCCGTGAAGTTCAGCGAGCCTTGCACGAACTGCGGCAGCGTGATGAGCGTCCCGAGCAACGTGACGCCGAGGACGAAGCCGAGCATACTGCCCGCGGAGACGCTGCGATAGCGCAACACGCGGAGATCAACGGCCGGTTGCTTCGCAATCCAGAGTTCCCAGACGAGGAAGCCGACGAGCGCGACTGCGGAGACGACGCTGAGACCCGTTATGCTCCCGTCGCCGAACCAGTCTTTCTGCTGGCCTTCGTCGAGCACGTACTGCAGCGCGCCGAGGCCGACGGCGAGCAGCGCGACGCCGACGCCGTCGAGCGGTAGGCGCTTGGGATCTTCAGGATTGCGCATGAACGCGAGCGTCATCGCGCCCGCGACGATGCCAATCGGGATGTTGACGAAAAAGATCCAGGGCCACGAGAGATGGTCGACGAGGATGCCGCCGAGCAGCGGTCCGATCGAGGGACCGAAGAGCGCGCCGACCGCGAAGATGCCCTGCGCCGCGCCCTGCTTGTCAGCCGGGAACGTATCGCGCAAGATCGCCTGCGCCTGCGAGAGCAAGCCGCCGCCGCCCGCACCCTGGACAAAGCGCCAGAGAACGAGCGGCCAGAGCTCGCGCGAGAAGCCGCACATCAGCGAGGCGAACGTAAAGATCGCGATCGAGGCAAAGAAATACTGGCGCCGGCCGAAGCGGCGCTGCAGCCACGGCGCGAGCGGAATCACGATGACGTTCGCAACCACGTAGCCCGTGACGATAAACGTGCCCTCCTCTTGCGAGGCGCCGAGATTACCCTGGACGTAGGGTAATGCGACGTTGACGATCGTCGTATCGACGATCTCAAGTAAAGCCGCGAAAATAACGGCGAGCGTTACGAAGCCGCGCCGAGTGCCATACTCGACGACGTCGCGACGCTCCGCGATCGGAGATCCGACGGCCGGTACCCGTTTCGCCATATCTCGCCCAGACGCCCGACCGGGGTGCTTTGTTTCGAGCGATTCGGCTCGGAGGCTGTGCCCGAGATCAGTCGGGTACGTCGGACGCTGCTGACGCCGCCGTCGACGACCATGTCGGCTTCTTCCCGCGTGGTCGCCTGAAATCGAGCATCGGCGTATCGACGACGCCCGGGCTCAGCGCGTTCACTCGGATGCCGTTATCCTTAAGCTCGGCAGCCCAAGGTCCGGGGGCAAGTCCGAAGCGCCGCCTTCGCGCCGCGTACGTCGAGTGGTTCGTCGAGCCCATCACATGCTGGCCGATGACACGAGGATGATCGAGCCCTCGCTCCCCATCATCGGCAGCATCTCCGGCACAAGGAAACAACGGTGGCCTTAGCGTGAGGGCGACGGTCCGGTCGAAGTAATCCGGTGTCATCTCCGCAACGGCACTTGCTCGACGATGGCTGCGTTGGATACGATGACGTCGATTTCCCAGCCGAGCTTTGTTTCGTGCGTTTGAAGTCGAGCTCGTGAGCTGCATCCGAGCGGCTCAGCGAGCCGGCGAGATCGATGCGCAAACGAGCTGAGCGTTCACGGCGACACTCTCGCTCGTGGCGCAAGGCGTACTTGGCTTGCGAGATCCGACGAACTCGTAGCGCCGAGACGAGGTCGCGGCGGACAAGAGCGGTCAAGCAGGACGGCGGGGCGGCCGGCCTCGATCTTGGGCGAACTGCTTCACGCCCTCGACGAGCCCTTCGGCACCCGGCGCGTGTGCTTCCATCCCGACCGCGTCGATGCACGCATCGGGGCCACGCCCGAGGTGCGCTCCGCAAGTACCTCGCTGCGAGTATCGACGTCGGTGTAGTCGATCGTTACGGGACCGCACCGACGCGCGAGCGCGACACTCTTGCCACGTTCCATCGAGGGGTTGAAAGCGTTGTAACTGTGCAGATTCGAGCCGCAGATCGGCAGCGGACGCGGCCGTCTCGTCGCCTCGCGTCGAACTCGAACAAGCCCGGACGCGGGCCGCCTGCGATGCGACGCGATGCGAGCGCGCTACATCACCGACGGCGCGCTCGAAGGAACGCTCGCTCATACGTATGCGGCGTGGCGATGCTATGGGGCGACGACCGAGACGGATCGAGGGTAGATCAGGGGGTCATGACGACCTTGATGCAGTCGTCTCGCTTGTGCAGGAACGTGTCGAAGCCGTCCGATGCGTTGTCGAGCGCGAGGCGATGCGTGATGACGAAGCTCGGATCGATCTCGCCACGTTCGATGCGGGCGAGCAGCGGTGCGAAGTAACGTTGAACGTGCGTCTGGCCGCTCTTGATCGTCAAGTTGCGGTTGACGACCGCACCCATCGGAAAGCTGTCGACCAAGCCGCCGTAGACGCCCGCGATCGACACCGAACCGCCGTTGCGAACCGAGAGCATGACGTCTCGCAGGACGGCGGGCCGGTCGCTCTCGATCTTCGCGAACTGCTTCACGCGGTCGATGAGCCCTTCGGCGCCCGGCGCGTGCGCTTCCATGCCGACCGCGTCCATGCACGCATCGGGGCCGCGACCGAGCGTCCGCTCCGCGAGCGCCTCGCTGATGTTGTCGACCTCCGTGTAGTCGATCGTCTCGGCACCGCCTAAGCGAGCGAGCGCGAGCCGTTCGGGCACGCGATCGATCGCGATGACGCGCCCGGCACCGAGCATGAGGGCGCTCCGGATGGCGAATTGACCGACCGGACCGCAGCCCCAGACCGCGACGGTGTCGCCGCGCTCGATGTTGCAGTTCTCCGCCGCCATGTAGCCCGTCGGAAAGATGTCGGAGAGGAAAAGCACTTGCTCGTCGGTTAGCGAGTCCGGTACCTTGACCGTGCCGACGTCGGCGAACGGGACGCGCACGTATTCCGCCTGACCGCCGGCGTAGCCGCCGAGGAGATGCGAATAGCCGAAGAGGCCGGCCGGCGAATGTCCCCAGAGCGCCGCGGCGAGCTTCGCGTTTTGATTCGAGCGCTCGCAGACCGAGAAGAGCTCGCGCTTACAGAAGAAACATTCCCCGCACGACATCGTGAACGCGACGACGACACGATCGCCGATCGCCCGATTCGTTACCCCGCTACCGAGCTCGACGATCTCACCCATGAACTCATGGCCGAGGATGTCGCCGCGTTCCATCGATGGGATGAAGCCGTCGTAGATATGCAGATCGGAGCCGCAGATGGCGGTGAGCGTGACCTTCACGATCGCATCGCGCGGATCGAGAATCGACGGATCCGGCACGTGCTCGACCCGGACGTCATGCTTGCCGTGCCACGTAACTGCTCTCATGTCTTTCGTATGCCCGAAAGGCATGAACTCAACGGAGTGAAGCTTGCCGCGACGGTTTCAGGTCAGTCGCGCATATCGCTTCAACTCGTCGAGCTCGTTCGCTCGTCAAAGAGCCGTTCGGGAAGGTCGCCGAGCATCGCCTCGAGTGGCGGCTCGGCGTCGCGACCGGGACGATACGGATCGAACGCGTCCATTGCGGAGAAGTTTCGTTCGCGCCGAGGTCCTTACGCTCGATCGGCTCATCGGGTGGCTGCTCGCCGACGCTTGAGTCGGAACAGGTGACACTCGACGGTTCCCCGTCAGTTTTCTGAAGTTCGTCGAACACGTCGAGTCGGGTCGTTTCAACGCCGCCAACACAAGCGAGCTTTCTTAGCATCGATTGATTCGTGCCGTGGTATCGCCCGAGGAAAATGAAGCCGGTCTTCGCGTCATCGCGAGGCACGTCGTCACCGGGTCATCCGTGATTACCTGAACGTGCAAGCACTCCCGGAAACCCCGGGAAATCCACGGTACCTGGGTGAGGGTGAACAAGAGTACGCTAGACGGAAAGAACGTGCCGATGCAAGTCGTTGCCGGCTATGGCTCTGTCGGTACGCGGATGGAATCTCCGTACGATGCGGCCGCCGCGGTGTTCCTGCTCGAGACCCCCCAAGCAACATTAAGGTTGAGTATGATCGCTCCGACGAAACCAGCGCTCGATCCCGAACTGCTGCGCAAGATGAACGCCTACTGGCGCGCAGCAAATTATCTCGCGGTCGGCCAGATCTATCTCTACGCGAATCCATTGTTGCGGGAACCGCTAACGCTCGCGCACGTGAAGCCGCTGGTGGTAGGCCACTGGGGAACGACGCCCGGTCAAGCGTTCATTTACGTGCATCTGAATCGCGTCATCCGCGAGCGCGACCTCGATATGTTTTACATCGCCGGGCCGGGACACGGCGGTGCGGCGCTCGTCGGCAACGTGTATCTCGAAGGGACATACAGCGAAGTCTATCCGAACATCAGCGAGGACGAGGCGGGGATGCAGAAACTGTTCAAACAGTTTCGTTTCCCGGCGGAATCTCGAGTCATGTGTCACCGGAAACGCCCGGCTCGATTCACGAGGGCGGCGAACTCGGGTATTCACTCAGTCACGCGTTCGGTGCAGCGTTCGACAACCCGGATCTGATCGTCGCCTGTGTCGTTGGTGACGGCGAGTCGGAAACGGGCCCGCTCGCAACGTCCTGGCAATCGAACAAGTTCCTCGATCCGATCAGCGACGGCGCGGTGCTCCCGATCCTTCACCTCAATGGATGGAAGATCAGCAATCCAACGGTGCTCGCACGGATCGAACCGGACGAACTCGACGGCTTCCTACTAAGGCCTTCGCAAACCTTGATTTGACAACGGTTTCGTCGCGAAATTCCGCAACCTTGTTAAGACAGCGCATGAACGACAAACTGATCGAGCATAAGCGGTACATCGATGAGCACGGCCAGGACTTACCGGAGATCCGAAACTGGAAGTGGAGCGATCCTGGTTGAACCCGGACGCGGCGTGCCCCGCGCCGAGGCGACTCGACGGCGGTCGATGCTGAGAAATCGCTTCACGCAGATTTGCGTTCGTGATCTCCGACTTCGACGTGATCGCCTTCATGCGCGAGTTGCTCGCCGGGCTGGGCGCTCCCGATGTTTCAAGAAACCTTAGCTACGGTCGGCGATTTCGCGAACCCGACCTATTCTTCTCCGCTCGTGAAGCGTTTGAACATGAAGATCAAAGAGGCCGACGCGTACCTCATGGTCACACCGGAATATAACCATGGCGTACCTGCCGTTCTGAAAAACGCCATCGACACGGTGTTCTTCTCGTTCGGTTTTCGCAATAAACCCGTCGCGTTCGTAGGCTATAGTCGCGGCATGACCGCCGGTGCTCGCGCGGTGGAACAACTGACGCAGATCATGGTCGAGACAGAAGCCGTTCCGGTTCGGACACCGAAGTTAATTCCATTCGTCACGACTGCTTTCGATGAGGTCGGGAAACCGGCCGAAGCGGCCTTGGCTGTCGGCTTGACGGTCATGTTGGATGACCTCGTCTGGCTAGTGTAGGCCGTCAAGCAGATTGAACATTTTGGAGTTCGAGCGAGCTCTTGTGACTTTTTCGAGAATATCGCTAGTGTAGGTCACCGCAAGTCCTGGTTTTTATGAGCGCTTGCCGGGTTAAGCTTGAGCACTTGGCGAGCGCGCTTGACCTTCTCGAGGATATCGCAGGAGGTGGCGGTCCAGATAAACGGTAC
>JAABUV010001734.1_pt1 | contig 31034 bp, 47 predicted proteins | sample 5559971 | NCBI WGS metagenome assembly JAABUV01 (sample SAMN10711881, study PRJNA513362) | rock metagenome | isolation source: Antarctica rocks | place: Antarctica: Victoria Land, Knobhead nord | collected 2015-12-19
CTTCAGGTCTTGATGCAGACAAAGCAGGCACCATGCCTGGGCCTGCTTTGTCTGCATCAAGACCTGAAGTTCACCCGGAACAGAGCTGCGAGGACCAATGGGTTCAGTGCATGTGCGACAATTATGTGGGCAGAGCGGATACCTCATGCCCTCTTGCTCCGCCGCGGCTGTCGCGGCGCAGCCTGCTGCATCTCTGCCAGGGGGTGCCCAGCTTCCCGCAGCTGCTATGCTATGCATGTGTGAACGGCCAGCCGCAGCAAAGTCAGGAGGGACGCCCTGGGCGCCCCCCGCCTGCGAGTTCCTGCTGCGAGTACTTTCTAGTCAGGAGCACTGCTGCTTTGACCAAGTTTTTTTTCCAAGCCCTTCAAATACATCTCAGCTGCCGCCCGCCTGGCTGCAGCAGCCAGCCCGAGCGCGGAACTGCTTGTGCCGGCGCGCGGTGCTGCAGCCTGGAGGGCCGAGCGGCAAGGTCGCCTGCGCTGTGGCAGCCTGGTCATCGTGCCTAGTCCCGGGCGGCTGGTTCAGGGTCACTGCCGCAAGCGCGCGGTGCTTGCCGTGGACCCTCCGCCGCTCGGGTCCTCCGGCTGTGGTCAAGACAAGAAGTTGTGTCGACATGTCGGGAACTTGTACACAGACCAGGCAATGCAAAAGCACAGCAGACCTGCTGTGCTTTTGCCAACATGTGATGGACTTTGCCTCGCGTGAACAGAAAGGGAACTGCTCCAAGTACGCACTTATTGGCTTATTCAGGTTGTGTGTAGGCCTGGGCATCAGGCCAAGTCAAGTATGTCTTGCCATGTTTAGGGACTTGGAGTTTTAGGTAGGTCTAGGGACTTGGAGTTTTAGGTAGGTCAAGTGCCTAATGTGCTGGCACTCCCGCCCGTCTGCTGTAAAGCCAAACCTCTTCATGGCTGAATGTGTGCTAGATATGGTCCTTTGCGCCTGCGTGCTTGTTCACTTTGTGAAATCATATTTCTTTGGTGAGCTACTGTTGCCATATGGAGAGCCATCCCACCAGTGTAAAGTGCGTCGAACACCAGTCACACGTTTGTGCTAATCATGAGCTGGGCTGATCGAGGTGTGTCATACACTAACCACCAATTTGGCTGCTGCTTGCAAAGAAACACACACAGCACTATGATTGAGCCTTCGAACACATATGCCAGCTAGCATCCGCATCTACGAGCTGGACGAACGCAGGGCTCTCGGCCCATGCGTTTACCAAGCTCCTGGCTGCAGGCAGCGCGCATGCGGAAAGGCCAGGCCAAGGTGAACACGTTGGCATGTTGCTTTACTTTCTTGCCCACCCAACCTGCGCTGGTGCGCTCGTACACAGCCGCAGGTGAGCGGGTTTGTGGGCGCTCAAGTGCGGCTGTGCAAACCATTTGCACATACAGCGAGTTGCCTAGATGCCAAGAAATTTAGGAGGCAATCACGAGGCAAGCAATTGCGCCGGCTGCCGCGTACAAGCTGCCGACGCTCGCAGCGCGCGGTCAAAGAGCGGGGCCCTGCCCTCCCAGCTATCCGAGCGCGTGCTGCTATACGTGACCGCTGCGCTGGTCACGTCCGCCCAGTCAGGGCATCGCAGGTACGCGCGCGCGGCTGCCGCGCGTGCCCGCACTGTCAAGCCAGCGCCGCCCGTAGTGCCGCGCAGGCCTGGGTGCGGCGACGGCCGATACAAACAGCGCTGGTCGGCCTGCTGTGCACAACAGACCTTGCTGTCTGACCATGGGCTTGGCATGGAGCCGTGCGCTCAACGGGCTACAGCGTGCGTAGCCCATGTGCACAGGAGCGGTCACGCGCGCTCGCCTGCGGGCGGACAGGCGCCGACGCAGGACGGCGCATGCGCCAACAACAGGCGCGGCTACCTGACATGGGCGGGAGCGTCCACGTCCATTATCACCCGCCCTTCTCCATGCGCTCCATGCAGAGCTGCATTCAGAGCGTCCTGGTGTATGGCGCGCAGCAGAGCCAGCCTCTGCCTGGCTCCAGTCAGAGCACCAATCAGAGCGCCTTGGTGTGTGACGCTGTATTAATGCAAGATAGTGAAGAGAGCGCTCGAGCGAAGCACTTGCTGCTGTCATCGAAAGGTATCATCTTCGCGTTCGCTGGGCCGGCTCTGCCTGCGCGCGTGCGCTGTGAGCCCGCGTCTGGAGATGCGACTCGCTGGCGGACAGCAACGGCGCCGTGCGTGGGCAGGAGTGTCAGGCCGTAGCAGGCTCAGCCAGCGCCTGGTGCTCCGTGCAAGCACGACATGCAGGAGCACTTGGTCTAAGTGCGGCGGAGTCGGGTGCAAGTGCAGCATGCACGCGCGCGGAGCGCGGGCGCAGCACATGGCCCCCTTGTAACCCGAAAAATGACAGGGCACAGGGTCGCGACACCAACTCAGGCTCACGGGCTCTGCGTGTTCGCCCCGGACATGAGCACTCAGGGCGTGCGCGAGCTGCACAGCATGTGCACAGGCGCTGCGCGTCCCCTGGTGGTACAAGGCTTGTGCCACAAGCGGCAGCTCTGTGGCTTGTGTCAGGCGAGCAAGCAGTTGGCCACAGGCGTGCGCCGCGACAGGCTGCCGGCCTGTCCCAGCTGCGGAAGCGCAAGCGAGCAGGTGCGCGGCGCACGCTCTGCACTCGCTCTGCACGGGCAGCAGCTTCGCGAGGCCGCGCCGCGCCTTTGCCGGCGGAGCCAGGCGCGGCCTTCGCCTCCTGCCGCCCGCGCCCGCGCAGGTGTGCCGCAGGCGCCCGTCCGCCGCGGGCAGCAGCGGCGCGCCGCCCGCCACGGCCCGGGCCTGCAGGCACGCCGCGCGTCACATGCCTGCGCAGCCCGGCAGCCCTGCCACGCCCTGGCCAAGCGCGCCGCCCGCCGACAAGTGCTGTCCTGTACAGAGCACGAGCTACTGCCGCGGCCTCGCAATCGTTCCTGTGCAGCAACGCTGTTTACTATGTTGTACTATGTCTCAGGGTCTTTCGAGGGTTGATGTGCGGCCCAGCATGAAGTGGAAGCTCCCGGCCTCCTGAGATCAGTGATGACAATATGCCCAGTGGATTTTCAGGGTGCCTGCAAAGCTCGGGCAGGCGCTGCGAAGGAGACGCACTGCGTGCAACAAGCTGCGGTTATCAACATAATCTCGATTTTTTTATCAATTTATCATTCCGGATTCATTCCTTCAATTGGCAACACGTGGCGGAAAGCAACTATGCCAGTGATGCCTGCGTTTACACTCTAATGGGGCAGCCTGCTGGTGGCGCAGATGGAACGCCGTCAGCCAGATGGAACGCCAGGCAGATGGAACACCGTCAGTATCAATCGGTCATTATTATTTTTTTTGCAAATCGGCACAACATGTGAAAGAAAGTCTCCGACACCAGAAGGGAACGGGGGTCTAGTTGAGTTTGGCGGCCCCCCGCGCACTACGGGGGTCTAGCTCAGTTGGTAGAGCGCTCGACTGAAGCACCTGCTGCTGTCATCGAAAGGTCTCGAGTTCGATCCTCGAGATCCCCACGATTCAGACGTTTTGCCTTTCGAGGATTTGTTGGGGGGTTTTTTTGGGCATACGGGAATGGCGGGTTGCTAATTTTTTTGGCAACCCGGACACCTTGGCGGTGGCCAAATGCATCCTCGCATCATGCGAGTCGCATGCTTAGATGAACTTAATTGGATCGCTGCGCAGCCCGTAGGGCTGCGGCCGTAAGCGGCCAAGTTTGGCTGACACGCGGTTGTTATTCATTCATGAATAAATGATTAGTCATAGACATTTTCCTGGCATGTCCGCGGCAGCCCGCAGGCCACACACAACAGGCTGTAATTGGAGCTCATCAAGTGCAATGTGTACATTCTGTGTGCATGCTGTATGGGCTATCATAAACAGTCGACCTGTGACTCCCGGACTGCCTAGCACACCTGAAACTCATGATAAGATCATCACTATGAGCGCGCTTACCTGTGTACCGCTCACCTCTTACGCCAGTGATACATTTCGCTGCATGTGCATGACCAGGGTGTGGATAATGTAAGTCTTGCATAGCATATGCATGCATGCTTGCCTTTCCCACAGGGCACAACGATCTCACGTGAGACCTGGCTGGTCTCCACAGGGCAGTGCGCTCTCACGTGGACGGCTGGTGCTCAGATGGCTGGTTTGGCCCGCCTGGTTGACCGACGAATGAATGAATGAATTACAACCGTGTATCGGCCAAACTTGGCCACTTACGGACGTATACATCTATCCTCCTGCTCTCCACATTATCAACTGTACACTATCCACTCTGACAGTGACAGCTCACACACTCTGCAGCATATTCAGCACAGCAGTGAATTCAGCAAAATGTTCAGCAGGTTTATACAGTTGCGTCATGCAACGCGCGAATGGTTTTTTAGCATGCCGCTCTCACTGCCCCACAGCGCGGTGCACAGCTGCAGCGCGCTCACGGCCCGCCGCCGCCCGGCCGCCAGGTTGTGCCCCAGATCGAACGCGCCCGTGCCGACCTGCAGCAGGCTCAGCTCAGCTTACGAACATCCTTCAGAAACCCAGGCCGCCCTCCCCCTTGTCCGGCAAGCGGGACGGCCTGTGATGCCTTGCATGCCGCTGAGATCTTGAAATTACCGAGCACACGAGTCGCCTGGCAGCGCCTGAGCATGCTGCAGATGGATTTTTCCCTAGGGAGGCATGGGCCCCATGCCATGGGAACTGCCAAACCCCATGAAAAGCCAGCTAGTACTGGATTTCAATAATGTTGATGAGATACAGATAATGCTTACGCCAGCCTTGGTGCGCATACGCCACCACTGGCCCCGCCGACCTAGTAGACCGGCAGTGTGGGGACAAGTGTGACGCGGACGGCCTTCATGGCGTAGTCCCAGGACTCAACAGAGACCTGGGACAGCTCAAAACGTCACAAAGCCGTCAGTGTGCTGCCTCTTGTCTGTATATGCAAGTCCAAGGCGGTCACCGAGGGCGTACTTGTGGGCGCGCTGCAGAACAGCCATCGTCGGTGGGTGACAGGTGGGTGCGTCACTGCTTCTGCCCACACGAAGAGTGTGCGGTGGCCAGCTTGCCTCGCTGCAGGCTCCTGTCTTGTGGAAGGGCGAGCCATACTGGGTGATGGGGCTAAAGGGCAAAGGCAGTCGCCACTGTGGGCTCTGTGTCTTGCAGCAGCAACTGCGCGACCTTAAGCTGATGGAAGGGGTGCGCTGCGCAACCTGCTGTTCTATGAGGCTGTCACGCCCGCTGCCTGAGCAGGTGTGGTGCGGCGTGATGAGAGATTTTAGCGGGCGCATCCTGAGCAAGGACAAGACCGTACAGGCTGCCTGAAGACCTGGGTCACTGCTGACTGCTGCAAGTAGGTGCACGTCAGCGCCCTGGTGCTGCTGGCCTTTCATCCTGAGGGCGCGCTTCCTCGCTACATGCCTTGGCTGCCGACAAGCGTGAACAGTTCGTGAAGGACGCGCACGCGTACGAGCTGGAAGTGTCCAGGAACGATGACCTCTGCCAGACCATCCGCAACCACCACAGGACGCTACTGCGCTTCAACCCCAGAACCGCTCGACCAACTCCTGCAAGTACTTTCTGTACGCTCACCGGGTGGTGGCGCGCACGCTCGCTGTACCTGGTGAGCGTACAGGAAGATCGTGCAGAAGTTGGTTGACCTGTTCCTGGGGTTGATCCGCAGCAGCGCCCTGTGGTGGCCGCGGATGACCTCGCAGAGGTCGCCGTTGCGGGACACCTCCAGCTCGTACGCGGGCGCGTCCTTCACGAACTGCTCACGCTTGTCGGCAGCCAGGTCCTGCGGGAGGCGTGCGCGCGGTGAGGCGCAGCGCCAGCTGCGCCAGGCAGCCAAGCGCGAGCGGGTCGGCCCAGGCGCCCGGCGGCACTGCGTGCCGCAGCGACGGCAAGGGGTTGCGGCGCGCCTGTGCCGCCGCCTCCGCATCGACGCTCGTCCACGCGCCGTGCTTGGGGCCGCGGCAGTCGCACCACATCCATACGCAGCCCATGATCAGGCGGGACCCGTTGCCCTCCGCCGCCTCTGCCAGCGCCGCGGCCAGGTTGCGGTCCCAGTCCCAGCAGCCGCCGGGCTGTCCCAGAGGCGGGAGCTGCCGCAGGGGAGGTGCTGGACGATGTTTGGCACCTGCTTCCGCGGACGTAGCATGCATGTGAAGGCTTGGCCCATGGAGACAGGCGCTGCCGCGCACTGCGGCCAAGCAAGGCCTGCCGTCACCAGCGCCTGTGACGCACATGCTGGGCGGTGGACGCTCGCAGCGGGGGCGGCGGGCGCCGGCCCGGGCGCGCGCGCTTACCAGCACCTCGCGCGTGGGCGCGTCGATGGCCTCCTCCGCGTGCGACGACTCCGCGCTGGCAATCACATCAAAGTTAACGGTGCCGTTGTATAGCGACTTGAAGGCGGTGCAGTTTTGCATCCAGCCATGCTTGTTGAGCATGTGCGCGTATAGCCGGCTGGGCATGCCCTTGCCGGGCCCGCCCGCCGAGCTGCTGCAACCTGTAAGGAACTGCAGCGCGGTCACCGCCACGCTGCCCTCGACATCCTTTCAGCCGCCGCAAACTCACAGCCCAGCATGACATGCAACACGCCCGACGCCGAAGACCGCCTGCGCGCGAGCGCGCATCGCCCGCTCAGCGCGCGCCCGCCCACCTGTTCAGCTGGGGCGCATGCCGCCAGGGACTGCGCCGAGAGCAGCGGAACAGCGTGTCCGAACGCTCCAGCCATGGGCAGCCTCCACGACGAGCTGCTGAACGCACGACTCCGCATTTGAGCACCTCAGCCCCTGCGACCGTAGCGGCTCATGCTGCACCGGGCATCCGGGCAGCGCCGCGCGCGCACCGGGAGTTGCCGCCGACATAGGTGGGCGCAGGCGCGGGCGAGGGCGGCGCTAACGGCAGCCCACACACCAGCTCGTCCGCCGGCCGCTTGAGCGTGGCGCGCCCGCTGCGGCCAGCACCATGACCTTCTCGATTGCGGCGGCCGCTTCCCAGGTGGAGAACGCAGCGCGGAGCACCGCGCCTGCCAGCACGCCCGGGCCCTGCCCCGTGCAGGGGTCGGACAACATCCAGGTTGTACACCAAGTGCGGCCGCCGCGCGCGCGTGCCAGCGCCGCGCCGCGCGCTCAAGCAGGGTTCGCGGCATGGCCGCCAGCCACAGGGCCGAGGGGCTGACCCCGCCGCAAATTAGCCCGCGCCCCGGCAGCAGGGCCTTGGCAGGGGAGCGGGCGCCTGCCGCCTTGTTGCTCCTGCGCGGTGGGCGCCACATGGCCTCAGCCAGCATGCCTGGCGCGCTGGCTGGCACTGTGATTGCAGCGCAGGGAAGGCAGCGCAAACCTCCACGTGGGCCGCTGTGCGCTGTGCGGCGCGCTGTGCGCCAGCGCACGCGCCCGCGCACGCGTGTGCAGCAGCTGCGCGTCAGGTGGCCTTGGACGGAGCACCTGCATGCAGGGCGGCCTGCGTACATCAGATATGCCGCAGCGCGGCGTGCGGTGCAGCATCGCCACCTTGTTCGCCGCGCGCGCCTGCGCAGCCGCGCCTGCCGGCTAAACGTGCGCAGGCCAGGTGCCTCCAGGAGGCGTGCAGGCCGGCATCGAGCGGCCCCACGCTCCGCAACATGGCCCCATGCACCCCGGCCGCGCTGCGCTGTCCCCGCGCATGGCGCCCAGGCCAGTGAGGTCAGTGTGTTCAGGTCTGCCAGGCGCGGCCGACCGCAAACCCCGCAGACGGCAGGCCCTGCTCCCAGACGGCCTGACCGCGCAAGCGCTGCCCGGAGCTGGCCCCACGTCAGGCGCACCTCGATGATCGGCTGGCCGACCCCCGGCGGCCGCTTGTTTGCCGGGAGACCGGGCAGGCGGGCCGGCTCCGGCTGCTCCCTGCACAGCGACGCGAGCCTCGCCACCAGCTCCTGGTGACAGGCGATGCGTGCCTGTTGAGCTCTGCGCCTGTTGAGCTCTGCGCATGGCTGCTGCAGCGCGCACAGGCGATCATGCAATCCGCATGCGTGGCGTCAGGCCGGCCAGCCGATGGCGGCGGCCTGCCACGCAGGCCAGTGCGACGGCGCGCTTTTGACACTGACAGGCGCACTGCACGACGGGCCTCCCACACCACCCCGAGTGTGGACGCGCGCTCGCCCTGGCCGTCCGCGGCGCGCGCGGCTGCGCCCGCCAGCAGGCCCCTGCGCGCAGTACGCGTGCTCGCGCACCTCAACAATGCAGAGCCAAGTACCAGGCCTGCCTCGCCCATGCGCAACGCAGGGTTCTGGCACCAGCTCTTTCAAGTAGTCGTTAGCACAGCCAGCGTGGTTTTGGATGCCATGGCGCCGCTTGCGTCTGTTGCAGCGCGCAGCACCTGGCGAGTGCGCGCTTGCCTGCCGTCTCGAGTGGCTGTGGGCTGAACACTGTCGGCGGCCACCGCCTCTGCGTCCTGACTGGCATTGTTGCGCGAGTGCGCTTGTAGGCAAGTGCATGGCGACCAAGGAAGGCGAGCTCACGGCTAGCAACCTCAACATGGAGGGTTTTTAATGAACTGTATCAACAAACTGCTGCGCACGATGCTCAAACACCTGCCTGCGCGGCCTCACTGTGAACAGGCTGAGCCGCCCAACTGCGCAAATTGTGCCGGGTGCCGAGCGAGCCGTGCCAGGAGACTGTACGTTCGCCCGCCATGGAGCTGGGCTTGATTGAGCGGATGTACCTGGGACAGGACCCCCTGCCCTACCAGCCCGTGCTGTGGTGCGCAGGTATGCCCCGGGGCTGGGTATCTGCTGCCCCGAGGCCCCAAGCGGGCGGCGCTGTGAAGCCCCTGATGTAGCGCGAGTTCTCGTGACCAATCTTCCCAGGCAGAGGCGAACAAGGGCGGCGCCTTGTTGCTGTGCGGCTGCGCAGTGTTTCAAAAGACTCATCGGCGTGTTCCCAGGTGCTGCTGCTCGTGCAAGCAGCGCAGCGTGTTGCCAAGGAGTCTCGGGCGCTCATCTGTGCAAACAAAAAAGCGCAGAGTGCTGCACCAGGGTCACGTGGGTGTGTTGGATGCAGGCACTAAGCGACGTGACGATGGCCAGCACGACTGCGTGCTGGCTGACAAGGAGCTGCACATGCCCGGCGTGCTGCCCGCCGAGCTTGGCGGGCTCATCGAGCGTGGCGGTCTCAAGCCGCGCAGCGTCGTGCGCCTGCGCGACTACATTGTGGACGGCCCTATCACCGCCAGGTGGGCTGGGTTGGCCCGCACGCCGCGGCCGGCACTGCGACGCAGGTCCGAGTTGTTGCTGAAGCAGGTTGTGGCGCGCAGGGTCATCCAGGTCACTGGCCTAGAGGTCCTGGGCGTTCTGACGCTCGCGGAGACGCCGAGCGTGCCGTGAACTCGATGGCGGCGACCATTCGCTCCGCACAGCGCGCCACCTCCGGCGGCGTATGGCACGGCCTCCCGCCCGCCCGCAGAAGCGGCGAGCCCTTCACCAGCTGGCAGCCGTCGCGCCCGCCCGATGCCGCCAGCGCGGCCGCGCCCGGTGCCGAGCCGCAGCCCGGGGGGCCTGCTGGCGCGGCTGCGGACCCCACCCTCGAGCTGCTCGAGGAGATCCTCCGCAACGTGCGCGAGCACGTGAACGCACCGCCCCTCTGCCCAGGTCCGCGCCGCCGCTGAGGCACCTTGAGCTGCGCGTGCGCGCGCTGCTTGTGGGTCAGAGCACAGGGTCATGTGAGCCAGGCTGCCTCGCGCTGGTGCGGGGCGACGGTGGGCTCTCTCGCGCGCTCCTGCGGGTGTGCGACGAGCAGGGTCGTGCGCATAAAGCCGCTGCCGGCATGCAGCGCCGCTGCTCATGGTGCTTGCTGCTGCGGCGCAAGCAGCCGCCGCGTGCGCTGGGGTGTGCGCCTGCTCCGCACCGGCACGCCGGGCCACGGCCGCTCGGCGCTTGACACGCCGGGCGTGCTGTGCAGGCTGGGGTAGGTTAAGGGTTGCGTGCAGTGCTTGCCGCGGCCCCTCCGCTGCCGGGGCCTGCTCTGAGTGTGCAGTTTTGAGCGCACCCAAATCATGTCTCTAGGCATGGGTATCAAGCAGGTTGTTTGATCCCGCGTCTGTCCTGTTATGCGTTTGACCCTGTGTATATGCTATCTATAGGTTTGGCTCCGTGTATGTCCTGATGTGTTTTAGTCAGATCAAGGGCCTGACGTGCTGGCATTGCGCCGGTGTGCTGGTCCTGCTGTACCTCCTGAGCTTATTTGCATGTGTGTTGGGTCTGGTCCTCTGCGCAGACGTGCTTGCTCGTGCTTGCTCAGTGTATGAAATGATGCTTGGTTGGTGAGCTACCTTTGCATGCCTTTGGTTCGGTTTGATGCAGACCACCCGTCACAGCAACAGTGAGCCGAGCTGATTATGTTCAACACTCGTGAGGTCTGGTTGCGAGGCGGACATGCAGCCACAGCATGCATGATTTCGCCAAACCAGTCTGTTGCAGGCGCTCCGCACTCCCCCGCCTGTCATAACCCACAAGAAGCACGCTCATCTGCATTGCAGACAGGTTGCGAGCATGCAGGCACACTGGGCATGCGGGCGCGCTTCGCTGCCCGCTGGTGCGCTCGGCACACGGCCAGTAATCAAGGCCTTGCCTCCACTGTACTTTGCCCAGGAGCTCGCGCCCCTGCATAGACATGGACATGGAGAACAGGCTCCTGACTGGCGGGGAGCAGCTTGCGCGGCCGCGCTCGCATGCACGCTGCGGCCCATGCGTGCGCACGCTTCCGGGCCCTGCGCGCCAGCGCCGCCGCGCCTGCGAGCGCCATGCCGCCGTGCCTCCTGTCAGCAGGTGGTGCCCAGGCGGCCATGCGTGTGGCCGCCAGCGGCGCCTCGCGCACTGTTAGGCCGCCGCGATTGTTCCCATAGGCCGCCAGCACCGACAGCATCCGCCTGAGCAGCCCTTTAGAGGCGCGCGCCGCCGTTGCCAAGCTCCACGGCGCGCCTGGTCCCCGATGGAGGGCCGGCGCGGCACCACTGGGCTATACAACTGGTCCACGCCCGGCCTTGGGCGTCGCGCGTGCGCTACCGCTGCCAGGCTGCGTGGAGTCCCTGGTTGGCACCCAGCGCGACAGTCTCGCCTGGGGAAGCAAGAGCAGGGGCTCAACTGCACAGTGCATGGGCTGGAGCCGCTGGTGCGCCTTGCTTGATTGCTGTGCACGGCAGCGGCGAGGCCTGCACGGATAGGGTAGGGTAGGACCCCAACTGAGCTACACGCTCGGGTGTCGATGAGCTTATCCTTTCCTTCCTTCCTCCCTATCGTATTTTGCAGTGCCCATATGTGCAACAAGGCGTGCAGCATGCTCAGCACAACTCAAATGGTCAGCTGGTCAAGCAAAACGGCTCAAGTCAGAGCGGACCGCACTACCTGTATCTCTCAAGTGGGGGATTGCCAGCACATGCTTATGAACCGAAAACAAAATTTCTTAGAAAAGAAATATATTGGAATTTGGCTCCAGGCCCAGGGCAACATTCGGGTTTTTTCTCGTTCGGTACCTGTATGACCGTGCATTGTGCGATGCAACAGATGCACTCCCGCTCGACTTCTGCGCTTTGGGACTAGACAGCTCGCCGCCTGAGCAGACTGAGCTTGGCTGCTTTGTGCTTACACCTTGTGCACCATCACGCGCTGTGTTCACAGCTACAAGCTGCGTGTTTGTCCCTTTATTGTGCGCAACCTTCACAGCACCGAGCGCCACAGCGCAGCATGGACGTGCGCGAGTCCAATGCTGGCCGAGCAGCTGGGCCTTCAGCTCTACGCCTGGACCAGCTTCCCGCAGAGGTGCGTGCAGGGGAGCTTGCGCCCAGCTCGTCACCGCAGGACAGCAGCGCTCTGCGCGCAGGTATAGCGCTGCGCCTCCAGCGTGTGGTGCGTGGCCTGTGCAGGTCCTGCAGGCGTGCGCGCTCCAACTTGCCAGGCACTCCTGGAGCCACAATTCTTCCCATGGCTTGACACAGGCTTTCTTGCTGCCGAGAGTCTGCATTTGCGCACCGCACACTTTATAGGATGGGAAGCAGTCATAGCCTTGTAGCTGTGCTTGCGACCCGATTCACAGCGCAGGCGCTTCAAGAACGCACTTAAGCAGCCTTTCTGGAGCACGCTGGAGCACGAGATGATTGTTGGCAGGCTGTGGCGGGCCCTTGGACGGCCCGGTGCGCCCTTTGCTTTTCTACTGTGACTCCAAGAGCTTTGCCGTGCAACTGGTTCACGTCGTGAACATAAGAAAGCACGGCATACCTGAAGTGTGCCTCCCACTCAACTCAGCACTGCCTGTGCGCTGCACCCGTGCAGGGCCTGCGAGCAGCACCCTGTGGCCGCCGCAGGTACGCCTGTGGAAGCCAGCGCCCGGAAGTGGCTCCAGGTGCACGGCGGTGCTGTCAAGCGCGTGCGCAATGTGAGAGTCAGAGACGACGAGGAAGAGTGTGTACCTGGCCGCGACCTGGCCGGGCGGCTGTCGACCCTGCTGGCCAGCCTGCCCGCGCTGACGTCCATCGGCGGGTTGGTCCTTGAATTCACTGGGACTACCGCAGCAGCCCACCAGGCCTTTCTGGCCGGGGCCGCGCGCGCCATAGCGCGCTGCTCGAGCCTGCAGCAGCTAGACCTGCTCATCCAGCTTGATGCCGGGCTGGCGGGCCAGCCCCCACTGGCGCTGGTGCGCGAGCTGGCCAGTGTGCGCACACTGGAAGATCTCAGCCTCATATTTGAGGCCGGCAGGGCCGGCAGGGCCGACTGGCCGGCCCCTTTCAGCCTTGCACACCTGGTGGCAGGCCTGGCCGGCCTGCCGCGGCTGCGCGCGCTATACCTGATGGTGGAGGATGATGATTTCGGCGTGGGCGCCACGCTGCCCGCCTGCGTGTCACGCCTTGCGCAGCTGACCAGGCTGACCCTGAGTGGGTTTCAAGGGCTCTGCTGCGAGCGCGGCTGGGCGCGCCTGCCGGCGCTCGCGGAGCTGTGCTTCGATGAGTGCCTGTTTGCAAGTGACGGCGAGAGTGCGCTGCCGGGCATGGCCGGGCTGGTGGCCCTCACCAGTTTTACTGTGTGGAAGTGCCCCAGCCTGCGGATGCTTCCCGCGTCCCTGTGGGGCCTCACGCAGCTCCGGTACCTTGCTCATGGGGGCGACTACAGCGGGCTGGGCCTTGCGCCGCACGACGCGCTGCCTTTCACGTTCGTGCCCGCGGGCGGCGCACCCTGCTTTGCGTCATTGACGGATTTGATGCTGGCGGGGAGCAGGCTGCAGGCCTTCCCGACGGGCGCCCTGGCCGCGACGCGCCTCACGCACCTCGACCTGATGGACTGCTGCTTTGAGCAGCTGCCCGAGGGCGTGAGCGTGCTGACCGGTCTGGAAGACCTGTGCCTTGGGCGCCATGCTGCAGTAGATTCGGGGGTTGGGGGCACCCTGGACGCCCGGGCCCTGGGCAGCCTGGCCGGCTTCCCAAGCCTGCGCCGCCTGCAGGTTTTTAACAGCGAAGTGCTGCTGTGCCCGAGCTTTCAGGCCGCGGCCGCGCACCCCCGCCTGGAGCGGCTGCAGCTGAGCGTCTCGTACCCTGCCCCTGGCCCGTCGTTCAGAGCAGTCCTGGGCTTTGTGACGGGCCTTTTGCAGCGGGGACGCCCAGATGTGCTTGAGCTGCACCGCAGCGTCGTTACAGGCGCGGGGCGGCGCAACAGCCGCAACTTTCGTGCCGCCCTGGAGGGTTGGGGGTACCCGCTGAGCAACGCGGACTCCCACGATCTGGTGTAGGCCGTGGCCTGGCATGCGCCAGGTCCGGGCTGTGCGGGCTGAGGTGAGGAGGCGGCGGCCCGGTCCGAGCGCATGCTGCGCAGCATGCTGTCCAGGTCTCTTGTACACAAGCCGGCCTGCAGCCAATGTGTTTGCTTAAAATGTGTGTGTGTGTCGGGAGTGCATGCTGCGTGTAGTGCTGTGAGGACTTGTTGCACTTTCGTGCGCCAGGCAGGTGGTCAAGAGTAACCTGTAATTTATTACAGCAACCTCGACATCTCCCTTTCCGCAGCGCGGCGCCGCACATTGGCGGGCTCTTAGCGGCCAGTGCGGGCTGCGGCGAGCGGAGCACACTGCTGCAGATGAGCAAGGAGAGCGCCGGGCTGTAACGAACAAGATGACCTTGACACCCAGCACGTCGCCGCCTGCCCGAAGAGAGGCTTGGGGCGCGGCTGCCGTGAGCGCGCGTGGGCCCGCATGCAGGCCTCTTCACAGTTGCCAGAGGCGCGTCTGTCTGCACGCTCAGGCGCGGCCTGTGGTGCCACGGGGCCTTTTACATGCTGTGCGCCTGGCAGCCCAGGTCGCCGCTCGGTGGACGTCCTCTCTGAGACTGCATTTTCCAAGTCTGCTGGCGTTAGGTCCCCTGCGGACAACCCTCAGCTCGGGAGGCCTTGCCTCGGAAGCTCGAGTCTGTCATTGCCTTGGACAACCAGTGCGTTGTTGCAAGACCCGGTGCAAGACTGCGCCGGTAAGCCACGCTGTTACCACGCACTCTGCGCGCCTGTGCCGCAGACGCGCCCAGTTCAGTGGCCCCTGGCGGGGGCAGGTGCGCTGCTCCCGCTTGTCTTTGGGTGCTTCCTTCTAAGTTTGACACACTGAGGCTGGTAATGCTGCTGTGGGTGCAGAAGTTTGCAGTGGTCAGGCACGCACAGAGGCTCTCCAGGCCACTGTTGCACAATAAGTCTTATGCTGGGTGAAGCTCATGCGCACTTTGTCCTGTAGCAAAGAGTGTGCACCAACGCACGCGCGTGCTGTCAGCACTGGACCAGAAGCTAATTGCTGAAACGAGGCCTGCTGCACGCGATTGTACGCAGCAGTTTGACGCGCGGCTGTTGTGCAGGCTTGACGGCAAGGCCGGAGGCCTTGAAAGGGGCGCCCGAGGAGAGCACGCCGTGCGCGCCTTGGAGCAGGCGCGCACTCCTCTGCGCCTACAGTTTTACAAATGTGCAGAGCCGCCTTGCCGCGTACCAGCTGGTTTGCTATATACAAGGCAGAGCTGTGCGCCGTGAGGCGGCTACAAACAGTGTGGTTGGTGCTGTCTGCGTGGCATGCGGCCTTGCGCTTTTCTGATAATGGGTCACTGTAACACCACACTGAGTGCAGAGGACTTCTGCACAGTGACGTGCAACCCACCCGTCCTTTGCTCCGCAGGCAGATCTTGGCATGGCGCGCCAAGCAGCTGGTGTGCAAGGCGCCGAGGAGGTGCGGCAGTTTCTGACAAGCATGCGCAGCAACATTGTTTTGTAACACAGGCGTGAGGTGCAGCAGTCTAGGCAGAAGGCCAGGCACTGGTTTGGTGTGTTTGCCTCACCACACACGCCGCTGCCCCGAGCGTGTTTTCCTTGCTCAGGCGCGCTGCCGAGCGCACAGGTGCCCTTCATCGCGCTGCCCGACGAGCTGCTGCGCGGCATCCTGCGGCGCGCCTGGGCGGACAGGCCGCCGCGCCCTGCGGCGGAGGAGGTGCGCTGCGCGGCCGGCCTGGCGTCTGTGTGCCGCCGCGTGCGCGCGCTGCTACGCGCGCATCCGCTGCCGCTGGCGCTCGACTTCAGCGCGGCGCCCCTGAGCTTGGCTCAGACCGTCTTGCTGCTCGACCATGCGCTGGCGGGCCGCGTGGAGGCCGCCAGCTTTCAACCCAAGGACGCTCTGTGGAAGCAGCCGCTGCTTGGCAAGTTGCTGGCGCCGCACAGCCGCACGCTGCTGCGCCTCACCGGCGTGCCGCTGCGGCTGGTGGCCCGCCTGAGCCAGCAGGGCCGACCTGACCTGGACCTGAGCGGCCTGCGCCTGACCAGGCTGGGCATTGACTGCAATGATGCTGACAACCTTTTCCTTTCCGATTACGACTCGCCACCGGGATGTTTGTGGCTGTGGCCCGAGCGCCTGCCAGGCACTTTGGAGGAGCTGCACCTGCTTGGCCTGAACCGCGATTGGCTTGGGCACCTGGCGTGGGCAGCACAACCAAGCGCAGGTTTGGCAGGGCGGCCGCCGCCGCTGCGCACCTTGCGCGTGATGTGCATGGATGCGACTATCCCATGGTGCATTGACAACGTACCCCTCCTGGAGGGCCTTCCTGTCTTGCCGGCGTTTGAGTTGGAGGAGGGCTCGGGAATGGGCATCGATGTCCACGGCGATCTGTTTGCGCGGGTCAGGTCTGTGCGCATACAGGGTGGTGGCTGGGTGGTCCTGTGTGATGACCAGAATAATATGGCCACGTTCGTGGACCGCCTCTGCCCCGCTGGCCTGCAGGCTGCAGAGCTGTGCGGTAAGGACTGGATGGATGGTCTGGGCCTAGTCGTGCGCGATGTCGTGCGCACAATGATCAGCACGTGCGGCGACCGCTTTGCGGTTGAGGTGGGTTTTTCTGATGAGCTACATGATGAGGATGAGGATCAGGATGAGGAGTACTACTGTCCCCAGATCGAGCAAAATCGCCTGGCCTGGCGTCGCTGGCCTGCCCCCGGCGCGCCCGGCCTGCAGGCGGCCAGAGCGGCGCACGAGCGCGCTCGCGCGTGGGCGGGCTGAGACTGAGGAGTGGCATGAGGGCTTCGGCGAGTAGAGGAGGAACACGTCGTTTGACGTGATGCACGCGCAGTAATGCCAGCTTGCGTGCACTCACGAGGCCCTGCTTTCAGAAACGGCTAGGCGCAATGCAAAGGCTGGCAGAGAGCATGTACTGGCTTGCATATTGTATTGCGTATCCTGCTAGGTGCCTGCGAGTGGGAGGCGGTGGTAGAGCAAGATGATGGGTTGGCCTGCCCGCGTGTTGTAATGCTGTTTGCTGCTCATCTGCTTCATGCCTTGCCGCCTGCCTGACACAAAATGTGGACCAAGCCTCCCTCGCGCCCAACCGTCAAAGCCAGCCTGCAATCACTGTATTCAGCGCATGCGTGTGTCGAGAGTAGCATCATGCACTCAGAACGCTCAGCATGGCATGCTGAGTATACTGTTGGAGTATACTGGTGCCGCCTGAGCACAGACAGGACTGTCCAGTCTCAAAGACTTGTTGAGCGGACACGCAACGCGACGCCTGGCTGCTCTTGCACCTCCCCGCAGACGTCCACTTTACTGACATTGGAAGTGCGGTACAGTCCCACTGCTGCAGTCAAGCTTGCCTCTGGTCTCGCTCAGCATGTTGCTGGGCTCCTGCTTGTGAGCCCAGCAGGCTGGTTACGGCATGAGCTGCCATGCTGGCCCTGGCCTTGCTGTACATGCTGCTTTGCAGCTGCTTGACAGCCCAGCAGGCCCTGGATGGCCTCCTACTGCCAAACCGGCCTTGCCTTGCTCCTCAGAAAGTTGACTGCTGTGAGCTGTGCTGTCATGCAGGTCCTTGCCTTAATTTCCAATGTTGCTGTGCTATTGCTTGTGGGCCCTGCAGGCTCTGATTGGCCTGCTGCTACCATGCTGGTCCAGGCCTTGTTGTGGACGCTGCTGATGCTGTTGCCTGTGAGCCTTGCAGGCTCAGGTTGGCCTCCTGCTGCCATCCTGGCCCGCGCCTTGCTGTGCAAGCCATCTCTCCTCAGCTGATCTGGATGTGTATTAGGTCTGGTCCTCTGTGCCTGTGTGCTTGCTCAGTGTGTGAAGGAACATTTGGTTGGTGAGCTGCCTGACCACCGCACTGGCTAGCTCTCTATCAGTGTTAAGTGTATCGTATCGGTCACACGTTTGCACGGTTGGTATGAGCTGGGCTGACCGAGGTGTGTCGTTCATCAGCTGTAATTTGGCTGCTGCTTGCATACCGAGCTTAAATACCTACACCGTACAAGCTTGTATCTTCAGTCTCTGCGCGCAGAACAGCAGAAGACAGCCACATTTGGCTACCAAACGGCCACTTCTCTCATGTAGGCAGGCAATGCAGGCTGAGCGGACTTGCTGGGGTTCCATCGCACTTTTGGCGTGGGCACACAGCATGACCCACACAGCAAAATCTCGAGGCACAGCAGGACTGCTTTGCCGCGCGGTGCGCAGTGCTAGGGTTCCGCATGATGCCGTGACAAGCCTGTTCAGTTCCAATCCTTGCATGCCTTGTGGCTGCTCCCTGAGATGACACGCCGAGTGACTGAGCGCGTCTGCGCGTTGGGGCCGCAGGCGCTGCGCGTGAGTGGGCGGCCTCCCGCTTCCTGCTCTCTGCATGGCGAGTTTGTCTGTATGTAGTACTATGTCATGTCATGAAAGGCACCTTGCCAACGGCGTTGTGCGCGCAGCTCGTGCGCGAGCACCAGAGCCCGTTCCACAATGACCGTAAGTGTGCGCCTGCCCATGAGCCTCTTGATGCACGACATGCACTATGAGCCAGACGTTTCTGCTTGGCGTGCCAGCCTGAGCTGCCAGTCGCTCGCATGCGCTGATTTGAGCGTGCTCTGGCTCGCCAGCGCGTTGTACCTGACAAACCCCGCACACATATGGCACCAGAGGCCGCGCCCAAGCCTGGATACTGCAGCGCGGTGCCAGTTGCGGCGCTGCCTACACGTTGGCGCTAACAGACGCCGGCGGGGGACAAAGCATGAGCCCCTGGCTGCTGCTTGAACTCCCGTCGCTGCCCGTACCACATGTTGAGACCGCTCGGTCAGGCGTGCACGTGCACGGCTTACACAGGCGCCTTGGCGACTCTCTCGCTGGTCTACAACTTATTACAGTACGCGCACTGTCCATAGCATTGCCTGCAACCCTGTCCTAACCGGCGTGATGCACGGGCGACAGCAGCATGCGCCCGAACACTGCTGCGCTGTCCTCTACACACTTGGCACAGCTGGCGTGCACGCTTGCTCAGCGCACACCGCCTACACCCCGTCACAGGAGCACACATCGTCGACATAGGCCACACCAACTTCATTAGCCACCACGCTGTTATGATCTCTATACACCACCTCCAGTCTATCGTCTATGCAGCCCGGCGCTGTCCTTGCCCATCCGCAGCAGTGCGCTCCGCTCGCCGCGGCCCGCACGAGCCGCCAGGAGCACCGTGGATGTGCAGGGCCGCGCCTGAATAGGAGGCAGACTTCGATGTTGCTGTGGTTGCTGTTGACAAAGCACAACCAGTTCCAACAAAATACCCGGCAGTATTTTATGTTATGCCATGCTGAGCGTATGAGTGCATGATGCTACTCTCGACACATACATGCGCTGAATACAGAGGTTGCAGGCCAGCTTTGACGGTTGGCGCGAGCACAACTTTGATTCACATGTTTGTCAGGCAGGCGGCAAGGCATGAAGCAGATGAGCAGCAACCAGCATTACAACACGTGGGCAGTCCCACCCTCGCAGGCGCCTAGCAAGGCAAAGCACACACAGTCAAGCACAAGTACATAAACCACCCGTGCACGCTCCCTGCCTGCATCTGCATCGCCCGCCGCTTAGACTGCAGGTCTAAGGCACTGCTGGCAATATAGCTTGTGCACTACATCAGAGAACGTGTTCCTCCTCTACCCGCAACACCTCCCCCAGACCGGCTCAGCCTCAGCCGCCCATGCGCGGGCGCGCGCGTGCGCCGCCCTGGCCGCCGGCAGCCCGGGCGTGCCGGGGGCGGGCCAGCGCCGCCAGGCCAGGCGCTGCAGCACAGGAATGACTCGACAATCCAATTGACCATGCATACGCACTCCAGCAACGTCCACCTCAACCGCAAAATGCTCGCCGTACCTGCTGAGCAGCTCGCGCACGACCTCGTGGCCTATGTCATCCGCTGGGCGCATAACGCCAATGTGTTCAGCAGAAAGCTCCACAGCATGCAGGCCAACGTTGCAGAGGCGGTCCACAAACGTGGCCTCACCGTCCTGAGCATCCCACAGGTCCCACAGGTGTATACAGCCATCGGACACCATGCGCACAGACCCGACCTGCTCAAACAGGTTGCCTCGGACTCTGACCACCGCACCCGAGCTGTCAACCTCCAAGGCCGGCAAGACAGGAAAGCCCCTGAGGAGGGGGATGTTGTCTGTTTCCAGTCTACCGATACCTCCTGCCGTCACGCGGAGGGTCTGCAGGCGCGGCAGCCGCCCTGCAGAGCCCGAGCCCACACCCGGCGCCCACGCCAGGGCCCCAAGCCAGTCGTCGTCCAGGCCCAGCAGCTCCAGGTCCTCTAGGGCGCCCGGCAGGCGCGCGGGCCACAACCACAGACGCTCTTGCCCCTCATTGTAGGGCCATTCAGGGTCCACATGCAGCAGTTCTTTGATGCCACAGCAGCTGATGCCCAGCTTGCTGAGGCGCAGGCCGCTCAGGTCCAGCTTGGGCCGCTTGGATTGGCTCACCGATGCCACAAGCGCCAGCGGCACGCCAGACAGCTGCAGCAGCGTGCCGCTGTGCAGGGCCAAGAACTTGATAAGGTCTGGCTGCTTCCACAGTGCGTCTTTGGAGTCAAAGCTGGTGGCCCTGACGCGGCCGGCTTGCGCGGGGTCGAGCAGCCAGCAGCGCTGCGCGCGACTGAGGGGCAACGCGCTGAAGTCGAGCGCCAGCGGCAGCGGCGGCGTGCGCAGCAGTTCGCGCCAGCGGCGGCACACAGACGCCAGGCCGACAGCGCAGCGCACCTCCTCCGCCGCGTCCCGCGGCGGCCTGTCCGCCCAGGCGCGGCGCAGGATGCTGCCCAGCAGCTCGTCGGGCAGCGTGAGGATGAGCGCCTGCGCGGCCGGCAGGGCGCCTGGGCAGTACAAACATGCTTGGGGCAGCGGAGTGTGTGGTGAGGCACGTACGCCCAGGCGGCGCCTGGGCTTCTGTGTGCAGAACACTGCTGCACCTTGCACACCTGTGGCAACACAAGCTTCCTTGCGCGTGCTTCTTACATAGTGCCGCACCTTTGCAGCGCCTTGGTCACCGGCTCCAGGGCGCGCCATGTCAAGAGCAGCCTGCAGCGCAGAAGAAATCTTGGGGTGCAGACTACCGCGAAGAACTTCTCTGCACGAAAGTGTGGTGTTACAGGGACTACTCCCCCAACATCCGCAACGCCCACCACACTGTTCGCGACTCTGTTCACGACGCGCAGGTCTGCCAGCTCACAGCGCACAGCTCCGCCATGTCAGTAGCAGTCTAGGCAAGCGGGAAGGCGGCATCGGTATGCAACTGTTCAAAGTGCGCGCCTGCTCCAAGGCGCGCACGGTCTTGCCCTCCTTGGGTGTCCTTTTCAACGCCCACAGCAGCTCGGCGTCAGGCGTGACCACCAGCAGCGCGTCGAGCTGCTCCTTGCCCTGCCGCCTCGCTTGAGCAACATGCAACATACCAGGCGCTGGCAGCAGGTGCACGCTCTGTGCTGTTAACCAAACTGCCCCTATAGCTGCGCATGCATCACTTGACGCAAGGTCTGTTTTGCAACAGTGGGCTGGAGAGTCTCTGTGCATGCCTGACCACCTGCAATCTTGTGCACCCACAGCAGCATCACCAGCCTCGGTGTGTCCAAAAGTCACAAGGAAGCACCCAAACACACGCGGGAGCAGCGCACCTGCGCCCGCCGAGGGGCTACCGAGCTAGGCGCGTCAGAGGCACAGGCGCGCGGAGAGCGTAAGCATAGCGTGGCTTGCCGGCGCAGTCGCGAGCGCCTCTTTCGACACTGATTGTCCAAGGCAAGTGACAGGCTTATGTTCCGAGGCAAGGCCTCCCGAGCTGTGGGACCCTGCAGGGTATACTAACGCCAGCAGGCTTGAAAGCTGCAGTTGCAGAAAGTATGAGTATCAAGCCTCGACAACCAAACCCCCATGCGCCACAGAGCTGGCCCCAAAGGCGCCAGGCGCACGGCGGGGCGCACCGCTGAAGCGGCCGCAGCAGCCAGGCCTGCATCAGCCAGCTACCTGCCGGGCAGCGTGTTGGCCTCCGGTGCGCTGTGTGAGCCACTCCGCAGGTCTGCAAAGTCTGTGCTTGGACGTCCACGCGCCTCGTCCCGGCCTCGCCTCGCCCTTGCGCTCCCTGCATCTGCAAGCCGCGCCAGACGTGCGGCGCGCGGCGACCTGGGCGGCCAGGCGCACAGCAAGTGAGAGGCCCTGCGTGGCACCACAAGCTGCGCTTGAGCGTGGATTCAGACGCGCGTCTGGCATCTGTGAAGAGGCGTGCGCGCGGGCCCACGGCGCATTCAGGGCCGCCGCGCCCCGAGCGTCTCTTCGGGCAGGCGGCGGCGTGCTGGGTGTCAAGGTCATCTTGTTATGTACAGCCCGGCGCTCTCCTCGTCAATCCGCAGCACTGCGCTCCGCTCGCCGCAGCCCGCACTGGCCGCTGCGGCGCCGAGAGCCCGTCGACGTGCGGCGCCGCGCTGCGGAAAGAGGGATATCGAGGTTGCTATCACAGCATTACAGGTTACTCTTGACTACCTGCCTGGCGCACGAAGTGCAACAAATCCTCTCAACGCTACACGCAGCATGCACTCCTGACACACACATGCACGTAGCTTAGTCTTTGCACTGCAAAGTTTGCAGGCCGGCTTTGTACAAAGACCTGGACAGCAGCACGCGCTCGGACCCCGCCCCCGCCTCCTCATCACAGCTCGCACACCCCGAGCCTGGCGCACGCCAGGCCACGGCCTACACCAGATCGCAATAGTCCGCGTCGCTCAGCGGTTACTCCGCAGCCTGCAGGGCGGCATGGAAATTGCGGCTATTGCGCCGCCCCGCGCTTCTGACGACGCTGCAAAACAGCTCAAGCACACCCGGGCGTCCCCGCTGCAAGGGGCTCGTCACAAAAACCATGGCTGGCCCCAACATCGGGCCAGGGGCAGGGTACGAGGCGGTCAGCTGCAGCCGCTTCAGCCGGGGTGCGCGGCCGCGGCCTGCAAGCTCGGGGCACAACAGCACGCTGCTGTTACGAAACTGCAGGCGGCGCAGGCTGGGGAAGCCAGCCCAGGCTGCCCAGGGCCCGGGCGTCCAAGCAGCCCTCAACCTCCAGTTTACCTGCAGCGTAGCGCCCAAGGCGCAGTTCCTCCAGATCGGTCAGCACGCTCACGCCCTCGGGCAGCTGATCAAAGCAGCAGTCCGGACAATAACCCGGCGAGAAGGGGGAAAATGCCTTCCATCTGCGCCACCAGGCTTCCCCGGCAGAGTGAATACGCGAGCTTCTCGCAAGGCTCGCCGTCGCACGTAATTGACTGGAAGCGGCGAGATGGTAAAGATAAGCGCAGCTCGTTGCCTGCTCGCTGTCTCCTCCGCAGCGCCTGGTGGCTGGTGCGGATGCTCTGCGAAGACGCTAGAGTCCACTGCGCGTGGTGCGCCGCGCAGCACTGAGTCCCAGCATGACGAGCTGATGCGGAGTTGCTAGCTGAGCTAGCCTAGCTCTGAGAGCTAAGCTCTCCAACAACCCTTGACACAAGCCCTGCCTTGCAAGCTTGGTGTGGAAAGGGAGCCTGAGCGGACGCATGGTTGCCCAGGACAGTGAACTTATCAATAGTTTCAAATTTAATACCGTTGCTGCACAGGTACGGTTGCAAGGCTGTGGCAGTGGCTGGTTGCTCTGTACAGGACAGCACTTGTAAGGCGGGGCGCTTGGTCAGGGCGTGGCGGCGCTGCCGGGCTGCGCGGGCATGTGGCGCGCGGCGTGCCTGCAGGTCCGGGCCGTGGCGGGCGGCGCGCCGCTGTTGTCCGCGGCAGACGGCCGCCTGCGGCACACCTGCGCAGGCGCGGGCGGCAGGAGGCGTAGGCCGCGCCTGGCGTCTCCGGCGCAGGCGCGGCGCGGCCTCGCGGAGCTGCTGTCCGTGCAGAGCGAGTCCAGAGAGTGCGCCGCGCACCTGCTCGCTTGCGCCCTGCAGCTGAGACAAGCTGGCAGCTTGTCGCGGCGCATGTCTGCTGCCTCCCCTTGCCTGCCTGAGAGAGCGTCACAGCGCTGCCGCACTTGGCCACCAGGAAGTCTGCAGCGCCTTTGCACGTGCTGTGCAGCTCGCGCATGTCTGCAAAGTGCTTGCGTTCAGGGCGGCCACGCAGAGCTGCTGACGCTGTTGTCCATGTCTGTGCTGCAAATCGATGCACTGCTCCTTTTCGTCACAAGGGGGTCGTGTGCTACGCCCGCGCTCCCCGCGCATGCCTGCTGCACCCGCACCCGACTCCGCCGCACTCAGGCCAAGCGCTGCTGCGTGTGGTGTTTGCACGGAGCACCAGGCGCTAAAGTTCCCTCCAGTGTGACACAACTTCTGCCCGCTCGCGGCGCCGTTGCTGTCCGCCAGCGAGGCGCTTCTCCGAGCGTGCGCTCACGGCGCACGCGCGCGGGCAGAGCCGGCCCGGCGCGCGCAAAGCTGCGGCCGCACACCGTGTCGCCGCGGCTGGCGGTGCCGGAGCACATCATGCGGCCGCCGTATGTGGACACCGGCGAGAACCCGTTCTACGACGAGGTGCAGGTCCATGACGCGCAGGTGCGCTCCCAGCTTCGCCGCCGCACCCGCAGTTCCCACCACTGCTGTTTTCTGCTTGCCGACTTCGGGTCATGTATAGCGGGTGAGCTGCAAGTGTGCTGCTTTACGCTGCAGGCTGGGGCGTGCGTCGGGTGACGCCGGCGGCGGGGCCGCGCCCGCGGCGCTGACGCGCGCGGCGCACGCCGCAGGGCCTGGTGAAGATGCGCGCGGCCTGCACGCTGGCGGCGCGGGTGCTAGAGTTTGCCGGCACGCTCGTGCGGGTGCGCGCCCGCGCGCGCGCCTGCTTGGCGCTGATGCCAGCGCGCCTGGCTTTGTTGCCTGCGGCGAGCGAGCCGGACGTGTGCCAGCCCTGAGCAGCCGCGGGCGCGCTGGTGAGCGCGGCCCGTGCGCGCAGCCGGGCGTGACGACGGACACCATAGACAAGGCCGTGCACAAGATGATCGTTGAGAACGGCGCCTACCCCTCGCCCCTGACGTATGGTGCGTGCGTCAGCCCCGCTCCACACCCGCGCCACAAGCGAGCCCGGACGGGCGCTCGCGCCGCATCACCAGCCTCGCCGGCGACGCTTACATTCCGCAGTGCTGCCAGGCAGCCTGTGCAGCCACTGTCTCATGCGCCGGGCTCCGCGACAGCGCGCTTCTCCCCGCTGTGCGCTGCGCACCGGGCGCCTCAGCCACGCGCGTACCATTGCGCTTGCGAGGGCGGCGGCGCGCGCGCGCAGGCAACTTCCCGAAGAGCGTGTGCACGTCGGTGAACGAGTGCATCTGCCACGGCATCCCCGACTCGCGGCCGCTCGTCAAGGGCGACATCGTCAACATCGACGTCACCGTGTACCTGAACGTGGGGACCCTGTCAGGCCCGCTTGTTGCAATACACCCGTGAGGCTGTATTGTATGGCCGCGGGCAGTCTCGCTGCTTGTGCGCGCGTGGCCGCCAGTCTGCTGATCAGAACACGCGCTTGACTGCCCTGCCCAGCAAGGGCGCCTTGCGGGCGTGCGTGCGGTCATGGAGGCGCACAGCGCACGCATTGCCTGACCGCCGCTGCGGGCGCGCGCAGGGCTACCATGGCGACACGTCGCGCATGTTCCACGTGGGCCGCGTCAGCGACGGCGCGCGCCGGCTGTGCGACGTGACCAAGGAGTGCCTGGACGCGGCGATCGCGCAGTGCGGCCCGGGCGTGCCGATCGCGCGCATCGGCCAGGCGCGCGCGGCGCACGCTGGCTGGGGGCGGGCGCCTGCCTGACCCAACCGGAGGCGTGTGAGTGGGCAAAGCTGTCAGGGGGCTGTATGACAAACCCTGCACGGGCCTGATGCGCTCGCAGCGCCAAGGCGCAAGCGGACAGGTCACTCATCAGCTAGCCCTAAGTCTTGGCACTTCATGGTCAAGGCCCCACGACTGCCTGCATGTGACATGTCATGTGCAGGGCGTCGCTCGCTGAACCCTGCCTCGGACAAGACGTGACTCTGCACAGGTGGACAAGACCCGACCCTGCACAGCTGCGGCTCTGCCTGACCGGCGCCGCGCGCGCAGGTCATCCACGAGATTGGCGAGCGGTATGGCCTGGGCGTGGTGCCCAACTTTGTGGGCCACGGCGTCGGCTGGCACTTCCACAGCGCGCCGGTGGTCACGCACGTGCGCAACCGCGAGCCGGGCGTGATGGTGGTCGGCCAGACGTTCACGATCGAGCCCATGCTGACCGAGGGCACCACGCGCAGCAAGGCGCGCCCGCCCCCCCGGCCGCTGACAAGCTGCGCCGACCGGCGAGGCGTCCGGCCTCCCCCCGCTCACGTGATGGCATGCCGCTGGCAGGGCCCGCTGCTGTGGCCTCGTGCTGCTGCGAGTCATGCACACGCCGTAGCAGAGTGGTGCATGCCTGGCAGGACCTTGTTCGCAGGCCCACTTGAGCAGCATCCCGAAGACATGCAGCACAGGCTGCAAGCTTGCCTGGACGTCCGCTGGAGAGCGTGGCTGCGCGATGCTGCACACACCCGGGCCCCTGGCTGCGTGTGGACTGCACGGTCAGCATGCAGTCACGCCGCACCAGGCCAGCGTGACTGGCTGCGATGATAGTTGAGGGCTTATGAGGGCTCATGAAACAAGGTCCTGCGCGCGGCAGACGTGGCGCGACGACTGGACCATCGTGACCGCGGACGGCAAGCTGTCCGCGCAGTACGAGCACACCATCCTCATCACCAAGAACGGCCACGAGGTGCTGACCGTGCCGTAGCGCGCTCGCCGCCGCAGGCGGCAGCTGCCGCGGCTCCTCCCGGCTGCGCCAGCATGCCATGCACGCACTGCACCAGGTTCGAGAGGGGGCTTGCGCCGTGAAGAGCGACGCTGGCGGTGGTAGCCTGCGGAGGAGCTGCTTGGGCTGGAGTGTAATCAGAGCGTGCGAGCAGTGAGCGGGTGGCATGCAGACCAGCGCGCATGCATGTGCCAGTGGCCTGCACCAGTGATGGAATGGTGCTTTTTTTTTTCTGTTGCTCAGTGCGGTGTATATTTTGGGGGGTCCACTGTATGCATTGTCAGGTGGCCTTGACGCCGCGCATGCCGCGACAGACATGCAGAGTCGTGTCGCTCAATGACCTCGCTCACTGAAACAACACAACACCTGCGTATGCTGCACAGAGCACGGCCACCAGGCTGGTGCCACCAGCTGTTGACCCAGTGCGACGCGATACTTGCCAAGAGGGTCAAGCACCAGCACTGTCGTACCGGGCTTCAGCTGCCTGTCGCGGACGTTCTGGCGCGCTGCAATCTTTGCTCGTTTATTTTTTCTCCCTTGCAGCGCACTCGGCGGTCGGCTCTCCCTCTGAGCTGTGCAAAGTGAGTGCAGCACACTAGCTCTGCAGTGGACGCCCGAGCGCGCAGAGGCGCAGTGGTGGGTACGTACCCCCCATGGCGCGTTACACGCACGGCCTCTATGCACAGAAGATCAGGAGGGGACAGGCCAGACAGGCAGAACACCGGCGGCAAACACCCCAGGGACGCAGCCAGGGACACGGACTCTCACGCACGGCCGCTAGCAAAACTCGTGGTGCGCAGCACCGCCGCGAGCGCGGGCCTCAGCTGCCCTCCACGGCCGCCGGCGCCTGCTGCTCTACCTCCTCCTTCTTGCCGGTCACCAGGTCCTGGATGTAGCCAAACGGCTGGATCTGCGCCGCCCGCGTCATGGTCAGGCCCCGCATACCCTCCCTCCATGCCCGGCAGGGCGGTGCTTGAGCGCCTCAGCGCCAGCGTCGCGGCCCTTTCCTCTCAGGATAGCCAGTCAGGCCAGCTGCTGCCAGACACAGCCCAATGTCGTCACTGGCAGGACACAGCCCCAGTGCCCTGGTGGACGCCCCAAGCTACAGGGCCATGGGTGGCTGCGTGACCAGCTGTATGACCACTCACACACTATCCCGCAACATCCAGTACCCAGGGCTACTGGTATCCGTCCACGTGCTTCGCGTCTGCAATCGTGAAGCGCGCTGGGCCAGCCCACTAGACCATGCACCCACAGAGCTAGGTCTTGCAGCCCGGTACACTGCTTGGACAGCGCACATAGCGCGCCTCCAGGGTGCAAGCAAGAGCGCGGAGATGGACGCTCTGAGCTCCCTAACGCAGGTGCCACAGCCCTTGCACGGCCCATGCGCAGTCCTGCCTTTCCTGCTCAGGGTGTGTTCCAGGACACCGAGCAGAGACGTGAGACCTAGCGCAGCCTTTCTGCTCCCAGCAGCTCCCAGCAGGAAGGCAGTGCTAGGTCTGACGTGCTCTGCTCGGTGTCTGGAACACACCCCTGAGCAGGCCACTTACAGCACATGCACAATACTGATAAGCGGCGGGTTCCCTTGATAACAGCACAAACACACCACGGAGCGCGCCGGGCTTGGCATCCGAGCACGCACGCTGAAGCCGCGCTTGGCGAGCAGCGCCGCACCTTCCCCCTGGCAGCACAGCTTTTCTGGCCGATCGTGCAGACACCCCCGGGCCGGTGGTGCAGGGCAGGTCAAGGCGCACCAGCCAGATGGCCCCGACCGCGCCGGTCACGCCCCACATCCCCGCCGCCTGCACCTCGGTGCCGGTGAACCTAAACGCCACCGGCAGCTGCGCGCAGGCACAGACACATCGCTGAGTCCGAGCGGCAACCGCCCGGCGGCGGTCCTAGTGCCGACTTCAATAGTCAGCACCCACACGTATCTGGCAACGCCTTGCACATGTATTGCATTGGGGCTCAGCGCAGTGGCCGAGTGCGCGAAAGGGCAGAGAGCTGCTGCGACTGCGCAGGGCGGCACAATCTCAGGCAAGCGCTTACTGACTCCGCCTGCGTTGGCACATTGCCAAGCAGGCTACACTGCACAAGGCGCCGGGGAGTAGCGCAGGGCGCACGTAGTCTGTTACCCTTTTCAGCATAGTTTGTTTCATTATGCTCTCCCCACACCGTGCAGCAGCTTCACTGTTCAGCAACGCCAGCGCCGTTGAGTGCAACGCTTTGAAGCACCTGCAGCAGCAGATCAGAGAACCGACACATCGGAGCGGGACTCTGGGCAATGTGCTAGGGGGCCCTTAATCCCTGAATCCCCGACCTAGCTCTCCGGATGAGGCTGCATCCCGAACAGCCCGTGCTCGTGATCCCTCCCTGCGTCGTTCCTGAGCCTGCCTGCAGCGTGACACGGCAGCCACCATGCAGGCGTCCGCTTTCACCGCCCGGCCCGTGGCTGCAGTGGCACGTCCGGCTCGCGCGCCTCTGGCAGTGCGAGCGGCCGCAAAGCCCCAGGTCCGGCCAGGCGGTGACGACGCGTGCAAGCACGCCGGGTCACCTCCCGAGACGGAGGGCGGAGGCGGTGCTGCAGGATGGCACTGAAGAGCTTTTGGTTTCTGCTGTCGCGCAGGAGCAGAAGGTCAACCGCGTCGCGCAGTTTGCGCTGGCGGGCCTGGCGGCGGTCTACATGGTCGCAGCGCCGGCAGCGCAGGCGGCCACCGTGAAGCAGGTGCTGTGCGCGTCCAACCCGACCTCCAAGGTGCGGCGCGGCCCTCTGCTGTCCCCTCGGCCGCTTTGCTTTCTACGTTCGAAGCTCAGCTATACAGGCTGCAGAGCAGAAGGTATGGGCTGGAACTTGAACGTTCTGTGTCACGCAGCTCTGCCTGCGCGACTCGGCCACCGCGATAAAGAGCAGCGAGCGCAAGTAGGCGTGCTGCGGCGCCGCTGAGCGGCCGGAGGCGGCGGGCTTGGTCTGTGTAACTGCGTTGGCTGGCGTGATAGGACAGCAGGGCGTCTGGCGCTGCTGGCAGGGCTGTCCCAGCAGCTCGCAGTGGCGACTCCACCGTCCCTGTTGTATTCGGTGACACGCCCGGTGTAAGAACTTGTCGTCGGTGGTCACGGCTGCGCTCACGCCTCGCATCTGCTGGCCAGCCTTCCACGCGCTCTGTGGCCTTGCGCGGGACGCCTGGCGCTGGCACCACAGCCCCTGGCTGCTCAGAAAGTCATCAAGGGCTCCTACGCAACATTGCGGAACCTCGCAAGCGTGTGCTGGACTGCAGAGTGTGCGACCACGACACCGCAGGAGTGTTGATACAGATCTCGGTTTCAATCGTTGCCCTGGCAGCGGTGGCTGCAAACGTATTTATACGCGCGCTCTGAGGCGTTGGTGGACTTGCTCAAGCACTGCGCCTCCAGAGTGCAGGACTTCTTACGCTACCGCTTTCTTGGTGGGGGCCTTCACGTACCTATGCTTGACTAGCAACTCTCAAATCACCCATACCCGCCCTTGCCCACCCCTTACCCCACCACTGTAGTCGTCCTGAGCACAGTATGTTGGGGAGCGACAGCACGTGTCCTCTTCTACAAACCTATTGTCAAGTAAAGCTACTGGCAATGCATGATAGCACGTGAGCAGCCAGCATGTCAGCCAGCACTCCTAAGGAGCAAAGGGTTGCGCGATGCCGCTCGCACTCACCTGCGCCGCCCTCGCGCTGCGTCAGTGACCCCAGCCCTTCGTCGCGGAGTCACAGGCACCTGGACTCTGGACTGAATGGCCCCTCTGCGATGCATGCCCAGCGTTCAGGTCCGCAGCCTTGAGCAGACAGACCTAATGTGACACAACGCATGTCTGCCTCCTAAGGAGGAGGCTATGTACATGGGACCATGCCAGGACCAGGTGCACTGGGGAACAGTTGCGCGGACGGCGCGCCGCTAGCAGAGCGCATGACACCCCTAGCCGAGTGCAGGACATACCGCTAGCAGAGCGCGTGACACGCGGGTAGCAGAGCGCGCGGCGCACCGCTAGCAGAGCGCGTCCAGCAGCGCGGCCAGCTCGCCCGGCGGCGTCAGGCCGGCGCGCGCGGCCTCGCCGGGCGGGTACTCCGCCTCCAGCAGGGCCGCCACCTGCAGGCCGCGCGCGCCGCACGCGTCTCCGGCACCCTGCTACACTGAACAGCTATGGAGCATGCAGTGGAAGGGCCATCCACCCGCATGCATCTCAGGCCCCTCAGTATACCGCGTGTGTGTGGAGCATGCACTGGCAGGGCCATCGACCGCTCTGGGCAAATGGCCAGGTTTTCTTTCAAAATGAGTTGTCCGCAGAAAAGCGCCACGCAGGCTGTCAGCCTCGCACTGGGCAGCGTGGCGTCGCGCGTGCGCCCTGTCAGCAGAACGTCAGGCTGCGGCTGGGCACGCCTGGCCGTGCGCCTCGGCGATGTTGGACTTGATGGGCTTGAACAGGATGGCGTGCGTGGCCGGGTTGGCCAGGTACAGGCGCA
>JAABUV010001737.1_pt1 | contig 31010 bp, 42 predicted proteins | sample 5559971 | NCBI WGS metagenome assembly JAABUV01 (sample SAMN10711881, study PRJNA513362) | rock metagenome | isolation source: Antarctica rocks | place: Antarctica: Victoria Land, Knobhead nord | collected 2015-12-19
CGAGGCAGCACACAGCTACGAGCACGCAGCCTCGTATGCACCTGGGTGAAGTGGTGCGCCAGTCTCACCCTGCGCGGCTGCGCAGAGCGCGCTGGAGCAGCTGGAGCGGCGCGTCAGCGCGCGGCGCGGCGGCGCGGGGCGCTTCGAGGAGATCGTCGCGCCGGGGCTGGGCCTCCAGCGGGACACCTTCCCGGCCGAGTGCGCGGCCCCCGCTCGCAGCCGCCGGCCCCTGTCGCGCATGGCTGCCCGCAGCGCGCAGACTCCAAGCTCGGCCTCCTGCGTGCCTGTACTGCCACCGCTGTTGCAGAAGCGCCTCGCCTGTCCTGGCCTGCCTGGCGAAGGAAGGGCAGGCGAGCGGCTCGCAGGACGGTGGTCCGCCCTCAAAGCCGGCGTGGCGCGCCAGGGAGAAGAGCGAGATGACCGCCTACAGGAAGAAGCCCGAGGACGTGGTGGTGAACTACGAGGTCTTCACAAACGGCAAAATGCAGTGGTTTGGCCTGGAGGTGCGCGGGCGGCGGCGCACGCAGCAGCGGGGCGGGCTTGGCTGTCTCGGGCCGTGCGCGGGCCGCACCCTGCCCGTGCTGGCACACGGCGGGCTCGGCCAATGCGCGGGACTCTGCGCTGGCGGCTGGCTGCATCCTGCCCGTGCCGGCACACGGCAAGCTCGGTCGGTGCCTGGGACTCTGCGCCGGCAGCGGAGCGAGCGACCGAGCGTGCTCGTGAGCAGCGGTGCGAGCGCTGCACGCCCTGCGCGACGCGCCGACGCGGCAGGCGCGCTGATGCGGCGCGCCCCGGCGCAGCTGCCCTGGACCATCAACGGCCAGGCGCGCAAGGCAACGCTGACGGCCAAGTGGCTCTCGCGCGCGTTCGAGCTGCTGGGCGACGTGAAGCTGCGCGACGGCCGCATGTTCGACCGCGAGATCGAGGTCTGGCTGCCCAAGAAGAAGGTCAGCGCGCCCAGCGTGCGGTGCGCGCGCGCCCGCTCCGACCCCGCGCTCCGCGCCGCGCCCGGCCCGCCCCGCCCAGGGTCTGGCATGCAGGCCGGGCGCGGATGAGCCGGCCGACACGCACCGCTTGCTCCAAGGAACGCCTGCAGTGCACGCGTGGCCTCCGGCCACCCCGCCGGCGGCGTGCCTGTAGATCCACCCAGGGCGCGAGCTTCATTGCTGGGGGTGAGCGGATGCGGCGCGCACGCGAGCGGCTGTCGTTTCCGCGGCGGCAGGAGCGGGAAGATGGGCACGCGCACGACCGGCTACCAGAACAGCCGCCTGCTGCTCTTCCGCGCCGTCATGGACAAGCAGCTGGCGGAGTACATCCAGAAGTCCATCATGGTGGTGCGCGCCGCGCGGCTCCACGCGCGGGCGCACCTGCTGGCGCCCCCTGCGGCGCCGGGATGCATCACAGGGTGTGCCTTCTACTGTCTGCTTACACCGACCTGGCAGCGGGACTCGCATCGCACGCCATCTGCCATGGCGCAGTCACGTTGGGGCGCGTGCTCCCTCTCCGTTTGCAAATTGCTGGAGTGCGGGGCGGCATGCTGCGGGCCGCCTTTGAGTGGCATACCGGCGCGAGCGGCTGCGCTAGACTGGCGCGCGAGCGCCCTGTCGGCGGCGCTGAGCCGCTCCGGTGCTTGGCGCGGCAGGAGAAGCCGCGCGAGGGGCTGGCGGGGCGCGTGCTGGGGTACACCAAGGGCCACGTGGTCCAGCACCCGTCCCGGAACATGCGGGTGCGCGCGGGCCACACCCGGCGCCTCCGGGCAGCGTCGACCGAGGCCTTCCTGCCGTGAGCGAGCCTGTTCAGCTGATGCATGCAGCAGCGCGTGTTCTGGGGTCAGTGACGTCTGCTCGCAGCGCGCCATTCAGCAATCTCAAGCTGTTGGATTCGATGGCGCCGAGTGCCAAGCCGGCCGTGCTCACAGAGCCGCAGGGCCGCCTGTGGCTTTTGAAGCTGCTGCTCGGCTGGTGAGCGCAAATGGCGTGTTCTGCGCAGGCGCACGTCCCTGTCCCGCTGACCGAGGCTGAGCTGGACGAAGTGCGCCAGGCAGGCGCCCTTGCTCTTGCCAACGGTTATGCCACTTCAAGTAGCTGCCCGCGCCGCGCGCACAGGTGTCTGGAAGTACTCAGGCATGCACTATCAAGAAGTATAGGGCAGGCTCAAAGTGATGCCAAGAGGCAGCTGTGACTGTGCTGTCATGTAGTTGAGCACAGGCCTTGTCGCGTAGCCCAGCACAGGCCATGACCATCAGGGTACGGAGTCTGACCCGCATCCAGGGAGTAGCTGTGCTTGCAGCCGTGTTGTGCGGTGCTGCTCCCGCAGTCAAGTGAGGCGCGCGCGCGCTGCGCAGTGGGAGGCGACGAAGGAGGTGTGGACCATGGCCAAGGTCTTGGAGAAGAGCAATGAGATCATCCAGGCGCGGCCGAGCCTCAGAATCAGGTTTAGGGTAGGATGACCGCAGCCTTGTGTGTCCAGGGATGCGCCGCGCGAGCGCCGCTCACTAGAAAGCCGCGGCGGCGCTGTCCTGTTGCTGCGTGAGAGCATCGAGGAAGTGCTGTGGCGCAAGCGCAAGCGAGCGCGCCCCGCCGGCCATCAGACCGCCGTGCGGCGCCGCGCCCGACCAGGGCGTCCCCGGTGAGGCGCGCCGTGCTGAGCGCGGCGCTCGGATCCGCGCCCCCGCGCGGCAGCGGCGTCGCTCGAGGCGACGAAGCGCGGGGGTCGCACGCCGACGTGCACGCCGACGAGCGGGCAATGAGGTGGGGCGCTGCGTGCAGGTGAGCGACGCGCTGCCGCTCAAGGCGGCCAAGGAGGTCGCGGAGGCGCTGGCCGACAAGGACGCGCCCGACGAGGTGCCCTACGCGGAGCGCCGGCTGCTCGACCGCGTGCTGGGCGTGAAGGAGGGCCGCAACGAGGACCACTGGCGCGCGGCCGCCCCGCTCGCTTCGCACGTGTTACCTTGAGGAGGTCAGCCTGGTGAGTGAGCGGCGGACATCACCGCGTGGAAGCTTGCTCAGGCGCCGTCTTGGCTGCCTGTGAGCGCAGCGGCTGCCAGTGAGTTGGCCCAAACGACTGGGCGCGCGCTGTGGGCTTAGCATGGCTCGGCGCGGCAGGGACAAGGAGCCGGTGAAGCAGCGGGGCGAGGTGAGCGCCAAAGCGGCGCTCATCGGCGGCAAGGCGCCGGCCGCCAAGGCGCCCAAGGCGCCGGCCAACTGGAACGTGGGCCGTGAGGAGTCGCGCCGCGACGGGTGCGCCGCGGGGCCGCGCACCCTCGCAGCGCCACGCCGTGGCCATTTTCTCATGTCACATGTGTCACAGCAACAACCATGGCACTGGGTGCTTTGACGGCGCCGCGGCCGGGTATGACCGGGGCGGACGCCCAGCATACAGCGACCGCAGCACTGCTGCGGGCGTGTTGCTGAGCGCAACCTCCTCTGTGCATCCTGGCTGCACCCCCGCCTGCTCCCGCCCTGCCGCTGAGCCGGCGCCGCGCCGGGGCGCGCAGCCACGCGCGCACGCAGCGCCATGTGCGCGACCAGTTCTTCGGCGACCTGACGTTCGACGCGGCGGCGCCCGCCGGCGCCCGCGGCGGCAGCAGCGGGCAGCGCGAGCGCGAGCTCGGGCCCCCGCCCAGGGCCGGGGGGCGCCGGGATGCGGGCTGGGCCGGGCTGGGCGGCGGGCGCGGCGGCGGGGCAGGCCCTTACCCTGGCCCTGGGCGCGCTGGCCGCGGCGCAGACCTGGGCGGCGGCTGGTTCGGGGACGCGCTGGGGCGGGAGGCGGCCGCGGCCGATCTGGACTGGGGGCTGCCCGCTGCTGCCAACGAGGACGAGAAGAAGAGGCGCGCCCCGGTGCCCTGCACAAGGGGGGCGGCGGGCAGCCGTGCGCGCCGGTGTACATTGACAGCACGCCATGGGCGCCGCGAGGTGCGAAAGAGTGGAGGTGCCAATGTGGCGGCAGGGAAGCGTGCGCACAGACTGCTGCCTTGCGCGGCCGTGTGACGGTATGATGGGGGACCGGCATGCCGGCTCGCCATGTATGAGGCTGTGCGAAGAGCCATTGCATGACGCAGCACTGCCTTTTGCTGACCTGCTTGCGCGCCTCGGTGTTAGCTGCGGCAGGCTCGCCGCCGAGCCGCTGGGGCACGGTGCAGCAGGGCGGCAGTGCCGCGCTCCTGGCAGCGCGAGTGACCCAGCTGTGGCGGCGCAGCGTGCCGAGCTCGGATGAGGCGCTCCGGCCGGCGCCGGCGCGGCCGCGCGCGGCCACCGGCGCGGCCCCCACTCGGCCCGACGCGGCCGCAGGCAGAGGCCGGCCGGACGTCAGCCGGCCGCGGCGCTCCTCTGAGGACGCCCGCGACGGGGCTGGCACCGGCCGCCCCGGCGGCGGCCGGCCGGCGCGCTCGTCGGGCGACCTTGGCGAGGCGCGCGCGACGCGCGCAATCGGTGGTTATTCATGCATCGTGCTCTCATGTACCCTTGGGCGACGTTGGTCTGACGGGCTGCCGTTCGGGCGTCCTGGCGCCTATCCAAGCGGCCGAGGCCGCGACAGCGGCGCGCGGAAGCGAGGCGCTCGGCGCGGCGTGTCTGCCGGCCGCAGGGCGAGCGGCGGGCGCGCGCGCTGCAGGTGCGGCAGCGCATGGGCAACCTGCAGCGCGGGCCGGACGGCGGGTGGAGCATGCCCACGGGGAACTGGTACCACCCCGACGTGAACGAGATCATAGAGAAGCATTCGCGCGGCGACGCCGGCGGCGGCGGCGGGCAGTGGTGCGCTGCCCTGCAGCCTCTGGCGTTGCCCTGTTTCGTTGCCTTTCTCATGTTGGGCGTCCTGCGCTCTGCAGGCTACCCGGCACCTGCATGGGTGGGCTGGTGGACTGCACGAGCTCGTGAGGGCTCTTGCAGCCACAGGGGAGGCCCGTGGCTCGCAGCATCGTCATGCGCATGTGCACGTATAGAGGGGGTTGCACGTATAGAGGGGGTATAGAGGGCACTCCTGCAAATGCCGGCGCAGACACCCGACTCGCGGCGTGCTGCCTCGGGCGCAGGTACGACGGCAGCAGCGGCGACGCCGATGCCGGCGGCCGGAGCCGCGGCGCGGCCGGCGGCGGCGCCGCGGGCCGCCGGAGCGCCGGCAGCGGCGCGGCCGGCGCGCGCAGCGGCCGCGCCGAGCTGCCCTACCCGCGCGACCGCGCGGGCGCCGCCGCGCGCGAGTATTTCAGCGCCGAGCCGGCGTCCGCCGGCACCGACGGCTGGTACACGGGCGCCGACGGCGACCTGGGCGACATGGACCCCGGGCTGGGCCTGGACAGCCTGCGCGGCGACGGGCTCGGCGCCTGGCCGAGCGGCGGGTGGGACGACGCGCCAGCGGCCGGTGCGGGATCGGACCCCGGCCCGGACCCGAGCGCCGACCCCGGCGGCCCGGGCTCGAAGCCCGCGGCCGCGGCGGCCGGCCGCCCGGCCCTGCAGCCGGACTGGAGCATGTACGGCGAGGCGGGCGGCGGCGCCGGCGGCGGCCTGGTGCGCGGCGACGGCCGGCGGCGGCGGCGCGGCGGCGGTGCGGGCCGCGGCGGCGGCGCCGGCGACGGCGCGGACGGCATGCTCGACCCGCTGGACCTGCCGACCAGCCTGGAGGAGCGCTCCTGGGTGGAGGGCCCGCTCGACAGTGCGCCCCGGGCGCCCACCCTCGGTCGCCCACGCCCTCTCCGCTCCAGGCGCCTGCTGTTATGGGAGCGTGGCTTGCCCGTCGTGAGTCCCCTGGCTTGCCAAGCGCCATCCCTCCCCCATGGCCGCGCCCCCGCCTGGTTGCCCACCTGCGCACTCTAGCAGCCCGCACACGATGCGGCTGAGGGCGGACGGCCACGCAGCCGCCTGATACAGCCCCCTGACAGCCGTGCCGCCGCGCAGGCGCGGGTGACGACCGCGTGTGGCTGCCGGCGCGGGGCGGCGCGGCGCAGCAGACGCTGGCGGGCAACTGGGACGAGTGGGAGGCGTACGCGAACGAGGCGCTCGGCGCCGGCGGCGGCGGCCTGGACGACTCTGCGGCCGGCCTGGGCCCCGCCGACTCAGTCGACCTGACGCTGTCCGCCGCCGACGCCGCGCTCGCCGCCGGCGGCAGCATGGACGACCCGCTCCCGCTGCTGGGCGACCCGTATGCTGCCGCGGACCCCGTCCTGGATGGCGAGGGCCCGTGGGCCGGCGAGGCCAGGGGCGGGCTAGCATCGGGCGGCGGCGCTGCGGCCGAGCAGGGCGCGCGGCGCCCGGGCCGCGGCGGCGCCTGAGGCCGCGGCGGCGCCTGAGGCCGCGGCGGAGGCAGCGAGCGGCGCTGCCAAGGCGCGCAAGAAGCCGGCGGGTAAGGCGAAGGCGGGCGCGCGCAGCGCCGGCGTAGGGGCGGCGAGTGCGCCGGGCGCGGCGACCGGCGACGACGCCGTGTGAGTGCTGACGCTGGCCGGCTGTGCCGCGGGGCGGGCGTGATGAGAGGCAGAGGGGCACGGACGTAGTGTCGGGGTGTGAACAGCCTGTTGCTGCGCGGGATTTTTGAGAGGCAGCCCGCTAGGTGTGATCGAGAGCGTTGAGCAGCACATGCTGCGCCTGTACATGAATGGCTGCACATGTGTGCCTTTTTTGTGGTTCATCCAACCGGCAGTGCTCCTTTAGTGCATGTCTGCTGTACTGTCTCTCTGAACATGTACCTGCACTGGCGAGGAGGGCATTAGAAATCAGAGCGTGTAGATGCTCGTGCTTCTTGCGGTTACATGGGGGGGTGCACCGGGTGAGGAGGCCTGCTTTTGGTGACAAAGTTTTGCAGCTTGCTTTAAAAACAGTCGGCATAGGATGATGGAGTGTTGGGCCATCGACACTGCTGCAGACGTGGGCATGGATGTCACCGGAACAGCAGCAGCATGCGCGTGCACAGCGCGTGACAGACGCAAGCCCGGGCTCCTGACAGCGCAGCGGCGCGCCGCTGCCGGGCAGGCCATCTGTCGCGCGAGCACAGGGGTGCTCCTGGGCCCTCTCGTCTCATGGTGCCGCTTGCGCATGTCTGGTCCCCTGCTGGTGTGTGACATTCAGGGGCCTGCCGGTCTGCGCTCGCGCCTGTGCCGGCCTTCAGCGAGCAGGCGGCCTTGGCAGGCACCAGCCTGTCAGCATCCCTGCCGCCAGGCTTGGCGGCCCCTTCACCATGCTCGGGCTGTTGGGCTGTCAGGTCGAAGGTCATTGACGCGCCGGCCGCGCTACCGTGACCGCCCGGCCCCGAGGCTGCGCTGCTGCTGCGCCGAGAGCGGTTCAGGGCCGCAATCAGGTCCGGGGCCTCCGGCGTGCTGGCCCCGTCCCTGGCGGCGCCAGAGGGCTCTGGCCCTGCGGGCCCCGGCGAGGGGTCCCCGGACGCCGCCGCATCAGGGGCGGCGGCGAGCGGCCTGCGCAGGCGCAGCCAGGTCGGGGAGCCCAGGAAGGCGCGCAGCACGGGCCGGCGGAGGAGCTGCAGCGCGTCGTGCGCGGTGCGCCGCTCCATGGTGAAGCCGCAGCGCGCGTACAGCCGCCGCGCGTCCGCGTTGTCCTCCGCGACCTGCGCCGCGGGCCGGCGCGCGCTGGGGTGGGCGCGTGCGTCCTGGCCGGGCCGCACCAGGCCGCACAAGGCTTGCATCGCATGGGATCACCACGCGCGTGCGCGCGTGAGGAGTGGCAGCCCAGACAGCTACGACCTTGGAGTGTCTTCTTGCCTGGGACCTCGACGCTGCCCAGCCATGGTTGACGAGCTCGCGGACAGTACATGGCTGCCACATGCTTCCTAGACATGGCACCAAAAGCCATCATCAGACTGCAGCAGGTGAGCGCTCTTGGGCAGCAGAGCGGGCGCGCGCCCACAGCACCAGTGCGCGCGACTGCCCGCCCGGAACGGCGGCCGCCGCGGCCGCGCCCAGCGCCCAGCGCATCAGCGCGGCGCCCATGCCGCGCCCGCGCGCCTCCGGCGCGACCGCCACAAAGTCGACCAGGACCTCGTGCGGCGCCAGCGCGTCCGCGAGCACCCAGTGCGAGGCCAGCATCCAGGCCGCGCGCGGCGCGCCGAACCGCCCGACCGCCTGCGCTTGTCCAAACGCGGCCCTCGCGCACGCTGGTCGTTCCACCTGTGAAGATACAAGGATGCACATGTGCCAGCCTGATCACCTTGTGCTGCAGGCTTCATATGAGTTGCTGAAGCAAACATAAAGACATGGGCCCGAGGTCAAGGCATGTCATCATAAGACAGATGGCTCTCAGCGTGCTTGCAGTGTGGCTCAGACTCATGTCGCCGTGCAGCCTGGCACATGCCCATGCATGGCCCTCACATCCTGCACAAAAATTATGCCCTTGAACTGCACGCGCGCGCATGCACGGTGCCAGGCGCAGCAAGGCGTGCCTGCCAGCAGCTGAGCTGGGGCCTGCTTTCGCCCGGCAGCTTCAGCACCACCGCCCCAAGCACGCGCTCGCCGTCGCAAGCCAGGCCTGCCGCTCATGACGGCCAATCTCATGGACCCGGGGGGGCAACAGCAGCGGACGACGTCGCGTGCGGGCTGCGCGCTCCATGCACACCCAGACAGCATCTCAGCTGTAGCCCACACTTGGCCCGGAGGGCAGCATGGCGCATGCATCCAAGCCCACATGGCTCTCTGTACATGAAGCAGGACGCTCTGCAGCTCGTACCATGGCACCCCACAGCAGGTTTAGCGTGATGCAGAGCCTGCCAAGGTCCGAGGAGCCGCCAGGCCGCGCCGCACCGATGTGCTGCCACTGAGCTGGGTCGCGCCCCAGCTGCTCGCTCTCCAGCTCCGTCCACTGCGCGGGCGTGAGGCCCGCGCCGCGGACCTCCGCCAGGAAGCTGGCCGCAAGGAACTCCGCCACACGTAGTGCATCAGCGTGAGTTGCGGCCGCCCGCACGCCCCAGCACGCACTGGGGGGCGGCGGCATGGCGGCGCGCCCCAGCGTGGCCGCCTCTGAGCGTGTGGTGTTCCCAGGAGGGCTGCGGAGTGCCCGCCTTGAGCTCTTCTGCAATACCAGCTGCTTCCTGGCTGTGCTGTGCAACTCACGGGTGCCTGGCGCGGATCCTCTGGTGTGTCTGAAGCTGTATGAAACACCTCAGGAAGATCTCCCTTTGTCAGGTAATGCGCGTCGATGGAAAGGCAAGCAGCACAGCTGCGACAGACAAGTGTCGTTCTATAGCAAGGTGTGAAAACGATGGTGTATATGCACTCGCGCGAGTGCTGCCAGGTGCCGAAAGTACGAACTCGAGAGCAGCTCTCGATGAGGGAACCTCGGGAAGCCCTGTGCCTGTGCTGTGCCTGCGATGACACAGACTGTGAGGAGCCAGGCAAGCGCCAGCCTGTCTGCTTGTCTGCAGGGGCGGGGACGGTGCGCGGCTGCGAGCCTTGAGCAAGGATGGCGTCAAGCGCGCAGAGGCGCAAGACGTGCCAGCTAGCGCCGTGAGCATGGTAGTAGCTGCGCCGCGAGCGGCCTTGCTGCTGCTTGTGCTGGTCTGCGGTTGCAGCGGCGCGCTTTGGGGCCGGTGGCGCGCAAGCAATGACCTGCCTGTCTACCAGGTGGTGCCCTATGACCTGCAAGAGCGTGGCCGAGGTGAGCAGAGTCCGTGGTCTCCGCTGCATCACCGAGCATTGGTTGGTTTGGTGCCACGCTGAGTTGCTGCAGGATGCCACAGTACGTAGCGGTGCCTGCAGGGGAGCTGGCCAAGGTGCAGGAGGCTGCAGACACCGAGCGGGGCCACAGCTTCCTGTCCAGGCTGTTCCGGACTGACTGCTACACAGAGGCGCTGCACCAGCTCAACGTTGAGCGGTGCACAGAGCTGGGCAGCGAGCAGCGCACACGGCTGGTGTGCACACAGCCCAGCCTGTGTTTGCCAAAGCCTTGACTGAGCCGTGCTGGCAGTGTGCGTCTGGTGAGCCGCTGAAGACGACACGCTGACCGGAACACGCGCAGGCAATGCTCATGACAAATTGCCAGCTCTCCATACTCGGCGAGGTCACCTTTGCGTGCCGCGCGGATATGACGCTCAAGCAGTGCAACGAGGGGATGAGCAGCAGGGCGTTTGACTTGTTTGGCAACATCTTCGCAAACGTGGACAGGTGCGCGCGGCTCTCAGCACTGCGGCTGCCATTATGGCCAGGCTGCAGTCACTAGGCTGCTTTGTTAAAAGCACACGATGCAGTCTCTTGGTGGGGCGCAGCATCTGCCTCTTCCTGCTCAACCAGCACTTTCAGCGCCGGACGGAGCACTTGCTCAACTCGTTGCATACGTCAGCGAGCGTGGCAGAGGAGGCGCTCAGCTCCGTCTTTGGTAGCCTGAACAAGGCGCAGGCACGCTGTGCCCCGTTGCAAGGAGCTCTTGCTCCCTGTCAACGCATGCCATGCTTTGGGCCTATTACCAAGTGCTGACATGTGCAGTCCTACGACCCTGAGGAAAGTCCCTGCTTGCAGGCGCGACTGAGCGATATTGGTGGCACGCTGGCGGGTGTTGACAAGCGGCAGAAGGCATGCCGGCTTTTTGGCCTTGTTCATGGTCAGCCGTGTGAATGGTTAGGAGAGATCAAGGAGCATTCGCAGCCATCAAGATCAAGTCAACATGGCATGCGGCAGCGTTTACCCCTTGCAGTTTTTGTAAAGCTCTCTATCTGCATGTGCGCATGGTCAGCTGATGCCAGTTGGGGATTTACTGCTTATGGTGTGCCTCAACAGGGCCTTGAAGCAACAGTGGGAAGCAGCCTGGCCACAATGCGCGTGCTGGAGCAGAAGGCGTCTGCAATGCAGGGCAGTCTGCAGCACATCACAGAGAACGAGGCGCGGGCCCCGTGGGGGGCCTACATGTGTGCTGCTTTAAAAGCTAATAAATACAGAGCGTGGAGTCTGGCGCCAGAGGTCAAACCATACCTTGCTTGACTAGCTCGGTGCAGAGGCCCAGGCGCGGCGAGCGGTGCGCAGAGACCGTCACCTAGCCACAGCAGTGGCTGCAGGTAGCCAGAGCCATAGCAGCCTGCTGGGCACTTGCTGCAGGGCGCTGCTGTGTCGGCAGAGCTGTGCGCTACGCTTGCTGGCGAGCCTGGGCGTGCACAACCAGTCCAGATGGTTGCATTCAAACTGATAGTTCTGCAGATGATGGCAGTGGCCTGCGCTGCGTCATGGCGGCAGACTCGGGTGGAGGGGATGCAGCTGGAGGGGCTTGCGGAAGGCAAGCAGCGCTCAAGGAGCGGCGTGCCACAGCGGCTCATGCGTGCGACGCGCAGGCGCTGCTGCTGGAGAGGCAGAGCCGGGCTCTGCTGTCGCTTGCCGATCTGGACGCGCAGGAGCGCGCGCGTGCGGCAGATGCAGCAGCGCGCTGGCAGGCGCGGCCCCGCGCGCCGCGCACGGGCCCTGCACGCCTGTCAGCGGGCTCCGGGGGATGCTCTGGCATGCGCAAATGCGGAGACAGCATGCTGGACAGCGGCGAGAGAGGCGTGCAGGCATGGCTGCTAACGCCAAACAGAGAGCCTGTGCACGTTGCACATGTGCAGGTCTGTGCATCAGCGCATGCTGCAGGGTGCTAGCCCGGCTGGCAGCGGCGACGGCGCGCAGGCGGCTCAAAGTGAACTGGCGCTCATGCTCTGCAGCCTGCTCAGCAGGCGGTGAGCCGCACGATAAGTGTCAGCGCCAGCCGTGTGCAGCTGCACGGTGAGCAGCGGCCTGCGCTGCGGCAGGCCGCTGAGGTGCGGGAGGGCGCGCTGCGCGCTGAGGCCGAGGCGCAGCGGCGCGCCGAGCTGGCGCAGCACCAGCAGCTTCTGGGGACCATGCAGTGCGGAACACTCAGGGCCTCCCTCTGAAGATGGTAAGGCCGTGTTGCATGGCCATGTCACCTGCCAGCTGGTGAGACTTTGGCTGCGCTGACTGCCAGTGCATTGCAGGCTTATCAAAGCCCGTCAAGCATTTGCAATATTATGAGTGGGTGATATCATGCGTGAGGATGGGCTTTCCTCAGACAAGATAAGGAGCACCAAGGTGCTGTGCAGGCTAGGCCCCAGTGGAAGGAGGGCCTCTTGAGCTTGAGCAGGAAGCTCAACGAATGTGCAGAGCCTGTAGCCATGTGAAAATGCACAGCACATGCTTCTCCATCCTGTTCGGTGAGCGTCTGCGGCATGGCGCCAGCGCAGCGACCTGGCGGAGCACACGACGGGCCTGCGCTGGGTGCTGGAGCGCGTGGCCGCCGCGCAGCAGCGCTCCGAGGCGGCCTTGGGCCTCATGTTGGGCCAGGCGTGGACCACTGAGGACCTCGCCTTCTATGCGTCTGCCGCGGGCGCGCACACCCCTCAGGCATTGCAGCAGCACCACAAGCGGCGCGGGGCCCCTTGCTGGTCCGCTTCTAACGCTTAGCAGTTCCGCTTAGCCAGGCTCTTGACTCGGCAAGGACCGTTCCGATGCCACCGCCGTCCATGTACCTGTTAGGGTGAAGGCCGAGCGCATGCTGGCTGTGCATGCTTGGTGTTGCCCAGCCACAGCTACGCTCTGTTCCGCGCGCGCACAGAGGCAGGCGCGCGCAGGCACTGCCTGGCTGTCGCCAGCCGCGCGCGCGCCCGTGCTCGCCGCGGCCGGCAGCGCCTGGGCGCTGGAGCGCCTGCAGGCGCCGCTGCGCGCGGCGGCCGGCGCCGCGCTCCTGCCCGCGTGCGGCCTCACGCGCCTGCTGGCGGCAGCGACGCCGTCGGTGCCAGCACTGGACTGGCTCAGGGCCGCGGCCGAGCGCGCCGCTGCGCTGGCAGACGCTGCGGTGGCACGGCTGCACGGCGGCGGCGGCGGGTCGGCCGCGCTGCTGCGCCGCGCGGCATTCAAGCGCGGCGTGCGCGCGCTAGCCGCCGCGCTGGTGGTTGCCGCGTTGTGGTCCGCGCCGCGTGCCGAAGGCGATGCGCTGCGGTGCGCCGCCTTGGGCCTTGCAGTATCGTGGGCACTGCTTGTTTGGCGCTTGGGGTTTTCATGCAGCTCTGTATATGACTCTGCGCTGGTGGTGAGCTGATGAGCGCTGTGCCTCAGCAGAGTGTTTGCAAGTGGACGACATGTCTTGTGCGCGGGGCAGTGCAGCCTTGTGAGGAGAGTTGGGAGTTTGGAGCGGTATGGTCTTTGTGCCTTCAGACTGTAGGTGACAAGGAGCGGGGTGTATAGTGCGGGACGCAACTCGTTGCGGGTAAGGCATATGCCACAGTGCGTGGGGGACGCATGCGGCAGGCGCTTGGAGGCGCGGCTGCAGGCGCAGCTAGCAGCGGCAGAGGAGGCCATCCGCGCGGACATGCGCCGGCAGCTGCTGCAGCAGCGCCGCGCGCTGCTGCAGCGCCTGGACGCAGCGCGCAGCGCACGTGAGCATAATGCCACCGTGGTCTCTGACCCCGCCCTGACCCTCGGCCACGCGGCGGCTGTGGCTCTGCCTGCTGCTGATGCAGCCCTGGATGCGGACAGAGGCGCGGGCGCCAGCGCGAGTGGCGCCGGCTGTACGCCACACGAGGGTGCACGGCAGAGACTTCCTGAGAGGGCGCCGATGCCGCGGGAGGTTGCTGGGGCAGCTCGCGCGCGACAAGAAGTCGAGACGCAGCCCTGGTGCGCCTGCTCTGGCGCGCGCTGAACATCCTCACGGTAGTGTGTGGTGCCGACAGACCCACACAGACGTGAGATGTGTCCAAGGCAGCCATGCCCTCACAGTTCTCAAACCAGAATGCTTGCTAAGGGACATCTTCCGCTGCGCGGCAGGGGTGCGCCGCTCGCTGTCCGCAGCCATGCGCCCGTCACGCCGCAACCGGCCCCACCAGCGGCAGAGCCCACGCGCGAAGCCACGCAGCCCGCGCACGCTCAGGTCCCGCAAGCTGATGCCGCAGCTCCAGGGCACACCTCGAGCCTGGCTCCGCCTGACGTGCGCAGCGCAACATCGGCGTCCGCCGCGACTGACACGCCTGCGGTGGACCGCGCGGAGCGAGTGAGCGGGGTGGGGTCGCAGGCGCCGTCGCGCGCGGCACCCGTCGGCGGGCGCAAGCGCAAGTCGCTGGCGGCCAAAGTAAGTGCCGGCGAGGGCAAGAGGCGCAGCATCAGGCGGTGAGCGCGCCGCCGACGACATGGTTGTGCAACCTGCTCTGCACCCCGTGCCTGTCGTTCTAGCTATCCTGGTGGACCTCGTGGATACCCTGTGGGATCAGAGTGTCTGTTGGTTTTGTCGTGTGAACACACGTCACATCAAGCACATGCTCGTTTGGCCAGTGTAAGATCCGCTGTCCCATCACCATGCACAGCTCCTTATTGCCGCATGTTTCAGGGGTGGCAAATGTGCGAGTTCAATGCGACGATGTCAACATGTTCTGTGCAGCATGCGGCCCAGCGGCCTGTATAGGTACTCTCATGGCAAAACATTGCGGCAGCTTGCTCTATGGAGATTGATCGTTCCTGGTGAGACGTGTGCACTTGCTACTGCCTTACAGTCTGCATGGGCCCTTCAGATCTCACACATGCGTTGAGGTGTCAGAGCTTGTGCCTGGTGATGCAATGGCGTCCTAACAGTCACATGCTGCATGACCGTACCGGAAGTGCGGCACTAAGGTGGCAGGCCAGCGGCTAGCAAGTCACAAGCGAGCCCCTTGCATCATATGCAGCCCCACGCACTGCTGCACAGCGCGCAGTGCAGCACCTCAGCAGCACCCCTGCCGACCAGCCACTTCCCAACCCTTCTGAGTATGCAGACATCTCATACAGAATGGTGTTGCGTAGTGGAATCCACCAAAAGAGAGAGTACAGACAATTACACGCTCCGCGACACACGCGTAGGCGCGCAGCGTAGCAGCTGTGTCAGTTTGAACAGGGCAGCTTGCCAGCAACCTCTGTCCGCCTCCTACCTCCGTTCCCCTTTGGCGCACGCACGGTGCCCTGCCTTGCGTACCCGGCTGCGAAGCCTCCCTAGCACAGCAACCCATGCCTGCTCACACTCGGTCAAGCGCACAGCTTGCAGGCACACCTTCCCAGCGCCTTCTGCACCCCTGCTCCCAACAGGCAATCAAAGGTGGGCAGTGCTGAGTCGCCCTAGCATGGGCATCAGCAACCCAGAGCTATGCCCTGCACGGCGGGAAGTATGAGGAGCCAATGTGCGCTCCCCGCATGATGGACGCCTGCACCGAGTGCTCAAACTGGCGCTGGTTGCCTTGCAGCATCTCTGCGGCCTCCTTGTTCAAAGGATCTTCAGGGTTGGGGTCCTGCAGTGGCCGCAGCCCCAGTCAAATGCAGACCCATATGCACCTACTGTGCAGACACGCTTACAAGTATCCACTATATTTCAATAGAGCAGCAACATGCAGCGACACTCTCCTACACAAGTTGCAAGCCGCTATTTCTGTGCCTTGAAGCAGGAGGTAGCATGCAACGGAAAAGCAGTGTATTCTAGCACACCAGCGATGATGTCTGAGGTGTTGGTGCATATGTATAGGTGGAGTTGTACCAAAAAAGCATGTCGAGAGTAGAGCAGGGCATAGGAGAGCTTGACGCACCAGGAACAGGAACTGCAGCCCGTAGATGACGGAGTTGATGGACAGTACAGGCTTCCAGTCCTCGCGCAGAATGTTCAGGCACACATTGCCTTCCAGGTCAATATTTGGATGATATACCTGCAACGGGGCACATGCCTGCTCAGCCAGCGCTACACCACTGCAGAAGAGTTATCAGAATGAGCACATCCTGGTTGTATGAGCAGCTCAAGCTACAGTTTGGCTGAAACAGACCTATGGCTTGAAGGGGGGCCTGCTGAAGATCCCAGCAGAGCAGTCAGTGCATGTCAGCGACAGCAGACATGGCATGAAGGAGGGGCTTCATCGAAGAGGGTGCCTGCCTTTGTCAGACACTTGACCTTGGGCGCGTCGTGCGGGTAAGAGGTCGAGATGTTGAAGGAAAAGGTAAACGCGCCTCCCCTGCCAGCAACAGCATGCCTCGGTAGCAGCAACGCCGATGTGCAGACTCCAAGGGCGGCACAGCTTTTGACCCGAGACTGAGGGGGCCTGAGGCGCACTTGTACGTGCCCTCGTCTGGCCTGATGGTTATCTCGAAGACCAGCAGCTTGTCCTTGCCCTAGCACCCCAGCCAGTGTTATACGGACCTTGTATAGGCTGTCCAGTGCTTTCTGTACCTTCGGCACCAAGGACCGCACCTGCGGAAAGTTGATGCTGATCCCCTTGCCCAAGTTCAGCTCCGAGATGTCTGGAGCAGCCACAGCACACGGTCAGTCCCACAGCAGACCGAGCAGCAAGGCCCAGCCAGGAAGCTGAGTGCAGTGGCAGCGTGCCGGACAGCGTGCTGACTGGCAGCGCTCAGCGCACCCTTCTGCAACCGGAGCTCGCCGGCGCTCTGCTTTACTGCCCTGGTCAGGCCGTTGTTCGCGGCTGCCTCCTTCTTCTGCTTCTCCTGTTTGCCAAGTGCAGGTCAGCGTGGCCGCGCGGGGCCAAGGCAGACAGGCGGTGCGCTACACAGCCTGCAGTGGTCTCACACCTTTACAGAGAAGAGCTTGATCATTGCTTTTGCTGGGGCGGCCCCAGCCGCCCTGCCGCTCGCTGTGGTGGGGCGCGCAGCCGCTTTGTTGGTTGAGACACAGGCCCGATACAGCCGCCTTCGCACCTCGCTGTGCTATCGGAATACCACGCTCAGGGAAGCCGCAGTATCTGGCAGCCCCGCCTCCGTTCTGGTTGTGCGAGCGATCAAAACTCGGGACTGGTGTTAAGCAACCACCCGAGCGCTGACCCATGCCCACAAATGCTTGCGAGCCTGTTGTGCGAGGCTCCTAACTTGCAGTGCGAAGTCTTGCATCTCTGCTCCTCGTTCCAGCGACTGAGTGAAAAATACACGGACTGCGTGAATAAGTGGCGGCGCAATTGCAACAGAGGCAAGCGGGCGCTTGCATCGCAGCCGGGTGCGCCTGGGCTGGCTGGGCGGCGAGTGACAGGCGCCTGAGCTTGGCTAATAAGAGAGGCTATGATGACAACAACTTGATCTTATCAGACTGGCTTTGCCGTTGCGCGGCTGTAGCAGCCCGCAGCCAAGAGTAGAGCCGCTGTTGAGAAAAGGCCGAACTGAGCCTACATACACCACTCTGCTGGCTGTTGCTGTGTGCGCTTCACTGTTTGCAGCCTCCCCCACCGGCAGCTGGCTAAGGCTGTGTCTGCACGCACTGACAGCAGCTTCGCGGGGCGCATAGGAGGTACCGCCTTCTGGAGCTGCCTCTTGTGTTGAAGTCTGGGCTTGGAGCAGCCCTGTCCTTTGCAGTGCAGTTGTTGCCTTTGCTGTGACTGCCACGCTCCTGGTGCGTTGTCGGTGTGAGTGGGAAAGTTGCAAGGCCGTGCAGGGCTGCACAGTGAAGCCTGCTCACATCAGTATAAGGGCTATAGCTATGTGTGTGCGCGGCTGCGTGCAGGTAACAGCACCTTCACTCGGCGCGTGCTCTGCACAATCATCCTTACAACAGTGCAAGTCCTTGAAGGGATGCATGAGTGCATAGCCGCATAATTAGCATGATGAACATGCTCCCTTGATCATCCAGGGCGGGCAGCAGCCTACAGGGGCCCTGGATCATCCAGGGTGGCCAGCAGCCACCAGAGTGGCTGCACTTGTGCATCATGATGTCGCGACTCCGCACTGGGCTACATGGGCAGGCGTCTAAGTGCAGGTCGACTGCGCCAGCCGGGGAAGCCCGAGAGGGACCACAGGGCAGTCAAAGAGAAGGTCGTGAGCTTTTGCAGCAGTACGCTTCCCCGTCATCTGGACGCAGGGCAGCACATGCAGCTCCTGTGACCGGGTGACAAGTTGACTGGGTGCGTGCACGCACGCAAGACAGCGTCATGGCAAAGGAACAAGCCCCTCCACATCAGCCACCAATGGGCGTGCATGGGTGCCCAGGTGCAATTGGGCAGCCAAGCATGCTAGAAGCAAGCAGAACAGGTTGCACGAGGGACGGAGGGGTGTCGTGCTAGCCCTTCCCATTGCATGGGGCACAGACTCGACTTTGGTCAAAGCTGGACCAAGCAGCCAGGAAGCAACCTTCGAGGCCTTGGCGTGCAACAAGCAATAAAAACGCAACAAACAAGCAGATGGGGTGGCGGGTCACTGTACATGACAGGGAGTTGCAGTGACGGACCACTTGGTCAACCTGTCAGCAGCCCTGAGAGTCGGCGGCACCGCACAGGATCATTTTGAACGCGGCGATGCTGGAGAGCAGCGGTGTCACTCCGGCTCCAGCAGCGCAGCGTACTCGATCAGCAGCCGCAGCCTGCGCGCACGCGTGCCCCACAGCATGTCAGCGTTGCGGCGCCTCGCCATGGGGCAAGCACGCCCTTAGGCACGCACCCTGCGAGCACGCCCATGGGCAGGCACGCAGCGAGCGCGCACCAGTAGCACTCCACGTCCTCCAGGCGCAGGTGCAGCCGCGCGACGACCGCGGCCTGCTCGGCGATGGAGTGCGCCTCGGCGTCATGCGTGAGCGCCCAGTCCAGGCGCTCGCTCAGGTCCGCATAGTCCAGCTGCACCTGCGCAACACGCCCCTCCTCTCAGCCTGGGCCTGCCGTCCGACATGCGCCATTGCTCCTATGTAGCTCGCTTGTTTCGACGCCCTACAGCAGCGGCAGAACAGGTCGACCGTGTGGCATGGGCAGGATGGCAGCATGAGATGCTGCAGGAGACGACCTGGGGGGCGCAACGCGTGAAGCTTATTATATCGCGCGGATCAGCGGGCATGCGGTGCCCTTGCGGCAGACCCGCACATGCCCACCTAGTTTACACGCCCCATCACAAGCACACAATGCAGAGCCAGGGGCGGGCGCCCTCACCGGCAGGTAGTGTACAAAGGGCCGTATGCGGTCGTCGTACCACTCGGTGAAGAGGTGGCTGCGGAACACCAGCGAGCCGGACGCCAGCGTCCACAGCAGCCTGCCTCGCGCGCGCTGTCCATCATGCTGGGAGCGCATGCCTGCAGTACGCCCCTCTCACACAGCGCGCCTTGACTACGCTTGGAAGGCCGCATGCGGGACCCATAACGGCGGGCAGGCATCCCTGGGCCGGTGCCACCCGCTTTGCTGATGAGTGTGTCGCGTGATGCTGTCGCGATGAGCCGCCCTGCTTGATAGATCTCTGACAAGGCTGCGTGGCTGCACTGCAAACGAGACGGAGCTGCAGTCATGTTCCCATATGGCTCAGGGGTTGGGCCTGCGTGCACGCCTGCTGCTGAAGGTGTTGCCCTCGACGATCATGAGGTGGCGGTGCCGGAAGGCTGCGCGCTCGTCCACGTGCTCCTTGCGCCCGTACCGCGCCTCCATCTCCGCGCACGCCTCAGGCTCGCACTGCGCACTCGCGCCCATGCCGTAAAGGCGTGCCTGCTGGCAGCCACTCCCCTTGCGGGTCCGCCGCCCTGCATGCCGCAGGCCCACCCGGCAGCATCAGCAGAGCACTGGCAGCTCGAGCTGCGAAGGAATAATAGTGCAGATTTAGGGGCCAGTCCCTCCCCATGACCGGGGAGACGAGGCAGTCCCACAGTCACCAGCAGGACCCCATCCTTACACAGTGGGCACAGGGGCACGCGCCTGCAGGAAGTTGGTGAAGCCGATGTCCATGCGTGAGTCGTTGGCGGCCAGCTCGACCAGGCGGTGGCGGTGGAAGCGCTCGTACGGCGTGCCGACCTTGAAGCCGCCGCCGGTCGTGCTGCCGCGGAAGAACAGCCGCGGCACGCGCTGCTCCCAGGGCAGGGCATCAGGGTCCGCGTCCGAGCCAGGAGACCCCGCTCCCCAGCCCCCCAGCCCGACCAAGCGGCGTGCATAGGCCCAAAACCCTTCAGGCTGCCTGCGCAGGCCCGCCAGGTGCTGGCTGTGGTACCAGGGCGGCGCGACCAGGTCGCCGTGGCAGCCGGCGATCTTGGTCATGCTGATGACCGGCAGCAGCGCGCGCTCGACCTCCGCGCCGTCGCGCAGCGAGCTGAGTACGTAGCCGTGCAGCTCGCCGCGCTGCGTCAGCTCCTCCGACGCGTTGGCGCATGTGGTCGCCAGGCGCTCCGCGAACGTGCCCTCGCCCGGCAGCACCTGCCGCAGCGATGTGCGCCTCGCTCGGGCCCGACGCTGAGAGCGCGGCAGCGGCTCCGCTCGCGCCCGAAGGCGCATACATGGTCGCCAGCCAGTCTGCACGTGCCTGGCCGCAGCTGCACTGGGCGTCAAGCCTGGGATTGCTTTGCGGGCTCTGCCAATAGCGCGACATGCGGCGCGGCTCAGCTGCTGCGCTCGATCCGACATCCCCATGCCCGCATCAGCACGGCCGGGGCTCGCCCGCACCAGCTGCGCAACACTAGACCCGCTGTGGGCAGCATGGTGAAGGCGCGCGAGCAAGCGCGCTTCGCTCGGCGCGCCGGCGATGGAGCGCCAGCCGGAGCCCTGGGGCCCGGGCCCCATGCGGAGCGCACCCGCGGCGTGTCCAGCGTGTTGACCACAAAGTCAGTGTCCGGCAGGTGCGGCCCAATAGCGTCCAGCACGACCAGGTACTCGCGCGCCAGCGCGGCCAGCGCTTCCGGCGCCTCAAAGCTCACGCGGCCGCGCCGCACGCTGAACCGCACCGTGTGCGGCAGCGCCGCCGCCGCCGCGAGCGACGCGCGCGTGATCGGCCGACCCGCGCTGCCGCCCCGCCCGGCGCGCAGGAAGGGCGCCAGGTCGGCCTCCAGGCGGTCGTAGCGGCCGAGCACGCACTGCCGCGGCCGCGCGTATGCCAGCCAGCGCTCGAAGCCCGGCGGCGGCGGCCGCGCGTAGGGGAACATGTCGGCGTCCGCGCGGTAGCGGTCGCGCGGCCGCGCGACCAGCGCCGGCGCGGGCGCCCGCCGCGTGCCCGCCGGCGCCGCGAAGAGGCACAGCGGGTGCGCCGCCCCGCGACCTGGGCAGCCCAGCAGCGAGTGCACGCACGCCTGGACGCGCGGGCGCCCGCGGTCAGCTGGCGCCGCTGCGGAGGGCGCGCCTGCGACCTACCCTGGCGCTGAGGGCGCGCGTCACCGCTGTGAAACGCAGAGCGGGGCAGACACGGGCGCGCGGGTCCGGCATGTGGTGCAGGGAGGGCACGCACGCCAGTGAGAAACACCACGGCGGCGCCGAGGATGAGCACCCACAGCCGCGCGCCCACGAGAAGGCGCGAGCAGGCCAGCCAGGGGTTGCCCTGGCTGCGTGAGGCACGCAAACAGTGCATGGCTGTCTGCTCAAGGTGCCGCCACGGCTGCAGCAGCGCCGGCCCGCTTCTCTGCCACGCACTGTCCTGACCTACACGCACGCCCCGTATGCATATTGGACTCTAGACCACCCCCACGCTTCACAGCGGTTGAAAAGGTTTTCACATACACAGGAGAACCGAAGGAGGAAAGACTTGCGCTCAGTAACGTAGTTTATATCACTGTTCTATGACAGCTTCCTGCCTACCGCTGAAACGACAGCGAACGACTGCTGCCACACTGCACTGTCGTAAGTGGTCGTACACGCTCGGGTGGGTGTGCGGCGAGCAGTAGGACGAAGGAGCTCAAAGTCGAGAGATGACCGTTTCAGGCACTCGTCGTTACCCCTACCCTTCAATTTTTTTTTGCTACAAACTCTCCATGCTCCCTCCATTGCGCGTGCGCGCGCTTTGAGGCTTTCCTTGCCATTCATTCAGCGCTGATGGGTATGTTCACCAGATGATTCGCCGGGCGTGCGACCTGGCAGCAACAATACCTCTGCTCCTGGTGTGCACACTCATCCAGCCTGGGCCAGTGGGCGCCGCCACTACAGTCAACCCCGATGCAGACACCAGCAACACCGTCTGTCCGTCGGCAGACTGGAGGGTGCGGGCCCTGCGCTTGTGCCTGCCTGCAGCCCGCTGTGACCAGGTGGTGCTGTTGGTGCACTGCAGCCGTACAGCCCCCGTGACAGCAGCAGAGCGCTGTCCCAGACCCGCACCCCTTTCCCCTGCCTGGCAAATCGCCTCAGCTTCCACCAGGACCGGGCTCTTACAGGCAAGGAGGGGCTGCGCCTGCACCGCGCCTGCATACATACACTGAACAACCCGGAGCGGCTCGGCGGCCCTGGCGCACCAGCGTGCTCTGCGCCTGCCCCTCAGCGGCGGCGGAGCCGTGCAGCCCGTGCCTGCGTCCGGCGCAGCGTGTCGCCTTCTTCGGTGCGCCGGTCGCGAGCGGGGCCTTCACGCCGTGGGACCTCAGCCTCACGTCGCCTTACTTCCGCGGCGCCGTCGAGCGCCGCGCGCTGCCTTCGGCGCTGCTGCTGGCAGCCGCGCTCGTGCTCCTGCTGTCCTTTATCCTATGGCGCGCGCCCGGCTGGCCGCGCCGCAAAACGTTTGCCCTGTCTGGGAAGCAGCCTCATGCTGTCAGGCTGCAGGAAGCTGATCCTATGCCGCAGGTACCCGCTTCACCTGCTGCTCTTTCGTGTGCATGAGCACATGCACGCTTTGCCGTGGCAACCGCCTGCCATGGCCTCTCATGCCAGGCAGCTGCCCCCGGGGGTTGAAAAGCCAGTATGCGCCCATGCCCGAGGAGCCAGGGTCATGAGGCGCGCGCGCGCGGGGCAGGCGCGTGCTGCGCTGCTGCTGCCTGTGCTGCTGCCGGCGCCGGCCGGCCGACGCGCCGGAGGCGGTGCTGGGCGGGCGCGCCATGCGCGCGCACAAAGTGCTGCTGCTGCTGCTGTGCGCGGGCGTGGCGGCCTGCTGCGGCTATGGCATGGCGCGCGCGGACCCGCAGTGGGTGGACCAGGCGCTCGGCGTGCTGAACTCCATAAAGGCGCGCGCGGGCTGGGCGCCACGCCTCCATTCTGTCTCCAGTGCTGGGCTCCATAAAGGCGCGCGCTGGCCAAGCGCCACGCCTCCGTCCTGTTTCAGCGCTGGCCGGACAGGGATGTTGGACCATGGCTTGGCGTGGCCAGCGTCTCATGGGGCATCACCCCATTGGAGGGCCATAGGCTTGAGAAAGGTTCTGAATTAGATGCTGGGCGTGCTCATATCTTTCACAGCGCATGCTGCCAGTAAGCACAGCACGACTCCACTCCCTGCGCACTCCGCCGCCACAGCCCATATGTCACGCCAGACATAGGGCTCACTGCCGGCGCACCTGCTGCAGGCATACGTGTTGCTGGAACATGTACCATATTTGCAGAGGGCTGCGCACCTCAGTAGCGCGCGCACGCCTCGCCGCTCACGCGGCTGTGCCCATGCACAGGCGTTCTTGGTGGCCGCGCTCGCACTGGCGGGGCAGGCGGCGACAGACATATCATCAGTCACGGGCATCCTCGACACAGTTTCTACCATCCTGGCCGTGGACGTGGACCCTGCCGGCATCGCCGCAGACACCGCGGTGCGCGCAGCAGTCCCGCCAAGCGCCCAAGCAGGGACAGCCTCAGATGAAGGGTACAAGGAAGCCTCAGGGCACCAAGATGCGGTGCACTCGCCTCTCCTCCCAACCACGCGGCTGCCAGGTGCCTGCATGCAGGGCTGCACCTACATGCCTGCTTTGGCATACGGACAAAAGCCGACACAGACTGTCAAGCTGGAGGTAGCACCGCCGCAGCAGCAGCAGACCGGCGATTGCGGGCGAGCCGGGGGCGCCAGCGGCGCGCAGTGCCTGGCGCCCTGGCTGCGCGGCATGGTGGACCCCGGCCTGGTGCAGGCCGAGCTCGGCGCGCTCAGCAGCGAGCTGACGGCCGTCGCGGTGCCCGCTTTCCACGCCTTCACTGCCGACGTGACCACGCTGCTGGTGCGCCGGGAGGCCGCGCCGCATGCGGCCCCAGGCGTGCAGCGAGCTTGGGGGCGGCGCTGGGGCGGTGGAGGTCGCTGCCAAAGACACAAGCAACACCATGCGCCATGCTCATGAGCGGCGCCCGTGCTCTTGCAGTGCTAGGTGCATGGCAGTGCACGCACAGGTGGGGCTTGCCGTTCAGGGCCCGGCGGCTCACGCTGCAGCTGCACGCTGCGCCGGCGCGCACCCGTCCTTGCAGCGCAGCGCCCGCAGGCTCGGCAGACGCAGCACCCGTGCTGAGCCGCCACGGGCACACGAATACACCCCATACCCTATCCCCTGCCATATACCCTATATGGTGGCTCTGCCAGTGTGGAAGCTGCATGCACCTCAGCGCCGCGCGCGCCGCAGAACGTGGAGCTGCCGCAGCTGCAGTCCGCAGCGCTTGTAATCGCTGGCGCGCCCGCATTCGCATCCGCGCTGGCAGCCCAGGTCAATGCGTTCACGGCGGCCGCCAATGCGCTGCCGGGCGCGTACGCGGGCACGCCGACCTACCCGGCGCTCGCCGCCGCGCTGGGCGCGCTGCTGCCGCTGACCGGCGCCGGCTCGAAGACGACGCAGCTGCAGGGCATCGAGGCGGGCTTTGACACGTTCTACGCCGCCAAGGTCAACGACACCACGGGCGCGACGCTGGCGGATGTGAACGGGTGCGCGCCCGGCTGATGCGCTTGGGCGGGCGTGCTTTCTGCCGCTCACTGACCAGTATCGCCTGCGTGTCTATGCTGACTGCATGTTGGCGAAAGCATATATGAGCAGTGTCTCAGGGCTGCTGAGCTGACAGGGTCGCTGTGCACTTGTCGTTGCCGTTGGCGCTGAGTTTGCTGCGCTCCAATAGCTCGTACTCTCATGGCATGGGGCGCAAGGCAGAGGAGAGTGAACGGCCGCACATAGGTAGCTGTAGCTCGCCAGAGCCCGCTCGATATCTAAAGCCTGCACGCATGCAGGCTGGTGGCGGCGGCGACAGCGCTGACCACCGCGGTCCCCGTGCTGACCGGGCAGCTGCTGGCTGTGCGCGATGGCTACGCGGCCGCGCGCCCCTGCTTGGCCGGCCTGCTCGCTCGCGCGGCGCACATCGACGCCGTGGTCATCGGCCTGCCCGCCTCCATGCAGGCACGCAGGCCCCGGTCCTGAGCCCGCTGCTCCTGCAGCTCCTGCAGCAAGCGTTGCGGCTGCGCATGCCATGCCGGAGCTGGCTGATGCTGCCCGGGACGGAGGAGGGAGGTCTGGGAGGTCCCTGCGGGTGGGATCCGCGACGCTCCCCCGTTCAACCAGGCATCGCGCTGCTCGTTGCCGGGCGCCGCGGCGCCCACTCGAGGACCATCCCCAGCTGATCAGCTCTGCGTGTCCGCTCCGCGCGCTCGCAGGCGTCCATGAGCCAGCTGAACAGCTCCCTGGACTCGCTCGACGGCTTCCTGCTGAGCGGCACGCTCGACGTCACCGGCCTGGCCGCGTCGGCCGACTCGGTGGCGGCCGCGGCGGTGCCGCCGCAGCCGACTACCTCCAGCACGCTCAGCGCGCTCGCCGCGGCCGAGGTCCGCAACCCCGCGCAGGGCTGCGGGTTAGGGTGCAATGCAGCCGAGCTTGCGTGCGCCTTCGCGCGCGCCTGGCGCTCGGCACCTCCGGCTGGTCAGGCCTGTGAGTGCCGGACATGGGCGCATAGCAGAAGCAGGCCTCCTCGCCCGTGTCACGTCACCCTGGCAACGCAGCCAGGGCCGCCCCGGACGAGCCCGCAGCGCAGCACAAGGACGGCGCCCGCATGCAGCCACGACACAACAGAGGCAGGCGAAGGTCACACGCATGCGAGCCAGCACACCTGCGAGCGCTGCGCTGCTGGGGAGCGCTCAAGCCTGTCTCACATAGGGTTAGGGAATGCCCTGCACCCATGCCGCCGGCGTGCGCGCAGGCCACGCTGCAGGCCATGACCGACCCGAACGCGGCAGGCGGCGCCAACGTGTTCCTGGGCGCGCTTGTCTCCGGCACCGCTGCCCTGAACGGTGCGCGCGCGCGCACGCGACATGGCATTGCACAGGTTGCTCTGTGTGAGGCTTCGGTCTGAACCGCGTCAGCGCCTCGCTCTGACATATGCAGTGTCGCTGACGCGGCCATGAGAACCCCGACCTCCTCGTCACAGCTTGGCGCGGTGCTGGCCTTTCCATCGGCACAAACGAGAAATGCTGGGCCATCACGAGCCATGGACTCACTGACAGCCCTCTTTGCATGTGCCCGCCGTGCGCCTGCCCGCATGGGATAGAGCAGAACTGTCAGCCAGGCCAACAAGTCAGAGTCCAGGCTGCCCCCTGCGGCGGGCGCACGCACACGCACCAGCAGCGCTCCATGCACGCACACACATTGCGCGCAGGCCCGGTGGCGCTGTGCCAGGCGGACTACCAGGCGTACGCGGCAGCGCCGGCCGCGCCCGCCTACAACGCGCTGCGGGCGGACTGCCAGGCGGCAGCGGGCAGCCCGGCGGCGGCTGCGGTGTCGTCCGGCGCGGGCGGCTACGCGAGCAGCGCCGCCGGCGCGCAGGGCGCGAGCGCCGCGTCCGCCGCGGCGTCGCTCGCCAGCCTGCCGCCGCAGACGGTGCGCGGGAGGGGACGCCGAAACCAGTCTGCTGCAGTTGTCACAGGCCGCCGCGGTCGCTTGCAGCCGGCCGTCCCGCACACAATTGCATGCGCTTGATGGAATGCCTGGGGGCAATCGAAGACCGCCAGCAATGGAAGCGTGCAATAATGCCAAGTCTGGCACGCGCAAATGCACCCGGGACCGTGCATGCTCGCTCATGCGCTGTGCAGCTCCAGTGCCTGCCTGTGCCTACCAAGCGTGCATGGTGTGATGCGACAGCATGTCAATGCAGTCAACTCTTGCAGGGCTTGACGTGGGCGGGCGCGGCGCGCGCAGCCGCTGCTGAACATGGTGGCGAGCACGGATGCGAGCATCGCGGCGCTGCCCGACCTGGCAGCCTATGTGGCCGCGCTCGACCCTGTCGTGGCCGCGTGGGCCGCGCTCCCCGCCGACAAGGCGTCCGTGCTGGACTCCGCCACGCAGGCCATCACCGACCTCAGCTCGCAGGTCACGCGGGCGCGCCGCCCTTCCCCTGGCCGGCGCCATGCGCACTGCACAGTGCTCCCGCGGAAGCTGTCCTTGGCCCTGCGCGCGGCATGTCTGACGCGTTGTCAGCCAGGCGACGCCAAGTTCGTCGGTCCGACCCGCCGGGCCGCAGGAGTGTGCCAAGGCTTGTGTGACATGCATGGGCCTGCAGCTCCAGGGGCGGTACCATGCAGCCATGCGCGGGCATTGCATGGCTTCAACAGCTCTGCGTTTCCGCCAAGAATGTTGATGCGCTACCTCCTCCTGCCGTGGCGGGTACTTGCTGGACCAGTGACAGGCACGTCAGCAATCAAGCAGCCTTTCAGACGTCCTGGCCAGTGTGAGCGCTGTGTCTGCAGCTTGTCGCTCACGCTGAGGCATGCGCTGGCAGGTGATCAGGTCGGCGCAATCGGCTGTGGCCAGCATCACCTCGCAGATCAACGCGGAGGTCGCGTCGGTGGGCAACGCCACGGTGGGCAACATCAACAGCATGGAGGCGAAATACCTGCCTGCCGTGCGCAAATACGACCGCTAGTGCGCTCCCGCCGCAGGGCAGGCAGGTCTGCTGAAGCTCGTCCACCGAACGGCGTGCCTTGCCTCCGAGTCAACGCCCAGAGATGCAGACGTATGTGCGCAGGCAGAGTGGTTTCAGCCGCTGCGAATCAACTCCGTGTCTGCGTGCATGTGCACTGGGCGAGCATGCCTCCGCGGCAACCCTTGCAGCATGTCAAGTGACAGCGCTCGGCCGGCTCGGCCGAGCCATGCTGCGCGTGCACGCGTGACCCGTCACCGCTTCGCGCTTGCGCCGCGCAGCCGCGTCATCGGCGAGATGTGTTACCTGGCACTCGCCATGGTCGCCGTGACGGGCCTCGCGCTAGCGGTGCTGACCAACTGCGACTTTGCGGCCTCCTACTTCACCCTGAAGCTGCTCCTCCTGACGGTCTTCTACTGCCTGCTCGGGCTGCTCTTCTTCGCCGTCGCCATCATCGGCAACGACGCGTGCGCTCCATGTTACATATAGCACTCTCATTTGACCCCGAAGGGTTTTGGCACGGTGCACAGAGCGTCCTGTGTCACTTGACCATGCGTCGTCGCGCGCGCAGGTGCCAGAACGCCGAGGCGCTAATGACGACCCTGGTGCCGCCGCTGCTGGGCGGCAGCCTGGGGCCGGAGGCGGCCGCCATCGCGGACTACTACCTGTTTGACGCCGGCGGCAACTTCACCAGCGTGGTGAAGACGGCGTTGGGCGTCGACATCGACAGCATGCTGGCCAGCTTCAACGCGACGCGCGACAGCGAGATAGCGGTACGGAGCTCTGCCCTGCTGCGAAGCACCCCCACGCGCGCATGCATGTAGCCTTGAGCCGCGCGCGCGCGCCGCCAAACCTCGGCGGGGCGGGCGCGGTTTCATGCATCGGCGCGCCAGCTTGCGAGCAGTGGAGCAAGCCAGCAGCTGAGACGGGTCGACAAGGCTGAGGGAGCTGCAGCGCTTGTGCAGTCAGCTGTTTGCGCCTGCTGCCTTGCCAGGCAGTCCAATGACGTCTCGCAGGCACCCCATGGATCATCTGCTTACTTAGGCTGGCCAGTACGCAGGCAGGGACCTTATCTGCATCCGTCATGAGCTTGTTCAGAAGTTCGAAAGCAGCTGCACATGTGCGCGGCGGCAGAGCCTGCAGGGCTCGTACGTGCTCCGCGCGAAGCTGGTCGCGGTGGTGGACAGCGTGCTGGCGGTGTCCGGCGCGGTCGAGGCCGACATCACAGCCGCGGAGGCGCTCGCCTCGTATGCTTCCATCCACCCGCTCTACCTGCAGGCGCGCCCTGCAGGCCGGCGGGCCCTGCAGGCCGGCGGATGCCCCGTTCACACATGAGCGGCACAGATGCTTGACTGTTGCTGTCGCTGCACGGATGCAAAAGAACCAGCTTCGCAGCGCGGCGCCGCGCGCGCACCCAGCCTGCAGACCTGTGCCGGAGGCGAGTGCAAGGAGCGCCTTGCCCTCTGATCGCGGAGCCGCGTGCAGGTGAAGACGCTGGTGTGCTGCGACACGGTGGACATGTTGGGCGACCTCTGGGTGTCCATGTTCTCGGCCGGCTCCATCGCGGTCGTGCTGGCCATCGTGGCCATGGCCTACATCGGCAGGCTCGACAGCCTGCCGCGCGGCAGGTGCTGAGCCGCCCGCCTGCCCCCCCCCGCGCCGCGAGACGGCGGGAGACGATGACGCAGATCCCCTGGGACTGCCTGCTAGGCTGTTGATGCGTGCCGCTGCCTACTTGCGCCAGTCAGGTGGTAGAACCGCGCGTGTGGGGCCATGCACGGGTGCTGTGATGAGCGGCACCGTTCGCGGTGCCGGGCAAGCGGGGCGGCCGGCTCAGGTGGAGCAAGCGCATGGCGCCCGCGGTAAGAGACAGCAGTGGCGCAGGTGTTGCGGCTGCGGCATGCGCTCCGTGCGCGAGTTTGCGGGGCCCGACCGGCCGGCAAAGGGTGTGAGCGCAAAGGGGGATCGCGCGCTGGCTGCCGGCCCACGGCACACCCAGCAGTGCGCCCCCGTCATGGCAGGGATCATGTTGTCCTCCAACAATGCTGCCGCACTCCAGGCCCACGCCTCCTTGCCTTGCCAGCCCACAGGGCATGGCTGCTGAGGCGTGAACGCCCGACATGCATTTCTAGGCAAGCAGCGGCCTGCGACCGCAACCTCGCAAAGCGCGTCAGATCAGCAGGAGACCACCTACACCTCTCGCATCGTCAAAGACAGACTTGAGCCTCAACTGCTAGGGCATATACTTTGGCAGCATGGGATTGCACAACTCTGTTTCACGTTGAAAGCGCATCTTCTCTGCCCGATGCAGGGGCTCCATCGCGCTCAGAGCGCGCGGCGGCAGCGGCGCCGGCAGCGGCACCATCCCCGCGCTGCACGGCGACGTAGGTCAGCCATGGGCGTATGGCGACCAACGCGCATCTCGCCTGGACACCGACCACGAGCCCGGCCGGCTGTCCGCCGCTGCGGCAGCCGGCGACGATGCGCACGGGTCCCTCGCGGCAAGCCCGGAGGGCGCCGCGGACCGCGGCAGCGTTGCGGCCGCCCCGGGGCCGTCCCGGGCGCGCAGCCTTGCGCCCGCGCGGAGCCTGGCATCCGCGGGCAGCCTGGCGCTGAGCGCGGCGCCGCCGGAGTGGCCGCCGGCGGCCGCGCGCAGCGCGTCCTCCGCGAGCAGCCTGCTGTCGCCGCTGCCGGCCAAGCCGGTGCGCGCGCCAGCCGCCTCGCTGGCAGCGCTGCATGAGGTGTGGAGCGTGCCAGGGATGCGGTGCACCAATCATGCAACCGCGCATGCACGCGATAGCAGCGCAACTCCCAGATACATTGCGCGTCTGGGAGCAGACGGCGCGAGTGGAGCCCCGCAGCATGGTGAGGCAAGCATGCTCCTGGTGTGCCTGCGAATGCTGCTCAGCTTCGGCTCCTGCGCGTGCAGGGCGGCCTGGCGGGGCTGCGGGCGCAGTCGCGGGCGCGGCTCGGCCTGAGCAAGCAGGCGACGAGCGCAGCCTATCTGCAGCATGTCCTGCGCATGGAGCAAGTGCAGCCTGATCCCTAGCTACAGCCTCCTGTCAGACCATGGTCAGGGTCAGCATGGCGGCCATGCTGCTGTGTTACGGCTTTAAAGGTCCTGGCTTGTTATAGCCCTGATATCATGCAATCTGCGCAGTCATCTTGATGCGATCAATGCCATGTGCATGAGCACATGAACGACTGGGCCCTGCACTCCGCTGCTCGCTTTTGTGCCTGGTCATGTGCTGCATGCGCATGTGCATCTGCTCTCAGGCCACTTTGAGACCTGGGTCTGACAGCGTTGCGGTATGGACCACTGGTGCCATTGCAGGTGCAAAAATCCACCGCTTTTTGGTCAGCAACTCATACACACTTGTGATCAATAGCAGCAACAACTCAGAAGCAGCGCCTTGGCACTGCTGTCAGCGCAAGTCCACATGAATGCGTCAGCTGTTCAGCAGGCAGTCACGGCACGAGAAACTGTCTGCCTATGCTATCCAAGCCACTGGGACTCTAAGCTACTTGCAAGATTACGACCTCCAAATAGCTATTCCTCACTCTGCATGCTGGTTTCTGGGGACGCCTAGCGCAGACAACCAACC
>JAABUV010001738.1_pt1 | contig 31007 bp, 34 predicted proteins | sample 5559971 | NCBI WGS metagenome assembly JAABUV01 (sample SAMN10711881, study PRJNA513362) | rock metagenome | isolation source: Antarctica rocks | place: Antarctica: Victoria Land, Knobhead nord | collected 2015-12-19
ACCTCCTGGATCTTGTCGTTGGTGCCGTCGGACAGGTACGACAGCGCCCAGCACGCGTCGGTCAGCACCTCCTCGTCGTTGGAGTGGATCAGCTTGGCCAGCGTCGGCAGCGCCAGCTTGGTCTGCGCGCGCGCGGCGCGCTCAGCGCTCCGACCCCTGACGCTGCGCACTGCAGTGGCAGTCCCAAGGCTGGCAGTGACTGGAGTCCGTGCAGGTGTCCAGCGTGGCGAGCCTGCGTGGGCTGTGTGACCGTAGTGCCCGCCCGCTGTCAAACCAGGCCAGTGGCCAGGCCCAGGGCCGCAGGTGCGTGGGCACCTGTGACCACGGCAGGGCGGGGCCCGGGAGATCAGTACGCCCTGGCGCACAGAGCTGAGATACAGCTGAGTGAGCACAGGGCAGGTTTCTGCCGGCGCGTGGACATGCACTGCACCCATGTATGGCCTCCAACCTTGCTCTGTTCTGACACAACTCTAATTCGCTATGGTCCACTCCCAACGCACGCGCTACGAGTCTACACAGCCAGCTGCATGTGCGCTGCGAAGGGCAGCAGCAGGGCAGAAACACACGCACTGCTCAAGGCCTGTCCGGCGCCTCGCTGGCAAATGCTGCGCAGGACAGCATGCCTGCCTACCTGTTGAGGCATCGACCAAAGCCACAGGCGCACTGCAGGCAGGGCAGCAGCCTTGAGCTCGCACCCCGCTCTTAGAGCGCACCTCCTGCTGGGCACACCACCATTGCGCCTGCTGGGGACTGGCGGCAGCCGCGTCCACTTGGCTGCCGCCGGTTCCCAGCTTTCCACAAGCAAGCGAGGCAGTGTGTGCGGGCACGGGCCGCCCGGCTGCCCGCAGCGCGCCTGCTCAAAGGGCGGCTGCGGCTTGCCGCGGCAGAAGTTGGACAGCGTCCAGGTCGCGTTGCGCAGCATCGAGATCTTGGAGTCGTCCTTGAGCTGGCTGAGCAGCGGCACCAGCGCGTTGCTCTCCAGCACCAGGTCGCGGCACTTTGGGGAGTCGCCCGCAATGTTGCCCAGCGCCCACACCGCCTGCAGCCGGGCAGCGTCTCACACCAACGTTGCTGGCACACCAAAAGACTAGGGCCAGAGGCCCAGCAGGAGCAGGACCACAGCGTCGGTTTGGTGGCTGACCTGCTCCCTGACATCGTCGCTGGGCGAGGCCAGCAGCTGTACAAAGATGGGCACGGCCCCGTTGTCGATCACCACCCGCGTGTGCTCGGAGGTGCCGGACGCCACGTTCGTGAGCGCCCAGGCCGCCTCAAACTGGCCCGAGCCACACCCGTCAGCTCTGGCTGCAGCCGGCGAGGGGGCCCGTGCCAGGGCCGGGCAGCGGGGCGGACCTGCAGCTGCGGCACGTCCTGGCGCTGCAGGAACTGCACAAACCGAGGGATGACCCCCTGGCCAATCACCTCCTCGATGGGTGGATTCCGCTCTGCGCGCCCGCAGCACGGTCAGCCAGGCGCCGCGGCAGCGCCCGCGCCCTGGCCGCGCAGCACCCAGGCGCAGCGTGTATGCGCGAGCCGCACGCACCGATGGAGAGCAGCTTGCGGAACTGCGTGGTCGCCTCGAGCTGCTGCTGCGGGTCCTCGGACCACACGCCGCGCACCATCCCTGGCAGGCTCTCCAGCTGCGCGCGCCGGGGCGCCGCGGGTGAGGCGCGGATCAGGCGGCCGCAAACGCGCGCTGCGGGCCCCCGCCGCGGCGGGCCGCACCTTTTGCTGCACGGCCACCCCGCTGCGGTTGGAGTCCTCCATCGCAAACCCCTCCGGCACCTGCACCAGGCGCTTCTTCTGCAGGTTCTCATCGCGCTTGTTCTTGCGCAGCTCGATGAGGTTGTCCTCGCGCTTGCGGCGGCCCTCCTCAGCCGACACGCCCTTCTTAAAGCCCTTGCGGCGCAGCTCGGCGCTGCTCATGGTGGGTCCGTCTCTGTGCTGACACTGGCTGCTCTCTGCACCTTTGAGCCCGGTCCAAGCCTAGGGCAGCCCTCCGATTCGGCTGGCCTTTTTAAAAGAAATAGAAACTGTGTCATGTCATGACAGAGCATGTCCTGCTCGGCATGCATGCAGAGCTGGCGTCAAGCATGCCGTCTGAACTTCCATGGCTTCCTGGCAGGCTCGCAGAGCTGTAGCAAGACACCCAGGTTTGGCTGAGGCTGCCAGGCGTCCGCATACTTGCATATGGCTGCTCAGCAAGCAGCCAGGGAATGCAGAGCACAACAAACAGAAACTCCGTCGCAGTGCTGCAGATCACCAGCACCTTCATGCGACGAGACTGGCAGAAAACAAAGCCAAAGCGTGTGTGTTGCCATTTGCTGTTTGGACACGGCAGGTTCGGTTGCCTTGCATGCAAGAAAGGCACCTGCAGGTACATGGCTGCCAAGGTGCATGGCTGGACAGGGGCACACGACAAAATCCAGCAGGACCTCAAGATGTTCTCCCGCCACCCAGCCGACCCGCGCTCAGCTGCCGCGCAGGAACTCTGACAGGCGCACGGGCCCGTCGCCGCCGCCGCCGTCGGGCTTGGGTGCGCCGTTCGCCGGCGCGCCCCCGGACCCGCTGCTGCTGCTGTCGCTGTCGCTGCTGTCGCCGTCCTTCCGCCTCCGCTTCTTCCGCTTCCGGTCCTTGTCCTTGTCCCTGCTCTTCTTCTCTTTGGTGCTCCTCTTGCGCCTTTTTTTGTCGGCCTTGTCCGCCTTTCGCTTCTTGACCTTGCCCTCTGTGACCTGCGGGCGCAAACATCAGGGCTCTCTTCTGCTGAGATTAGTGCAAGCCTGCAAGGCAGGTAAGTACTTGCACAGACGCCCAGCCTGGTTTGTCAGTTTGCCAGCGCCTGCACGATCGCGCGGCACACCCACAGGCAGAATTGCTTTGCTGCACCCACTGCCGGTTACGACAACCTTGGCTGCGTGGTGACCATGCACAGGCTGTCAAGGTCATGTGCAGCCTTGGGCAGTGATATATGTCTGCCAGGGCCCTGCTGAGACGCCCTACAGTTAATACCTGCTCCCCTGACACTTCAGGCAAGGAGTGGTGTTGCGCGCAAGTGAGACCGCTAGCCAGAGGCCAAGCTGCGCGCTGAGGCATGGCACAGACATGCAAGGCCGTCGCTGCGCTCCTCTGCACCGAATACCCAGTGCCGGCAGCGGGCTGCAGCGCCTTGCGCAGGTGCAGGTCGTGGACGCCTGGTCCCAGCTACTGAAATACGCACGCCAGCCTGCCTGAAGCCCCACCTCCCACATCCCGACAAGCAGCACTCCGTCTGCACCAGCCGCTGGGGCAGCGAGGCCGCACCGCCTCGCGCAGGTGCGCGTGATTGGTCCCCTTGGCGAGCTTGGCCGCACGGTCAGCGTCCAGCTGCGCGCGGTACTCCCGCATCGCGCGCTCCTCGTCCGCGCCGGCCGCCGCCTCGCGCGCCGCGTCGTCCTTCTGCTTCTTCTTCCAGTCCTCCCAGGACATGCGCTCGGTCGTCAGCGCCGCGATGCGCGCCGCGTGCCACTCCGGCGTGTGGAAGCTGGCGTCGACGGTGCCGTCGCCGAGGCCCGGATCCACAGCGCCGTCCTCGGTGCCGCCGACGTGCCGCGCGCGCTGCATTGACTTGTGCATAGCATTCTTGCCCATGGCGGACCAGCGTTTTGAGAGTTCTCGCAGGCGAGCTCAGCCGGTCGGCTTCCCTGCGCAAATGGAACACGTGGTCAATGGTCTGCGAAACAGCACAGCGCTGGCGCGTCTGCACACTCACGTCCACCAGGGGCGCACGTGCGCAGGCTGCCGTTGTGCTGGGGATCACGAGCGGCCTGGCGGCCTGCTCTAGCTTGTCACGCCGCCAGCCCGGTGCCTGCTATGCCATCAGGTTGCTTTCCAGGCTGTGTGCAGAAGCAGTTGCGTGTCACACGTGAGTGACCAGGAAGACCAAACGCGCAGCTGGTTTCTGTGCGGGTCCAGTACACCGCTGGCTCGGGGCGTGGCAGTGCAATGGCAAGGAAGCAGCTCCAAAAGGCCTACAGAGCACAAGACTTTTCGTCTGGTCTATGCCTCCTGTTCAAAGAGAACTATGGAGTGCAGTGCCTGCCTTCTTAAGCGTAGGGAGCACTCCCGGAGCAGGCCCAGGGCTCCAGCAGGGCTCTGAGCGCTGGTGGCTTTCGGTGATGAGTTTGAAGCGCGGTGAGTCCACGGCCGCGCATAGTGACAGATGACTTCTGCCTAGTTCTGCACAGCACAGAACCGACGTAGCTCTGTCGCGCGCACAAGGCGCAAGCAGAGCTTTAGAGGCCCCAGCGTTGGATGGGCCAGGCGTTGGGCTATGGCTAGCAAGGCTTGTGTGAACCGGCTGCAGAAGGAGTACAGAGCGCTGCTCAAGGCGCGTCGCTACCTCCCTGCTCTGCGCTTGCTCTCCGACTTGCTCCTTGTAGTGCAGTGCTAGCGCAGGCTGTGACGTGGCTGGAAGCCTTGGTGACATGTCCTGTGTCGCGCCAGCGTAGCTCGCACCGTGCCGAGGCCTGAGCGCAGTGTTTGCGGCAGGACCCGGCGGTGCCGGGCATCGTCGCGCACCCGCTCCCCTCCAACCTCCTCGAGTGGCACTTTGTGCTGGAGGGCGGCAAGGGCACGGAGTACGAGGGCGGCGTGTACCATGGCGTGATGATCTTCCCCTCCACGTACCCCTACCGGCCGCCCTCGCTGCAGATGCTCACTCCCAGCGGGCGGTTCGCCGTAGGACAGAAGATCTGCCTGTCCAACACAGACTTCCATGCGGAGACGTGGTGCGCAAACAGGCCGCAGCGCCCGCCTGTCCTGCAACACTGTTTGAAACCACGCCAGCGCTGTGGTGTCTGTGTGTCTGGCACCAGCGCGCTCTTGCCAGTGCGTGGAGCCTCAGCTCATATGTGTATTTAGCTTTGTCTGCTCGATGAAGGAAGTGCCTGGTCGAGGCGGGCACTGTTTGGAAGCGCAAGTGGTGCCGGTCAAAGACTAGCGACAAGCACACATACACTGGGGAGCTTGCCGCTGATGCAATACGCCTCGACATTTTTGCTTTGCCGTGGCCGAGGTTATGGGCGTGACAGCGCAGCCTGGGCTCGCAGGAACCCTGCGTGGGGCGCGGGCACCATCCTGGTCGGGCTGCTGTCGTTCATGGGCGAGACCGCGCACACCACCGGCAGCGTATCCTCGTCCAGGGCGGAGAAGCGCCGACTGGCCGCGGCCTCGCTGGACTACAACATGCGCAGGCGCGCAGCCGCGCGCCTCCCTGCACCCGCCACGCGCGCCCGAGCAGCCCCAGTCTGCGGACGGGCGCTGCGGCGCCCAGACACCGCCCTGACTGTGAGGAGGTGCCGGAGCTGGAGCAGCCCTGCGTGCGCCTGCGCCGGGGTTCACCAGCGCGCTCAGCGCAGGCTGCACTCAGGTTGCCTGGCCAGCTGGTGTGCATGTGGGCTGGCCCGCACCCCAGTCTTGCTCAGGCGCCGAGTCTGCGCAACAGAGCGAGCGGTCGAGCGCGCGTGTGTGGCCTGCCGCAGCGCGCGCTTCAGGCGGCTGTTCCCGGAGTACTGCGAGGAGCACGCGCGCCGGGTCGCCGCGAGGTCGCAGGCGCGCGCCGCTGCGCTGCGGGGTGTGAGCGGGTCGCAGCGCGTTGCAGTGTCCGAGCACTGCTGCGGGTGCAGCTGGCCGCGTTACCTATTGTCCAGGGTACTGTGTAAGGCTGATGTCTGGGGCGGGATGGCTGGTGTAGTGCTGGTTGCATAGGATCTCGTGCATGCTTGTGATACAGGCAGCGCATAGCGCCTGACGTGTCATAGAGACGTTCAGAGGAGGACTGCCTAGACCCTTTGCTGGGTCCGTGAGAACCCCAGTGCAGCTCCTGGGCTATGTGTATATAAAAGCATATGCACTGCACACTGCTGTCGTGCTGTTTGTGTTGCTGACAAGCTGCAGCATGCAGGTCGCCTGCGGCGCGCCGTCGCAGGCGCCCGCGGTACCTGCAGGCGCGGGCGGCGCAGCAGCAGGCGCACCCGCGAGAGTCGAGAGCACTTGGGTGGCGACGCTGACGTCTCTGGGCATGGCGCTGCTGCTGCTGGGCATTATCCTTGTGCCGCTGCTCAGCTAGCGCGTGTGCCTCTTACACAGCCTGGCACCGTGCAATCCGGCGGTTCTGGCGGGATTAGGCTGGGGCGGTGAACGGTAGGCGGTAAACGGTAGGTGAGGCAGCGCTGTTGCCTCTGTGCCAGCGGGCGCGCAGCTTGCTGTGCCAAACAGGGAGCTTGACAGCAGGTGGATGCTTTTTTGAAGCCTGGAATGCATGACTGGGGTGTGAGTTGAGTAGTGATGCCATCGGCTGTCACTTTAGGTTGCTGGCAGGTGGCTGACGAAGTCGCAGATTTGACGAGCTCAGGGGTACTGGCACCCCTGATGTGAGAGTGGCCGAGCAGACTTGGCAGCGCTAGTGTTTCTTGGTGGTGTAGAGACCGGGCATCGTTAAGGAGGGGAGTCTGACAGGTCAGGGGGCAGACTCCTGCTGCCCGCGAGCAGGCAGCACAGGTCATATATGCAAGTGGCTCTAATGCCCCCTAAAGCTACTAAATTAAACGCTTCCCCTAGGGTGTGGCAAAGTATTTGCTTTGAATCCAGGTCCTAAGCGGAGCAATTTCCTCCTTCAGCGCGTCAGCTACACACGGCTCGTACCTGCGCCTTGTTTGGTGTAAGTGTCCAGGCACAGGTGCACTGCAGGCCAGCTAGGTCTCTGCAACGATGCCGGGCTTTGAGGAGGTAAACCCGCGCTGCCCGAGCGTCTTCTACGGCGTAAGCTTGCTTTCTGAGGCCAGAGTGGGGCATTGACTCACTGACGCTGCATGCGTTGTGCATGGCAGGGCTGCAGCGCCGCGCTGGCAATCCTGCGGCTCTACCCGGGGCGCACCAAGCGCCCAGTGCCGCCGCCAATGTGTGCGCCCGCACGTCCCTGGTTTCCCGCCCGATCGTACCGCAATGCATGCAACCGACGCAGCACTGCCTGCAGGACCGCACAGCAGCGCCAAGAGCTCTTGGCGGCCTGGGAGAAGCTGCTGAACGAGGCTAGGCTCCTACGCCGTCCGTGCATGCGTGCGGAGCAGCGCGCGGCCGCGCGTGCAGTGCACACCAATGCTGCCCCAGTCCCGCCCACGGCTGAGCACAAGCTTGCCGCAGCCGCAGCGTGAGCGCGGCATGGTCGCAAGTTGCACGCGCAAGAGCTCGTGTTCGGGTCCTTGGTCTCTGTGTGGGTTTTCGGGCATGGGCCGGCAGGTGTGCTCCGTTGCTTTCCTTTCAGGTATCCTTTCTTGATACTACAGCACTGTAGAGGTTGTAGGAGGGGGGCACAGTTTATATACGAGCGGTTAGCCAGGATGGAAGACGCCAGGTGCTGGTGAGCGCGCGCGCGCCTGTGCAGGATACCTGCACGCGCGCAGCATGCCAGCGCTGGCAAGGAGGCCCCTGCGCATCTGTGGTGTACAGTCTCAGGGGTCTTCGGGCGCTGTGTGCCGCATCCTGGCTACCGCAGGCTTTTGACTCTCAGGTGGCTTTCTGCGACGGGCTGGGATACTTTAGTGCGTTCAATCCAGGTCCCAGGCGAGCGCTGCACGCTGCAGGCTCGCTGCTGGCGGCTGTCATCCTCGGGTTGCTACAGGCAGGGGAAGTGGGAAGCTTGCTCGTTTCCACGTGTTTGCCTCATACTGTGCACTGTCAGCGCAAGGTCTCTCTGCACGAGTCGGCCTCTCGGTGTGTTTTGCTTGGGCTGGCTCGCATCTCTGCGCCCTGATTGAGCCGGCCTCCTGTCAGTACAGCGGTGCAATGCACTATTGTGAGTACTAGATGCACCCGGCGGGCGCGCGCGGACGCCCCGGGCCTCAGGCTGCCTGCTGTGCCGCACTGCGTGTGCTGCGCAGCAAGCACGCTTGTGGCCGCTCGCCTGGCATGCAGGCTGCGGGCCGTCCAGGCAGGGGTTGCCTCAGCGCGTGCTGGCTGTTGGTGTGGCCGGGCTGTATGTGGCTTGGTGATGTGCTCTACTGTCTGCTCTCAGCATTCTGACGGGCCGGGCTGCACGTAATTTGGTCAGGTGCTCTGACAGCTTTTTTGGCAACCTCAGAGGGCAGAGCAGAAGCGAGTCGCAGCGTGGCTGGCCTGCACGTGAATATCAGCCGATCCTGGTAGACGGGCCGGCCTGCATATGGTTTGCCAAGGTGCCCTGGTACTCCTCCCAGCACATTCAGAAGGCGTGAAGCAGGTCAGCGACATGGCTGGGCTGCGTGTGATTAAGAAGTGGTGGTGGCAATGGACCAGGCCGGTACTGACTACGTTAGGCGCCCTGTTGCATTTTTCCTCAGCGTGTAGGCAGGCCTGGAAGCAGGTCCGCAACCTGGCTTGGGCTGCGCTATATATGTGCCAGTCTCATGCGTGCTCAGACATGCAAACTGCATGTGTGCAGTTGTTTTACTGCTGCGTGGCTCGTCTACAGAGTCATGTTTTGTGCTGTACAGACCTGTGAGGTGACTGGATCGTCAGGCTGCCGTGTTGCTGAGCGCTGGTCTCAGCAAGGCACATGCATGTTATTTTCTGGCAGGACCTTCCTAGGCGTGTAAACAACTGTAATCCTCCCGACTATTCCAAATTGTCCAGGCAGCTCCTGTTTCTGCACCATGACTATGTGTGTGAGAATGCAACATGCAATGCACAGAGCATGAACGTCAACATGCAGGGTGAACCCTGCGGCGCCTCTGAACACTATGGCAGGATACGCAGAGTGCTTGCCGTGCATGCAGGCTTCTCCAGACATGACTGTCGCGTGGCTGACGTTGCTACAGCACAGCTCTCCAAGAGCACCGCCTACTTCCACGACGCCCTTGCTTGACCAGCTCACAGTATGACGGCATACTGGCATACGGCATACGGCAAAAATTATCTATAACACAGTATGTGCAAAGGTACTCGCTGCTAGCCAGAACATACGACGTATGCCATAGCGCCCTGCAAGTACCAAACCGCCCGCGACTCAAGATGTATCAGTCCTCTGCACAGCACTGCCTTATGATCACAAGGCAACCTCATGATGGAGGCATGGAAGCTCCTTCAAGGGTTGCTGCAGTTGCACCCCCCAGTGCAACTGCATGAGTGCAGTGTTTGCGCGCATAAACTTTACTTCCTTCGCACCTGGTATTTGATGACTGAACAGCTCCCGCGTGCACACGGGACTGTCAGCGCAGAGGACAGCCTGTACATCTCGCAGGTTAAGCTGTTTCAGCTTTCCGCAGGCTGTCAGTCTTGTCTGCCTCATCAGGCAGCACTGAGCCTTTTACTGGGTGCAGGGCTGCGAGAAGCACCACGAGAGGCTTGAGGTGCGCGCCGCTTGTCAAATGAGTAGGATTGCGGCACACGCACCGCGGCCACCTGCGCCTCCTAGACAGCACTCAAGAGTGAGCTTTTACGCTGTGGCGCAGGAGTGCCTGGCGGAGAACAACAGGGATTGGCGCGCTTGCCAGCGCGGTGCGGAGCCACTTTTGCCCTGGAACTGTTGAGAGGAGTGCAGCTGTGTAACTCACTTTGCTCCTCCCCTGCCTTGTGCCTCTTCGAGCCCTCTGCACGTTGCTGCTTGGATGAGGCATCTTCGGGCGTGCACAGAGGTGCACGCGTGGCGCGACTGCTTCGCGCGGCAGCAGCAGGACGCAGCCCCGGCAGGGCAGTAGCGCTGCGTGGATGCCGGGCGAGCTCTCGGTGCCGGTGCTGTACCGCAAAATCCTGCGCGCCGCCAAGCTCTTCCCGTCCATCAAGCGCAACGCAATCATCGCCGACATCAAGCTCGAGTTCCGCGAGGGCCAGGTGCACTCCTGACTTTGTACGGCTTCACGGAAGTTCCACAATCTCTTGCAGACGCACTGCACAGTCCAGCCAGCTCAAATTTGACAGCAAGCTCCTTTGCAGGCGGTGCGGGACCCGACGGAGGTGGAGCGGCGGCGCTCGCTGGCGTGGCAGAGCCTGGGGCAGCTGGAGGACTACGCGGGGCTGGCGCGCTCCACCTCCAAGGACCTGGACATCTTCCTGAAGGGGCCCGCCGTGGGCGGCTCGTAGCCTGCCGGGTGCCAACGCATGTCACCATATCTGGCTCTGTACGCGCCAGCAGCAGCAGCACGGTCTTTTGCTTGTGCGGGTGGCTTTGAGTTGGCGTGTGTACAGGATACTACTGTATAGGATACTTCAGTTGCGGTTTTGCAGCAGCAGACGGGCAACGTAGCGGCCGGATGCGGACCGGTATTACTGTCTAGCCGCATTCATCAGGTCTGTTGAGCAGTGCTCGGGAGTGTTCACCTTGCTGCAGGCTAGCAGCTGCAAGTTTGGGCCCGTGCTTTCCTTGCTTACACTCGAGTCATCGTGGTGACGGCTTCTTGATAGAGCGTCTGCGAAAGCTAGCACGACCTTGCTGGGAGTGTGGGCACCATGCTGCGCCGGCCGATGCTGGGCTGGCTCCATTGGCTACTGCCGGGCGCGCGGGTGGGCACGAGCGCGGCATGCGCTCCAGCGGGCGGCGAGCCGGCCTTGCCGAGCGGCGGCTCGCGGCGCTTCCGGGTGCTGTTCTGCGGCGAGGAGTTTCCTTGGGGCTTTGAGTTCACGCGGGAGGCGCTTGAGGGCGACGCCGACATCGAGGTGCGCTCAAGCAGCTCTGCTATGAGCCTGGCGAGTGGCGTTCTTGGACTGTGAGCGGTGTTGTGGGTGAGACGCGAGGCGCTTGGCGCCCGCCGAGACGCAAACTGTTTTGCATGCACTGCTGAGCTTGCGTAGCAACATCTTAACATGCCAGTGTTTTATTGCTCAAGCTGCTTCACACGAGACAATTGGCAACTGCCGTGTGTTTGTGGTGTGTCGATCCCGTGGTGGCTCACAGACAGGAGCCCAGGGTTGCTGCGGCTGCTGAGCGACCTGAGCGCGCGCGCGCCCGCAGGTGGTGCGCTGCCGGCGTGAGGAGGTGGCGGGCGCGCTGCCGGCGGCCGACCTGGCGGTGCCGCTCGCCGCGCGCCTGGACGCGAGCGTGCTCGCGGGCGCGAGCCGCCTGCGGCTCATCCTGCAATACGGCGTGGGCCTGGAGGGCGTGGACGTGCCGGCGGTGCGCGCAGCGCTGGCTTTCTGCCTCGGTGAACAGTCGTGCGCTGTTTGTGACTTTGTTGATGGTCGTGCGTTGGTACTACCTGAGCTTGCAACCCATGGGCTTGCACGGTGTGGTGTTAGTGGATTTGCAGCTTGGTAGCTCCTGTTTGACAGGAGCGCGCAGGAGAAGATATACCAAGAGTTAGACTTGCAGGTGTGAGTAAATGACACCCAATTCCTGCATCCATATTCGCCAATGTCACGCTGCTTGCACTGCATTGGCTGATCAGCATCAGGGCCTGGCGCGCGCGGCAGGCCACCGCGCAGCGCATCTGGGTGAGCAACATTCCCAGCCAGGCCACCGGGAACGCGCTATCATGCGCCGAGATGGCGGTCTACCTGACCCTGGCCTGCCTGCGCTCCGCCAACGCGATGGCGGCCTCCATCCGCGAGCGCCGCGTCGGCGTGCCGCTGGGGCGCACGCTGTTCGGCAAGAGCGTGCTCATCGTGGGCTTTGGCGGCATCGCCAAGGAGCTTGTGCCCAGGTGTGCGCATGCGGCAGCCAGAGCGCGCTGATCGAATCGTGCGCGATGTGCAGCGCCCCCTTGCCTTGGGTTTGCGCAGCAGGCAACGTTGGTCTGTACATAGCCGCTGGTACGCTTATGGGCTGTCTGGCCGCCAGCTTGTGTGTTTGCTCACACTGTCTCCTGTCACGTTAGCTTGGCACGGCCGCAAAACAATGGCAGTGCAGGCAGTTCTTCTAGCTTGACCTGCGGGCAAGCAGGCGCAAGCTATGCGCTGCTGACATGCTAGGGGGGCCTGTTGCGCGCGCGCTGTCAGCTCCCGCCTGGCGGTGCCAGCCCTGACCGCAATCTGCCGCAGGCTGAAGCCGTTCGGATGCCGGCTGGCCGCGGTGCGGCGCAGCGCCTGGGGCGGCCCGGCCGGTACGGCTGCGGAGGCGCTGCTGGATGAGATGGGCGCGTGGGCCGACCTGCCGCGGCTGGCGGCCGACGCGGATGTGCTGGTGCTGGCGTGCGTGCAGGCGCGCGACGCTGCTGCCAGTGGGGACTGACAGTGAGTCGGGCGCAAGGCCCGGATGTGGTTGGGACCCTGCAGCTCTAGTGAGCCGTGCAGGCGGGTTTGCTGCCATTTCTGCATGCAGCGCGCATGCATGTGGGCAAGGCCCAGAGCTCGTGCTCCTGCGCCGCTGCTCGGCGAGCGTGATTAGTAGCTCAAGCCTACCGAGTGGCCCGGCGCCCTGCGTGTGCGCAGTCGGCGGAGACGCGTGGACTGGTAGGCGCTGAGCTGCTGGCCGCCTGCAAGCCGGGCGTGATTGTTGTCAACGTCTCGCGAGGTGCGTCTTGCAAACAGCTTTGTCGCAACATGCTCCAGGCTTTACCATTGGTCTGATGTGTGTGGCGGAGGACGATGCCAGACTGGAAAGAATTATGACATAACATGATCACATCACAGTAAGCGCAGCGACCCTGCCCAGCAGGCGGGCTGCTGGACGAGGCCGCGGCGCGCGCGGCGCTGGACAGCGGGCGCTTGGGCGCCCTGGGCCTGGACGTGCAAGCCGGCGAGCCGGTGGACCCGGCCGGCTGGCTGGCGCGCCACCCGGCGGTCGTGCTCACGCCGCACGTGGCCGGCGTGACCGAGCTGTCGTACCGCGACATGGCGGCCGTGGTCGCGGCCGAGGCGCGCCGCGCGCGCGACGGGCTGCCGCCCAGCGTGGCCCTGAACCATGTGCGGCGGGGCGGGGAGGAGGGAGGCACAGCGGGAAGCTGACAATGTATAGTTCATAGCTCGCGGGGCGAGCTGTATGGGCGGAAATGCCGCTGGTCTGTCTGCGTCTCCGACGCAACTGTTGTATGCACACCGGCAGATTGTGTGCGGCTGCGGCTCGCGGCGCGACGTGCGTGATGTCAGATAGCAGGATCCAAATGTGTCATGGAGAGGGCAGGTGGTTGTGAGCCATGTGCGCCATGCCAGTTTGCAGTAAAACAGCCATCACTGCGCCTTTTTCAGCGCCGTCTCGAAGCTCCGCAGCGTGCGCAGCACGTCTGCCCGGAACGGCGCCTCCACGAGGAAGCCGTCTGCATCGAAGTAGCTCGCGACGCTCCGCTCCAGGCTGGCCTCCTTGCTGCGCGCGCAGGCTTGTTGTCATGCGAGCGGAGCATTGCACAACAACAAGCCTAGCAACATGCGCGCGTAGCATGTTCACCAGCAATCGTTGCCAGCATGCATGCCGCTGAGTATGCGAGCAGCTCCTACGTAGGCGTGGATGCAAGCTTACCATTCTGCTCTTCCCCTTTGCACATCAATGCATCTGCCGCAAATGCACGGGTGTGCCGCATGCTACCAGCATGTGCTTGGGGGGTAGAAGAGGCACAAGAGACACTGAGCAGGCGTGCAAGCAAGTATGCACTGCACCCCCGCTCACCACACCGCCATGCCGCCCTGACACAGACGCTGGGCGCGCCTGCCAGGCGCCCTGGGGTGCGCCTCCAGCTTCAGCCCGTACTGCGGTGAGAAGCGCGGCAGCTTGGACGCGACGCGCAGCGCGCCCTTGCTCCCCTGCCGCGGCAAAGCCTGTGGTGGCCAAAGGTTGCAGCGCCAAAGCCCGCGCAACGGCACCACGCACAAGTAAAACACTGTCCTTGCTTGGCTGGCAGTGCGTGCTCTGGGCCATGCTGCAACACAAGCTCTCTGGGATGAGATATCAGCTACCAGGGTGCCCCATTGACAGCCTAAGCAGCCCTCATAGAGCCTGATAACATTTCTTTTAAAACAGCGGGGGGGCCAGCGCGCGCCTTCCGCGGCCGCGTGAAGAGGAACGCGTCGCCCTCCATGCGCGAGACAAACGCGTTGAGCGCGAGCGTGCACGCGCCGTACGCCAGGACGCAGACGAGCATCACCCACCACTGCGCCGGCCACTTCTTGGGGTAGAACTGCGCCAGCAGCGCCAGCAGGCACCTGCGCACACTCTCCACTTCAGCTGCTGCACAGTCCTCCTTGTAGGAGCATGAGGTGGCTGGTGACTGCAGGAACGCGGCGCACGTGAAGGTCCCCAGGCCAATCTTCACGTTGCTTACATAGTGGTCCTCTTCGTAACCGCTGTCTGCCAGCACCTGCCGCGAAGCAGCACAGCTTGTTGCTGCCGCCGCTGCCTGCAGTCTGCACTGCAGTCTGCAAAGCGCTGTGCACAGTGCCAGCTAGTGCGGTGCACCATTAGCTGGCCAGCAGACCTGCACTACGTAGTCATCCAGCGCGCGCTTCAGGCTAGCCGTGTCGCCCAGGTCGACTGGTGCCTTTGCGCTGACCTTTTCTGCGTCTACAGAGTTGCCCGCGGCCGCTGCCAGGGCCGCGCCTGCCGCTGCAGGCACCCTGGCAGCAGCGCCGCGCGCCATCGCGCCTGATCGCGCGGCGGCACGCCAGATCACGTGTGCTGTGAGAGGTGCGCTGCAGCAGGCAAAATGGACGGGCTTGTTTACTGATGGGGGTCCTTAGCTGCAGACTGGGCAAAAGCTTGCTCTTTTACACCAGTATTCCTGCACTGATAGACCTCAGATCTGAATGGGAGCTACTAAGAGCAGCTCTGGCCGGGCAGTAGGCAGCAGCAAGGCAGCAGCAGGGGTTTGGTGGCCCTGATGATGCTATCATGGGCTATCATTAGTGTGTTTCCGACAGCTACTGCATTCTGACATGCATGGTAAGACATGGGGTCAACATGTCCGTGATCGATTATTTCTGCCCAGAAGGCTTGCAGGGAGTTGCCACTTGCACTGCCACATGCAAGGGCGAGCGTCTGACGTCAAGAGGTGGGTCATCATACTCAGTAAGCTAGACCGTACAGGGCTGAAATGCATGAAGGTACCGGCACATTATGTTCCTTCCACACAGCAGCGGCGCCGCACCAAGTATATTGGTATGTACCCCTGTCTACATATACCTGGGAGGCTACTTGTGCATACGTGCGGGCAAACCAACAGAGTGTAACCCAAATCAGGCCTATAACCTGCAACCCGCAGAACATGACCCACAGCTAGGCCTGCACGGCCATGCCGGCGGTGCGCGCAGTGAAGGCGCGCGAGGGCAGGGGCAGGAACGTCTTGGAGCCGCTGTCAAACCGGAACTGCGCGGCCGCGTCGGCCGCAGCCACGCGCGCCGGCCCGCTGCCGGCCACCCGCACCGCGGTCTGCCCGCCCGCCTGCGCGAGCCCTGCTGCATTACTTTCTGCTGCTGATACAAGTGTACCTCTACTGTGAACTATGGTGTCATCGAGATCTCTGCCAGCTTTGCGGCTGGCCCCGCAGGCATGCCACAGCGTGGCAGCCAAACCATGCATGCTGTGCAGTGCTGCGGGCTCGGTGCTGGGTAATGGACCGGCTGCGGGTCACGTGCAATAAGCATCCGTCTGTCCGCCTGCATGGCGTGCATGCACGTGTTTACCGGCACAGGTTTGCCCTCCCTGCCCATCTACAGCCTCATGCAGGAGCAGGTGGGCGCCAGAGGGCACCACTCAACATGGCGGCCTTGCAGGCGCTCCTGCGGCAGACCCTGCTTCTCCACCCTTCAGCCTGCTCGGCACACGACTCCCAGAGCCATGCTGCAGCAATTAGAGACCGATGCTTCTGCGAGCGCTGGCGGAGCGGCCAGGCAGCGCACCATCCTACCCCTGACCAGCAACAGGTAGGATAAGGTGTAGGGAAGCCCTATATGCTACCCTGTACGCTAAGCTTAACCCGCACCGGCAGCGCGTACAGGCCGCGGAAGCATAGCGGCCGCCCCGCCACCTGGAACAGGACCAGGAAGCTGTCGCCCGCGGCCGGCCACGCGTCCAGCGCCGCCAGCACCGCGCCGCGCTGGCCCGCGCGCGCGCCGCCGGCCAGCACCACCTGCGCACGGACCGCCAGTGTGCTAGTTTAAACAGGGCTGGGGTTAGGGCCGCGCTGGCCCGCGCGCGCGGCGCTGGCCAGCACCACCTGCACACAGGTCGTCATGTGCTTGCTGTGATAGGGATAGGGTTGGGGCCGCGCTGACCCGCGCGCGCGCCGCCGGCCAGCACCACCTGCACCCCGGTCGTCATGTGCTTGCCGTGATAGGGAGGGTTTAGGGCTGCGCGGGCGCCGCTGGCCGGCACCACCTGCACACAGGTGGTCAGGGTTGCTGCAGGGTCGAGCAGGATCGCCGTGCTGCTTGTGCCGCCCGCCAGCGCCATGTGCGCGTGGCCCGCCAAAGCTTATCGGCTGGGCCTGTGCTGATGGCTAGCAGACTGTACAAGCCGGGGCGCTCTCACGAGCACGTACAAAGAGGTACAGCGCGGCGCGTACAGCGCGCGCCTGACAGCACTCCCGCTGTGTTCTTCAGGCTCCACCAACTTTGCACGACTGCCGCCTGCCTTGCCAGCTTTGCTTCTCCACTGCACAGCAACTGATCACGCCCTTTAGCACTATCTGCGTGGGCATGCCTGCTCCAGCGCGAGCCGCATGAGCCGGCGGTTGGTCGCGCGGCGCAGCACGGGCAGCCCCGGCGCCCGCTGCATGGCGCCCTCAGCCGGTGCCCTGCCCGGCCCGGCAATGCGCCGCGGCGCGGGGCTCTGCGGCGGAGATGCCGGGGCGGACAGGTCAGCGGAGGGCGGTGCCTCAGGCTGCTCGACGCCCTGCTGCGCCCCCAGCCGTGGCGCCGCAGCCGGCGCTTGAGCAGCAGCGTCAGCCTGCGCGGGCTCGCCCGGGACGTCCCCCGCTTCCCGTGGAGAGCCTGCTGGGCCAGCGTCAGCTCCCACCGCCAGAGCAGGCCGGCTGGCGGCCGGCTGCGCGTCCGGCAGGCGCTCCGCCGCGCTCGCCTCGCGCCGGGCCAGCTGGAAGCGCGCCGCATAGCCCGCCCCAGCCGCAGGCAGGGGCCGGGCGTGCCCCCTGAGCCCCGCGTCTGGTGCGGCCGCCTTGCGCAGCCCCGCGCTCCGTGCGCCCAGAGGGTTACGGGGAGGGTTTCGGCCCCCCACTTGCCGCAGGCCGGCCTGCTTGCCGCCGCTGGGCGCGTTGCGCAGCGCCGCGAGCGCTGGGTCGCGCAGCTGCGCGGCGTCGCGCGGCCGCCGCGCCGCCGCGGCCCCCAGCGGCAGCGCAACAGGCGCGGCCCGCCCCAGACTGTCCGCGCGGCCAGCACCGCGGCGTCGAGACAGCGCGGCCACTGCTGCACGGCGGCGCTCGGCCACGGCCCCGCCCTTGCTAGTGTCCTCACCCAGGGCATGCGCGCTTCCCTGCGCAGCAGCCGCGCCGCCTGCTGCATCCAGGTCATGCCGCAGCACGACCGCAGGCTGCGCACCGGCGCGGCCCCATGCGGGCGCGGCAGGGCTTGCAGGGCTGCCAGGAGGCTGGTGCACGCACGGCTGCGGCATCTCCCAGGCCGTATGGGTTATCATGTGGCCCGAGCCCCTGGTGTCCGACGGGACATGCGGCCACCCCTGGGCGGACACCCAGTCTGGCTCGCACGCTCCCCACACGCGTGCTGGGAGCCGCTCTGCATGCGGCTCACCCGCCGCCTGTGGGCTGCACATTGTGCCCTTGGGCGCAGCAGGCAGCCATCCTAGGCCCACATCCAATCCAGGCTCCGCGAGCGGACACATTCGCGCCGCGTCGGGGGCTGCGTGCGACGGTGGCGCCTGCGGGCGCGGGGCACCGGCAGCGGGCAGCGCTCGCGGCGCCGCATGCTGCGGGTGCGCCGGCGACCCTGGCAGGCCTGCACCGATCGGGGCGGGCGGTGCTGCCTGCATGGGCGGTAGGGTTAGGGTTAGGGCCCATGCGCCTGCCTCGCCTGCCAGGGCAGCGCGGGCTCCAGGCTGCATGGACGGCGCGTACGGCCGCAGCGGGCCTGCGACGGGCGTCCCTCCGGGCGCCGCATGTGCGGGCGGCGCAGGCGGCCGCGCCTGGCCTGCTGCCAGGCACGCCGGCGGGGCCGGGGTCGCGGGCGGCGCATGCGGCGCGGCGCGCAGGGGCGGCGCGAGCGGCCACGCCCGGCACAGCGCCTCCTCGGCCCAGAGCAGCCCGGCGTGCGCGGCAGGCGCGCCGCCGCGGGGCTGGACTGGAGCGGAGGGTGCCGCAGTGACTGCAGATGTGCGCGCCGGCATACCGGGGGGCGGCCGCGCAGTGGGCGCAGGCTCGGGCAAGCCGTCGCCCGCGCCTGCCACCGGACGCAAACAGTGCTCATGACTGCACGCTGCTCTGTGCTTTCAGGGTGCCGACGTGCACGGCATGCGCACTCGCAGGTGACGGACCGATGAGGCCGACCCAGAACATTACGAAAGCGGGCGCACCGTCAGCGTCATCGTGCTCGCCGCCTCGCATCTTTGCTGACGTCATGGCAGCCAGGATGACAGGCCCGCAGCTCCCGAGCGGCGCGGAGCTGGCGCCCGCCGGCGCGAGCCTGCCGCCAGGCGGCGCGGGCGCGGCAGCTGACGCGGTGGCAGCTGCGGCGGGGGGATCCTGGCCCTGCCGGGCGTCCGCGCCTGCGCAGGCTCCCCGGGCGCAGGCCGTGCTGGGAGGACAGGCGCCAGGGCCCCGCGCGGCAAGCTGGAAGCTCGACCGCTCGGGGCGCGAGCACACCGCCGTCGGCACATGGCCCGTCTGGGCGCCGCGGTGCCAGCGCACGGGCGTGTCCATCGGCGGGCGCAGGGGGGCGGGCGACGCCGCGTCCTCGCACGCGAGCTGCGCAGCGCCGGCCGCCTGAGCGGCAGTGCTGCGCGGTGGCCCCACGGCCAGCGGCGCGCGCGGCGGGCTCGACGCGGCTGCGTCACCGGAGGCTAACAGTGCGAGGCCCGACGTGCCCTCTGTCGCCCGGCCGGACGGCTCCCTGGCCGGCGAGCGCCGTAGCGGAGAGGCCGCAACGGCCCGCTGCTGCGCGCATGCGGCGCTGTCCGCGCCCCAGCGCAGCGCCGCCCCGGCCAGCGATGCCTGCAGCAGGGCCGGCGCGGCCATGTCGTCCGTTGCGAGAGAGTCAAGCAGCGACGCGCGGTCGCCCCAGAGAGCGCCCAGGCCGCTTGATCGGCTCGCCTGCACTGGTGCATGCGAGGCGGGCGCAGCGCCCGCCGTGCGCCGCGCCTCTGCCTTGCTGGGCGCCCTGAGGCGGACCTCGCGCAGCGCGCGCCAGCGCCGCAGGCGCCGCCGCAGCGGCGAGGTTGCCGGCCACGGCGGCGGCGGCTGCCGGGCGCCCGCCGCCGAGGACCTGCAGGGCTCCGCGCCCTGCTGTTCAGTTGCGAAGCCCTCCTGTGCGGGCGGGCGCGGCTCGTTACGCGGGGGCGCGCTGGACGCGCGCTCTGGCGGGTCGTGCGGCGGCGTGGAGGGCACATCCGACAGGGGGCTGGCAGCTTCCGAGGGCGCTGTCATGGTCTTGCGCGCATGCGCGGGCGGACCGGGCCGCGCTGGGGTTGGCTCGGACGTGTCAGGCTCGATGTCCGTGCTTGCAGAGCAGGCGGCGGGGCCCAGCCCCGGCTGGCCGCATGTGTTCCGCTCGGCCAGCTCCTGCTGTGCACCCTTGTGTGAACTTCCGGCGATGGTGGGGCTGCCAGCAGGCGAGCAGGGCGAGGCGAGGCCTGCTGGAGCGACATCAGCGCTGCGCTCCGGCGCCGAGCCAGGGCGGTCAGCGGGCTGCGGCGACGGCGCCGCATGCTCACCGGCGGGCGCCGAGTGCGGCAGCCCCGCCTGTCGCAGCCCAACAAGGGTTACCGGGGGTGTCACGGCCTGGGCGGCCGGCTGGCAAGGCGCCCGGGCACAGGCGCTGGGCGCATCCGCGCAGCTGTGCGGCCGCCCTCGAGCGCTGTCGGACGAGCGTTGCTGTGCTCGAGCGCGCGGCAGCGCTCCAAGCCCTTCCTCATTGGAGGCCGTGTGGCGTGCCCCGCAGCCAGGCCGGTCGCCGGCGAGCTGGCACTCCTCAGGCATGCTGGCAGCGTCGGCGGCCTCGCGCTCCGAGTTGCATGCGCCGGCATGTGCCCCGCCCTCATCTCGAGCGCTCGCGCCGCCTGTCAGCTCCGAGCCGGCCTGGGCAGCCACTGGGTTCTCTGCTGAACCGCGGTGAAAGAGTGAGAGCGATGGGGGTGTACGCTGCGGGGGTTTGCCAGGCGCGCTCTCTTCAGGCTCGCATGCCGCCTGAGCGGCCGCCTGGTTCCCAGAGCTCGCATTGACGTCTGCCCTGTGCCCTTCTCCACTAGCAACTGCGCCCGCTGCAGGCTTGCTGGTCTCTCTCGCACACCCAAGTGCAGCGGCCGCTGCAAGCGCGGCTGCCGCGGCAGCCCCAGGCGCCCAGCTGGCGCGCCCTCCGCTGCGCATGCCCCTGCCGCGCACGAGCGACCCTGCTTGCAGGATAGGGGCAGGGCTGCTTGCACAATGCATGTTGTCAAGGCTGCCTCGCCACAGAGGCCTGCAGGGTATCAAACACGCACACATCATCTGTGCCCCATGCCTCGCATGTCACGATGCGCCGGCATGCGCAACAATGCAGAGCTGTGCACCTGCTCGTCCCGCGGCGTGCACACGCGAGCGCGCCATCAGCAGACGTGGCAGCGCCTGCTCTGCCCTGGGTGTGTTGGGAGCGCATGGTGCTAGTGCGGCCGGCTGCCAGTCCCGATGCAGCCCCTGCCGCCGTGCCTGCGCTCAGGTTCGCAGGGACGCTGACAGACGCTCGATGCTGATTGCCCATGGCAGGGACTTCGTGAGCCTCTTGGCCCTCGCCGGTCGCCGCGCTGCACAGCCCGCGTTTGCCACAGACGCTTTGCTGAGCAGGTGCCTGGACAGACCCGGCCGGGAGCTGCCGCAGGGGCTCCCGCCGGATCCGCGCGCCCCACGCTGCGCTGCGGCTGCAGGGGTCATAGGGCGGCGCCGTGCTGCCAGGGCCGATGCCTGCCGTGCAGCTTTCGGAGCGTGTGATGCGCCGCGAGGCAGCTGCATCCTGTGCAGCCCCAGAGCCGGCCGAGCTGAGCCCGGACTGCCCCAGCGCATCAGGGCCGTCCGCAGGCTCCAGCGCAGCGGCAATGGCCTGCTCACCCAGGCGTAAGGAAGCGGCAGAGCCGACCAGCTCGCCTGCAGGGTCGCACGACACAGGCAAGCTGCCAAGAGCGGACGCGGGCGCGATACCCTGGGCATCCGCCGATGCGCGGCAGTCCAGAACGGTAGCGGCCCCCTGACTCAGGCAGACCCTCCTCGCTGACCAGTCCGCATCAGCGCCACATGTGCCGGCAGCCACAGGACCGCCCACAGGCCCACAGCTGAGCTTGTCCATGCAGGCTAGGGCCTCCGCCGTGCTGAGCCCTGCATGTGAATCCAAAGGCTCCGGCCCGGCAGCCGGCGGGAACAGCGCGCGCCGCACGCGCCCGGCGCGGCCGCCGCTGCCAGCCGGGCTGCGCAGGCGCGGGCTCTCGCAGGGCACAGGGCACGGCGCGGCCGTGCGGTCGCCGGGGCTGCCCAGCGGCTCCGGGCACCCGGGGCCCCAGCCGCCTGGCAAGCCGGCGCTGGTGCGGCCGGGCGCGGGCGCGGCCGCTGCCGCGGCGCCGTCGGGGCTGCGCGGCAGCGCGGGGAGCCCCGGCCCCGAGCTCTCCAGGCACAGGTCAGCGCGCGGCGCAAGCGGGGCTGAGCCGCGCAGCTTAGCAAGCACAGCGCCTCGGCCAGCAGCGCCGCTTTCCCCCACACTGCTGCATCGCATTGGGTGCGGCGCCGCCGCATGGGCGCTGCAGCTGTTCCACAGCTGAGCACGCCCCGAGATCCGGTCAGTGGTCGCGGCCTCCGACCCGGCGCTGCCGCGCAGCCACGGACAAGTCACGGCCGTGCCGCTGCCCTGCAGCTGACCTTGCCCTGATGAGAAAAACGCCGGTTCCAGGACTGAGGCACTGGCCGCTCCATCTGCACGGGGGCTGGGCGCGCGCTGCGGCACGGCCGCGGCGTGCGGACCCTGCAGCCGGCCTCGCGGCCCCAACTCTGGGCTTGCGCTCAGCCAGCAAGCGGGAGCGAGCGCGCTGGGGAATCGCTGCTGGTCGCTGCTGTCGCCGAGCGCGAGCCCCAGGTCCAGGGCGGGCGGGCGGCGCGGCGGCGGCGCGTGGGGCGCGGCCGCTTGCGCATCCTCGGGACCCCGCCCTGTCCGCATCCAAGGCACATGTCATGGCAATATATCATGCACACAGCATGCCACGGTGCGCGTGTCTGTTGACCACTGCTTGCATGTCACACCTGATTCCTGTCCCACGCGGAATGACCTGTAGCAACAGGTCGCGCTCCTGCAGGCGCCTGCCAGGCTCGGCAGGGCCCGACCTGCCGCGTCCGGCGCGGCAGGCGCGCTCGCGCCCGGCGGCGCGCCCGCGGCGCCCGCAGGCTGCGCCGGCCACGCCGCGCTGCCGCGCGCGCGCGCCAGGCAGTAGGCGGTGTACAGGCGGCGCAGCAGCTCCTGCACCGCGGCCGGCTCCGCGGCCAGCACGGCGGCCACCAGGTCGCCAGTGCAGGCGACCTTGGCACGCACCAGCGCGCCTGCGCGGACCAATGCATTTGTATAGATATATGCACTAGTGCGTCCATATACAGCATCTGGCACCTATGAAGTCCAGAGAGAAGGAGCGTGCCAGGGCTCTGTCTGTGCTTGGGCGCCAACTGCAGGTTCTGCACAGGTGTGCTTTCGGCACTGCGGCAGACCTGTTGTGCACAGAGCCGCATAACATCGACGTGCAGCAACGCGCCACCGCACCAAGCAACTCACTTATCGCCAATACAGGCGCCACGCGCACCCAGGTGGTTGCCTGGGTGCAGCGGTGTTCGCGCCTGCCAGGGCAAAGACCTGCTCGTCCGCGTCCAGCGAGGCGCGCAGGCTGGCCTCTGCTCGCCGGGGGCTGCCGTCAGGGCCGGCGTCCGCTCGCAGGCGCGCAAGCGCGGCCAGGAGCACCGCGGGCCGCGCGGCCTCGGCCACGCTCGGCAGCGCTGCGAGGCCGGTGAGCCGCTGCAGCCACAGGCGCAGCATGCCGCAGCTGAGCTCCACGCGCCGCGCTGGGCTGCGTGCTGGCGCACTGCCGCCTGTGCCGCTGAGTGAGCTGCGGGCTCCTCCCGCTTGCTGGGAGGCGCTGCACGCAGGCGCCGCAGCGGCGCAGGCAGGCGCGCGCGGCGACGCCGCTAGTGCCATGCAAAGCGCTCTCAGGAGTGCCAGGGCTCCCCCTGGAGCGCTTGCCTGTGAAGACGCGCTGGCGTGGTCTGTGTTTCTGGGGCTTGAAAGTCGGGGGCGTTAGGTTGCAGGGTCTCCCGACTTGCTCTTCACTTTCTCCGGATCTGTGATCCCTTGTTTCTGCGCAATCTGCGGTAACTCAGCAACAAGTTGTCCCGGTATGGTGCAGCTTCACGTGAAGGTACGCGCTCATATCCTTTGTTTTTTTTTCTGCTTGTTCATCAGCGCATGCTTGTCTGCAGGCTGAGCGCAGCAGCTCGTGCCGCCTTGTACCCACCCCAACCCCTTTCCTGGCCATCGCTACGTGTGTTTGCACAGAGGTCCGACCAGGACCACTTCCTGCTGGAGGTGCCCGCTGCAGCTCTGGGCCGCGACGCGCTTGTCCTGGCTGTCAGCGTGAGCAACCTGCGAAACCGCTTGCTGCACGTGTGCGAGCACGGCGCGGCGCTCGCCCGGCGCGGGCCCGCGCCGGAGCCCTGCGACAGCGACGAGGAGGCGGGAACTGGCGCCGAGGCCGGGAGCGCCAGCACGGCAGCTGGCTGCACCCCAGCGGACGTCATACACACAGCAGGGAACCACGCTTGCAGTGCAGAAGACGCGCTTGAGCCTGTGAGCAGCGCCGGTGCGCTTCCGCTGCCTGTCTCTCATATTCGAGGCCTGTGACAGGTTGTTGCAGTGCAGCACCTGGCATGGGTGTTGTAAGGAGCGCAGCAGACGGTGTCAGCGCAGCCAAAGCGTCTCGGCTGTGCGGGCGCAGTGCCTGACTCGCACGCCGCTCAGCAGCTGGAGCAGGCGCTCGCGGACGCCAAGCGGCTCGCCCACACGGCGCGCCCCTGCTGGCAGACTGAGGTCTGCAGCTGTCCCGAAAAGGGCATTCAAAGCAGCAGCTGACTCCTACATCCTTGCGCTACAAGAGACAGCAGCGCATGACAAGGGTAGTGCATGCACCCCAATATGAATCACACGATCGCACCAACACATGGGCCTAGATGCTGACATTCTGAGAGGCGGGCGGCAATGTTTACTTTCCTCTGCATGATACAGGCACTTGAAGCAGTGTGCATGTCACTGCACACAGGATCAGGTCGGGCGCGGCGCGGCGGTCACCGAGGCGGCCCTGGCGGGCGCGCTCGACGCGGTGCGCGGCGCGGTGCTGGACGCGTTCCCGGGCGGGCTGCCGCCCTGGGACCCCGTGCGGCGCGGCCTCGAGGGCGACGCGGACGCGCAGGCGCGCGCGCGCTGCCGGGCGGTGTTCCGTTCCATGCAGGCTTGGCGCCCTGCAGGTCGCCGCCTCTCAGGAGATTAGTCATGGCTCCGCGGAAGAACAGGCAAGCGTGCGGTTGTCAGGTGCAGCATGCGCCCCCACAGCTCGTGATGCGCATATGTAAGGCTCTGAGGCAGCACCTTGGTCGGGCGCGTTGCCTGGTCTGGCTCCTCCACGAGCGTGAGCACGCTCGAGATCGGCAGAGCTTGGCGCTACTCGTCAAGTGGCCATGCGTCCGCCATGCTTCTCAAGGCAGCAGGCATCACTGGACACCCTGTGCGCCAGGGTGCCGCTGCCCTGGAGCCTGGCGCGGCGGAGCTCTGGTTTGCCGGGCGGCAGCTGGAGGCGGGCGCGCCGCTCAGCGCGCGGCTGGGCCGCAACGACAAGACGCGCGTGGTCGTGCGCCTGCAGCGGCGCGGGGGCGGCGCGCCGATGCGCGAGCCGGTGCGATCTCTACAACAGTGAATGACCGTATTTGATGAATGCCTATCCTTAGAGATGCCCTCAGCCTCTTCCTGCACCTGGAGACGGCGATCAGCGTGGGTTGTGCATTGCGCTAGGTCCTTGTAAGAGCTTTGCACACATGTTGTACAGGATGCTGTCTTCCCAATACCGTCCATCTTCCTGACGGTCTGCGCATGGTGCATGCAAGAGTGCCCTCATGCGCACCCTTACGGTCTGCTGGTTTCACGCAGTGATGACTCAAGAATGCACCTTGGGTGAAGGCCGCACGGTGTTGCCCGCAGGTCGTGGATGAGGCGACGCACAAGGCCATGCTCGCCTGGCACTTCAAGAAGCAGGAGCAGCAGCAGGCGCGCCGCCCTCAGCTTCATGTGGCGGGGCCGGCTCACCTCGGGGGCATGCATGCAGCCAGTCAGCTTCTGATCTCCTGTTCCTGTACCCCGTCGCGCCGACTGCCTACGGCCGCGGCTGCATGCGCGCAGAAGCTCGCCGAGGACGACGGCACGGCCTACTACGACTCCGCCTGGGCCGACCCCAAGGCGCTCAAAACGCACTTCTCGGGCGTCTCGCAAGTCCGGCTGGCCTGATGACTGTGTGCAGCTCTCTGCGCCTCCTGCGCCTCCTGTGTCACATGTGATGTGCCTTATCAAGGTGCACAGACGTATTCATTTTGGACCATGCCGACAGGCTACACGACAGTGTAAATATCCTCGCTACTCACGTATATGATGTTTTAATTATGCTTTCCCTGCATTGCCTAGTCAGACCGAAAGGCAGAGACTCACGGTTCTGCGTGAGTCTCTCACGCAGAACCTGTGTCCACACCATGTGAGCATGAGCATGGTGATGACCCGTCGCACCTGTGGCAACAGGCATAGCCTATGGTGGCACATCCATGTATACCGCCGGGCTGTTTAGTGCAGGGTAGCATGCCTTTATCATAACGACTGCTTGCGCAATCCCATCATCTTGACCAGCACATGTGTATGTCGCATGCAAGGCATGCTGGCATGTGTAATGCTCGTCATGCTCCTTGATGTTTGCTGATGCAGGAGCACCACATGCACGTCCAAGCTTTCAGATTCCTTGACTTTGTTCTGCTCGGCCGGCGCATTATTCAACGTCTCTCAACACTGCCGCGCGCGATGGCACCACTCAGCCACGGCATGTGCCCAGTCTGTCTCCATCCACCCACATGCCGCTGCTCTGCAGCAGCAGCATGCAAGGGTTGCGGCACCCGCCGCGGCCTGAGCCGCACCGCTCAGCGGCCTGGTATCATGGTGCATGGTGCAATGGCAACCAGCAAGAAAAAAGCAGGCATGCTGCGTCACGCATGCAGTTTTGCACATACGCAGGCGCCAAGCCAGAGCTCCAAATACCCAACGCTTGTCTCACACGGTGACATAGCAACTGCCGCGGGATTGTCAGGAGGCACTAGTCCTGTCAGGTGGCGGGACCCCGCGCGCTGTCATCCTGCGTTCCACCCCCTCGCTCTTTAAAATGACAATGTCACTCTCAGATGGCGCGCTCAGCTGCCCGCCGCGCCCTGCCCAGCGCCCCGCTCACGCCTGCCCCGTCTGCGCGGCCACCTCCGCGGCAAAGTCCGTCGAGCGTTTCTCCAGGCCCTCGCCCAGCACGTAGCGGGAGAAGCGGCGCACCTGCAGCCCCGCGCACGCATTATGGCCTGCACCTCTCTTCTTTGCACATGCTTGACGTCTAAATCTCAGCACAGTCCATGCAACGTACAGGTGTAAGAGAGCAGGCTCAGGCTGCGCGGCCGCATGTGGCCACCCCCCTGGCGCTGGCAGCAGCGAGCTTGCCGGACTCCGAGCGCCTCGGCGCGCAGCTGTCGTCACCAGACACCTCGCGCGGGGCACAGCAGCGCAACGTCTTACAACAGCGGCGCCGCGCCTGGATGTTCTCGCCGATGGCGGCCACGGCGGCCTTGATGTGCTCGGCCACGCTCTTGCCGGTGTCCTTGATGAAGGGCTGCTCCAGCAGCGCGCGCTCCTTGGCAATCTTGGCGACGCGCCCGTCCACGATCTTGCCCCTGCCGCGCCACGTGCCCGCTTGTTCAGACCGGGCCTGGGACGTTGGTCGGGGACGTCCGCACCAGTGCCAGCCCTGAAAGTTAGGTCATGGCGGAGTTATGTGATGTGACAATGCAGAGTTCTGCCAAACACTCAGGGTGCATGCCATTCTGAGTACAGAAGCCGCACTGCAACTGCATCGCAGGGACCAGGTTGTCCACTTCGTCACAAGCGGGCTGGAGGCCAGGGCGTGCAAGGCCCGCCGGCGGCACACCGGATCGCCTCCGGCTTGGACAGGATGTCCTCCTTCTGCAGCTCGATCGCGCGCTCGCGGTCCAGCTCCTCGGCCGACACGTCCTCGATGGCCACCACGGACACGCCGGGGCTGGCCGCGATCTGCATCGCCAGGTCGGCGACGAGCTCGCGGAACTTGTCGCCGCGCGCGACGAAGTCCGTCTCGCAGTTCACCTCCACCAGCACGCCCAGGCGCGCGCCGGCGTGGATGTACGACGCGACCGCGCCCTCGGCCGCCACGCGCCCGGCCTTCTTGTCGGCCGACGCGAGGCCCTTCTTGCGCAGGGTCTCGGCAGCCGCGTCAAAGTCGCCGCCGCTCTGCGCGAGCGCCTTCTTACAGTCCATCATGCCCGCGCCCGACTTGTCGCGCAGCTGCTTGACCAGCTTGGCGCTGACCTGCGCCGCGCGAGGCACGCGCTCAGGCCCGCGGCCGCAGTCGCAGCGGACGTGCAACGCACCATTTTCAGGATAAGACTGGCTCCCTAGCAAGCACCATGTCGCCGCTGTGTGCAGGTGTGGCACCTTGCACCCTCATGTCACCCAGTGCACATTCCCATGAGCGTCATGGCTCCAGGTGCCGCGCCTCCATCTTCGGCGCGTCGTCAGCGGCCGGCGCAGCCTCGGCTGCCGGCGCGACGGCCTCCGCCGCGGCCTTGGCGGCCGCCGCGGCCTCGAACGCGGCCGTCTGCTCGGCCACCTCCGCAGCCAGGTCCGCCGTGCGCTTCTCCAGGCCCTCGCCCAGCACGTACCTGCCGCGCGCGAGCCAGGATTGTATTATGGTTAGGGCATCCCACCCTAACCCCTACACTAGCAGCAGGTTATGCACGCAACCACACCCTCACGCTCCCCCACGCTTCCTCAGGCTCCAAGGCATTCGGTGGCACAGACTGCCGCCCCACCCGTCCACCCTCGCGCACGCGCGCGGGGAGGGCCTGAGCGCGCGCGGGCGCGCACCGCGAGAAGCGCCGCACGGAGATCTTCTCGCCGATCGTCGCGGTCGCCTCCTTGACCACGGTCGCCACCGTCTTCTCCGGGTCCTTGATGTACGGCTGCTCCATCAGCGCCATGGCCTTGACCAGCTTGGCCACGCGGCCCGCCACAATCTTGGGCCTGCGCGCGCACGGCGCGGGGTCGTGCTCAGCCGCACTTGCGCTGTAACACTCGTTCGCGGGCTTTGCCTCTCATGTCCCACGCGCTCTTCGAAGCCCCAGTGCCGCCTCTCTGATCAGCCCATTGCCGCCGCCTTCACGCCTCGCGTGGCGGCGCGCCAGCGGCCTATGACCTGGCCAACACGTCCACTTCCTAATGCACAGGCAGCCTCGCTGGGCACTGGCCTCTGCTGACAGCAGTGCGATCGAACGCTGAGCGGTACGCCCACGACCTTGGTGGGTTGCAGTGGTGGATGGGCCACCATCAGCCCGGCGCGCGCTCCCGGCCGCGCACTGGATCGCCTCGGGCTTGGACAGGATGTCCTCCTTCTGCATCTCGATGTCGGTCTCCCTGGCGACCACGGCCGGCGCGACGTCGTCCGCGGCCACCACCGCCACGCTCTCGCACGCCGCAATCTGCATCGCCAGGTCGGCGACGAGCTCGCGGAACTTGTCGCCGCGCGCGACAAAGTCCGTCTCGCAGTTCACCTCCACCAGCACGCCCAGGCGCGCGCCGGCGTGGATGTACGACGCGACCGCGCCCTCGGCCGCCACGCGCCCGGCCTTCTTGTCGGCCGACGCGAGGCCCTTCTTGCGCAGGTACTCGGCGGCCGCGTCAAAGTCGCCGCCGCTCTGCGCGAGCGCCTTCTTGCAGTCCATCATGCCCGCGCCCGACTTGTCGCGCAGCTGCTTGACCACCTTCGGGTCGATCCGCGCCTCCGCGCCCGCCGCCGGCGTGCCCGCCGCCGCGTCCGGCGCGGGCGGCGCGGCCACTGCTGCCGCATCCGGCGCGGCCGCCACCAGCTCCGGCTCCGGCGCCGGCGCCTCGGGCGTCACCTCCTCCGGCGCCGGCGCAGGCGCCTCCTCCGCAGCGGGCGCCGACGCGGGCGCCACAGGCTCCGGCTCGTGCTCCACCAGGCGCTCCGGCGCGGGCGGCGCCGCGACGGCGGCCGCGTCCGGCGCGGCCGCGACCAGCTCCGGCTCCGGCGCCGGCGCCTCGGGCGTCACCTCCTCGGGCGCGGGCGCCGACGCCGCCTCAGCAGCAGGCGCGGCGTCCGCCGCCGCCGCCGGCTCGGGCGCGTCCTGCTGCATCTGTGGCGCGGGCGGCGCGGCGACAGCCGCCGCGTCCGGCGCGGCCGCCACCAGCTCCGGCTCGGGCTCTGGCTCCGGCTCGGGCGCGGGCTCGGGCGCTGCCGCGGGCTCCTCCGCGGCGGCTGCCGCAGGCTCCTGCGTCGCGGGTGCCGCCACCGCCGCCGCCGCAGGCTCCGCGGCAGCTGCCGCCGCCTCCAGCTCGGACTCCGCGGGGAGCGCGACCGACAGCGACTCGGCCACCGCGTCCTCCGCCGCCGGATCGGCCGCCTCCAGCGTGCCCGGCACGCCCGCGCCGGCCTCCGTCGCCGACTCCGCCGCCGGCTCTGCCGCGGTTGCCTCTGCGACAGGCTCCGGCGCTGCGGGCTCCGGGGCGGCGGGCTCCGGCGCGGCAGGCGCCGCCGGCGCGGCCTCCTCCTCCGCAGGAGCGGGCTCGGGGGTCGCGGCCTCCTCCGCGGCGGCCAGCGCGTCGCCGAGCGCCTCGCCGACGACCTCCGCGTCGGCCGGCGCGGCCTCGGCGACCAGCTCCGACTCCGCGGCGGCGACCGAGTCGAGCAGCGCGTCCTCCGGCGCGACCTCGGGCGCGTCTGCGACCGCCGCCTGCACCGCCTCCGCCTCGGCGGCCGTCGCCTCGTCGGCCGCCGGCTCGTCGGCCGCCGGCGTTGCGCCGGCGTTCGCCTCTGCAGCCTGCAGCGAGCACAGGCGCTCAGTCCTGTCGCCACCGGCCCTTGCCGCCTGCAGCATGCGGACGATGAGGGCAACCCTTGCCGTGTGCAACAGCCGCCACATTGTGTTGCAACAGTTGCAACACAATGTTACAACAGTGTTGCAACATTTGTTGCAACACTGCAACAAATGCAACAGCCGCCTGCAATATGCAACATGCAACAGCCACACGAACAGCCGCCTGTGGCCTCATGCGCAGTCGCGCACATCCATGCAAGCAGTGATGGTCGCACCGGGTCGGCCTCCGCCGGCGGCGGCGCGGCCGCGATGCCGGCGCGCGCGAGCGCGGCCTGCAGCGCGGTCAGGCCGCCGGTGCTCGTCGACACGGCGCCCTTCTCGGCCAGCGCCTTGTCGGCCGCGCGCTCCGCCTCGCTGCGCCCGCTCAGGTCTACGCGCCGGTTGCGCTCGTTCACGGAGACCACGCGCAGCTGCGCGGGGACCCCCACGCTCAGCTTCAGTTGCTGCTGCGGCGAGAGGCGAAGCGGAGGCAGGCCGCCCGCCCCTCGCGCGCGCTCGGCATCTCCAGGCGGATTCGTGCACGTCTGCTTTCCCCTGTGTCTCCGCCCGTGACACGAGGCCAGCGACTGCATGCTCAAGCAGGGCCGTGGCTCTCGGTCGACACAGGCGGAACAGCTCCGGCAATGCTGGCACGGTCGGCCGCCACGGCGACCGGCGCGCCCGGCGGGGGCCGCACCGTGACCTGCGTGCCGG
>JAABUV010001739.1_pt1 | contig 30999 bp, 48 predicted proteins | sample 5559971 | NCBI WGS metagenome assembly JAABUV01 (sample SAMN10711881, study PRJNA513362) | rock metagenome | isolation source: Antarctica rocks | place: Antarctica: Victoria Land, Knobhead nord | collected 2015-12-19
AAGCGCGGCCGCCCCCGCAAGGTCCCGCTCCCGGCCGATGAGGCAGCCGCGCAGGCGGCGGCCCCGCCGGCGGCCAAGCGCAGGCGCGGCCGGGCGGGCAAGGCCTGCGCCGGCGGCGCGGCCGCTGCGGCCCCACCGTTGGCCGCGGCGGGGCCGGCGGCCGGCGAGGGCGCGCTGCGGAGCTGGCCCAGCCTGGGCCTGCCGACGGCGTCGTCTGCCGACTGGCGGCTGCCCGGCGCCGGGCACCTGGACACGCTCTCGCCCCTCTCCAGGCGCGCGCCGTCGGGCAGCGTCATCGTGCCGCACTCATCCAGAGCTGTCCGGCAGGAGGCTGCATGATGCCCACCGCCTCAGCTGCATCTGGGTCGTCGCCGCGTAATTAGGCCGGTCTGAAGGCAGACGTTGCGCCATGATGTTCAGGGACCAGCAGCATGCTCCCTTATGCACCGCGGCGGTCGATGTCCTGAGCCGTCTCTGCGGTGTTGCGCAGCGGGTGCAGCCTGGGCGACAGCCCGGAGTCGATCCTGCTGGCGGACCTGCTGGGCGGGCGCCACGGCTCCACGCCGCCGCCGAGCGTGTTTGCGGGGCACGCGTCCGCGTCGTCGGCGCCGGCGCGGCTGGACCTGGGCGCTGCGCCGGCAGGGGCGGCCATACGCGACTTTGCAGCGGCGGTGCTCGGCAACCAGCCAGCTCTAGGTGCGGCCGGGCGCCTGAATGCATCAAGGCCACCTGCCCTGCCGCTGAGCGTGCGCTGCGTGGCAACCTCAGGTCTCGGTCATGTGGTGCGGCGCAAGGCTTCCTGTTGTGCCGCGCCGCAGACGCGCGGGACAGCGGCCTGTCGGACCCGCACACGCCGCGGCGCCTGCGCAGCGGCGGCTACCTACTGGGCTTCACGGCCAGCGAGGACATGTCCTGCATCCCGCCCGCGAGCGAGCCCCAGGACGTGCTGCCGCTGCTCAGCGGCGCCGTGTCGCCGACGCGCCGGGCGCGCCTCGACGCGTGCGGCCATGGCGTAGGCGGTTTTTTCCAGCCCTGCCTGTCCACCACGTCCGACCCGCTGCGCTCCCAGCAGCTCCGGGCCGCGCCCCCGCTGCGGCCGTGGCGCAGCAGCGCGCCCGAGCTGCACCTGGCCGTCCCCGACAGTGGCTGCCTGGCAGCGCCCGCGCCGCCGGCGCCGGCGGCCGGGGCGGTCCCGTCGCCCGCCCGCACGCCCCGGTCGCACTCCCCGCCGCCGGCGCTGCTGACGGAGCTGCTGGACCCGCACGGACGCATGCGGCTCGCGCCGCACCTGACCTTTGGCGAGGTGGCCGCCGCCGCGGCGGCGGCCGCGCGGAGCGCTGCGGCGGCCGTCATCTCGGCGGCGCAGCACGAGCATGCGAGTGCGGCGGTGCGCGCCGCGCTGCAGCCATCCTCCTCCCCGCACCTGCTCGCGGCTTTGGCGCAGCAGCGCAATTGAGTGCGGGTGTGTGACCGGGCCGGCGAATCTGCCCCAGGGCGCTGGAGATGCCGCCCAGACATGCGGCCCTGAGCAGTCCCTCTTGGCTGACAGTGGCACAATGTCACGCCATTACTGTCACCTTTCGCAGGGCAGCTTGTGGCTGGTCCACCCTCAAGGCCCGCGCTGCCGAGCCTGTGGGGCCTGGCGGGACCAGCTGTCTGCGCTGCCACGCACAGCGTGAGGCTTCTTTGATGCGCCAGTCCGCATGCCCGCCCACAGTGTAGGTAACAGCAGAATGTATGGCATGTGCGCAGGCAGAGCCCGCGGCGGCGCTGCTCGAGGGCCTCGCGCAGAGCGGGTCGGAGGCGTGCCTGGTCGCGCTGCGCAACTGCTCGCCAGCGCAGTCGCCCACGGCGGAGTCCCGCATGGCGCGGGCGCCGGGCCGCGTTGCAGCCCATGCGCGCACGTCGGCGCGATACGACCGCGGCGCCCGCTCTCCATGTGCGCCCATGCAGGCTCATACATTTGAGGCGCGAGGCGCCGTGGGGAGCGCGCCGGGCCCCGCCGCGTCGTCCAATGCCGCGTCGTGCGCACTCTCTAGTGCGCTGGCGCCCGGGAGCCCGGGCAGCCGCTGGCACGCCGCGGGGCCCGCGGCGTCCGCCGCGCGCGCGCACGCGGGCGGCGCGTCGGCGCCCGAGCGGCCGCGGCGCCCCGCGTGGCTGGAGGAGGCCGCGCAGCGTGTGTCCAGGGGCATCCGCCTGCGCGATGACGCATCCCCGGGCTCCACGCCGTTCCGTATAAGTTAGTGCTGGCATAGCTGGACGGGCGACACGCGCCTGCGCCGACAGCCACCGCTTCGATCGCTGTGGTGCTCGTGGGCATGCATCTCTGTGCAGCTGCACTGCAGGTGCTGCAAAGCATGAGGCCTCGGCCCCATCAATGCGTATTTAACAAGGGGTCCGTCACCAGCTTTTCAGTAAGAGGCAGTACCCGCCGGCGTCATGCTCTGATTTGCCCTGCGCAGCTCCTGACAGCATGCGTGGACCCAAGGCTGCATAGAGCCTCAGGCGCACGGGTGAGCCGCCCCGGGTCAACGCACCCGAGGCAACGGAGTTTGCTTAGAATGTCTTGCTTTGGTTAGGATGTCTTGCTTTGTCCGGTCAGCTTTGTAGACAGCTGCCTGTCTTTCGTACCAGGTCTTTCTTGGGTGCTGGGTGGGCATGCCCGCGCTCCTGTGCGGATATTGACGGCGCTCTGTGCTGCCAAGGCTTGATGTGCTGCGTATGATGTGCATGACAGGTATTCACGTTGACGAGCCTCACATGAGGTCGTTCGCGCTCTGAGTTCAGGCGAGGCTGCGGGACTGCTGGGTAGGCTGTGACTTACCCGGGCTGGGCGCTGCGAACAGGAGGCAAGGCGGCGGGTGTAACCACGGGTGTCTGCTCGGGGAGAAGTGTATTGTGAGGCCTCCCCCGACCATTTCAGCGTAGAGCGCGGCAACTTGCTGCTGTGTAGGAGTGTGATGCGTGCAGTTGAGTTCTTTGGAGCCTGGTCCCCAGTTTTACACGGCTGCGCCAGTGTGTCTGCAAACCAACCTGCTGCATGTGGGGAGCGGCGTGGCTTCGTGGCAAGGCTGGCCATGTTCGGCGCATGGATTCGGCACACGGATTGGCATCCTGTGGCGCAACTTGCCACGAATTCCAAACGCTTGGCCCTAGTGCGCATCTCCGAAGTAGGACGATTTCCAGGGACATGGCCATGTATGGCACAGCATAGAGGGCTACTTGTTTCGTGCGACATGAGGGGTGCAGTGTTTACACCTTTTTTTTATGCGACACCGAAACTGTTTTGGCGCGGGGTTGTGCGCCCACGACTGCAGTTGCTCAAGGTGGGCCAGGTGTCGCGGTTTCTGGCAGCCGCCGGCCGCCTTGCAGAGTAGACACATGTTGTGGACACATGCAGCATTCTATACACGGGAGGTGACAAGGGTGCATCGGCACGCGTGGGCCGCGAGCGATGTGGAGGTGGTGTGCTGCTGCAGAGTATCGATGTGCTGACTATACATGTGTTCTCACTGCAACCTTGCACTGCTGCCTGACCAGCAAACAGCTTTGTAATAGGATTTCGGTTCTACTGCACATGTCGTGTTGCAACTCGCTCCCCAGCAGTCACGTGTGAGCCACCCTGAAAAGGCATTGCTGTTTGAACAGTACACAGCCTGTGTACTGGCAGTGCAACACCCAAGCAAGGACATCACACGCTCATGCAATCTACAGTCTGTTCAAAGCCTCACAATAGGTAGGTGTCAGCGTCAGTGTGTGCGCCGCACGGAGTCTCACACTTCCCGCGCAGTCTCAAAGAAGATCAGGATGCAGGTCACAAGTAACCCTAATCAGCAACAACGGGCTAGGGGCCGACTCCAGACTGTTGAGACAATGCAGGCGCTGTCCAACGGGGCCTGCAACTGCGCTGCATGTGCCTTTGGAAAGCGCCCTGCGCGCGTCACGCCGCTGTCTGCGCGTGTGAGTTCAGCCGGCACGTGCTCACCTCGTTGATCATAGTCAGGGCAGCACTGGGCATGGCGGGCCATGTGGCAGCGCTAATAATAAGGGTTGCCATGCGTGGTGGTTGCCTTGTTTCCACTGCATTCTGCGTTTCAGCAAGTGGCACGTGAGCAGCTGAGCGTGTGGCTGCGCACGCAGCAACATCGCGACATGTTGGGCCAACAGTGTTGGCACTGCCACTTTCGGGCTTGCCTGCTCACGTCTTTGGGAGATGGCTGCTTGCAAGCTGGGAGTTCTCTCTGTGTCCGCTGATTCAGGTGTGACTGTGTGACTGTTGCTCACTCGCCGTGCTCCGTTTTCCGCTCGTCATACCGACCCTGCCACGCCCTATATGCCAGTCGGGGGCTTGTATGCAGACAGTTCTGGTCAGCACTCGCATGCGTCGAGTGTGTCGAAGGCCACGAGTTGTCGTTCGAGTGTGAACAGCCTCAGGCCAGAGTCCCGCCTTGCGGCGGGGCTTGCGCGGCTTGCGCACGATGTCAGGCCCGCTCAGCTGTGTCCATGTTCTCGCCTTGAATGTGCAATGCTTGTCAAGAGGTGAGGATGCTGCAGATGCGCATGCTCCCCTTGTGCCGGGGCGCACAAACACTTCACACCATGGAGAATAGCGGGCTTCACAGGTCTTGCCTGCCGGCGCATTTTAGATGCGCTGCAACGCCCAGCCGTCCTGCCTGACATCGTGTTGGGTGAGTTATGTATACATGGACAGTCACACTATTGGCAGAGGCCATGCATGGAGCCTGGACGTCACCAGAGGCAGCTGAGGTGCCTGCAGGAGCGCATCGTGCTTCCATGCGCGGACATCAGACTCGCTCCCAACAGGCATGCGTTCGCGGCAGCAGCAGTGAAGGCAGCGCAGCACCCCCCAAGCGCCAGCTCTTACGGCACGATTACTCGCCTGCGCAAGCCCTGCTCGCCTGACAGAGGCTGACGCCATGTTCTGACAGCGGCGGCTGTTTATACAAGCTTGGTGGCGCAGGCCTCCATGCTGCGCCTTCCAAGTGCATGGCTTTTCACATGCGCCAGTCGTGCACACGTCAACGACACACATTTGAGACTGCAGCACTGATGGTGCAGTGCTCAAGTTCAGAGAGGTGGCTAGAAGTTATGAGGTTAGACAAGTGTCAGGGCACGGTCTGCTGTTCGCATGCAAAGCGCACCCACCCCCATGCCAACTACCTCCCTACCTAGACCTCTACAATGTATGCACTTGGGAAGTACGACTGGCATGTTGCCTTCTCAAAGTCCTGGTCCTTGGGGTTGCAGAACTTTGCCAGCTCCATGTACGGCTTGTCGGCGTGCTGCAACAGGTCACTGCGGCTGGTGTTCGCATGGAAGCACTCAGGCTCCAGGATGTCCACGCCCCTGCCCTCGGCGTCCCTGTACACCGACAGCGCTCTGCGCAGCATGAGGGCGCCGGTGGTGTTGTGCTGTGCGCCTTCCCTGCAGACGCCGGCGGAAGCCCGCTCAGCCGCACGCGCTGTCTGCGATGCGCCGGCGCGGCTGCATGCGGCGGCGTCGGGGACGCACCCCTCCAGGTCGCCGCCGCTGCCCCGGATGACCTGCGCAAATGTGAAGAACCAGAAGGGGTGCCTGCGGGACGAGGCCAGCCAGCTGGTGGACAGGCTCTCAGACGAGCTCGCGTCGCGCGCCACCGACGCCAGCGCCAGCTGGTGCGCCTTTATCAGCGCCTCCATACTGTGCAGCGGCACCGTGCTCAGGTCCGCGTACACTCCTGCCGCCGAGCCGCGTCGCGCCGCCTCAGGGTCGGCGGCGGCGGCCGCGCGCGAGTCTGTGCATGACTGGGCGGCCCCTTGGTGCTGCAGCAGGCGTTCTTGGGCCGGGGCCGCACCACCAAACTGGTGCAGGTACAGGTAGCGACAGGCCTCTCGCTGCATAGCAGCGGGAAGGTTCGCGTAGGTGTCCTGAAACCTGTTGCAGCGTCCAAGGCTGAGCGTGGTGGAAGGCGCTCGCTGCCCCCGCAGGGCCCCACACGTGGACGGGCGCCTCGAGGCTGCAGCTGTCAGGCGTGCGCACCATACGTAGTGCTCCTTAACTAATTCATCATTGTCTTTGTCGGCCCAGAGCCTGCGGGGGCGCGCTCGCCAGTGTCAGCAGAACTACTTGCACCGTACAAGTCACACATAGCTCACTACAGTGACCTCAACCTGTCCGGACAGGGCGCTGCCTGCTTGCAACAGAGGCCGGGTCAGGGACCGCACTTGTACTCCCAGTATGGGTGGTGCGCCCGCCAGGTCTCCTGCCTCGTGTACACGTCGGGCGGCAAGCGCTCATCTGGCCACGCTTGGTGGAGGATGTGTGGTATTTGGTGCTCCTCACGCGCGCGCTGCTCAGTCCCAAAGAAGCGGTAGTGCAGGGAGCGTGCTGACGTCAGGCCCAGGCCCAGGAGCGCAAGCAGGAGCTGCAGTGCCCTCGGCATCCGTGAAGGCCGCACCAGGGCGACTATGGTGCCTGCGCAGGTGCTTGAGAGAGAGAGTGAGCGGCCTGGCGCGGGCGCTGACGCATTGACCACGGGATATGCTTGCGCAGCCAGGCCAGTCCAGGGCAGCATCAGCCATGCAACAGCTTATGCCTGTCATGCTGAAGCTGGCGCCGTCAACGAGTAGCACAGCTCGCAGCAGCAGCTGTAGGGAGTTCTTTGAGTATGGAAAGCCTGGTTGCGCTGGTGCGGTCAGGACGCGCCGGAGCTCAACGAAGCGCGCACCGGCAGTCTGTGAAGCAGCGGCGGGTTGGGAGCGCCCCGACTGTATTGAAGCACGCCGCTTGGCTTGGATGCGTGAACAGCCAAATCTGCACCCTTGTAGCCCAGCATCCATCATGCACAGCGGCTTTGTCATCCTTCAGTAGGGCAGGCCCTTGCGAGGAACTCGGTTAAAATTACTCATCTCGGTGCCAGTGCTACTGTTTTCTGCAGCTTCCGCACTGCTCGCACGTTTGGGGGCCTCTGGTCGAGATTACTGCCGGGACGCCTGATAAAAAATCTCGAAGTATGAAGGGCATGGTGGGAACGTCTGTTTGCGCAGTGCTGCAAGCCCTGTTTGCAACTGCACTTGCAGTGTCATCCCCGGTCTGCCTTGGGCGGAACCACCACCTCAGGGCCGTGCACTTGGAAGACCACTGTGCAATGGCTCTTCACGCGCCCAACGTGGCCCTCCTGTTTCTGACCAGAGGCGACATGCCCCTGGAGAAGATATGGCGGCGCTGGTTTGATGAGGTCGGCGACCTGGCATTCAGCGGCTGCTTGGACGAGTATGGCAGCGAGTTCCTGGAGTGCGCCCACAAGCGCAGAGCAGACCCCATCGGGCGGCAGCAGCTGTACACGGTGCTGCTCCTGTGTTGCACGCGCCACTGGGTTCGTTTGCCAACACGTTTGTGAGCAACATGTGCCGAGCTAACTGTGAGCTGCAGCTGGGGCCGACCTTCGCATCCCTGACACAGACCGCAGCAACGTCTGTGCCTGCGCAGGTGTATGTGCACAGCCGGCCAGACTTTCTTGGCTACCCGCCGGGCCACCTGTTCCACGGTGCGCCTGGTTGCGCCCAGGCGGCCTGCCGCTGCAGGCGCCCTGCTCACTCCCTTGTGGCCAAGGAGTTGTGGCACAGTAGTGTGGCCAACCAGTACTGGCACTGCTGTGCAGGATATGAGCTGGTCCACCGCGCTGGCTCGGGCTGGATCATAGCGACCGCAGCTATGTACACCCTGCTGAAGGCCGCCGTCGACAACCCAGTCAACCAGTTCTTCGTGCTGCTGTCAGAGGCCTGCCTGCCCATGTATCCGCCCGCGGCGATGTATCTCCAGATTGTACATCAGCCCAAGAGCCGCACCAATGGTGCGCACTTCCACCGACCCCGAGGAAGCGCTGCCTTGTACAGCTGCCCGAGTTGGCTGACAGGGCTTCCTCCGCAGCAGCCGTGTCACGCGCGGTGCCCAGCCGCAGGTGGCTGCGAGCTGGGAGGGCTGGAAACGAAGGAGCTCTTTGGTGGCAGGGAGGTGAGGTATCGCAGGCTCTTCGGGTGCGCGCATCCGCGGTCGAGCCGCTGTGCACCGCGCTGGCGCCTCATCCGATCTCATCCGCCCTGACCAGAACTTCAACGACTCAGTGTGCCGCAGGGAGACCGTCGTCAAGTGGAGCAAGACGAGCCAGTGGTTCTTGCTGAACCGCAAGCACGCCGAGCTGGCGACCGCGCACGATGAGGACTGGCTGCTGGGCACCTGGGACGAGTGGTACATCGGCACGCTGCTCGCTAGCTTCAACGTCACCAGCGAGACGACGTGCGACTGGCAGGGGCCCACATACGTCAACTGGACGACCGGGCAGCACCCGCTGAGCTACGAGGCCGTGGACGGCGAGCTGCTGCACCGCATGCGCCTGTCGTCCATCTTTGCGGACGTGCACTGCGACTGGCGGGCCGCGCTGTCCCAGGCAAACGACCCCGGACGGTTTGTCGACCTCCGGACCTGGGACTGGAAGGGCAGGGCGCCCGCGTACGTACCCATGAACGACACCTGCCCGCTCTTCACGCGCAAGATGCTTCCGAAGGCGCAGGCCAGCTACACGGCGGCGCTGTGGCCAAAGACGCCGATCGACGACTCCATGATAAGGTAGTGTCTGCGGGGGCCTTGCTGCCACTGTGCGTCCATGCCAGGGGCGGCCTCCCGACACGAGCCAGAGGCATGGGGAATTTCTTACGCCTCAAACTCATGCAGCCGCCCGATGCATGCCTGCCTTCGCAGGCAGGCATGCATCGGGCGGCTGCATGAGTGCACTCGCGCAGAGCGTTCTTTATCATAGGTAGTTGGTACGTGTGATGCGGCGACTGGCCCAGCCCCCCCTGAGGCATGCACCCGTGTGGACCCTCTCTCTCACCACTCTTTCTCTGTCTAATGCATTTGTGTCTGTCGCTTCCTGAGCACGTGTTTGGACTGCACACGCCTAGGCTGGAGGCATGCCTGGTATCGCACGCTCATGTCTGAGCCTGGTTTATGCTGGTGCAGTGACATCCCTCGGAATGTGGGCAAAGCTCATGCTTGAGCATGAATATCTGGTAATACATGCTTATGTCTGAGGATGGTTCTGCTGGTGCAATGAAACGCGTTCCTCAGCATTTCGGCAAGCTCATGACTGAGCGTAAACACCTGGTATGACACGCTTATGTCTGAGCATGATTATGTTGGTGTAGTGCAGTGCGTTCCTTGACATGTGGGCAAAGCTCATGTTTGGGCATGCATGCCTGGTGTTGCACGCTTATGTCTGAGCATGGTTCTGCTGGTGCAGTGAAACGTGTTCCTCAGCATTTGGGCCAGCTCATCTTTGAGCAGGAGTGATGCTGGATCTGTGAAACTCTCTGCATGTGAGCTATGGTTGGTGCAAGAGCTGACGAGCAGGGGTGTCGGCAGCAGTGCACTGCGTTGGCCCTTTCCCCCTTTGTACGTTCAGAAATGTAAAATATACGTTGAGCGGTAGTAGGGCATGCCCTGGCATGGATCATGCGCATGGGTGATTGCGCGCGGCGCGTTTGGTTGAGGTTGAATAGCTTGAGAGGGCACGCAGCTCATTGTACCGTAATCCTGAGCTAAATTGGGCACAACGGTGTGTTACACCCATTGTTACACCCGTTTTACACCTGTCATCTACATGGGCTCAACGCTCCCAAGTGAAAGAAGCGTGCAGAATGTTCCACATATGAGCAGTAGCAATGTGCATAGACATTGCAAGGGCATAGCCTTGCGCAGTACGGCAGCGCGTATGACATCGGTTGCGACCGCACACAAAGTTCATACGCTAAGTATTCTGCCCTGATGTCACACATGTTATTATGTATGTACCTCGTCCAGCTGCGGAGGGAAAACACCCTATCAGGGTAGTCACAATCTGGGTGACTACGCCCCAACAGACTGCCCGCCAGAAACGCATGCACCGCGAGCAATACGATCAGCATCGCTAGCCAAGCCCACCAGTCCAACAAGCGCCTCTACCAAGCCAGCGGTGTATGGAGGCAGAGAAGCAGTGAGTGGAGGCTGTTAGCTCTATGAGGTGCGTACTATAGGCGCTCCTAGGATACGCAGTGATGCAGCAACGTCTGACTGTTCAGTTGTGCTTTGTACGAACCAGCTCAGTGCTGACTGACCATTGCACGTGCCTCTGCATACGGCGCGGCAGTGATCAACAAGCGCTGTGCGAGCGCGCAGGCCGGCTGCGGCAGGCGCGGTGCCTGCAGCGCTGCGCGCCTGCCTCGCCTGGCTCCTGCTGTTGGGGCAGGCCTCAGCAGTGGTGGATGGCTCGGGGCAGCGGCGGCCCCACCGCCGCGAGCTGCCTCAGGCGCAAAGCCGGATACCGCGGCATGAGCTGCGTGTGACCAAGGCGAGGTCACGCAGCTTCAGCCCTGCAGCGCCGGAGCTGGCCATGGAAGACTTGCTAGGAAGCTGCGGCTTCACACTGGCCGACCTGCCTGAGACAGGCGCGCGGTGGCACACCGCCAGCAGCGCGTGCAGCGTCCTCGGCAAGCTCGACCGGCTGGTCTTCGTGGGGGACTCTGTGACGCGCCAGGTGCGCCCCCGCCTGCCTCTGGCGCGCCCAGCACGGCGAAGCTGCGCGCAGCCGGCTGTGCAAGCAGCAAACTCGTGTGCGGGCCACTGCGGTAAGCCTGGTTGCGCTGCTGCTGCGGACCTGCCTCTCTGCAGCGTACTCACCACGCTAAGCCAGGCCGGCGCGCGCAGCTGTACGAGGCGCTGGTGCAGCTGCTGCGCGGGGACATGCCGCGCGGCGCGCTGCGCGCGGACGCGCCCGCGGACGTCGTCGAGCGCTGCACGTGCAACGAGCAGGCCAACGCGGACTGCCGCATCTACACGGAGGCCTGGCCGGCCAGCCTGACCTGGCTGAAGGGCGCGCCGCTGGTCTCGGCCGAGCTGGCGCCGTGCCCCAACGCGCCGCGCTTCACCATGCAGTTCTTCCACACGTACGCGAAGTGGACGCACGAGGCGCACTCGCGCGACACCATGACGCTGGCGCGCCCCGCCTACCCAGGGGCGCCAGAGCCTCCCCCAGTGGCATGCATGTCCAGGACGCGGGAGCAGCTCGGCCAGAGCAGCGCATGCCTGGGTGCTACCAGGGCATGCGAACACAATGCACCATGGTCCTGCTGGCAGCTCCTACCGTCTCTATGCTGCCAGGTCAACCAAGGGTCACACGCGTATTGCAGTTTTGGGAGTCGCACGTCTGGTCAGCGCCCGCCGCAGGGCCAAATGCGATCTGGCGCATGCGCAGGTGCGCGGCATCGCATGCCAGCACCCCAACAGCCTGGTGTACGTGGCGGGCGCGCCCTCGCACGAGCAGTGCGAGGCCGAGGGCGACCCATGGGTCAAGATGGAGGCCGGCTTCAGCGTGCGGCACCACATCCAGCCCATGCGCGACATCGTGGACCAGTGCGATGTGCCGCCTGAGAACATGGTGAGCGCACCGAGTCCGCATCAGATCTTATACTCTACAAGCAGACTCCTCCGCGCTGTGCACACAAATTGCGCTGGCCGGACTTTGCAGTCGAGGGCTGCGCGCTTGTTCTGTCCTGTCACAGACAACGCTTGCGGCAGCGGCCACATGACAGCATTGCTCCTATTGGTAGAGCCAGCGCGGGCCAGCGAGTGAGCGCGCGCTGCGTCCGCGCGCGCAGGTGTGGGCGCCCATGCACTGGATGGACACCGACAAGGTGCCCATGCAGTACCGGGAGTTCCAGTACCCCGAGGACATCCAGCGCTACAACCGGGAGAGCAGCGCCGCGGCGCTCGCCGGCAACCTCACGGTGTTCGACATGTACAATCTGACCAAGGGCGGCGCGACGCTCGACGGCGTGCACGTCCCCACGCCCGTCAGCCTGGCCAAGCTGCAGCTGCTGCTCGAGATGGTGGACGCGCGCCAGTCCGGGGGTGCAGAGGGCGCAGCGCCCACGCGCTAGTGACAGGTCACAGTATTCGGCAGCCCCGCCCCCGGCGTTCAGGGACTGTGGCCTGCGAGTCGAAGTACTGAGGTGTGGCCGGCATTGCTGCTGCTGCGCCTGTTCCCTGGTCCTGCGAGTGAGGGGGAGGCTGCACAGCGTGTCAGCCAGCAGTGGGCGCTGCCCTACCTGCATGAGCCGCCTCCGCGCAGTGGTGAGCCCGCCCGCACATCTTGGTTTTGTGTCACGCTTTTGGGGTAGCTTTGTTTGGGTGAGAGCGGGGAAGGCCGAGCGCACGCTGTAGACATGAGTCAGCTGTGCCAGAAATGACTGTGTAGAGAGGTTTGTTGGTCCTGCTTCTGCTGCCGCTGTCTCAGGTTCGATGCAGCACTTGCTCGGCATGCATCCGCATGTGGACCTCGAGTCGGAACCCCAGCATCACTGTCTCAGTGTATGTTCCGGCGGCCGTGCAGTCGCTCCATCTGGTGCCCGACGACCTGTTCTGCGTCCTGCTGCGCTTGTCTGGGCAAGGGCCTGCTTCTGTTCTTTTCTGCATGCACTTGCTGCCGGACCTCGAGCTTGCTAGGACTGTTTTCGGTTCGCTGCAGATGGGGCCGAATAAGAATGGGGATGATGTTTATGCTCGCACATGGCTGGGCACCATCTTTCCAGGCCCTCTTCAAGCTAGTCCCCGGACATGCCGCCATTTGCGCTTCATCTGGTGCAAACACCCGAAGTCCTGCAGTGCTTGCAATTCACCATTCAGCCTCTCTGGCACGTCGCGCATGCGGTGCGCATCCACAGGCACTGGTTGGTTTTGCTTGTAATCAGAAGGCAGCCATCGTCACTCCTGTAGCCTGGCATGCAGGCAAACAGAAGGGTGCGAGTCTGTGAGCGCACATGTGACACCACTTCTCATCACAGTGCACTTTACACTGTGACTTACAGCGGCATGAATGCGCCATGACACCGTTATGGGCTCCTTCACAGGCAGGCGGAGTACGGACTACAGATTCATGCACATGCCAGACGTCTGATTGCGGCAAAACACGGTGCGGCTCTCCTCCAGCTCCAGAGCCAGCACAGTCCCACCAGAAGGCGTAGCTAGATGGACCCCACGCTCTGCCCGCCGCGGCAGCCCTGTGGGCCGCCAGCGCAGGCGTGCCGCAGCACGGCCTTGAGCGACATCGTGAGTGCGTCGTCCAGCGCGTGCACCGCGTCCAGCTGGTCCAGCCTGACCAGCAGGTGGTTGGGCCGCACCTGCGCGAGGGCGCAGCGCAACTACAGGGCATGGTAGGGTACATGGTAGGGTATCTCAGTGCTTTGCGCACGGGGCGTGCACGACCGAGTGAGACACCAGCGCCAGGGCGGCGGAAATTGTGCCCCAGCTCGGGGCGCGGCGCGCACCGCATACTGCAGCGCCTGCGACACGCCCTGCATGGCGCGCAGCATGGCGGCGCGCTCGGGCACGCCGTACGCGGCCAGGTGGTCCAGGAATGAGCCGTGGCGGTGCCACGCGTCCTCGGCCGGCACGTACGCCATGAACGCGCGGTACGGCAGCACGTCCGCGAACGGCAGCATGTCGAACAGGTAGTCGTCGAACACGCACGGCACCGCCAGGCCCGCGGCCAGGCAGTCGGCCAGGCCGACGTGCGTGGGCGTGTCGCCGTGCGGCTGCACGCAGAACCACGCGGCCGCGTGCGCGGCGACCACGCCCATGACGTCGCGCGCATCCGCAACCGCGCAGTCCTCCGGCCGCTCCTCGCACGCCCGGGCCAGCCGGGAGCGCAGCTCCGCGTCGTGCGCGGGCGCGAGCGCCAGCGCGGCCAGCAGCCGTTTGTTGTCCACGACCGATGCGCTGGCCAGCGCCGCCGCGCGCATCTGCATGCTCATGCGGTGCACGTGGCCCAGGTAGGGCACGGCCAGGCTGTTCTTGGCCGCCGCCGCGCGGCCCAGGTACCGGCGCCGGCCCCAGACCGGGTGCCGCGCCGTCAGTGCCTCCGGCGTTGCAAACGTTACCTGGGCCGCCAGCGGGTGGCACATCAGCGGCAGGCCGCCCTCGCCCTCGCCGCCGCAGCCGCCGTGGAAGTGCAGCTCCCGCTCAGCCAGCTGCATCCAGTGCGGCTTGACGCCCAGCAGCGGCAGCAGCGCGGGCGCGTCGGCCCAGAACTGCGCCAGCAGCTCGGCAGCCGCGGCCGGCGTCCAGTCCGGCTGGCAGCTGCCTTCGCTGCCGGAGGCGGCGAGCAGCTGGCTGGCGTACAGCGGGACATACCTACGCAGTCCCCAGCGCACACGAGACTGGCGCGGCTGCAAAGAGCCTGGGCGGGCTGCCGCACGCTGAGCGCAGCAGCACCGCGGTCGAGCTCGCAGGGGAGCACGCGCGCGCGCGCAGCCGCAGCGGCGTACACCAACGAGGCAGTGCACCCTCGCATAGCGCGGCGGGCCCGTACACAACGTCCGCGTCCTCGGGAGCCAGCACACGCAGCGGCGAGTACAGCATCTGCATGTGGACGTGCAGCTCCAGGCCGTACGTTGACGTGTTCCTGCAAACCCCTCAGTGCCGTCAGGCGCAACGAGGCGCGCCCACGCCCGGCTCCGCTGCGGCGCCTCAAGGTCGTGCACCCCTGACAGAGGCATGCTTGGCTGTAGCAAGGCCTGCAGCTGCACGCGGCTGATGTACAGACCTTGTCACCAAGCACCGCCCTGTCAAAAGATGTCGGCCGAGACCTGTTGAGCGCGGCACCTGTACAGGGCGTCGTCCAGCGACGCGCTGAGCAGCGTGCCCAGCGGGCTGCCCAGCAGGGTTGCGAGCACGTTGCTCTCCTTGCAGCCGTCTTTAGCTATGGTGTGCAGGTTGTACTTGGGGGGCAGCTCGGCCACGTACACGCGCGCGTTGAGCTCGTGCAGCAGGCTGCTCCTGCCCCCTGCTCGTGCGAGCGCGCTGCGCTTGCAGAGCAGCTCGGCGGCAGCTGACGCGCTCAAGTGCGACAGGTCACCGGCGCAGTCTTCTGCGCTGAGCAGTGTAACAAGCTCGCAGCTCCCTACACGGGAGCCCGCACCATGTGGCGCTGCATGCAACGCTGCGCACACGGCGCTCACTGCATACAGGACAGCGAGGAGCCGCATCAAGCTGCAGGTGCGGCCCTGCAGCGCCTAATGCAGGCCTTAGTGCGCCAACCGCCCCGAGGCTGACCAAGGTGGACCGCGAGCAGGCGCTGCGCGTGTGGGCAGTGCCAGCAGTGTGCGAAACGACGTGCATCACCTGCGGAGTTGCCTCCATCAGAAAATGGCGGAGGGCGTGGCCTCTTGCCCGCATCTGCGCTCCCCTTCAGCCAAAGAGCCATCTGCGGGCATTCTGTTAGCGTTTGGTGAACCGTACGTTCAGAGCTTGGGTCTGGGCTTTGTCATCCGTTGCCCTGACTAGAATGCCAAGCATTATAGGGTCTCCGGCTTGCCGGCTTCATGCAGGCTACCCGTCGCTAGGCGGGCTGGGAGCCCTGCTCCTCCTCCTGTGCTCTGGCAGAGCTTTGGCGGCAGATGCGTTCCCGGGCGATGCGCACCTGCGAGACTACTTCCTGACAAAGCGAGGCCTGGGCTTGTATTTCAACGACAACATTGCAAAGCTGAGCATCTCCAGCGTGCGCACCTCCAGCCGCCGCGTGCTGCTCCTGTGTCTCTTGCACTCCAGCATGCAGCGATGCTGCTGTCATGGCGGACGGCGCGCTCTGACCAGCTGAGGGACTCCTGCGAGCGCGCAGGGCCCTACGTGGGCTTATGACTGGACTTTTGGCTCCAACAAGTCCGTCATGGATGCTTGTGTCAAGTCCGGCATGGACTACATGCCACTAGTCGTACGCAAGCGCCACTCCCCGTTGCTATGCGCGCCTGCCGCTGGTGCGAGTGCATGCGCGGACACAAGGCCTGACAGCGCTGACCTGTGCTGCAGGGGCACTATGACGATGTTTTTGGCGTTGGCACAAACAACCTGAGCATCGTGTTCAAAAACAGGACTTTCCCGGCCAACACGCGGGTCCGCCTGGCCTCCACGCTGTGTGCTGTTGATTGCCTGGTGACTGTCGTGCGGTTGAGGAGCTGACACGCGCTGCTGTGCGCAGTACCTCCTGGGCTTCAACGAACCAAATAGCGAGTGCGTCACAGGCCAGGCTGCGCCTGTGTGCAGCGCGTGGCGCACGCCGAGCGCGCTGAGCGCGCTCCTGGCACGCAGGAAGCAGGGCAACCTGTCAGCCGCACAGGCGGCAGCGCAGTGGCCGCTCGTGGAAGCGGTGGGGCCCGCCGCGCACGCTGGCCGCCTGCCCGTCTTGCTGTGCACAGAGTCCCAGCCTCGCGCCGTCTGTGCGCAGGCCGCCACACACTACAACCTGTCCCTGGTATCGCCAGCGCCTGCGCGGTGCACTAGCTACGACTGCGCCGGCGACGTGCCGTTCACGTGGTGCGCGGCCTGCGCGGCCCCGGCTCACTGCGCGCAAGGCTGCCGCACATGCATGCTGCTGTCCAGTGCCCGAGCAGCGGGCGGCCGGCAGGTGGGATGACTTTTTCGGCAACTGCACGGTCCTGCTCAACCGGACGTGCAGGGTCGACATCATGGTGCGTGCAGCCTCGTGCGCATGCTCCCGGCTCTCAGCCTGCGGCCAAAGCCGGCGGGCGCTCTGCAGCTGGGGCATGCACGCTGAGCTGTGCTCTGGGAGCAGGCGGCGCACTACTACTCGCCCTGCAACGTCTCCGCTTTCCAACAGTGTGGCGCCGGGCACCCGCCATGCTGGCACTGCCTCCTGCTGCTTGGAGCCACCGGCTGCTTGGACTCCGGCACTCCGCTCCCGGGTGACACTCAGCACTGCCGTGTCGCAGGTACATTGACCAGATCACAACGAGGTACAACCGGCCGATCATGATGACGGGTGCGCTGCCGTGCGCGCTTTGTCGCTTGCAGACAGGCGCTGCAGACAGTGCTTGCGAGGAGGGAACCATCAGGACTCGCAGTGGACGGGGTGTGCTGAGGGGCGACCTGTGCCTGCAACAGAGTTTGGCTGCAACGAAACCGCTCCCAACGTGCACCATTCCGCCAACTTCATGCGGCAGACGATGGCGCTCATGGACAGTGACACTCGCGTTCTCAGGTGGGAACCTGCGCACTGCTCGTGGCCGAGGCTGCCGACCCAACTGCTGCACTGTCGCTCTTGCATGAGGCGTTGACCAGTTGATGTCTGACAAGGTTCAGATGCATCCTTGGCGACACCTGTCTGATAATGATGCCGTTAGTTGTACCATGCGGGTACCATGGACACCTTGGCTCGCTGTCGGTCAGGTACTGCTGGTACTCGGACAAGCCTAGGCTGAGCAGCGCGTGGAACGCATCGACGGGGCCGGGCGCCCTGTACTACGACCTCGACAACAGCACCCAGCTGACAGCCCTTGGGCGCGTCTACCTGGAGAAGCTGTGTCCTGACAACTCTGCCTGACACAACATCGGGCGCAGAATGTGACAACCTGCTGGAACAGCAGGACACGCAGAAAGATTTTGTATGCCGGGGTAAGCGTATCGACCCTGCAGAAGGAGAGACAAGAATTTGGGCTGGTGTACTGCTACTCTGGTCGGTGCTCTGATTGCACATGTACTGCCAGGCATGTTTTGATACTGCAGAGAGGTACGAGTGGAAGTGACAGTGCTACAGATGCCAAAGCAGAACCGCCACACTCGCAAACGTCCGAGCAACAAGCAGAACTCCATCTGGCATGCAGACTCATAGCACGTCAAATTACCTCTTTGAGGCAAGTGCTTTAAATGCGTCTGCGGGGGTTGCTCAGGTAAGCGGGCGATCAGGAGGCCACATGGTTGCTTTCACTAGGTCATATGGTGGCTTGTGCCTTGGTCAGGCCGCGTGAGCTGATATGCAAGCAGGCAAAGCAATGTTTTCTTGGGCGGTTGTTTGTGTTTGAATAGGTATAAGTATGGTTGTAAAGGATCGGGGTATTAGCTCTCTATTCAAGCGGAAGCGGGCGCATTGACATTCAACAGCTCAGCTTGAACTTGAACTATATACAGACCTACCCTACCCCCAAAACCTTGACTGTGCAAAACTTTGGAAATTCAGTAAAACTGAAGGCAGCAACCAGGGCCAACAGAGCTTTGGTCGCACTTTCTAGTTTTGCAGAGCCAAATGCCGGCAGAAGAAGGCTCTCGCTTTCTCTTGTTCCTGTGGGCATGAAACGGGTGCACACTAGGCGAGGCATCCTCAAGCGCTATGTGATGCTGGCGCTGGCTATTTACACGCTGTTGCTCGTAATAACCCATATTTTGGTGCCGAACAGCAGCGCTGCACGGCACGCGGCGGTGCGGGGGTGCCTTGGCAACAGGGAAGCTCTGGGTTGGCACGTATAGACGAGCTGTGCAAGACAGTGGCAGCCGTGCCAACCTGTTGATGCATGGTTCAAGACTTCAAGTAAGAATAGCCTCAATGTATCATGTGCACCGTACAGGTCGTGCGGGGCCTTGTACACGCGCAAAACAGCACCGCTGCAGCCCGGAGAGCCGGCAAAGCCGACCGTCCGTGGCAAGGTGACCCACTCAGCTCAACCCCCGGGGGGGGGGCCTGCGCCGCGCCTGCGCGCAGCGGCGCCGCCTCGCGCTGTGCTGGTCTCACGTGTAGCTGTGTGCGCGGGCGCGTCAGGCGCTGTGCAGCACTACCCCGTTCCAGGCCTCGTGCCGACGCGGGGTGGCGGCCAGGAGGCGGTCGTAATGCACGTGTATATCAGGAGCCAGCAGGCGGGAGAGACAGTCCTCCTCCGGGGTTTCATGTTTGCCGACAGCCTGGAGCGCGACTGGTACTCCCTGCTGGACGGCTACGTCTGCCAGCCGGACGTCCCCCGAGAGGCGTGGCCTGGCGTGCGGCTGAGGTGGTGAGCCCCCGCACTGGAACGTTCCCTGCTGCCAAGCCCGAGGGCTGCCGGAGGGCGAGGTAGAGCGGCGGCCCGCTGGCTGACCCGCGCGGCGCGGCGGCAGGGAGGCTGGCAGGCCGCCTGGCAGGCCGCGGGAGCGCAGGCTGCGGGTGTACACCGAGCTGGTCTTCAGCCACGAGGCGCTCGAGCCAGCGCCTGGCACGGACAACAAGAACCGCGCGTGCATGCCGTACCCCTTCACGGGCCAGCTGAGCGGCGGCGAGGCCGGCAATGAGCTCAGGCTGTTGATTGACGGGTTCCGAAAGAGCGCCCAGCTCGGCTCAGGCGCGGCTCGCCCACACCCGCCTGCGGGGGCGACATGCGCCGGCCCCTCGTCCCCGCGCACGTGCGCCACGGCTCTGGGATGCTGCGGCGCTGTGCTGGTGCGGGGCTGGTCGAGGCTGTGCAGGCCTCCTTTACGGTCAGGGGGCGGGGCGGTCCCTGCTGCACTGCCAGCTTGGAGGGCCGGCGCGCGCGTGAGCCGCGGCGCCAGGGCGGCCCGGGCTGCCATGCTCGGCGGCCGAGCCAGCGGCGAGCGATGGCCGCATGCGCGTAGGGTAGGATAGGGTAGGATAGGGCCACCCTGCACATGCGGGTGCGGCAGGCGCACCTGCTCAGCGTGCGTGCGCGTCCGTGTGCAGTCACGCAGCGGCGCGCGCCGGGCTCGCCCGGCGGCGCGCCCGCGCGCGAGGAGCGGCCGGTTGTTCTCAGCAGGCCGGCGCCGGGCGCGCCGCGCGCCGCGGTCGTCCTGGCCCCGTTCACGCCGAGCACTGACCCGGACGTCGCGGCCGCGCTGCTGATGCACCACGCGCGATACCACCTGCGCATGGGGTTTGAAAAGGTCATCCAGTACACGCAGGTGCGCGGCCCTCTTCGCTGACTGCACACCCACATCCGCGCGGAGCCCGGCCGCCCGGCGTGCAGACGGAGCAAGCGTGACGCGAGGCGCGGTGCGTAGGGCGCCTTCATGGCCTATTTTCTGGCGAACGAGGTGCTGAGGGCGTACCAGCGGTCGGGCCGGCTGGAGCTGGTGCTGTGGGACCACCACGGCGAGTGCGCGGGCCCGGCGCACATGCGCTGCTGGCAGCCGCTGGTGTACAGCCACGCCGTGCTGCAGGCCTGGGGCTCCGGCCTGCGCCTGGTCATGATCGACATCGACGAGTACTTTGTGCTGCCGCACGCCAACTCGACCCTGGCCAACGCGCTTCGCGGCAACTGCACCGGCGGCCAACCCATGGTGCGCCCCGCGGCGCGCGGCCCCGCGCACAGCCGCTGCGCGGCATGCTCGCAAAGCTCCGCCAAAGCCAGGGGCCCCTGCGGGTCCAGCAGCAGCATTCAAGCTACCCTGCGAGCGATGACGGGTGTCAAGGGGTGCATCTGTTCCGCCGGCAGAGGGTGTGCATGCGCAGGTCGCCGTGCGGCGCTACGATGTGTACCTGGGGCCTGCGGCGAGCCGCGCCCTGCCGGCGGGCGCCGCCGAGACGAGCCTGTGGCGCGCGGACGAGCGCGCCGCGCGGCCCGCGCCGCACCCGCTCTCGCTGTACAGCCTGCAGGCCCTGCAGCCCAACTCGCACGGCAAGACCATGGTGGACCCCGAGCATGTGGCCACGTTTGAGGCGCGCTCACGCTCGCGTCCCCCCCAAACCGCGCATGCTGACTGTCAGGCCCTGGCTGGCCATAGCTGCGCCCCGCTCACCCTCCCGAGCGTCTTCCGCTCACCCGCCCGTCTCCAGCGCCGGGCGCCCGCGCAGGTTCACAACGGCGTGGCGTACCCGCGCACCGACGACGCCTCGGCCTTCTGGGTGGACCAGGCGGCCCGCAACCATGGCATGGACCCCGAGTGCGGCTACCTGGTGCATGCGGTCAACCTGTTCGAGCACCGGTATGACGACCCGGCGGACGCGGAGGCCTCTGGTGCCCCATGGCACTGGGTGTTTGACAGCCTGGTCGGGCCCTCTGCATGACGCATGCGTCACCCATGCGCACCTGACTACCTAGCATGTGGTGCCTGGTGCTGTGCGGGGCCCGCTGCACTGCCGTGCTTAGCTAACCCCCTCCGGCACATGTGCTTGCAGGACACCAGCAGAAGTCATGATTCTGGTAATGTAACGAGCACGTTTATGTGCACATGCCGCACATATTTGAACCTGTGAAAAGAACAGACCTAGGGCGAGCACGCTGCATCGCGGCAGGCACAGGACCTGTATGTAGGGATCCAGCTCCAATCCGTTGCCATACATCAGCGCGGCTGCCGCGCCGCGGGACATGGGACATGCATTGCCTGCGTAGCGGCCTGGCCAGCTGTTCTGGATAAGTTTGTGGAAAAGCGCAGGCCTCAAATCAAATGCTCAACATGCAGAGATCTCATGAGCAGTGCAACACATGTCCTGGATCAGCGTATGTGGCTGAAGCACTGAACAGGTGACGAGGCATCTGTTTGCAACTGTAGTAGGAAGGCAACTGCGTGATTGCATGACTTGTTCAGGGCACCTGCGCCTGTTGGTCGCTGTCCGCCACGCCTGCGTTCAAGCCAGAACGCATGTGGTCGATTGCGCGTTGCGGGCTTGCCGCTGGCTCATGCTCCGCAACACCAAGGCTCTGCGCCTTGAGGCTCGCGCTCGGTGGTTTCCGACAAACACTGTCCGAGTCGAGAGGCGCAGCCTCCATCAGGCCAGCAGCACAGCACACGAGCTACAAAACAGGCTGGCTGCCAGACCGGCCGCAAGGCAGCCCCTGGGTACACGCTCGACGGGCTGGGGTGGGGCCGGGCTGGGGTGGGGCCGGTGCGACCATCGCTGCGCGTGAGCAGGATCTCATTACAGAAGGCTGCTCGGCGCCAAGAAATCAAGTCGTCGCACTATGCATGTGCGCATTTGCTGTCAAGTTTCGAACCCCAAACACCAGGCGCCCAGTGCACCCCGAATTCAAATGCCCAGCCACAAGCGGGCTTACACGAGCGATATGCCGATTGCGCAGATCTGCCTGACGATGCCGTAGCCAAAGTTGAACCCGAACGCCTGGCCCACCTGAATGTTGTACGTGATGCCAAAGTCTGGGACCTGCGACGGCTGGACTGCACGCGCACGCGCGCGCCCCAGTCAGGCGCCACAGGCCGCAGCTGGCCGCGGCAGTGCACTGGGAGGTCACACCAGTGTGCTCATGCTGGGCTGGGAATCAGAGGAACGGTGCCAGTGCGCGGTCGCGTATGGCCGGCCATGCACGGAAGCTGCCCAGGGAAGCGGCCACCTCTTCAGTGCTGCGCAGTCCAACAGTGCACGTGCTTCAGAGTGACAGGCTGGCGCATGCTAACAAAATGGTGCGCATTCCAGGTGGGTCCGGCCCGGCCGGGGCGCACTGGAGGGCAGCCAGATGAGGAGGCCGTCGCTGGTGGGCTCCACGGACGCGCCGTGCCCCACGACCGCCGGCAGGTCCAGCGTCGTGGTCAGCGCGTGCGCCTCGTCCTGCAGCTCCGGCAGCAGCCACGCGGCCGGCGACGGCACCACGATGCCGACCTTGGGGAAGCTGCCGAAGTAACGGTCTGCGCCGCGCGGCCGCCGGCTCATGCGCGGCATGCAAGATGAGCGTGCCGCACCGCATGGGCTGAGCACTGCCCGCACGCGAGCAGGAAGCTGGCGCGGCTCGGCCGGGCGCCAAAGCGGTGCTGCCGGCCCCTGCTCGCACATGCACATCACCAAAAGCAAAACTGCATGCAGCGCAATGCCCAGAGACCGCGCATAGCCCGTAAGGCGCAGTGGCACTGTGGTCGTGGTGGTGAGCGGGGCGCATGCGCCGCATGAGCTGACACCACTGTCAGTAACATCGCAACACAGCAAGCAGAGGCCAGCAGGTCAGAGGCAAAAAGAATGCGCCTGCCTATGTCCGGCACGCACCCTGTCCCCAGCATCTTGCAACGACACAGGCTGTGCGCTGCGGGGCCGCGGCGGCGCAGGCCGGCGGAGGCCGCGCAAGGCGGAGCGCCCCGGCCTGAGCGGCGCTGGGCGGCGGCGCGGCGGGCGCGCGCCTATGCACGCGTTGAAGCCGGAGCCAAAGAAGGGCGTGGACACGCGCACGCCGAACGAGCTGGAGCTGTACGATCCCGAATACACCGTGTTGTCGTTGGTGTCCTGGAGCGGCTGCGCGCCGGTCACGTCCTGCGCGCGGCGCGCCAGCAGCTCTTGAGTGCGCGCCACGGCGGCGGCGCGCTTTTGTGGCGTGCGCACATCCTGCGCTTGGGGGCTGGCGGTGCCTGCGCTCACCGAGGAGTCGATCCCGAAAGCATTCAGTGGCGCAGTGTGCGTACTGCCTGGCGGAACGCGATGCAACGAGGCCCGCCGCACCCTGGAGCTGCTCGCGCCCGTGACCCTGACCCTGCTGCGGGCCCTGGCCCGCTTGGCCGCACCAAGGAGGCTCACCAGCCTGCGCAGCTAAACACGCAGCAGGGCCTCTGGGGCCAAGGCCAGCGACGCTGAGGGACATCCTGTCGATCAGGCACAGCTGGTGCTGCACGGCTGTGCTCCAGCTAACACCTTGTGCGCCGCCCAGGCACGGCAGGCACCTCATCGCACAGCCGTTACCGGTCTCCGCCGTAATGGGCATACAGCGTGCGGCCAGGCTTGCAGGGCCACGCATGACGCCAGGTGGCGTCTGCCTGCATGGCGGGATGATGCGGGAGCCTGGAGCGCCACGCCGCAGGCACAGCGGCGGCACCCCCTACCAGAATATCATCCGCACAGCCACCACGCCGCCCCTAATGTCAGCGCCTACTCACGAGGGTGTCGCAGGGTGGGGGTTGCCGCAGGGTGCGCCGCGCCTGGCTGGCTGACAGGCTGTCGGAGTTGGCCGCCGCCACGGTCGCGCCGCCAGCAATGGTCGGCGTGGGCGCCGCATTGGCCGTCGCGGAGCTCGCGACGGGACGCACGCTGTACCCCGTGGAGGGGTCTGCGGGCGCGCGCGCACGGCCTCACCGCGGCTTGCGCCCGGCGCATACGTGGCCTCACACGTGAAGGCTAGACTAGCAGCAAGGGCAGGCGCCTCCGCTGGCACGCCCTGAGAGCCTGTCGAATCTTACATGCAGCAAAGCTGCCGACCAGCCACCAACACTTAAATGCAGGTGCGCCACGCCGGGCCACAGGTCGCCGCGCCCGGCCACCGCGCGAGGCTGGCCGCGGCCAGGCATAGGATTAGCGCAGCAGGTCGCGCGCGCCTGTGTACGTCGGCGCCTGCGCGTTGACCTCCGCCAGCGTGCGGCGCGCGGTGCCGGTCGGCGTGAGGGTCACAGAGCGCATGCCGGGCGCGGGCGCCGCCGCCGCCGGCTCCCCGCTCGCTGCCGCCACTGGAGGCGCCCTGCCTGCAGGCCCCCCAGGCGCCCGCCCGCTGTCCGGCCCCGCTCCTGAGGCGCTGCCCGCGGGCGCCTGTGGGCCGCCGCGGCCTGCGGCTCCCGCGCGGCCGTCAGCCTGGGCGGGCGCCGCCGCGGCGTGGCTGGCGCGCGCCGGGAGCGGCCGCGGTTGGCGCTGTGCAAGGCTGAGCACCTGCGCGGGCGCGAGGAACGCAGCTTGAGGCACTGTCCTGCTGCCCGGGCGGGCGCCACCTCCGTGACGGCCACGCGAAGGCTGCTCGTTTACACAACCTTCAGTCTCGCCTGCCGAGCCTGGAGGAGCTGCACGGGCGCTGTAAGGAGATGCTCACGATTTTTGTGCAACCTCTCCTAGACAAACTCAGGTTGGAACAGCGGCTGTCTTACCATAGGCTGCACAAGAAGCACGCCCTGCCGTAAAGACGAATGACGCAGCCAGGCATGACACAGAGGCAGGCGCGCCTGCGCCTGCGTCGCCTGGTCCAGCGGCGCAGCGCCCGGATAAAATGCCTGGTTGGCCTGCTGCAGGGAGCGCGCGCCCGCGCCGGGCCCGCGCCCCAGCGCGCAGAGCAGCGCGGCGGCCAGCAACACGCGGAGCGCGCGCGGGCAAGCTCGCCGCTGGCACAGCACCGTGGCCGCGCCTCGCCTGTCTCTCCAGCGCGGCGCGGCCTAGCCGCGCCCAGGTCGCAAACTTAGCGCACACACCAGGTGCACCAGCGGCTCAGCGCGTGGCCGTGTCACACGCTTTGTGATAATGGCCCGCACCTGCTTGTGAAGGAAGTGCGCGAGCATGGGGCCGCGGAAGTCAGCGGGCAGGTGCGCGGCGGCAGCTGCTACGGCAGACTGCGCGCACGTACGGGTGTAGCAGGTTGGCTGCCTGGCATTGCGCACATGCTCCGGTGCACAGCCAACCTCTGCACCCTGGCTCTGTGCACGAGCTCCTGCCCTCCGCGCAAGCAGCCTTGCGCCCACGCTGCGGCGCCAAGAATGCAGGGCTAAGTTGCGCGTGCGGCCTTTGACGCTGAAGAGCCTGATAGTGCTAGCACAAGCGCGCGTCTGTACCTGCACACGGTTGCACACACCCTAGTTGAGAGGAAAACGTCTGGCTGGCCAGGCCATGTTCGAATTGTCAGGGTTGCAAGGGGCTGTTGATGAGTGCGAGGCTCGTGCGGTGACAGCACCTCTACTCTTGGCTTGCGCACGTATCCTGTGCCCGCACTGTGATTCCAGCTTACGTAGCACAAGGCTGATGTAGCGCTTCCTAGCTGCAGGCCGCCCGGCGCAACACATGAGCTGTGCTCATTGTCCCACCATTACCCGCCCCAACACGGCTAGTTGGCAAGTTGCCCAAAGCAGCATAATGTGTGTCTATCATGGGGATAGACAGGCAGGTATGTCTCCACCCGTCAGAACAAGTGCAACTTCGGTATTGACAGGCACGCACTATGTTGTCTGCAGCCATCCCCATAAAAGTACCACCCAGCAGCAAAAGGGCATTCAGTGGCTCTCTGTATGATGCAAGGCTATTGCATTGGGTTGTCTGCTACCGTCAACACACTCAACATCGTGTTGCCTGCAACCGTCACGTATGAGACCAGTGGCCACCGAGCAGTAAAGGGCACACACTGGGCAGACATGGTGCAAGGCAAGTTGCTCAAGGCAGCACAGCACACTGGACATGCATTTATGACTCCACCCACCAGAGTGTGCTCAGGCACAATGCATGTGAAATAGCCAGCGCCCATCCCAAAAGCACAATGACGACCAAAAACCTTTAGAGCTCGTGCGGGCAGTGAGGCTCGAACTCACGACCTCGGGATCACCCATTGGGTGGACAGCACACGTATTCGTGCGTCATATTAAATATGAGACCCACGCGCTAGCCAACTGCGCCATGCCCGCCCGTGCCAACCTGCAATAAAATGTTTATATTATGCTGTATAAGCTCAACCCATAAACAGGCGTCCTTGGTGAGGCAAGTTTTTAAACTGGCTGACCAGCTATATGTGGACGCTGCGTCCTGCACAAGGAGCTGAGGCATAGAGTGCACTGATCTGCACGCCTTCACTTCATATGCAGTGCTGCTGCAATCCAAGCACAGCCAGGGGTGAGCAGGACTCCTCTGGGAGCGAGGCAAGCTCGGCCTGCCTGCCCAACGACTTCAGTCACAGAAAAACTCGCGCTCCTTGCTGTCGGCGCCCATGCAATATGCGGGCACCTCCTCTGCAGCGCCAGAAAAACAGCGCCGCAACGTGCGCTCTGAAGGCAGCATGCTATCCGAGCACGGGTCGAAGCTCACGTCCATCGTGATCCTAAGGACCTTCACTTGCAATGTATGAGGGAATGAATGAGTGAAGAGGATCATGCTGGCCAGCACTGCTGGGCAGCCTCCTGGCCAAATCCCGTAAGCGGTCCGCACAAAAAGCGTGGTTACGGGCGGGGCAAAGCGGGGCTCCTCAGGCGTTCTTGGCTTGTTCGCAAGCGATAAAAGAACAGCAGAGAGCTGTGCGTCCAGCAGCAGGGATGCCCGGAGGCCCAGCGCAAGCTGGCCCGCATACCCAGGGCTCAAACATTGTCGCCATGCAGCTTGCATCGCAGCAGTTGCTGCAAGAGGCGCAGTACAGCAGCAGCTTCACAGCATACGACTCGCAGCCTGCGAGCGCAAGGCTGCCAGACTTCACGCAGGTGCGCCAGACTCCTCCACGCCTTGCCGCATGTGCGCGCTCGCGCCTCGTGCTGCAGGCGGCGGCCTGGATGCTGTCGGCGCTCTCCCACAGTGACGCTCACCCAGGTGTCAGGCGTCAGGGCTGCGAGCGCGAGCGCTGACGTGTGTCGGAGGCGCAGGACTCCGTGCCGACCTCCGTGTGGGATGAAGCAGTGTCACAGGCGACGGCAGTGGTGCGCTGCTGCCCACTCTTCATTCAGGCCGCTCTCTATGGGTCGGGAGCACGCGGCGTGTGCACGTTCTGCGGCGGTCCTGTTGGTTGTCGTCGAGTGTGACACTGCGCGGGCGGAGCGCAGGCGGCTCCAGCGCTGGACCATGCAGACGGGTCAAGCGTCAGCGGGGTGACCGACCGCGTAAGCGAGGTGCTGACACTCACCCGCACACAAGCTCTAGCGAGCGCTCGTGCGTCGCTCGCTTTCTTGTCCAGACGTCCTGGCGCGTCCTGCTGACCGCCGGCGTCCCGCCGCGCAGCTCAACTTTGAGGACCAGGAGGGCGCGGCTGCGCAGAGCGCGCCGGAGTGGGCCTGCTCGTGCGCCCTGCTCGCGCGCTCGCCGTGTCGTGCGGCAGCAGCGCCTGGACACATGCAGCCTGTATTGCTGCCCACCGCGGGGGGCGAGTGCTCCAGGAGCGCTTGGATCGGCCGCTCGCCGTGCCACGCTGCGCTACTGGATGCCGCACGGGCCCTGCGATCGCCGCCGCCTGAGCGTGTCGCGCGCGCGGCAGGTACTGCGGCATCCACAGCGCGGCCAGCGTCGTCAAGTGCGTCAAGTCCGGCAAGTGGTTCTGCAACGGGCGCACCACCGGCACGGCCTCGTGCATCGTCCTGCACCTGGTGCCGCCCCTGCCGGGACCGCACGCGCGCCCGCCAGCTGCCCTGCCGCCGTTCACCCTGTCGGCGCGCTGCCGCCCCTGCGGCGGACGTCACGGGCGCCAGGCTGCAGCGTGGACGCGCGCTGCTGTGCAGAGTGCTAGATCCCTTACGCATCCTGTGGACGCGCGCGGCGCGCAGGTGAAGGCGCGCGTGCGCGAGTGCCAGCTGCACCGCGACTCGCCGCTGGGCGACGCGCTGCTGGAGTGCTACGCGTGCGGCAGCCGCAACGCTTTCGCGCTGGGCTTTGTGCCGGTGGGCCGCGTGGCAGTTGCCTGTCCAGCCGTGACGCTTGAATGCTGGACATGGCTGCCGTGGCGCGTGCAAGTCTTGAAACCCCGCGGGCTGCTGTGACAGAGCGTATTGATGCGCGACTGCGCAGGTGCGCAGCGAAAACAGCGTGGTGCTGCTCTGCCGCAACACGGCGCCCTCGGCGCCGGGCCTGCGCGAGCTCAGGCACGCGCCCGCCGCCGCGCCCCGCGCCGCCGCGCAGGCCTGCGGCGGCGCCCTTCCCAGCAGCGTGCCGGAAGGCTCGTGCCATTGTAGCAGCCGGGTGCTGTGGGCGGGCGCCCAGAGCGTTGACCGGCCAGCAGGCGCAGCACCTGCCGGGGGGCTTCTGGCGGCTGGCGTGTGCTGTGAGGAGCCGCCCGGTCCGCATGGCTCCGGCAGCAAACGCAGAGAAATAACGCAGATGCCGTGCCGCGCCGCAGCCTGGACCTGGCGCTCTGGGAGCCGCTCATCGAGGACCGCGCGTTCGTGCCGTGGCTCGTGCGGCAGCCGGGGCCGGCGGAGGTGGCGCGCGCGCGGCACCTCACGCTCGCGCAGGCCGGCGCGCTGGAGGACGCCTGGCGCGCCAACCCGGCCGCCAGCCTGGCCGACCTGGCGCCGCCCAGCGCGCAGGACGCGCCTGCGCCGGTGGCCCTCAGGTGCGGGTCGCCGCCCCCGCGCCGGCCGCCCGGGCGCGGCCGGCCGCCGCCGGGGCGCCGCGGCGCTGTTCGTGCCTTGCAGGAGAAGGCCGTGTGCCGCTGGGGCGGGCGGTGCGAGCTTTAGGGTGTAGGGTATAGGGTGCACCTCCGACGGCCGGCGCCGAGGCGGGCGCGCGCGGCGCGGGCGCGCAGGTACGAGGACGCGTACGCGTACCAGAACGTGTTCGGGCCGCTCGTGGCGCTGGAGGCCGCGCACGACCGCGCCATGAAGGAGGCGCAGGTCCGGGCTCTGGAGAGCGCCGCGGAGGGCTAGGGTAGGTCAAGGGTATAATGAGGCTCTGTGCCGCGCTTCAGCTCCCGCTCGACAGAGGACCGCCCGGCACGCCTGTCTGCGTGCCTGGACGCACCAGCGCTCTCTCACCAGCGCGAGTGGGCTTCGGGGCGGAGGGCGCAGCGCCGCCCCCGGCGCAGGCGCGGGCGCCGGGCGCGGCCGGGGCGGCGCTCATGCGGGGCGCCGCGCCGCGCGCAGGCGCGGCACAACGTGACCGTGGCCTGGGACACGGCGCTCAACCAGCGGCGCGTCGCGCGCTTCGTGTTCCCGCGCGACGACTCCGCGCTGCGCCTCGTGCTCGGCGCGCGCCGCGCCCGCCGCGCGCCGCGCCCGCCGCGCCCATGCCTGCGCATGGGGCTGTCGGCTCGGATGCGCGTGTGCCTGTCACTGAAGTGCTGAAGGCCGCCAACCCCGGAACGCAGTGCATGGGTGCCGCGACGCTCGAGCATGCCCTGCACGCCCGGGCGGCCCACGGCCGCGCGCTGCGCGCGCAGGCGACGAGCTGCGCCTGCGGCACACGTGCGCGGGAGCGGACAACCGGCCCTGGGCGGGCGGCGGCGTGGTGGTGCGCCTGTCCGAGGCGAGCGAGGAGGTGGCGGTGGAGCTGCGCGGCGGCGGGCCGCCGCCCGTGGCCACCACGGTCGGCTACACGGTCGAGTTTGTGTGGAAGAGCGCCACGTTCGACCGCATGCAGCGCGCGCTCAAGGCGTTCGCCGTGGACGACGCGTGCGTGTCCGGCTACCTGTACCACCGGTGCGCGCGCGTCTTCTGATCAGATGAGCCGCGCTCCGACTGCGTCGTCGGTGGCCGGCTGCCCTGTGTTGTCCGGCTGCCGCTGGACCGGGGCGGCCGCGCGCGCAGTGCGCCGCAGCTGCGGGGTGCCGGGCGGTGCCGCGCGTGCGGTGGCCTGGGGCGCGTTGCGTTTGGCCGGGCGCGCGCCGGGGAACGCGGGCCTGGACAGGCGTGTGTCCCCGAGCGTCCTGTCAGGAGCCGAGCCTGGGCAGATATCGCAGGCGGCCGGGATGGAAGCCGCGCCGTGCGTGCACAGGCTTGACACGGCAGGAGGCTGCTGCGGCCAGCGCCAGCGCCGTCAGCGGGGGCGCGCGCCGCGCAGGCTGCTGGGGCACGAGGTGGCGCCGCAGGCGGTCAAGGCGGCGCTGCCGGGCCGGCTGTCCGCGCCGGGCCTGCCCGAGCTCAACCCGCCGCAGCTGGCGGCGGTGGCGGCGGTGCTGACGGCGCCGCTGTCGCTGATCCAGGGCCCGCCCGGCACCGGCAAGACGGTCACGTCCGCCTCGATTGTCTACCACCTGGCGCGCCAGGCGCAGGGCCAGGCGCGCCCCGCTCCCACTCTGCTCCTGCGCACCGCGGGGCCCGCACGGCGGCGCGCGCCGCCCCGCTTGGCGCCCAGGCGCCCCGCCCGCGCCAGAATCCGGGCCAGGCCAGAGCTGCCTGTTGCGCGCCCTGCAGCCGACAATGTCAAATACCATATATGCGGGCGCGCAGGTGCTGGTGGCGGCGCCCAGCAACGTGGCGGTGGACCAGCTGGCGGCCAAGGTGGCGGCGACCGGGCTCAAGGTCGTGCGCCTGGTCGCGCGCAGCCGCGAGGGCATCGCGTCCAGCGTGGAGCCGCTCACGCTGCACGCGCAGGCGCGCCTGCCCCAACCCTGTATACCGGCTGGAGCCCTGCGCCGTGCTCGCCCAGCTCGCCGTCAGCTCGCCTCCACGCCCCTGCGCCGCGCATGCGCGCAGTGTGCGCCAGGACGCGCGCGCGCGCGGGGCGCCTGCAGCGGCTGCGCAGACGGCTACTGACAGCAGGGTCCGCGGGCGTGGAGGGCGCGCTGAGCGCCGGCGGCGCGCGCGCAGGCGCGCCAGGTCGGCGTGGCGGGCGGC
>JAABUV010001740.1_pt1 | contig 30993 bp, 38 predicted proteins | sample 5559971 | NCBI WGS metagenome assembly JAABUV01 (sample SAMN10711881, study PRJNA513362) | rock metagenome | isolation source: Antarctica rocks | place: Antarctica: Victoria Land, Knobhead nord | collected 2015-12-19
CCGGCCCGTCCGCGCGCGGCGGCGGCGGCGCCGAGCCGCTGAACCCCGGCGCGCCCGGCCGCGGCCGCGCCGGCGGCCGGGACGCCGCCGGCGGCGCCGAGGCGGCCGCGGCGCGCGCGGCCGCGGAGGCCGAGGCGCGGCTGGCGGCCGCACGCGCGGCCGCCGACGCGCAGCGCCGGCGCGCCGAGGACGAGGTGGAGGATGCGCTGCGCGCGATGAAGGAGCGGCTGGGCCGCCGGGGCTAGGCAGGGGCGCCGGGGCGTGGAGGTCGCGGGGGTGGAGGGGTGGCGTGTCTTGTTGCGGGGCACCAGCGGCGCGGATGGAGGCAGGCGGGGCCTCCATCCGCGCAGAGGAGCGGCGTCTGGGTGCTGCGGTGCATTCAGCACGGCTTACATCCTGGTTAGGTCCCGCCTCCTGGCTCCAGTTCATGGCCTAGAAATGCATCAACCCCGCTGGCCGGCTCCGCTTGTCGGTGGCAGCATGCATGGCGCGCCATTCTTACAGCAGTCTGTGGCGGCGCGCGACCTGGCGTGCTTAGGCGTGACATGTCCATGCACAGCTGCCCGTCGTCAGAACTGTTTTTACTCTGCCCAACAATGTGCCTGAATGGGGCGGAAGCGGGGCAGTGGTGCTGCTGCAGGGCCGCTGTGTTCGCGGTCAGTTGGTTGCGGGCACAGCTGCCTCCGTCATGCGATGTATGGCTCGGGACCAGAATGCGTGTACACTATGATGTGGTCCATGGGCTCTTGCCTGGCAGCCTGGTTGGTTGTGATAACTGACTGACCATGTTTGCATAGGATATGGTAACCTCCGCATGTGCGTGCAGAGGCAGTGCTGCAGAAATTCTACAAGCCGGCCCTCGAACATGGCGAGCCGATCTGGCAAGCACGCCAGCAGCGCTGCAGGCAGCTTGCACAGAACTATCCTCCGCCTGCGCAGCAAGCAATCCGTGCTGTAAGATCAATTGGCATTGCCAAACCGGCAACGAAAGGCACAGAGTGGATAATGCTGTCAGTTGTGAGCATCCTGACATGGGGGCGTTTCTTCTGTACATTATGTAGCAGATGCAACAGTGTGTGCCGCTGTGATGCAGTTGCAGCACTCGCACCCGACCTCTCTAGTCTGATCCGCAGGAGTCTGGTCCGTGGGGGCCTGTGGCGCGCCTGCAGCGAGAAGGCTAGCCCGCGCGGCGGCGGCGGTGCAGACTGCGCCGGCGGAGGCGCGCGCCAGGTCCACCGCCGTGAGCACGTCTGCTCAGTCTGCGTGGCCACCATCCCTGGTCTGAGCAAGGAGGCCGTTGAGCGCCATTGCCTTCATTTCCTATGAGGCCACTTGCAGACCAATTGTGCGACAACTCAGGTGCATCCAGATCCTGGCTCTGCGGCAAGGATTCAGCAAGCCCCATGGCAGTATTTTACAGGGCCCCATGGCAGGCTGCTAGCGGCCGCTTGCAGGGCGCCTGCATGTCCCGCTGCACAGCCGCCGCTCCCGCCGCACCGCAGCTCCTCGCTGTCGCGACGCCGCGCGCGACGCGCTCAGCCCGGCAGCGCCAGCGCGGCGCGGCCCGGCCGCGCGACGATGAGGTAGGTCGTGCCGAAGTGCCAGCGGCTCACGCTCTCCACCTCCAGCCCGGCCTGCGGTGCATGTCGCGGGCGGTTTGGGAGCAGGCGGAAGTGGAACTGCGTGTGCACCCCCTCAGCAGTGTAGTCAGACCAGTCCTTGTAGCGGCTTGGTACCGGCCACACACGGCACGCACGCAAACTGAGAATGGGCACCAGCCCGCGCGCGCACCTCCGCGACAATGTCCAGGATGGGCCGGTTCCAGTGGCAGCCAAACTTGGCATGGTGCCGCTCCGCGCCGTCGTCCAGGCGCTGGTTCAGCCAGCCGGCGCTCGCACGGCCGTGCTCCAGCAGCAGCAGCCGGCCGCCCGGCTTGCACACCGCCGCCATCTCCTGGCGGGGCGCACCAGGCACGATTCGGTGCGCCGCGGCGGCGCGCCGGCGCCCCCAGCGGCCCCAGGGCATGCAATGACTTGGTTATCCGCGGCGGTGCGCCGGCGGCCCCAGCGCGCATAGCGATTTGATGAGCCGCAGCGGCGCGCCGGCGGCGCGCGCCCTGCGGCGCTGCGCTCTGGCTGCTCGGCTCTGACTGGGCTATGCGCTTGGCTTCGCGTCCCGGACACACCGCTCGCCTCCGCAGAGCAGGCTGCAGCACGGTACACCCCCCAAGCCACACCCGCATCGAGCGGACGCATGCGCACGCACGGGGCGCGCCCGCAGCGTCGCGACCGGGTCGGCGTGCGAGCACAGCCCAAAGGTGTCCACGACCGTGGTGAAGCTGGCCGGCGGGAAGGCGCGCAGGCCCGCCGTGAACGGGCTCTCCGCCGGCTCGCCTTCGCGCGGCGGCGCCGCGACCTGCGCCGCTGCAGGAGCACGGGCGCCGGCGTCATGCGCCCGTTTGCCGGGCGGCGCTGCCAGTGTGCTCGAAATCCAGCGCCGTGCACGTGCGCCGCCCCAGGGCTGGCGCAGCCTCCCACAATCTCCTTCAGCGGCGGGGCGCTGGCCGTGCTGCGCACGGCGTGCGGACGGCGCAGGCAGCGCTGCGCGACTTGTAAAAGCCGAGGTGCATGCAGCCTGCTCGGCAAGCGGTTTCCGGCGGCAATGCGTCATTCAGGGAGCATTCGCATATGCCACGCTAGCTGGTGCGGGGCACAGGTGCTCATGCATGCCACCAGCCCAGAGTGTGTTGTGCACCCTGGCGCGCTCGTGAGGCAGGCAGCGCCAGAGGTGCGCCCCGCCAGGCGGCCGCGGGCGAGGCTGCATCAGGGGAGCAGCAGCGCCGCGGTCAAGCAGTGCCGGGGCAGCTCACCGGCGGCGCCGCTCTGCGCCGCGGCCTCCCCGGCCGCCCCGCGCCCGGCGCCGCCGTCCCGCGCGGCAAGCCGGGCGGCGTCGCTGAGGTGCACCGCCGTCGGCACGCCCGGCGGCGCCGCGGCGGCCTTCGCGCGCGCGTGGAACAGCATGGCCTTGCTGCTATCGGTCAGCGTGAGCGACGTGAGCTGCTGCCGCGCGTAGAAGGGCAGGTTGCGGCCCGTGCCGGCCGAGACCTCCAGCACGTCGCCCTGCGCGCAGACAGCCCACAGACTGAGGCTGCAGCCATAGCCAGGGAGTGGCAGGAGCAACACAGCCCTGTGCCTGTCGGCACCTATGTTGCTGGTTGAATGACAGAACGTCTTCATGCCAATGCACACAGTACTGCTAGGCACTTCGACACCATCGCCCTTGACACACCTGCAGCAACAGCGTCTGCACCGGCTGCACAGGCGGGGGCGGCCAGCGCGCCTGTGCGTGCGACACCAGCCACCAGCGCAGCAGGCGCAGGCCCATCAGCGTCTCGTCCAGGCCGACCTCGCGGTCGTACGAGTCCGCCAGCGTGTCCCACTGCGCGCCGCCGCCGGCGGGGCAGCCGCACGTGCCATGCATCCCTCCAGCCGTGATGCGGAACCAGCGGTAGCTGCCGTATAAGGACACGCCATACACGCCCAGGCCCGTCAGGGCGAGGAACGAGCGCACGCTCATGCTGCCGCCAGCCTAGGTCTGGGGAGGCGTCCAAGGCTTTGTGCAGCTCTGCGTTTTGTTGGCAATGGCAGCGGTGCGCTTGTGGCAGCAGCAGCACAGCTCAAGCTTTACACCAAGCCCATCTGCCTGCGCTGAGCCCATGTGCATGTACACTGCATGCGCATGCCACCTGAGGGTGCGCCCAGCGCACAGCCATCAGCTGCTGCTGCAAGTGCCATGGATGTGTGCCCCCCGGCACAGCCATCAACTGTTGCTATTATTATCTGGTGCTAGTATTAAATCTGCGCTTCTTTGTCTCTGTACAATCCTGTCTCTGCCGCACTGGTCGCTGCTGGGCGTGTGGCATCATCTTGTTACACAGTGCAGCGGCTGCACGATTGTTGGGAAGCGGGTCACAGAGGAGGCGCAGAAACCAGCACTGAGCTTTTAACTACTTTGGGCGGTGCAGTATGACTACTGACTTCATCCGCCAGTGGGTCACCGTGCCTGGCTACAGAGCCCCCACAGAGCTGCTGGGCACACAGGGCATAGGCGAGAGCACAACAGGTGTGCCGATGCTGCTCTGTGGACTGCTTCGTTGTCACAGGTCAGCATGTCGGCCCTTGACGCGCGCCGAGTGCCCAGCCACGCTGCAGGTGCTGCTCATACCGGGCAACCCGGGCGTGGCCAGCTTCTACACTCCGTTCATGCGCTACCTCCAGACAAGCCTACTGCCGCAGCGCGCCGACATGTTTGCCTGCAGCTACCTGGGGCACACGCGCCACGCCGCGGCCAAGGCTGAGGTGCCAACCCCGTGAAAAGTGGGGTGACAGCCTGTGACACCCTCAGAGCTGCTCGGCCTTCGTCGAGGCCCTCCTGCGAGCGCTGAAACGCAGGCCTCAGTCCTGCCACCGGCCAAGCAGCCAAGCCAGGACCACTGCCGTTGCACTGTCGCAAATGTGTGTCGCTGGTGTGCTCGCCGTCTGCGCCAGGCCCAGCGCTGAACACGCATCCATGTCACCCTTTCTCCGTTGTTCGTCAACCACTCTTGCCTCACTGCTCTCCAGAGCAATTGGCTGCTGCCACCCAGAGGCCTCTAGGCACCGCTGCGACGGGGCGCCTTCAGGCAGCGGCCGCTGCGGCGCGCAGCTGTACACGCTGGAGCAGCAGGTCGCGCACAAGGCCGCGCTGCTGAGCGCGCACTTCCTGCGCCCCGGCCGCCCTCCACTGCTCATACTGGCGCACTCCATTGGTGCGGCCTGCTATGCTGCCATCCTGCCGCGCCTGTGGTGCAGCAGACTGGGGTGCAATGCATTGCGGGTGCAGCTGCTCATTTCAAGCAGCTCCAGCACTGTGTGCCTCTGCGATGGCGTTGATTGTTTTGCGGTGGGTGGCAGCGCTCTGCTCATTGCCTGATGATGCGTGAGCCGCGGCCACTGCTTTTGCTGCCTGTATTGCTGATGGGCTGAGCCAAGACTGGCGCGGGTTCTCCCGATAGGGGCGTACATAGCGCTGCATGCACTGGAGCGCCTGGAGCAGGTCCACACCGGCGACGGCCCGCAGGCCGGCACTTCCGCGCCTGCCAGCGCGGCCTTGCCGCCCGTGCTGAAGGCGCGCACCCGGCGACGGTGGGAGGCTGGGTCAGGACAGTTGACATGAGCATGCACCTATGTGGCCTTTCATGCCCAGATATCAGCTGCTGTCCAGAGCGGCGAGTGAGCAAGCACATGATGTTTTGTGGTGAGCCCAATAGGGCTGGCCCTGTTTGTGTGGTGAGCCCCCATGGGGATGGTCCCGATCTCTGCAACGCGCCAGGTGGTGGCGCTGATGCCATTCCTGACGGTGGACCCGGCTTCGCGGCGGCAGCGCTTCCTGCGCGCCCTGGCGGCCTTCCCGCGCATCACGGGCGCTGCGGCGGGCACGCTGGGCATGCTGCCCATAGTCGTCAAGGTGGATGAAGCCTTGCAAGCAGCTGGCCTGTGTGTCATCGCCCTTGTTACACAGATGAACAAACGCCTGCCTGACCGTGCCAGAGTCTATGAGTATCTGAGGGCGCCTAGCTTGTGTTTGCTGACTTGGTGCGTTTGTGTAAGTTTACAAGACAGACAGGGTTATGTGTCAGGTGCTGGCCACCCGAAGGCGGCAACCTCACACGTAAAGCTCCGATGGTGTGAGCGTAGCTGACTCATGTGCGACCTGATGCCATGTGTGATGCATGCCAACATGCGTTCGCCTCAGGTCTGCAACATTTCCCGGGCATAGGGTGTGTGCCATGCAGTTCAGGGCATCCTTTGTAGCCATGACGACTTGCAACTGAGACCCGGCGCACGCGGACCGTGCGGCAGAGGCGGCTGGTGGCAGGGTATGCGGGCAACCAGGGCGCGCATGCGGTGGCGGCCAGCGTGGGCCTGCTGGACGCGGGCGTGGCCGCCAACGCGTTCCACCTGGCGCAGCACGAATTCCGCGACCTGGCCGCGCCCGCTGACTGGCGCCTGCTGCAGCGCTTGGGTGCGCACATCTATCGCTGAATATGTTTACTGAGGTCACATCGGTTGCTTTATGCTGAACTTTCTCTCTCCAGCACTGGACTTTATTGTTCAGTTGATTGTGGTTACTCCTGCCAAGTGACGTCTGCTGCAGCGCCTGGGTACATACGCAGCGCGGATTTTCGCGCCGCTGCTTGACGCTGCATGAGCTGAGAGAGTGCAGGTTCGTGAGCTTGCCTTTGTACTGTGCTGGCAGTGGCTCGTCCACTGGCAGTGGCTCATCTTCTGGCAGGGTCACAGCGGCTCATGGATGAGCATTGATGCTCGGCCAAGCGTAGACGCTCCTTACGACCTTGCAGGTGATCGCATCTTGGTGCTCTGCGCCCCGGAGGACATGTGGATGCCGCTGTGGAAGTTTGACCAGATGCTCAAGTCGTGCCCCGGCATCCAGGTTCGCCCCCAGTGACTGATCAGCATGAGGGGCCTCATGCAAGCAGGGCATTTGCATGATTGGCTTGAGCACCTCATGCATATTTCTTTAGGTTGCCAAGTTGCTTGCAGGGAAGATGCACCTATTCAAATTTTTTGCACAAACACTCATGGTGTAAGAGCCCGGTGCGCATAGATGCAGACATGTATGCCATCTGTATTGCACATCAGTACGCGCTGCATCATTGGCAAGGTGCGCATCTGGCCAGTCAAACTGTCATGTATGCACACGATGGTGTGAGGACTAGCTGATGTTGTGTACACTGCCCAGGCAATTGGTTTCATTGTGTCAAAGCTGTGAGCAATGCAAACGCGCGCGGGGCAGGCGCACATGGTTCCCAGCCAAACCCACGACTTCTGCGTCACCCTGGACGGCTCGCGCGCTATGGCGGAGCGCGCGGCGGGGCTGCTGCGGGACTCGCTGCCGCAGCTCAGATCAAACCATTGACAAGTTATAGGCTGTTGTTGCGCTGGAGATGTGCAACATAGGTTGTTGGGGATGGTGATGTGATTAGGTAGCGCAGCGTGCCCCTTCTGGGAGTACACTCTTGAAGCACTGGTACCTGTTAGGCTGCTTCTAACGTCCGGCGTATTCATGCAGCACACAGGACTTGCACTATGGCAGAGAGCTTGCGCGGCATATGCCTGCGGTCATGTCCAGCTATCAGTCCAGAGGGCTGTGCTGTGGCGCGTGAGTACTTAATAGACTGTCTCAAAAGCAGCCCTGGTTACTATGGAGCAGGCCATGCAATTGTCACCTTAAGTCACCCTGTCACTACCATGAAGTCCTGCGCTTCCTTGTGAGCCAAGACAGTACAACTCATTTCCTGTATAGTGCTCGAGTGCAGTAGAGTTTTGGGCCTCCTAATGAGATGTCCAAGGCCCCCATATGAACCCCATGGCCATGGCCATGAGTGGCTCCCATGCATGTATGTATGTGTGCACTGGAATCTAGGTCGCAACATGCAGCACTGCTTTCGTCTCTCTGTGTGTCTGTCTGTGCACAGCTCGTACTCTTGTTGCTAGGGAGGAGGCGCCTCCGCACCGTGCACAATGCGTGCACCGGCGCGCTTCTCAAGCGCTTCCGGCGCCTTGGTCCGGCAGCAGTGCCTTCTGCGGCAGCCACAGCGTAGCAGACTGGTGCCAAGCCGAGCGCTGCCACGACGGCAGCGTGGGACTGCAAAGTGCTTCGATGAGCCCTCGTTAGGCGCCGACGAGAGCCCCCCAGCGTGTGCACTGCACAGGATGCTTCGGTGCCAGTCTGTGGCAACTGGCTCGTTAGCATATTGGAATTTGGTGTCCTTGGGCGCTGCAGGACGCAGGTGCCGAAGAGGCCGTGGCAGGAGCGCCAGACAGAGCGTGTGCGGGCGCTCTTTGACGATGACGACCAGGACTATGCGCCCGAGGGCACACTTGGCTCTCTGGTTGCTTCGCTGCGGCACCGCGTCCAGGACGCAGGCGGCCTGCTCGCATACAAGTACTTCAACTGGAGAAAGGCGCGTCGGGGGAGCCTTCTAGCCGTGAGCCGGTGTGCTTGTTGCAGCTGTGTATGTATGCCACACTATACGTGTGCTAGGGCACTGGATCCCTTGTTGCAGGTTGAAGCCGGCCACAGACATCGTGCCGCATAAGGCCGCTGCTCAGGTGGCTTAGCACTTCCGGTGCCCCCGGCAGGACACTACGTCAGACTTGCAGCTAATAGTGGCCATCAACGCGGTCTTGGTGCTGCTGCTCGCGCTGTCCCGCTTCGTGCTGTGGGAGCTGGAGCCCGCTCGGCCGGACAACTTGTTTTGGGAGTCGCTGTACGCGGTGCTCGTCATCACCTTCGGACAGGACTTTCCTGACGTAGCAGCCGCTTTTGGCGAACAGGCGCGCCTAGCCAGCGCAGTCTGCTTCCAAGCGATGCAGTGAGTATCATGTCGCGCTCGATACGCGTGATAGATGCGCTGAGGGTGGCAGGCTGGCATGTGTTATTGAACATGCAGCTCATGCTGGCCTACCCCGCACCTGCGTCATGCCCTGCGGCCAGTCAGGTGGTGCGCGGCGCAGGCCTTTGCCGTGACGGCAGCGACGCTGTCTTTTGCAGGCTTTGCGCTTGTGCTTGCGCTCACTACTCAGGTCGTGCTGGAGGTGCGCGCGGCCGCTGCATGCCCTGACTGTTGCCCACACTCCTGGGCAAATTGGGTGATGAGGTCGGGTGATGTTGTCAGAAGAAGAGCTCCTGGTGCCGTTAGTATTCAGTTTGGAAGCATGTTGCACGCCTCAGGCTGCTGTGGCTGCATCCAGCGGCACGCAAACACACCGCATGCTGTGCGGCCACCGTGCGTTCTCTGTCGCTATGGTGCACCACAATGGGGCAGCACGCTGGGCGCATGAAGCACGCTCAGCGCTGCCCTGGCCATGTACAGCCAGCCTGAGCAAGCCATGAGCCAGTGAATTTTTTCCTGTAAAGGAGGGTTGAAAAAATACCCGTGTGGAAGCTCACTCACGGGTCGGCGCTGCAGGTGCTGGACAGCAACGTGCGCCGGGGCAGCGCAGTCTTCGAGCGTGGGCACTTCCTGGTGCTGGCCATGGCCGGCAGCCAGCGGGACCGCGACGTGCTCTGGCAGCTGCTGACTCAGGTGCCTTTCCTGAGTCCTGACATGGACCAGCCATGCCTTTGTCTGGTCATGTTTATGGCTGGATCTGGCTGTGAAAGGGAAGTGTAGACCAGCTACCAGATGGCATGACATACACCGCCAACCCGTAAGTGATGGTGCTAGCAAGGCAAGAATGTGTTGCATGCGCACATGTACGGGGCGAGTGTGCCTGGTACTCCACAGGACTGCCAGCCCAATGCCATGCAGCGCTCAGCCAACGTGATGGACAAGCAACGGAGCTCGCTGAGCTGCATCCCGACCAGGGCCAGCAAAGGTGAGCGGGGAGACAGTCGAGCGGCGCGCGCGGGGGCTGCGGCAGGTCTGCCTGGCGTACCGCAACGACGGCGGCCGCGTGTGCGTGGTGCTGAGCCCCGTGGAGAAGCTGGAGATGGAGGCGCGGCTGGCTGAGCTTATCCCGCCTGCCAGCCGCTTCGGCACGACGTTCGTCGTGCGGCAGGGTCTGCCGCTGGTGCCGGACGACCTGCGCATGGTCGCCGCCGGCTCTGCGGCGTCCACCGTCGTCATTTCCAACTCGAGCAGGCGCGCTTCCTTCTGCCTGCCTTAATAAGAAGGACTTGCCGCCGGTGCCCGTAAGCCTGCAAAACACCTAGCAGGTGTCATTGCCACTCGAAATTGCCTACTGAGTGCAGGTGTGTGCTGTAATGTGAGCGGTGGGTGCGTACACGTCGCAAGGGCTGCAAGGGTGCTTGGGTGGAGTCTGCATGGGTGCTGCGCAGGGGCCCAGAGGAGGCGGATGCGGAGAACGTGCGCGTCGCCGTGCTGCTGGACGAGCTTGACTTCCCAGGTGCTCACATGCAGCTCAAGTTGATCTTAGGCAGTCCTTCTGCTGCTGTCTTCACTGCACATGGGCCTCTCGTGATGTTTGTGTTGCTTGGAAGGTGTTGTGACATTTATAGATATTGTTGTGGGGTCCATACGTGTGTATTGTTTTTGGGGTGCCTGCAACTGCATCTGTATAAAACAGTGCTGCCAAGCGTGTGATGATTGGTGGCGTGCAGGCTACGGTGAGCCCGACACACGCACGGGCACGGTGCTGGTGGAGCTGCGCACCGCCAATGGCGTGGCGCTGGTGGAGTACAGCTGCTCCGCGCGCGTGGTGCCGCTAAACTCGAGCAGCTTCTGTTCGACGCGGTGTGCGCGTGCCCTACCTTAACCATACACCCGGCACAGACCTCGCCCGCCTGCCTGAGATGCAGCAGCCGATGGGGCCGCAGCTCAGAAACACACGGTAACAGTCGCGCGCGCGCGGCAGGGTGGCGCGCATGGTGCGGCACCCTGTGCTGGGCGCGCTGGCGCAAATGATGTGGTCCTTCAACAGCCTGAGCGCGCTGTACGTCACGCGATTCCCGGCGCTCCAGGCGCGCGGGGCGCTGCCCGGCTGCAGGCGGACTGCCGCACTGGCCAGCTTGCGCTTGCGCGCTGCACTTGGTCGCCCTGCTCGTGGCCCTGTGGCGAGCCTGGCATGGCGAACCTGAAGCTGTGCATGTGAGGCCGCGAGTGCAGCGAGAAGCATTTACATGAGAGCCTTGATCCCGCAGCATGCATTGTGAGAGGTTGGATTTGGCCTGCACCACGTCCATGTAGTCTTACGTGCACTCCGGGGTGACGTAAAGGTGTGGTGGGTCCTCAAGTGAACTGTCACAGGGGTTGGTACACATTGCCTGGCTATGCACCTAACCCAGGCAGAAAATGCGCAGGGACTGCGCTATGGAGACCTCTTCAACTACTTCGTGGACGCCACCGTCATGGGCCTGTACGAGCCGGGCGAGCGGCGCGTGCGAGTGAACCCTGGCCCAGACGAGGTCGTCGGGCCTGATGACGAGCTCATCATCATACGGCCGACCAGCGCATCCGCGGCGGAGTATGTGCCGCTGGACGTCCCCGTGCTGACAGACCCAGGTGCAGAGTCTGTGGGCCTCGTCCCGTTCTGCAGCTCCCGAGATTTGATGCATGCCACGACTCATGCAAGTGGTCACATGTGGGATGTGGGTGGATCATGGGGGGCTTTGTTCGCTGCCTGCTCAGGTTCAGCGATGGATTTACGCCGTACGCCTGCTCATAAGCAAAACTGCCTGCAACCGCTTGCTTGATGTCCCATCAGCACATCCCATGAGACTGTGGGATGGTGAAGCAAGCAAGGCTGTATCGTGCCGCAATAGTGCCATGGGACTGTAGTACTCAACACACATGCTAGCCATGGAAGCAATGCTGTTGCTTGCAGCTTCGTCAGAAAGCATATGCTGCAATAGCTGCACAGCATGCCTCCTCATGCGCTCCTTCCTCTGCAGGCGACTGGGACTCCGCGGACTTCTCGCGGAGCTCGCAGGACGAGGTGCTATTTGCGCCCACCGGCACGATGGCTGCGGCTAAGCTGGGGCCCCAGGACGCTTCCCCTGCCACCGCTGGCGCGTCCGGCAATGGCGCAACGCCCGCAAGCAACGGGTCCGGCTTCACCGGTCCTTCCAGCGACGAGTTTGATTCGCGGTCGGCAGTAAGCAGCGCCCCTACAGCTGCCGACCCGGCCACCAACGGCGCCTCAGTGCGTGCTGCCGGCGGCGCCGGAGCTGCTGCGGCCCGCAACGGCGCGAGCGCCGACCTGGCGGCCGACGGCGTGTCCGCGCGGGACGGCGGCGGCGGCGGCGGCGACGCCAAGGCCGCGCTGGTGGACATGCGGCGGGCGGCGTACCTGGGCGAGCAGACCGCGCGCCGCGTGCAGCCGCGCGAGCAGTGCGCGCCGCTGCACATCATCGCGCCCGAGCTGTCGCGCCGCTCCGCCGAGCCGGCGGTGCGGCCCTCGCTTGACAGACGTGCTGAATGCACACCACAGCCTGCACGCTGTGTGGCTTTGTCACCTAATGTGTGTTGAGGCTGGCGGTGTGCCTTTTTGGCACGAGCATGGCTGCCGCTGTAAGGATGCTGCGTCCTGGTGCATGGCTTGGCAGATGCTTGGGTGCAGCATGCATCGCATGAGGGCATCGTCACCAATTGCTGACCTGGTATACCAAGATGCCGGAGCTGTCGCCCCGATGCGACTGTGGCGCATGATGCTGCTGCGCCTGGCAGGCGCCACATGTACCTCAATGTCGCCTGAGACATGCAGTTTGTGCATGAGAGCTGGCAGATACAGCTCTATGCATGCTCGCGCCTGGACAACTGTCGTGGCGAGTCTGCAGAGCGAGTAACCTGACTGCGTGTCTCGCGGCGGGGCAGCGCGTATTGGTGTGCGGCCATGGCGAGGAGACGTTCATGCACGATCTGCTGGCTGCGCTGGACCGCGAACTGCCCAAGGGCTCTGAGGCGCGCCCTCGCTGGGCCATAGTGCAGTCCCAACATCCTTTGGGTCTTGATCTTTGGTCAGGAAACACACACTTCCCCTGGCACACCGTCATGGAATGTGCGGACACGCAGGCGCGATCTCTGTCTACATCATGCTAGCCAGCCGGTGTCTGCTTGCATCCCGTGTGAACCGCCTCCGCACATCATGCATCAGCCGCGGGGCGTCCCGCCCGCGCCGCTGCTGTGATCGGGCCGCCCCCAGGCTCCAACGCTCTCCGGGCGGCGCAGGTGACGCTGGTCAGCCAGCGCGACACGCGCGCGCTGCTGGGCGACCTGGCGGGCGAGCGGCGCCTGGCGCGCCTGTCCGTGCTGCACGTGCGCGGCAACCCGCTCAGCCGCGCGGAGCTCGGCGCGGCGGCGGACGTGTCGCGCTTCGGCGCCGCCATCTGCGTGCTCGACCAGTCCTGGGTTTGCGGCCTGCCTGCCGTTGTGCCGCGGCCCAGATATAGATTTCCTTCAGCTGTTATCCACCATGAGCGCACTTCTACCATACAGAGTGTGCGCTGCGAGAGCGCTTTTACTTGGAGTTCATAAGGCCCTAGAGCGCCTTTGGAGAGATTCATGTGTAAGTGCGGACTGATGTTTTCAGTGCAGCCTGAGTTACACTGGCGTGCTGCATGGTGTCAAAGAGTGCATGAGCGGCAGTAGTGCTGTGTAAACTGGGCACATCAAGCATCAGCTCAGTGACTTGGTGTCTGCGCGCGTGGCGCAGATCGACCCAGACATGGTCAGCAGCAACGGCATCGAGATGGGCTCCCAGACAGACATGCTGAGGCTGGACGCGCTCATCATGACCGTGCAGCTCAACCTCCGCAAGCTGCTGCAGGTCCGCCCCGCCCTCCCCTGACCTGCCCGTGCGTTGCCAGGCGCGCCGCGTGACAGGCCCGGCCCAGAGGCGACGTCTGAAAGATGACTGGGGCACCGCCGACTCCTGCTGCAGTCGTGTGCACGCTTGCCTGTGCCGCCGGCGCGCACTGCGCTGCATGCGCAGACTGGCGTGGGGGTGGCGCGCCGGCCAGGAGCAAGGTTTCCCCGACATCAACATCGTGATGGAGAAGGTGGCCTTTGACGGCATCACGCGCTTCGAGGACCGCGAGCGCATGCCGCTCGGCGCGCCCCGGCCTGCAGGGCCTCCCGCAGTGCCGCTGCTCGCGGGCCCTGTGCCGCGGATGCCTGTGCCCAGCGCCTGCACCAGCGCCGGCCGCTATTTACTGTCTCATTGCTTGACGCCTGGCAAGGCGTGCACCTGGGGGTGGCGCAGCAGGTTCTGATCGGGCAGGGTAGCACACGTGCTGACATATTCGGCCGCGGGGTGACAGGCATGGTGTTCAACGCGACCTCATGGGGCGCCAAGCTGCTCATGCAGGCAGCCTACAGCCCCCAGGCGTGTGCCTCACCGGCAACTCTTGCATAAGGAAATTTGTATGATGCTGTTGCTTGCGCGGCCCACGTGTTGGTGTCACTGTCCGTGCGTATTCTGTCTACCTTGCCTGTATCATGCCTGCATACCTGGGGGCCCCATCGGTGTGTAGAGGCCTGCTGCGCCTGCCCGGCATGCAGGTAATGCGCGTACGTCCGCAACGGGCATGGCAAGCCTGGAGATGGCAGGCTTTGAGAGCTGGGCAGCGGACCAACCTAGGCTGCATGCGTGCACAGGTGGTGCGGGTATACCCGCAGCTCATGGCAAGCGAGGTGGCGATCCTGGACGCCGCCCGACTGGCCGGGCAGGGCGAGGACCTGACCTACTGGCAGCTGCAGGCTCGTTGACCTCCTGCCCTCCGTGCCCTTGAATGTCTTGAGGTCAAGCCGCAAGGCCGGCTTTGCGCACGGCAGCGATGGGGGTGGCCCCACTGAGCGCAGGGCATGTCGCGCATCACCGTATACAGGGCAGTGCGGCCATCATGCGAACGGTCACAAGCACCTGTCTGCCAGCTGAGCGATCTCGCCCTGCCTGCTCAGCCCAGCAGGCGCGCCGAGGCAGGGCGTGACCATGCCGCCCGGCGCCAGGCGCGCGCGCACGCGGTGCACCACACGCTGCTCGGCTGGTTCCAGATCCCGCCCGCGATCAACCAGCCGCTGGAGCTGGCGCTCAACCCGGCCGGCGACGCCTGGCGCTCGCAGCGCCGCGTGTGGAACGCCGGCGACGGGCGCACCAAGCTCGTCTGCCTCGCCGCGCCGAGCGATGCAGGCGGGATGCCCTGCGCGCCAGGCCATTCTGGCCACGAGCGCGCCCTGCTTGGCTTCCTAGCATGTGTTTGCATGCGGAGCGGGGGCGCTGGAGGCTCAGAGCTCGCCTGCCCGCCGCGGTGACGCGCGCACGTCAAGCGAGCGCCCGTGTTTGTGGTTCATACTTGGTACCATTCTGGTGGACATGTCGGCATGGCAGCACTGTGCATGTTGCGTGTCAGACCAAGATGCTCATGTGGCATTTTTGGTTTTGGACAAAAATGATACATTGTAGCAGGCCATGTGTGTGCTACCTGAAGAACTCCTGTCAGTCTTCCTAGGATCTGGTGTGTTCGCAACGCGCGGCAGACCCTGCGGACCAGGGCGAGGGCGACGCTGCTGCGAGCGCACGCCAAGCGGCGGCACTTGACACCCAGCGGGGCGCTTCTTCCGTTGCGTAGCGTGCAAATGCGCTGCCTGTGAACACCTCAGCACGGAGCTTCACGCCAAAATGGCCGGTGCGCGGGCGCCTAACAACTTGATGAGCGCAAGCAGTGGCCCTGCCTCGGCGGTAAGCCTGCAGCTGCTGATCTACTTGGGAATTGCCTCCGTGCAGACGGGCGCTGGCTGGCCACATGGTGCTTGGCTTCAGGCATTATTGGCTGTGCATGCCCAAGAGAAGACAGTCTGTCCGCTGACAAGGCACCCCCTTAGGTTTAGCTGCAGGCCTGCATTCCCAGGGTTGTGTGAGGCGCTGCTCTGCGCCAGCTGCGGCGCTGCGCAGGCAAATGCCTGTGGTGTGCAGCCCTGCCTGCCGCGGCCACCATCTGCAGCATGACAGGCGTGGCATGAGTGGCGCACTGCCGGCGCTGACCCCGGTGGGCACAGCGCCAGGGCGCAGCATGCCCCTCTGGCAGCACGCCGCAGCTGCCGGCAGCACCGGGCGCACAGCGGGTACCAGGCGCCGGCGCGCGTGACAGCGCTGTGCAGCAGGTGCGATGTGCGCCGGCATGCTGTGTGCGCGGCGTGCGGAACACGTTGACGCTGCTGCTCTGGTTGCATATCTCCTGGAGAGGACTGTTTTCACTGCCGTGCGGAGGTGACATGCCTTTGTCCTCTGCAGGTGCCTCCGCGGATGCTGCTGCTGCCTTCGTCTCGTGCTGGGCTGCATGCTTGGCCGCACTAGCTGGGGACGCAGGAGGGCGTGCTTCGTTGCAGACACCAAAAAAGCCTGCACCAGCGTCCTGCATAGCTTGATGTGGCTTGTCGACTGCCCTTTGCCGCCTTCTGCGGGAGGCGTGAGGCAGGACCATCATGAAGCATATCCTATATATGTATTTGAGCTTACACGGAGTTCAAGATGCTGCGGCCTCCAGCAGCCACCCAGGACACTGCTCAGGGGTCAGCTGGATGTGCATGCATGCATGAGCGGCAATGTCTCTGTTAGCCCTATTGCCGGCATGCCGGAGACTTGAGCTGATTTGCAAGCCATCAGCATATGTGCTCGGTTAAGGCGTGTCGGGGTGAAGCGCATGGTTAACCCTTGGGTCGCTTTGCATCTGCAGGATCTCCCAGCGCTATACAGAAGCTGCAGAAGGCAGAGCGTAGCTCTGCATTCAGGTGGCTGTCTGACATACCTGCAGCTGCAAAGGTGACGGCTACGCCAGTGGCAAGGCATTCCAAGAGCCTTCTACACCTGGCAAGCCCATAGCAAGCAGAGGTGACCTTCAATTCGCTTGGGATTGGCTTCTGGTGACCTGCCGCATGCAAGTGGAGTACACGGGTCAGAGGCAGGTCTGTGCGACCAGCTTGTAGTTTTCAAGATGCGTGGCCGCCAGGTGGCAGAAAGCCTCGCCTCCCGAGGGGGCGCTGAGTGTGCCCGCTGCCTTCCCTGCTGCCATACCACACCTGAGTGCTGCCGTGCGGGACGCAGGGTGCCTGACGACATGGCGCGAGCGACAGCAGGCGCGGCAGCCCTGCTGGCCGCGCTGTGCGCGCTGGTCGCGGCGGCAGCGCTGGCTGCAGCAGTCCCCGAGGACGCAAACTCTGCGAGCTGCAGGTTCCGGTGCACGTTCCAGCGCAGCCAGTGCTGCCGCTCATTCGCGCGCACCAACCCCTGCGACGGCAGCGCGCCGCCGCCGGGGCACCCGTGCTTCCAGGGGTTCATCGACTGCCAGCAGGGCTGCTATGCGGGCACTGCCGGGGCGGCCGCATACCCTCCCACAGGCGCCCTTCTCGCAGCCGAGGACACCGCGCCCGCTCCTGCACCCCACCACCTCTGAGGCGGCTGGCGCTCACTCCGTCGTGGCGGCTGCGCTTGCTCCTGCGCTGTTGAGGCTGCTGCAACCTCCCGTCAGCCTTGCTGGAGGATGCGCGCTCCTGCTTGGCCTGGAATAGTGACTGATAGGGAAGCGGCCCGCCCGTACAGGATTGTGCAGTGAGGCAATGCAGTGCATTGCCGAAGAAAGCGGCTGCTGCACTGCATCACGCTCGTAGCTGGCTAGCTGGCTAGCTAGCGGTGCAGCGTGACCCGCAGCACACCTCCCCGTGTGAAGCTGTACATGCATGCAGTCATTTTGGTAGAGCGAGGCAGATCAGGTGCATCCGTTGTGCATGACTTTCCTCTCAGGATGAGATGGGACTGCTTTTTGCATAGTGTGCATGCTTGTGTGCGCCAGTCGGTGGCTGAGTTGGTGTCTTGGTAGGCGCGCATGCACCTCCACCCTGTGCTCATATTTAGGCTGTTTGAAGTGGTGCTCTACATGCTGCGGGTGTCAAGCAGCATTGCCACCAGGCTCTGAGGTGCGAATGCGTGGGCCACATTACGTCATGTGGCAACACCCTGCAGGCTCAAGCGATTTTGTGTCTGTGTGTCTGTTAGGTCTTTGCAGGACGGTGAAGTTGAAGATGAGACATACGCCTGTGCATGCGCCTTGGTCCCTGTGTCAACTCCCTTGGTCTCTGTGTCACTCCCTCAGAGCATAGCAGTCTATACATTTTGCCGCCGGTTTTCTTAATCTTGCCAGACACCAATCTGCTACAAGAAGATGGACATACAATTGCATGGCCCTGCAAAGAGTCGAGCATACTCTTGGGCCAGTGTGCCGGTAGCCTGTCCACTAGAAACGCGCACCAAGCCGCTGTGCATACAAAGTTTTTTGTACCTGAGCCATGCCGCTGGTGGCACTCATTAGTAGGCACATTCAGGAGTGGCCGCGCTGTTGGTGCTCACTCGCCAAAAATGATTGAATGAGTTAAAACGTATAAACGTTAAGCCTCTGATAGGAGAAGCGTTTCAACTATAGGTTCAGGTTCAGGATCTGGAGTGCCCTGATCCCCTACTGCAGCATCGGCGATGTGACATCGCTGTTAAGCTTCATCCCTGTACCGCTCGCTGTGTGGCAGCCTGCAGGCCAGCCAGTGTTTGGCCTGCTGATGGACCCAAGCCTGTGAGTGGCGAGCACAGACGTCCGCGGGGCTGGTAGCGCGGCAGTGGGGCGCCCCATCTGAGCGCCAGCCATGAGCTCCCTGGCGCATGTCACAGTCACGGTGTCCGGGGTGCTCCCAGCGCCAGTGGACCGGGTGTGGCCGCTTGTGCGCGACTTTGGCAACCTCTCCAAGTGGCTGTCGAGGGTGGGCAACCAGCGCGTGGACTCCGAGCTCCTGGTGAACCCCTCCCTCACTGCCTGCAAGCTGTCACCGCGCGTGCAGGCAGCCGGCGCATGTGCGCGGCTCCGAGGAATCATGCGCTCCAACCGCCATGGCTGACGCGCCGCCTGCGCGCCTGCGCAGCCGGGCCAGATTGCGAGCCAGGTGGGGTCCGTGCGCCGCGTGCTGTTCGACCTGAACTACACGGTCGTGGAGCAGCTGGAGGCGCTCGACGACGAGCTGTTTGTCCTGTGCGCCACCCGCACGCTGCAGCAGCGCCTGCAGCTGCCCGCGCTGCGCTGCGGCAACACGGCCAGGCGCCTGCCTGTTTGTGCTCAGCGTGCTGAAGGAGAGTGTGCGCGCGCAGGAAGTACAAGCTGATCAGCCACCCGTGGAACTCGAGCCCCTTTGGTGCGCTCCGCCCTGGGCTGCCAGCTCTTCGCTACGCTGCCATATGGGAAGTTGAGTGTGGTCTGCGTGCCACTTTGCACCGGCCGCTGACCCTGCTGCGGCCCGCGCGCGCAGCCGGCGCCTTCCTCAACTTTGTGGGGACCATCCAGGTGCGCCGGCGGGCCCGCTGCGCCTGTCGCTCTGCTCGGCGCGTAAAGAACCACATGCCCTCACCTCCGACGCGGCTGTTCTGCGCAGCTCAAGGACGTCACGATGACCAGCGCGACCTACTTCGAGTGGCACGGCGAGTTTGACACGGACCACCAATCGGCGGACGTGATGCGCAGCGACATCAAGCGCCGCTTCGAGGCCGGCTTCCACGGCCTGGTCTCCTGCGTGGCCGACGCGGCTGCCTCGCACGCCCCGCCCGCGAATCCGCTCGCAAACCCAGGGCTGGCCGGCCCCAGCGCCGCCTCCATCTACCACAGCGGCGGCTCGCACGCGGGCTCGGTCGCCGGCTCTGTCCACGGCAGTGTCCAGGGCAGTGTCCTGATGCCGGGGCGCGAGGCCGCGCATGCGCATCCGCACGCGCACGCGCACTCGCACGCGCACGCGGCCGCGATGCCGCCCGCGGCGCTGCACGCAAGCGCGCCGCCCATGCTGCCGGGCGCGCTGCCGGGCGCGCAGGCGCCCGTGAGCGGGCTGCAGGCGCTGGCGCTTGGCGGTGTGCCGGGGGGCCACCTGGGGGGCCTGCCGGGCGGGTATCCGGGGCTGGGCGGCGCGGGCGCGGCCTCGGGCCCGCTCGCCAGCCAGGGGCTGTACTACTCGCAGGCCATGCTGGCGGCCAGCCAGGGCCTGGTGACGAGCCAGGCGCTGGCCGCGAGCCATGCGGCGCTCGCTGCCAGCCAGGGCGCGGGGCAGTACGGCGGCCAGGGCGCGGGGCTGTACGGCAGCCAGGGCGCGGGGCTGTACGGCGGCCAGGGCGCGGGGCTGTACGGCGGCGCCGCGCTGGCGCCGCCGCCCCCCGCAACCCCCGCGCTCGCGCCTGCGCCTGCGGCGCCGGCGCTGTACACGAGCGCGGCGGCGGCGGCGGCGGCGGCGGCAGCCGGCGCAGGCGGCCTGCCTCTGCTGGCGCCCGGCGCACTTGCGCCAGCGCTGCCCGGCCTTGCCCCGGGGCTGGTGCCCGGGATGCCCCCTGGGCTCATGCCCGGGATGACCCCCGGGCTGGCGCCTGGCTTGGCGCCGGGCCTGGCGCCCGCGCTCAACCCTGCCTTTGCGCCGGCCCTGGTGCCCAACATGGCGTACGCAAACGGCGGCGTGGCCCCGGTGCCGAGCTTGGCGCTGGGCCCGGGCGGGAACCCGGCCCTGGCGCAAGGCATGCCGCCGCACTCGCTCTCGCCGCAAGCGTTGGCGCAGCTGCAGGCCGCGCAGCTGGCATCGCAGGGTTTTGCGCCGCAGGCGCTCGGTCTGGGCGCCGCGGGGCTGGTGCCGGGGTACGGCGTCGCCGCCGCGGCGTCGCACGCGGCGGCGGCGGCCAACGGCCTCGCGGGCGCCGCGCCGCCGCAGCCGCAGGCGCAGGAGGCGGCGCAGGCGCCAGCGACGGCGTTGGCGCAGGCGGCGGCGGCGGGCGGACTCATGGCAGGCGGTGCGGGCGAGGCGGGTGAGCCGGGGGGGCTGGAGACGTCGGGCGGCCACGAGGCGAGTCCGCGCGCGGACGCGGGCAAGGCGCCTGCGTCGCGCAGCGTCAACAACAGCGGCGAGCTGGCGCCCGCGTCGCCCAGGCCGCAGGCGTCGTGAGGGTCAGGCTCACGGCGGTGTCTCGGGCGGTGCTTGGGCGATGGCCAGGCGATGGGTGCGAGCCGCTGCAACGAGGTGACACCTATGGTTGATGTGCTTCAGCTTGTAGGTCAACTCGGGGGCCTGCGCTCCGCTTTTCTTGCCTGCATCAGGGCTTGCAGGGGTGCAGGGTGGTGTCCCAGGCGTCTTTGACCGTTTTGGCATAGCGTTGAGTCATACTGAGGCCTATGCCGGTGCTTTGGTGCATCGTGTATGTGTCATAGGGCGTCGGCGGGCGCGAGCGCTGCTGGACTTGGCTGTCCTTGCCCTGCCTGTCTTATCTTTGCATTGTCAGAATGAAGTGGTTCCGGTGAGGGTGAGCAGCAGACAAACTCGCACATTTGCTTGTGATAGTAGTTCTTGCAGGTGGCGCCAATGTTGATATGATTGCTGTTGCTGTACCCTACACCTACGGCGGTATCAATTCGACTTGAGAAATGCACGACACTGCTTATCTTGCTGGGTTGATCAGGCTGCGCCCAAAGGCTGAAGAGCTTGTACACCCGCTGTGACTTGGCTCAATGCGCACAAGAGGCTGTGAGGAGACCTCTGGTACCCCTCTGGTACGCCGCTGAGATAGCAGTGTGCAGCCATGGACGTGGCGCTGGCCAGGCAGTGCGGGCACGCGTCGACGTCCTACTGCCAAGCAGCTGGCGCTGCGCAGCTTTCCTGCAGGGAGGACGCGAAGAGTGCGGCCGGAATGGTGCCGCGGGAGCCGGCATGCCTGCCGCTGCGCTGCAAGTGCGGCCTCTCTGCTCTCCCACTACACTCACACTGTTACACCGTGTGCTTCGGTGCTGACAGCAAGTGCGTCAGCCACTTTGGGAAAACAAGAAGGCAAGCTGGTGGAGCAGTCTGTGACAGAACGCATGAGCCTGCACGCTGGGTGAAGCAAGTACTTTTAACTGGTGGTGCTCCCGAGGTAAGCACTGTATTCAAGGCCAAGTACAGGTTGTCAGCTTTGGGAAACAGCGAACAGGCGCAGGGAGTGACACGAGAGTAGAAAGCCTCGTACCGGAGCAGGGCAGTGCACAGCAGCAGAGGCAGGAGTGCATGGAGTGGAGCACCCGCAACAGCAACGATCGTGCGCGGGAGAGTCACCAGTGGCGCTGACTGGCGGTGTGGGCCGCCGCGCAGCGACAAACAGCAGCCCGGCGGCCGCGCCGGGCCTGCGCGACGCGGCCGGGCGGCCGCGCGCGCCGCCGCCCGGCGGCGGCCCAGCGGGGCGCGGGCCCTCGCTGCGCAAGCTGCTCTGGAAGCGCACGCTGCGCCAGCTGTCCTCGCTGCCGCTCGCAATCGGCGAGCTCGCCGTCATCGCCGCCCTCTCCGCGGTCGGCACCATCATCGAGCAGAACAAGCCGCTGGAGTTTTACGCGCAGGCGCGGCGCCCGGCGCCGCAGGCTCCCACTTGGGTGAGACAGGCCGCTGATGAGCTGAGCTTGAGTGGTAGCTGGGGGCGTGGGCACCGGAGTGACTCATCACATGCGGACGGCTTGCGGACTGGCACTTCACCTAGGAGGCGCACCCGGACCATGGATGGCTGAGCACGGTGCATGGCAGGGCAGAGCCGCGCCGGCAGCCGCCGCCGGCGCTCGCAGCACCCCCGCGCTCCCCACCCATTTCATGTCCGCCACGACCTGAGCCAAACCCGCCGGCGCGCGCGCGCAGAACTACCCGGACGGCCCCGAGCGCGTGGCCGGCTTCGTGGACTGGCGCCTGATCCAGGCGCTGCAGCTGGACCACATCTACACGGCCGGCTACTTCCTGGGCCTGCTGGGTTTGCTCGCCGCCTCGCTCGCCGCCTGCACCGCCACACGCCAGTGGCCGGCCGTGCGCGTGGCGCGCCGGTGCGCGGCTGCGCCCTTGCCCCAAACCCCGGCGCCGACATCGCTGCGCGCATCTCTCCTGTTGTGAGAGCGAGCGGCGGCGGGTGCCTCTGCGCGCACGCGTCGGCGGCGGGCGTCTGCAGCCGGTGCAGCGAAGCTCCTCCCAGCATCTGCCCGGGGGCAGCGCTGCCGGGCCGCGTCGCAGCCTCGCGCTCCCTTGCTGCTGCTTCGAGGCAGGAGTGCTTGCCCGCGCGCCTCGTAGGACGGGCTCTGCTCGATGCCCAGCTCCCAGGTGTGCGCGGGGAGTCAGGCTATCACCAAGGGTGCAGCCAGCATGTCGGCAGAGGTTGCGTCAGAGAGGGTCGGGACGCGCGCAGGTGGCGCTTTGCGCCCTCGCCGGAGCGCGTGTACGCCATGGCCGCGTCGCAGAACGCGGTCGTGCTGCCCGACGCGGACGCGCGCGGCCTGGGCCGCCTCCTGCGCCAGCGCGGCTTCCAGGCGCGGCGCCGCCCGCGCCCGTCCCGCCCGCGCACGCCCCAGAGCCGCCCGCAGGAGGGCGTGCGCTCGGGCCTAGCGCGGGTGTGCACAGCCTGGCGGCGTGCCCGGTCGCGGCGTGGGTCCGGGCGCGGCCGCGTGCGCGCGCGCGCCGCGGCTGCTGCGTGCGGGGGCGCAGTGCCGAGCGCTGAGGGCAGCTGGGGGCAGCCTTCACGAACGGAACTGGTGTCGGTCGTGTGTCGGGCTGACGCGGCGGGCAGTCAGGCAGCGATCAGGACAGTGCCGTGCTCGGGCCGTGTCCCGCAGCGCATGCACTTGTGCGCTGGGATGCGTGACCCTGCGCGGGTGAGGGAGGTGTGCTGCTTGTGGGCAGAGGCTGCCCCGGCAGCGGCTGGCGTCCTGCAGAGCGGAGCGCCGTTTGTCAAGCGGACTCGCCGCGGAGCGTGCCGCGCAGCAAGGGCGCCTGCAGGCGTCTGCGACGGGCGCCTGCAGGGGCTCGGCGCGCCCCATGCGCTGCCGGTGCATGGCGCGCTGCCCAGCGAGGCGCGCGCGCAGGTGTTTGTGCGGGGCGGCGCGCTGTACGCGTTCCGCGGCCTGGGCGGCAAGCTGGGGCCCATCGGCGTCCACGCGGCCATGCTGGCCATCATGGCAGGCGCGCCCGCGCGGGTCCCCGCGGCGGCCCTGGCGCCCGGGTCGGGCCGTCCCGCTGCCACCACACCCGTCAGGCCTGCTGGCCGAACGTGTGCGCCAACCGCTCCGCAGCCCGGCCGCGCGCATCGCCCCCCGCAGGCTTGCCTGGCGGGCCTGGGCGCAGCGCGTCGCGCGCGCGGCGGCCATCCGCAGCGCCGGTGTCGCGGCGCCGCAGACAGGCGTCTGGCTGGAGCAGGGAGTAGGGTGACTTACCCTAACCCTGTACACCCATACCCTATCCGTCTGCGCGCAGGCGTGTCGTACGGCGGCCTGTGCGGGCTCAAGGGCAGCGTGATGGTGCCGGAGGGCGGCGACTTCCTGCTGTCGCAGGTGCTGGCGCCGCGCAGCATGTTTGCGCGCCTGCCGGACGGCGCCGACGCCATGCTGCGCGTCAACAGCTTCGACGTGCGCGCGCCGGCCCGCCCTGCCCGCGCGTGCATGGCGGCGCTTGCCTGCCCTGAACAGGCTGTCGGCCGCTCCCGTACCAGCGCAACGCGTCCGGCGCTGGCAGAGCATGCGGCGACCGTCCACTTGCAAGCAGCAGTCCTGCACACAATGCTCTGTATACTTGTACTCTCCGCTTGTCAGCGCCAGCCAAGCTGGGCAATTTGGGTCGGGCATGAGGTCAGAATGACAGGCACTGTTGCGCGCTGGCGTGCTGTGCGTGATAGATACCCAATGCGACGGCCGCCCTGCTCCACAACGCGTCACCCGCAGGTCATCAGGTGCCGCGAGAGCGGCGCTGTGGACCTGTGGCCGTCCTGTCGAACACCAACCTAGGAGTATATGTAGGTAGTTGCTACATTTGTGACCGTAATGGCACCAGTGACAAGCACCCACTCACCGTCTGCAGGTCAAGTACCGCGAGGACGGCGCGGTGGACCAGTTCCTGAGCGACATCAGCGTGCTGGGCCCGCGCGGGGCCGAGCTGTCGCGCAAGTCCATCTCCGTCAACGACCCGCTGCGCTTCCGGGTGCGCGCGCGCGTGCGCGCGCCCGCTGCGCGCTGTGCTGCCAGGCCGCCCCGCTTGTGGGCAGTCACCTCCGTGTCGCACCGGTGCCTCCATCCGGCGCGCCTCGCTAGGCGAAGCAGCGTGCGCTGCTGAATTGTATACACAAGAGCCTGAGGTACCAGCTATTGGCAGCTCCGCTGGCTTTTGGTTACATTGTGCAGCCCCTGCATGGGGACATCTAAACATTGCCTGCATGGCCAAAGGGACAGGGTTCTTGGCCGAGCGGGCGTGTGGCGTTGCCAGTCACCGCGCGCAATCTATGACACAAGCTGTGTGGGGACGTTGTCCGATCCTCGTCCAGCCGCCACCCCAGCGCAGGATGCGTGCCTGGCGCCGCGGAGGGCCTGTCAAGTGGGCTGCGGCGCGGCGGCGCTGGCCAGGGCAGCTGCCCGGTTTCGCCCCTGAGGCAGCGCCCGCGCCCGGGCGCCGTGCAGGGCGTGACCGCGTACCAGGTGGACTACGCCATGGCGGCGCTGACCGTGCGCGCGCCCGCGTCGCCGCTGCAGCCGCCCGGTGGCTCGCCCTTCAACCTGCCCATGGCCTCGCTGGAGGGGCGCGCGGGTGCGGCTGCGCGGCGCCCCAACCCTCTACCCTGCATTGTCCCTTCCTCCGTGCATGCATGGCCGCGCCGCCCGTTGCGCCGCTGCGGCGGCTGACCAAGACTCCGGCTTGCGATGTGTGCTGCCCCATGATGTCGGGCTGGCTGCGCGCACGCGGGTGCGCTGCGGCGCGTTGTCACAGAGCTCCCTCAGGGTGCCGCAGCAGGCAGCATCTTGACCCAAATCGCTGCCTGAGCGCCATCGGCGCGCGCGCGCACGCCAGGCGTCAGCGGCAAGCTGTGGGCCACGTTCGTGCCGTCCGAGCTGCCGGCGGCGGGCCGGCCGCCGCACGGCGCGTCGGTGGTCGCGCGCGACTTCCAGACCGTCGCCGTGTACGCGCGTCCGACGGCAGCTTCGTCGGCGTGCGCCGGCCCGGCTCCGGCAAGCCCATCGAGGTGCGCGCGCCCTGGCGCCGCTGCTGGCGGCTGGCGGGGGTCCCTGTCGTCGTGCGCTCGCCGTGTGCGCGCATGCTAAGCTGTGACCCGCCGACCGTTATTGGGAGCATGCAGGAGCATGACACAGAGGTGCTGGCCAGACATAAGAGGCCAGACATGAAAGAGCCCGGTGGAGGAGGAAAATGGACAGGGCCGCTGCGCTGGGTGCCATGCCGGCCCAAAACGTGCGCCATGGGGGCAGGTGGAGGGGATGTCGCTCACGGTGGACGCCATCGTGGGCAGCACCGGCCTGGAGCTCAAGTCTGACCCGGGCGTGCCCTACGTATATGCCGGCTTCGGCGGTGCGCCCTCGGGCCCTGATCGCTCACTGCGGGCGCAGCCTGGGCGTCGCGGCGCCCCTGCTGCAGCCTGGAGGCACACATGAAGCAGCGCAGGGCCCGTGCTCACACCAGGTCTGCTCTGCCTGCGCTCGCCGGTCTCCCAGGGCCGTCTTTGTGCGCGGCGCGCTAGGGCGGCAGCAGACAGCCCAGGTGATTCGCTGCATGCCGAGACCTGAGCTGGCGCGCCTTGCTATGAGTCGGCGCTCAGTCTGATGGGGGGGCGGGTATGGCGCGGCAGCGCTGATGGTGACGACGATCGTGAGCTACCTCTCGCACGCCCAGGTGCGCCCGCGCGCCCGCCGCCCCTGTGCACAGCCGCGCTGCTCCTGCAGCTGTGCTGGCCCGCGCCCGCTGCGCCCGCTGCATGCGCCGCGTAGCCGCGCGGCCGCGCCTGACCGCCGCTGGCGCCTGCCGTGTCATGCATGGCGAGACCGGCGCGGCCACGGCCTGGCAGGCTGTGCTTAACGTGGCTAACATCACTGATCACCTGAACAGCATGGGATATGGTGGATTGCTTGTGCAAACGCGCCCGCCGCCTGCCCGCGGCAGGTCTGGGCGCTGCAGCAGGGCGGCGCGCTGCACGTGGCCGGCCGCACCAACCGCGCGACGGTCGCCTTTGCGGACGAGCTCGACGCGCTCTACAAGGCCGTGCCGGAGACCGAGCCGCACGGCGCAGTCGCCGCGAGCGCGGCCGTGGAACTGGACGGCTGTGTCTCGGACGCGCCCGCCGCCGGTGATGGCGCCCACCGCAGCAACGGCGCGGCCGCGTACGGCACGTCCAGCGCGGGGCGCACCACGCCCGTCCTGGAGTCTGCGGGCGAGGGGCGTGCATGACGTGCGTGCTCCAAGGAAACGACTGCAGTGGCCAGCAGCATATCTAGGTGGTGCGCTTGCCACGCTCCTTGCTCGCGATCACACATCACAGCATGCAAGACGAAGTGCGTGGGACCTGCTGAGCGCGCTGGGAGTGAGCCCCGGATTGTGCACGCTGGCGGGACGGTGCTGCTTGACCCAGTCCAGGCCAGGGCAGGAGGAGGATACCGCTGCCGCGCCCTGGATCTGCAGCCTGGGTTGGGATGCCCGGTATGTGAAAACAAGGTGAATCCAAATCAGGCAGACGCCTCAAGACATACCAACAGACCTGATGTAAAGCGCGCCAAGCTTGTCCTGCTATCACCAACATTCGGTGCAAGCGCTGCGGGGCCAGCCTGCTTCATGCAGCAGTGCATGAGCAAGGTACAGCGGACATGGCCCAAAGCCATGCTCTGGAATGGGCCGAGGAGCATCGACATGATCCATGACGCTCCCTCAGTCTGCCCCTGCAGCCGCCGCTGTGCGTGCTGAGGCATTCCGCCATGCCTGCTGCTGCTCTACGGAGCGACGGCCGGCGCAAAGGCGGGCCCCAGGGCGCCACCCATGGGTGCGCCAGCATCGAGCATGACGCCGTCCTCGGAAAGCCAGGCGTGCAGCTGCGCGCTCACCGCGGCGCTGATGAGCGTCTCGGTGCCTGCGGACGGTAAGTCCTTGTCAGGTCCGTCCGGGGGCAGCCCTCAATGCTGGAGGAGGAGGGCATAGAAAAACCGTGACCTAAGTGACAGCAAGCAAGTAAACCAGAAGAACACGAGAAGGCGGGCGCATGCTGCATGCACCGCACACATGAGGAAGCTCCTCGCTCGGGTGGGCTCAGACCCTGCGCCCCGCCAGCGGGCGCGCTGCGCGCACCGCCGTAGCCGGCCAGGCGCGGCCCGATGACGACGGCGGGCAGCGTGGTGTTGACGTAGCCCGACTGGATGGCGACCAGGTAGCGCTGGGGGGTAACCGCATCCAGCCGCACCCACCACGGCGCGCCCGACTGACCCTCGTATACGCCGCACCTGCGCGCGCTTAGCGCGTCTGCAGCCGCACTTCTCGACCCGGCAGAGGCTGCGCAGCAGGAGCTGCTCGACGCGCGCTTGTCCAGCGGTCCCGCGCAGCGCGTAAGGCCGACAGCGACAGCTGCGTGGCAGCCAGCATTGACAGCCATGCATGTGCAGCTTGGCCGCCACATCTGGGGCGGCAGGGCAGCGCCATGAGTCCAAAGCCTGGTACGGATGGTACGCACCTCAGGCCATGCCTGCGATGCCCATGAAACTAAGCGCGTTGGGACTCCCATGCTGGCGCAATCAGCAGGGTCATGCAGGGCCGCGTGCTGTGCGCGCACGCGGTCAGCTCGATGCTGGAGTCGTACGCGCCCGCGCCGCAGGCGGAGAACACCATGTCCATGCCATCCAGGCCGGGGGGGTGGTAGGGGTACCCCGCTGTGAAGACCGCCGGCCCGCCTGCGCGCCAGCAACCAGCTGACCCACACCGTTTTGAGTGCAGGTACATGGCTCCCTGCATCTTTGAACGCGTTGTCAAGGGAGTGTGGGAACCGAGCTGACCAGCTCAATCGACATAATGCTGGACTGTGTGAATGCATTGCACTGGGTCCAGATGCAGGCATGCACGGTCATCAGTGATTAGTATTCAATTGTCAGAGCTGCAAGGCATGCACATGCATGCCGGCACACGCAGCAGACAGGGGTCGGCGCGGCCGCGACGCGGACCGGTCAGGTTGGCGGCGGGCAGGAGCCGAAGGTAGCCCGCCTGCACAGCAGGCCCTGATCTGCCCCCGAGCACTGTGCGCTGCCAAAAATAGGCAGATGGGAGCACTACAGCACGCATTGCGACCATCGTGACAGCCACGCCCGGGCGCAGCACATGCACGTCCAAGCGCGACCGCGCTGCTCCACATGCGCGCACTGCATGAGTGCAGCCCCGGGCACGCGTTGAGCGCGGTGGTGAAGCGGTCGGAGCGGCGCCGCGCGGGGGGATGGGCTGCAGTTGGGTTCAGGCGGCACCTGGTTGCCGATGTCGCGGTCCAGCGTCAGCAGCGCGTAGTCGTGCTGCAGGCCGCAGCCGGTGTAGCTGCGCGCGGCGGCCGCACGCCAGGGTTCAGACACGCGACCCTGTCATGCACACCATGCAACCGTGCACAGCAGCACGCACGTATACCCAGCCCGACCGGACGCGCCAGCTTTTCGTGCTGTGGCGTCATGCGCGCCGAGCGGCGCCCGCGGCCGTCACGACACGCGCGTGTGGGGACCGGGTCCTGTACGTTGACCTCACGCTGCTGTGCATTGGCTCGGCAGCCAAAGCAGGCGCGCAGGCGGCCCGCCCCAGCCGCGCGCGCCTGGCGCAGGCGGCATACGCGGCGGGCACGCGCGCGTGCAGCACGCGCGCCGCCTGTAGCGGCACCTCGCACGCGCCGCTGAGCCCGGGCACGAATGTGAAGTTGCCGAGGCGCAGGTCGCGGAGGGGAAGGCCGCTGATGTCCGGCCAGAGCAGGTCCACGCAGTGCGCCTGCGCGCGCGCCCTTTGGGCCCGTCGTGCGGGCTGATGGGCCCGCACGGGCCTCGCCCGTCATGGCAGGCCATGCTACCGGCGCTGTTCCACGTTCACGGGCGGCGCTGCGCCCGCGCTCCGGCAGGGCATCACAGCTCGAAGCCAGGGCTTTGTGGGTCGTCGGCCGGCCCTGATGGCGACGTGGGCAGGCCTGCATGCGCAGGCGCGCGCCGGTCTCGTGCTGGCCGCACGCTCTATTGACGCCCCGCCGACAGGCATGGCTGGGGGCCTCCCCAGGCGCGCTGCGCGTGACCGCGGTGCACCCGGTAGGGGGTGAAGGAGGCGGCCGCCAGCCCCCGAAATGCGCACCGCGGTGAGCGCGTGGAAGGGGCTGACCAGGCTCGCGGAGCATGTGCCGACCACCGCGCCTGCGATGATCACCTGCGCGCGCGCCCTGATGCCAACCCTAACAAGCCGCCAGGGCTCGTCGGCCGCCCGCGCCCGTAGGTGGCATGGGCGCTACAGGCTCGCCTCCGCACGTGCGAGCCAATGCGAACACGGGCGACCTATATCGGATCTCCACGCCGAGTCAGCACAGGTCACTGCCAATGTGTGCTGAGCAGGCGAGAGAGCCCGCACGCCTCCCAGTTGCTCAGGAGGCGGCCGGGGCGGACCCGGCCGGTGGTGCTGTTGGTCGCCTGGTTGGCAATCAGCAGGCCGACCGCGCTGAACGGGAATGCGGACGTGTCCAGCACGGGTACGGCCGCGCCGATCTTGCCCTGCAAACCCCGCTGCTGGGCGAGCTCGGCCTCGTCTGCGCCCGCGCGGGTGGGTGCACATGGGTGACGCGCGCGCCTGCCGGGCCGCCCGCTGCGGGTGCGGCGCATGCGGCCGCACCGGCCGCTTGAGCACAGCGGCTCGGCAGCCTGCAAGCGGGCTTTGCGCCATGGCTTAAGAGTACAGTAGATTCGGTCGGCCCAGGCTGGCGCCTGCATCCGGCACCAGGCAGGCCGCTGCGCCCTGGCGCTGTGACGCGTAGGGCCCCAGCGCCAGGTCCATGCGGCGCCACACACGCGCGCCGCGCTTGCTGCAGTGCCGAGTCAGCACCATGTGCGGTCGCGGGTGCGCACCCAGCCCAGTGCCCAGGTAGCCACAGTTGGCGCCCGGGGCTGACGCGGCCCCGGCCGCGCCGGCCGGCGCCCCGGCCGGGGCCTGCGGGCCCGCCTGCGTGTCCACGAGGCGCTGCAGGCGCTGCGTGATGTCGTCAGACCTGGAGCAGCCGGGTGCCGCCTTCTGTGAGAGCGCGCTGCCGCTTGACGGCAGGGCTGCATGCAGGCGGGCGCACACGCATGGCACCCAATTGATTTGCATCGTTTGTTCAACAAGACAAGGCTAATGAGGGTGCCAGGCACTTGCAAAGGAGCTGTGCGGCAGATGCTGCTGCGAGTGCACTTTGACCCCGACCTTGTTGCTGGCGCGGGCGCGGGCGCGGGCGCGGGCGCGCGCGCGGGCGCGGGCGCGGGCGCGGGCGCGGGCGCGGGCGCGCGCGCGGGCGCGGCGGCGCGCGGCAGCAGCAGGCGCAGGAGCGCCGGCAGGGGCGCGCGCGGAGCGGGGCTGGGGGCGGGCACGGGCGCCTGCGCCGCCGCGCGGCTGAGCGTGCCATACCC
>JAABUV010001741.1_pt1 | contig 30991 bp, 22 predicted proteins | sample 5559971 | NCBI WGS metagenome assembly JAABUV01 (sample SAMN10711881, study PRJNA513362) | rock metagenome | isolation source: Antarctica rocks | place: Antarctica: Victoria Land, Knobhead nord | collected 2015-12-19
GGAGGGTCATCATGCGATAGACTGCGGGTGGCATCGGGAGGCTCCTTCCGGACGATATGGTGTCAGCACCCCTATCCTACCAAAGCCCTCCCGATTGCCCCCTTGTTAGCGAAAACTAGAGTAGAAGGTCTTTCTCATATCTATCGGCCCGGCTATCCCTCCCCCCAACAACTCCTCACCGCCCGTTTGCCGGCTGTTCCCGTACTGATCGCCTCCACCGACCGTTGTGTGATCCAAGACTACTATCCGCGCGTATGGATAGTGAGCCCAGTTGAGTGGCGCGAGGAGATCGGCAATGCTAGCCCCTACAGCCCTGGCGTTGTCCCCGGTCTATGTACCTCAGGGCAGGCGGGGTGATATACTTGTCGGCAGGATGAAGATTGCCGACGACCCCAGTGATGGGGTGCTCATGGACCGCATTGTGGCCGGCGATACCGCCGCTTTCGAGCTGCTATACGACCGGCATAGCAAGGCCGCTTACGGGCTCGCGTATCGTATCCTCAACGAGCCTGGGTTTGCCGAGGACGTGGTGCAGGACGCCTTCCTGACGGTCTGGCGCCAGGCCGCGACCTACGGCCAGGCGCGCGGCTCCGTCCGCTCTTGGCTCCTCGCCATCGTGCACCATCGCGCCATTGACCATATTCGCCGCCGCCACGAGGATCGGCAGCAACCGCTCGAAGACATGACGATACTGCCCGACGACGTTGATACGTGGGATCAGGCGCGCCAAAATGTCGAGGGCGCGCAGGTGCGCGCCGCCCTCGCCACCCTGCCGCCCGACCAACAGCGCTCAATCGCGTTGGCCTACTTCGGCGGCTATACGCACGATGAAATCGCGCGCTTGCTCGGCGTGCCCCTCGGCACGGTCAAAGGCCGGCTGCGCATCGGACTACAAAAAATGCGTGGTTATCTACGCCCATTAGGTTTAGAGGAGGGTTCGGAATGACGGAGGAACAATACCACGTCCACGACCTCCTTGCCGCCTACGTCCTGGGGGCTGTCACCCCACTCGAAGCCATGCTCGTCGAGGAACACCTGGCTACCTGCGCGCTGTGCCGCCGCCAGGAAAGCGAGTTCCGCGAGGTCGAGCGTATACTTCCACGGCTGGCCGGCGAGTTGGCGCCGCCACCCGCCCTCAAAACACGACTGATGTCCATTGTCGAGGCTGAACCCCATTCTCGTGACAGCGCGGACACGGCGTTAGGCGAGACGCGCGAAGCGGAACCTGTGGCGCCTATCGCGGCCGTGGCGCCTCGGCGCTCCACGGCCACACCCGTACGGTGGAGTGCCGCACGACGCCTTAGCCCCATCTTGGCGGTGGCGGCAACCCTATTGCTCGTCGCACTCGGAATCGGCCTATGGCGCGCCATCAACGGCACGCTACAGCCGACGAGCGTGTACCCTGTCGTGGCTGCGGGAACGAACTACGGCACGCTCAAGTACTATAAAGACGGCAACCGCCTTGAGCTAGATCTTCACGGTCTCAAAATGACAACACCGGGCCACGTCTATGAACTGTGGCTGATCCGCACCAAGGGTGGCAAACCCGTGGCCGTTAAGGGTGTCGGTGTGTTCCCTGCCCCCGGCGGCACGGGACGCCTGGCCAAAGGCGGCCAGGACATCCACGGCTATAACCTGGCCGGCCTCACCGTGGAGAGACACTTTAGCCCCAACAAGCCGACGTTGCCGATCGTCGCCACAGCCGCGATCTAGCCGCGCACTGCACTGGCACGCAACGTGCATACATCCATGTGCGCGTGGTAAGCCGCCCCAGCCCCGGCGTGCGACCTAATTTTTTACTCTCATACGTACATGAAGGACTAGGGCAGACAGATGGACTACAACACGATTCGAACGGCCGATGAGCGCGAGATGCGCCGGCTAGTGCGCCGAGGGGCGCTTGTGATGGCCGAATACGATTGGCGCGCCAGCGGCGTGGCCGACCTCGAGCAGCGCGGCCGCGAGTGGATCTTGCGCGTCCCCAACACGGTCACGCTGCGCCGCGCGGCCTAAGCCGCGGCCCTACGCGACCGGAGCGGGCGCGAGGCGCCCGCGTTCCTCACCGTACGGAGTTGAGGTTATAGGCCACGGAGTTGCGGTTATAGACCGCGCGCGCCCAGAGGTACCCGATCAGAGTAAGGCCGATGCACCAGGCGACGGCGAGGGCGGCGCTGTTGCCGATCGGCGTGCCCAGCAGCAGCCCCCGCACCGTGTCGATAAAGAGCAGAGATGGTGTGAACTCCTTTCCTCGGATACTGCCCTCTTTTCACACGCGCTTTTTATATGCCCTCATCGCAAAGATGTAGGCCACAACCAGAATGCCGACGCACCATGCAAGAGTAACCCATATATCATGAGACACTGGCTGTCCAGCCAGTAACGCACGGATGGTTCCCACTATCGCAGTCACTGGCTGGTTTTCGGCAAAGACCCTGACTACCCGTGGCATCGACCTGGTTGGCACAAACGCCGAGCTGATAAAGGGCAGGAAGATAATCGGATAAGAAAATGCTGATGCGCCTTCTATCGATTTGGCGGTCAGTCCGGGAATCACCGCAACCCAGGTTAAAGCCAGCGTAAACAACGCGAGTATGCCGACGACGGTAAGCCATGACAGGATGCCCGCCGACGAACGAAAGCCCATAATCAATGCGACGAGAATGATGACCACAACTGAAATCGCGTTGGATACCAGCGAGGTCAGGACGTGTCCCCACAGCATGGTGGAAGGTGCAATCGGCATGGAGCGAAATCGCTCAAGTATCCCCCGTTGCACATCGGTAAACAAACGGAGAGCCGTATAGGATATCCCGCTCGCAATAGCAATCAGTAAGATCCCAGGTAATAAGTAATCAACATAATTACCTGTCCCGGTTTGAATGGCGCCGCCGAACACATACACGAACAGCAACATCATCGCAATAGGCATGATCGTGACCGTGATGATGGTGTCCATACTGCGGAAAATATGGCGCATGGAACGGCCAAGCATCACGCTCAGATCGCTGAAAAAGTGTTTCTGTATCGTTTCCATTTATTGTTCCTCCTTTTTGCCAATGACGGCAAGAAAGATCTCCTCCAATGTCGGCTGTTTTTCCACATACTCCACCTTAGCAGGTGGAAACAGCTTTTGTAGCTCCATGAACGTGCCGCTGGCGATAATCTTGCCCTCATGGAGAATGGCAATGTGATCAGCAAGCTGTTCAGCCTCTTCCAAGTACTGTGTGGTCAAGAAGACGGTTATGCCACCATCAGCAAGCTCCTTCACAGCCTTCCACGCCTCGATGCGGGCCTCGGGGTCAAGCCCGGTGGTCGGCTCGTCAAGGAAAATGATCCGCGGTTTTCCCACAAGGCTCATGGCGAGGTCAAGCTTGCGGCGCATACCGCCTGAATACGTCGACACCCTGCGGTTGGCGGCATCTGTTAAACCGAAGCGTGTCAGCAAATCGTCCGCAACCTGGCGCGGATGTTTGAGGTGTCGGAACCTGGCGATCATGATCAGATTTTCTTGCCCGGTCAAAATCTCATCCACGGCGGCAAATTGCCCGGTCAGACTGAGTGATTGCCGCACGTTGTCTGGCTGTGACGCAACATCAAATCCGTTGACGATGGCCGTTCCGCCGTCCTGTTTGAGCAGCGTGGTGAGGATTTTGATAATCGTTGTCTTGCCCGCGCCGTTGGAGCCGAGCAGGGCAAAAATACTGCCCTGGTCCACGGTGAAATTCACGCCTTGTAAGACGTTGAGCTTCTTGTATGATTTTTGGAGGTCTTTTACCTGAATTGATATGTTTTGCACCATTTTTCCCTCATGATAGAACAGTCACCTTCGATACATCAGCTTCCAGGCCTTTGAGCGCGGCATACGTTAACTTATCCATTAAACTGAGGTCGCCTCCCTTGATGGAGGGACCCGGTGGACCGTACAGCCGCCGGACTGCGGGCGAGGCGGGTCGTCCACGTCGGCGTCGCCGACGGATGGCCTGTCCGTCGCGCTCCCGTGGCGCTATCGTCCGTCCCCCTCTAGCCTGGCGTGTGCTATACTCATATTGCTTGGCTGTTAAGCGATGTTTCGCGAAAACACCTTAGCAGCGAAGCTAAAAACAGGATACATGAGGGCGGGGGCGATGTCAAGGGGTGCTTCGTCGAAGGGTCCGGCGGACGCCGCGCCGGACCGGCGCGAGGAGCTGCTCGGGGATCTCGTACGGGAGGTCCGACAGTTCAACGGGCTCGGCGCGTCCTTCTTCCGGGCGGTGGCCGGTCGGGTCGGGATGAACGCCACGGACCTGCAGGTCGTGGACATCCTGGACGTCACGGGGCCGGCGACCGCCGGGCGGCTCGCCGAGGTCACGGGGCTCACGACCGGGGCCATCGCGCAGCTGCTCAACAGGTTGGAGGAGGCGGGGGTGGTGCGCCGGGAGCGGGACCCTGCGGACGGCCGCCGGGTGGTGGTCCGGCTCGTCCCGGACGGGGAGGCGGTGCGGGAGATTGGCCCGCTCTTCGACGCCGTCGGGGGAGCGTGGGAGGAGATGGCGGCGCCCTACGACGACGGGCAGCTCGCCCTCCTCCTGGGGTTCGTCCGACGCGCCAACGCGGTGTCCAGGGAGGAACTGTACCGGCTACGGGAGGCGCCCGCGGCGGGCCGGGGCGGCGACTTCTCCGCCCCCCTGGGGGAGGTGAGGAGTGGCCGGCTTGTCTTCCCCTCCGGCATCTCCCGGCTCGCCCTGCGCGCGGACGCGGGGATGGCCGAGCTCTACCGGGCCCGTTTCGAGGGACCCAGGCCCGAGGTACAGGTTGAGGGGGGCGCCGTCACCGTCCGCTACCCGCGGCGTCTGTGGCTCCTCGGGTGGCGTCAACGCGCGGCGGAGGTCGCGCTCAGCGCCGCCGTTCCCTGGCGGATCGAGATCCGAGGTGGGGCAGCGGAGGTCACCGCCGAGCTGGGTGGCCTCGATCTCGCCGGGCTGGAGATCGAGGGGGGACTCTGGAAGCTCCGCCTCGATCTCCCCGAGCCCTCCGGCGCGGTCCCCGTGCGGATCACGGGTGGGGCAGCGGAGGTCACCGTCCGGCGCCCGTCGGGCGTCGCCGCCCGGCTCCGCCTCAAGGGCGGGGCGGCCGGTCTGACCTTCGACGATCAGACCTTTGACGCGGTGGGCGGCGACGTACGGCTACAAAGCCCTGGCTACGAGGATGCCCCCCGGCGTTACGACGTCGACGTCTCCGGCGGGGCCAGCAAGGTCACCATCACCTCCGGTTGACTCAGAAGGTGTGGATGCATGTGAGCGGACAGTTGCTCGCCACGCATGGGCAGGGCTGGCGAAGAAACACGGGCGTCGCGCCGTATGGCGAACTGCTGGGTCCCCGTAGACTGGCTCTTCTGTCGTAGCTACGCGACCGGAGCGGGCGCGAGGCGCCCGCTCTCCTCCAGCGCCCGTTTGAGGAACGCGCCGGTGTGCGAGTGGGCGTCAGCGGCGACCTGCTCGGGCGTCCCCTCGGACACAATCTCGCCGCCCCCGGCGCCGCCCTCCGGTCCCAGGTCGACGACCCAGTCGGCCGACTTGATCACGTCGAGGTTATGCTCAATCACGATGATTGTATTGCCGGCATCGGCCAGGCGTTGTAGCACCTGTAGCAGGCGCGCCGTATCGGCGAAGTGCAAGCCCGTCGTGGGCTCGTCGAGGATATAGAGAGTGCGGCCGGTGGAGCGCCGTGCCAACTCGGAGGCCAGCTTGATGCGCTGCGCTTCGCCGCCGGAGAGCGTTGTGGCCGGCTGGCCCAGGCGCACGTAGCCGAGGCCCACGTCGCTGAGCGTGCGCAGCCGGTTGGCGATCACTGGCACGTTCTCGAAGAACTCCAGCGCCTCGGCGACGGTCAACTCCAGCACCTCTGAGATGTTCTTGCCCTTGTAGCGTATCTCCAGCGCCTCGCGGTTGTAGCGCTTGCCCTTGCAGACCTCACACGGCACATAGACGTCGGGCAGGAAGTGCATCTCGATCTGCTCGATGCCCGCGCCCTGGCACGCTTCGCAGCGCCCGCCCTTTACGTTGAACGAGAAGCGGCCCGGCTTGTAGCCGCGGATGCGCGCCTCGGGCACCTGCGCGAACAGCTCACGCAGCGGCGTGAACAGACCTGTATACGTCGCGGGGTTAGAGCGCGGCGTGCGCCCGATCGGGGCCTGGTTGATGTCGATGACCTTGTCCAGGTGCTCCAGCCCCGTGATGCTGTCGTGCGCGCCGGCGCGCTCACGGGCGCGGAAGAGGTGTTGCGCCACGCTGCGATACAGGATATCAGTGATGAGCGTGCTCTTGCCCGAGCCCGAGACACCGGTGACGCAGATAAACGTGCCTAGCGGGAAAGCGACGTCGACGCCCTTGAGGTTGTTCTCGCGCGCGCCCGTGATCGCCAGCGTACGGCCATTGCCCTTGCGCCGCGTCGCCGGCACGGGGATGGTGCGCTTCCCGCTCAGGTACTGCCCCGTGATGGAGTCGGGCGTCTCCATCACCTCGTCAAGCGTGCCGTTGGCGACGACGTAGCCGCCGTGCTCACCCGCGCCCGGACCGATGTCCACGATCTGGTCGGCCGCGCGCATCGTATCCTCGTCGTGCTCGACCACGATGAGCGTGTTGCCGAGCGCGCGTAGGTGCAGCAGCGTCTTGATCAGGCGCGCATTGTCGCGCTGGTGCAGTCCGATGGAGGGCTCGTCGAGCACGTAGAGCACACCGACGAGGCCCGAGCCAATCTGACTGGCCAGGCGGATGCGCTGCGCCTCGCCGCCAGAGAGCGTCGTGGCCGTGCGCTCCAGCGTCAGATAGTCGAGACCGACGTCGACGAGGAAGCCCAGCCTCGCGCGGATTTCCTTGATGATCTGGCGCGAGATGGTGGCCTCGCGCGGCGGCAGCGGCTCCGGCAGCCCCCCGCGCACGCCGGCGCCGTTCCCGTTGACGGAGTGTTCCGTGGTGAAGGAGCCGCCAGCGATGCTGAGCGGTTCGAGCGTCTCCAGCGCCTCGATGCCGCGCCCGGCGTGACCGTTCCCATTGCCGTTGCCGTTGCCAGCGTGGCCGTTGGTGGCGTGTCCATTCCCATTGCCATGACCGTTCGCCTTGCCATCGGACAGTGGCGCGTCGTCGCCGACGATGGCCCCGAAGAAGCGTGCGCAGGCGCGGATGGAGAGGCGCGACACATCGACGATAGAGCGGCCCGCCACGGTCACGGCGAGGCTCTCCGGCTTGAGCCGCGCGCCCTTGCAGGCGGGGCAGGGCCGGTTCATCATGTAGGTCTCGATCTCCTGCTTGAAGCTCTCGCTGTCCGTCTCGCGGTAGCGGCGCGTCAAGCTAGGGATCACGCCTTCGAAGCGCACGTCGAAGGCGTGGGTGCGCCCACTCTTGCTCTTTTGCTCGACGCGCACCTTCTCATCGCCCGATCCGTAGAGTATGATGTCGCGCTGCGCGTCGCTCAACTCACGCACGGGCTTATCGAGTGGAATGCCGTAGTGGCGCGCCGTCGACTCGACGATTTGCTGGTAGTAGCTCTGCGCGCTCTTCGACCACGGCTGGATGGCGCCCTCGCGCAGGCTCAGGTTGGGGTTGGGGATGACCAGCTCGGGGTCGAGCTCCATCGTGGTGCCCAGGCCGGTACAGCTCGGGCAGGCGCCGTGGGGGCTATTGAAGGAGAAGGTACGCGGCTCGATCTCGGGGACCGACGTGCCGTCGAAAGCGCAGGCGTAGTGCTCCGAGTAGAGGTGCTCGGCGCCGTCAACGATGGCGACGAGGACCAAGCCGCCGCCCATCTTGAGCGAGGTCTCGACCGAATCGGCCACGCGCGAACGGTCGTCGGGCTCACGCTCCGCGGGCGCGCGAATGACCAGGCGGTCGACCACGATCTCGATGTCGTGCTTCTTTTGCCGGTCGAGCGTGATGTCGTCGCCGAGGTCATGGACGGCTCCATCAACGCGCGCGCGCACGAAGCCGTTGCGGCGCGCCTCCTCGAAGACGGTGCGGTACTCGCCCTTGCGGCCGCGCACGACCGGCGCCATGATCAGGATGCGGCTGTCCGCCGGGAAGCCCATGATGGCGTCCACGATCTGCGAAGCCGATTGGCGCGCGATCTCGCGCCCGCAGGTGGGACAGTGCGGGTGGCCGATGCGCGCGTAGAGCAGGCGCAAGTAGTCATGGATCTCGGTGACGGTGCCTACGGTCGAGCGCGGGTTGCGCGAGGTCGACTTCTGGTCGATAGAGATAGCCGGCGAGAGCCCGTCGATCTGATCGACGTCGGGCTTGTCCATCTGGCCCAGGAATTGACGCGCGTAGGCTGAGAGCGACTCGACATAGCGGCGCTGCCCCTCGGCGAAGATGGTATCGAAGGCCAGGCTTGACTTACCCGAACCGGACAAACCAGTGAACACCACCAGCTTATCGCGCGGGATCGTAAGGTCGATATTCTTGAGGTTGTGTTCGCGGGCACCGCGAACGGAGAGGATTTCCTGTGACATAATACGTTTCAGTATAGCACGACTGTTCTAGCAAAGATAGGGTGAAAGAGGGAGGAGGGGGAGTTCCGCGCCTGACAAAAACTGTCAGTTATCCGCTCCCCCTCCTCCTCTAAAAGATCCGTGTGAAACGGCTAAACGGATGTTGACGCTGCCGTCACTCGACCTTATACTATCCCTTAAGAGGTCTGTACCGCATTCGTAGTACATGCCCGGAGAGTTAGAGAGAAGGAGGGGAGTGATGGTCGCGAACGCATCGACGAGCGTACGCCTGCCGGATGACTTGCGTGAACGCTATGACGAGTTGGCCCGACTGACGAGACAGACGCGCAACGACCTCATCGTCACGGCGATGTCCGAATATATTGAGCGCGAGCTGCGCGAGATTGCCATGATCCAGGAAGGCTTCGACCAGATCGACCGGGGCGAAGGGATACCGCTCGACGAGGTCGTGCGCGATTTCGCTGCGCGCGGGATGCTCGACCTGGACGCCTATAACCGTGATCGTGAGCGGGGACAGCGGGCCACGACGTGACGGTCATCCTTGCGCCGGCGGCGCGAGACGACCTGGCCGGCGTCTACGCCTACTACGGCGAGCGCGACGATAAGCACGCCGAGCGGCTGGTACGCGCGATCCTGCTGGCCTGCGACGGGCTGGCGGAGTTCCCGCTCCTGGGCAAGAAGGGGGCGGTCGAGGGCACGCGCGAACGGCTGATGACGCGCTACCCATACCGCCTGGTCTATCGCATCGACGGCGAAGACATCTCCGTCTCGCGCATCCTCCATCAGCGACAGCAGTGGCCGCCGATGGAAACTGGCGAGGAGTAGGCCAGTAGGCCCGCGCCGTCAAGACGCTCCGCGCAAGGCTGCCGTACGACACAGGGGGAGGGGCCGGACGTCACGATGTGACGTCCGGCCCCTCCCCTAATATATATAGCCGTGTTGGGGCGACTCGCTCTACATATCGTTTGACTCGAAAACGATCGAGTGGCGCGATCGGCAGCGCCCGCACGCGACAATGCGCATGCTACTGTCGATTTCCCAAGCATTACTGATCATATTCTCGTCACCCTTGCGCACCCAGAACGTGCGGCGATTCCCACACGCGATACAGGCGGGTGACCGGGATCCGGTCGGCGCCGGCTCGAAGGGCGGCTCTTGACGAGGAAGTAGTCGTGGCATTTAACCTCACCTCACTTTTCGTACACTGTCAGCATAGCATGTTTACACGCTTATGTCAAGAAAGAGCGGTCCGTGTCGGGACGTTCACCACTCGCTCTATCTTCTATAACGTCCCGGTAGGGCCACAAGGTAACGCCTTTTTTATGGGAAAACGCACATAATGTGCCAACACTTGACTCTTATATCATCGGGGGGCTGTAGCCTTCCATCTAGGGTAGAGGATAACGACGGGGCGCGCATGATGTGAAACTCATGAATCCCTCACGCGCGGGCCCAGATTCTGTACAATCATAGGAAAAGGAGAATAGTTGATGTCGCAATCCGACCCCACGACGCCGACTCCAGCCGACCTTGGCGCCGACGACGTATCTCCCTTCGGGATGATCGACGAGGACACAGCGACCGCGATGACGGACGCGCTGCCGACGGATCAGCCGCTCGGCGAAGGTCAACTATGGTTCAAACACGCTGTCTTCTACGAGCTGCTCGTACGCGCGTTCCAGGACAGCAACGACGACGGCGTCGGCGACTTCCCTGGCATCATCGCGCGCCTTGACTACCTGCAGTGGCTCGGGGTCGACTGTATCTGGCTGCTCCCTTTCACTAAGAGCCCCTTGCGCGACGGCGGCTACGACGTCTCGGACTACTACGACATCCTACCCGAGTACGGCTCCGTAGGCGACGTGCGGCGTCTGCTCGACGAGGCGCATCGGCGCGGCATGCGCGTCATCATGGACCTCGTCGTCAACCACACGAGCGACCAGCACCCCTGGTTCCAGGCCGCGCGCTCTAGCGCCGACAGCCCCTACCGCGACTGGTACGTGTGGTCCGACACGACACAACGCTACACGGACGCGCGCATCATCTTCATCGACACGGAGACCTCCAACTGGACCTGGGACGAAGGGGCCGGGGCCTTCTATTGGCACCGTTTCTTTAGCCACCAACCGGACCTCAACTACGACAATCCCGCCGTCCAGCAGGCCATGCTCAACGTGTTCCGCTTCTGGCTCGACCTCGGCATGGATGGCTTCCGCCTCGACGCCGTGCCCTACCTCTACGAGCGCGACGGCACGAACTGCGAGAACCTTCCCGAAACGCACGCCTTCCTGGCCGAGTTGCGCGCCACTATCGACCGCGAATATCCCAACCGTGTGCTGCTCTGCGAAGCGAATCAGTGGCCCGAGGACGTTGTCTACTACTTCGGCACGCCCGAGCGGCCCGAGTGCCACATGAACTTCCACTTCCCGCTGATGCCGCGCATGTTCATGGCGCTGCGCCGCGAACAGCGCCACCCGATCACAGAGATCCTGGCCCGCACCCCGCCGATCCCGCAGGGCAGCCAGTGGGGCATCTTTCTGCGCAACCACGACGAACTAACCCTGGAGATGGTCACGGACGAAGAGCGTGACTATATGTGGGCGGAGTATGCGCGCGACGCCCGCATGAAGCTCAACCTGGGCATCCGGCGCCGTCTGGCCCCGCTGCTCGACAATGACCGCCGTCGCACGGAGTTGTTCTGCGGGCTGCTATTCTCACTCCCAGGGACGCCGATCATGTACTACGGCGACGAGATCGGCATGGGCGACAACATCTACCTCGGCGACCGCGACGGCGTGCGTACGCCGATGCAGTGGTCGGGCGATCGCAACAGCGGCTTCAGCCGCGCCGACTTCGCCCGGCTCTATCTCCCGCCGGCGATGGACCCGGTGTACGGCTACCAGGTGGTCAACGTCGAGGCGCAGCAGCGCCAGGAGTCATCGCTCCTCCATTGGGTGCGCGGTCTCATCAAGATCCGCCAGCAGTGGCCCGTGTTCGGTGAGGGCGGTTTCGAGGCGCTCGACCCGGTCAACCCCGCTGTGTTCGCGTTCCTACGCACTCTGGGCGACGTCGCCGTGCTCTGCGTCAGTAACCTCTCGCGCTTCTCGCAGCCCGCCGAACTCGACCTGGGCCGCTACGATGGGTACACGCCAGTGGAGTTGACCGGCCGCGTGCGCTTCCCGCGCATCGGCGAGTTACCCTATCTGCTGACCCTTGCGCCCCACGGCTTCTATTGGTTCAGCCTGGAACAGTAGTTAGTTGCCAGTTGCCAGTTGCCAGTTGCCAGTTGCCAGTTGTCAGTTGCCAGTTGCCAGTTGCCAGTTGTCAGTTGCCAGTTGTCAGTTGCCAGTTGCCAGTTGCCAGTTGTCAGTTGTCAGTAAAACACGCTGCCGAGATCTCGGCGCGTAGTGATAGTGATGCGCTCCCACCACGCAAACGACGACCTGGCAACTGGCAACTGGCTACTGGCTACTGGCTACTGGCTACTCGCACACGCTGTACGGCCCCAGCGTGCGGTACTTCTCGTAGCGGCGGGCCAGCAGCTCGTCGGGCGGGAGGATGAGCAGGGCGGCGAGATCCGCGGACACACGCTCACGGAACGCGGCGGCGGCGGCGGCGTGGTCGCGGTGCGCGCCACCGGGCGGCTCGGGGATGATACCGTCGACGATGCCGCCCTGCATTAGTCCTTGCGCGGTGATCCCCATCGCCGCGGCCGCCTCCGGCGCGTGCGTGGCCGAGCGCCACATGATAGCGGCGGCCGCTTCCGGCGCCGCGACCGAATAGTAGGAATGCTCCAACATGAGGATACGGTCGGCCACCGAGATGGCCAGCGCGCCGCCGCTGTTGCCTTCTCCGATAACCACGGCCACAACGGGCACGCGTAGACTCACCATCGTTTCGATAGCACTGGCGATAGCTTCAGCCTGCCCACGCTCCTCATCACCCACGCTCACCGATGCGCCCGGAGTATCCACCAACGTAACGACGGGAAGGGCCAGCGCCTCCGCCTGCTTGAAGAGCCGCTGGGCCTTACGGAAACCCTCGGGGCGCGCCATGCCGAAGTTGCGCTGCACATTCTCGCGCGTCCCGCGGCCCTTTTGATGACCCACCACCATCACGGCGCGTCCATCGAGCAAGGCCGGCCCACCGACAATAGCGCCGTCATCGCCAAAACGACGGTCGCCATGCAGTTCCACGAAATCGGTGAAGGCCCAGCGCAGGTAATCGAGCGTATAGGGACGCTCCGGGTGGCGAGCGACTTGCACCTTCTGCCACGGTGACAGGCCGGCGTAGAGTTCGACCGTTTCCTGTTCCAGGCGCCGCTCCAACGCCACGACCTTGCCCGTCGCCTCAATCTTGTCCTTTTCGCTCTTGGCGGCCTCAGCCTCACGCTGTAGCCGCGCGATCTCGTCCCGCAGGCGCGTCAGTTCCTCCTCGAATGAAAGCGTATTAGCTGGCATGGCGTCCGTTGCCCCCGGTAAGTACCGCGGTGTCGCGCAAAGCCGCATAACCCGCTCCTGCGGCTGGCGCGTAGGTACGGGCCGTATAGAGGCGCAGCAGGGTCGCCAGCGTCGCGCGCAACTCCGCGCGCGGCGCCACCAGGTCGATCATCCCGTGGGCCAGCATGAACTCGGACGTATTGACGTCGGCCGGCAGCTTCTGCTTGGTGGCCTGCTCGATCACCCGCGGGCCGGCGAAGCCAATGAAAGCGCCCGGTTCGGCAATGTTGACGTCGCCGAGTAGGGCGTAGCTTGCAGGCACACCGCCGACGGTGGGGTCGGTCAGAAGAGACATATAAAATAGGTGGCGTTTCTTGAAGCGGTCAAGCGCGGCCACGGTCTTGGCCATCTGCATCAGGGCGTAGACACCCTCGTGCTGACGCGCCCCCCCACTGGCCGACACGATTAGCAGCGGACGCTCGGTATCCGCCGCGAGGTCGATCGCACGCGCGATCTTCTCACCGACGGCCACACCCATAGAACCGCCGATGAAGCTAAAGTTATGCACGGCCACGACGAGCGGTTGGCCGTCGAGGGCGCCGGTCCCGTAGATCAGCGCCTCGGTCGTCCCGGCCTTACGCGCCTCGTCCTCCAACTTGGCCGCGTACTTCTGCTCACCCGCGACGAAGCGCAGCGGGTCGGCCGAGCACAGCCCGCGGTCGCGCTCCTCAAAAGAGCCCTCGTCAAGGAGCAGGGCCACGCGCTCGTACGGGGAGAGCCGGAAGTGGTACTTACACTTGCTACAGACCTTGAAGTTGTCTTCGTACTCTTTAGCGTAGAGCAACTCGTGGCAGCGCGGGCACGAGATCCACAGATTATCGGGCACGCGGCGGTTAGCGTCGTTGGCGCGCTCAGGGAGGGGTAAGTACTTGGGCCGGCGGCGAAAGATTTTTTCCACGCGTATCGCAGTCTCATAAATGTCCGTTGTCAATCAACTCACACTATATCACTCGCTTCCATTCGGCGGCAAACAGCGATGGTCGGAAGTCGATAGTCGATAGTCGATAGTCGATAGTCGATGGTGAAGCATACCGCTCGCCATCGGACAAATAGTCGTTCGCCGCATGCTCATTCGGTGTGCCGGCCAATCATCGACTATCGACCATCGACCATCGACTGACAACTTTCAGACGTAAAACATCTGAGACGCCTGCGCGTCGAGTTCCTCTTCGCGCCGCGCCAGATCGGCGATGGTGACCGCGCCGAACAACTCGCTGAGGAGCGCTTGCGCGCGGCCGACGAGTTCGGAGATCGCCCCGGTCTCAGGGTTCGTCTGGCCGTCGCCATCCTGACCTAGCGGCTCGAGAATGGCTCCCTCAAGGGTCTCGACGACTTCCAGCACGGTGATGGTATCGGCGCGCCGGGCCAGCATGCAACCGCCCAACGCGCCGCGGTGGCTGTGCACCATCCCCGCGTTGCGCAGCGCCGTGATCTGCTGCTCGAGGAAGCGCTCAGGGATATGCTGGCGCGCCGCGATATCGCGCGTGGTCAAGCGGCCCCCGCCACGATCCTGCTGTATGGACATGGCGATCAGCGCCAGCAAACCGTATTCAGTTTTCTTGGAGAATCGCAATCGAGCACCTCTCTTCGCACAGTAACGGCCGTGCGCTCCGCGACGTACTATCTTGGTAGGCTTGTACTAGCACGTATAACACGATTAGTGGTTATACGACAATGGCCGCGACCTCCTCTTCATTGAAGATGTAGTCGCGGCCACTCGGGCCGACACGCTACAATAGTAGACAGATTATCGCCAATCACTCGCTACTTATAGTTAAAGGAGACACCCATGAAGCTTGCCGATCGCGCCCGGCGCATCGCCCCGTCCGCCACGATGGCCGCGGCCGCTAAGGCCAAAGAGTTGCAGCGCGCCGGTATCCCCGTGATCGCTTTCGATGCGGGAGAACCGGATTTCGCGACGCCGGCGGAGGTCAAAGCAGCGGGGATCGACGCGATCTCGGCCAACTTTACCAAATACACGCCCGTTGGCGGCATCCCCGAGCTGCGCGAGGCGATCGCGGCGCGGCTGCGTGCCGATGAGGGTCTGGACTACGCGCCCGACGCCATCATCGCCGGCAACGGCGCCAAAGAAATATGCTTCAGCCTCTGCCAGTTGCTGCTACAAGAAGGCGACGAGGCCATCATCCCCGCGCCCTATTGGGTGAGCTACGTCGAGCAGGTGCGGCTGGCCGGCGCCGAAGCGGTCATCGTCGATACGACGGAGGAGAGCGGCTTCAAGCTTAGCCCGGCGCGCCTTGAGGAGGCCATCACCGCGCGCACACGTCTGCTCTTCCTCAACTCACCCTGTAACCCGACCGGCGTCGTGTATAGCGAAGAGGAGTTGCGTGGACTCGGCGCGGTGCTGGAGCGCCACCCCGACGTGACGCTGCTGACCGACGAGATCTATAAGAAAATCGCGTACGGCCCGGCCCATCGCGCACCGAGCGCCGCGGCCGTGCTGCGCCATCTGTCCAACCAGGTCGTGCTCGTCGACGGCGCTTCCAAGGCCTACGCCATGACCGGCTGGCGCGTCGGGTTCGCGGCGGGACCACGGGCCTTGATCAAGGCCATGCGCGACCTGCAGAGCCACAGCACGTCGGGTACCGCCTCTATTTCACAGAAGGCTGCGGCCGTGGCGTTCACCATGGATCAAGGTGAGATTGAGCGCATGCGAGGGGAGTTCGAGCGCCGCCGTGACGCGGTGGTGGCCGGGCTCAATGGCATACCGGGTATCCGTTGCACGACGCCGGACGGGGCCTTCTACGCCTTCCCCAACGTACGGGGAGCGCTGGGGCAATCCTACCGGGGCCGTCGCGTCGAGACCGCGCTCGACCTCGTGGACTACCTGCTGGAGGAGGCGCACATCTCGGTCGTGCCGGGCGAGGCGTTCGGCGCGCCCGGTTACCTGCGCTTCTCCTACGCCACGAGCATGGCGCGGATCGAGGAAGGGTTGCGGCGCATGGGCGCGGCGCTGGCGGCGCGGGAAACCGTCGCCGCCAACTAACGCCCTCCCCTTCGTTCATTGGGGGTATGTTTCAAGCAAATTGACGGGGCGTCTCCCCCTCTCCCGCGTCAGGGAGAGGCGCGCTGGACCGTCGATCCCGCGGCTAGGGATCGGGGGGCCAGTTAGCCATGGGTGGGGGGGTGAGGGCCGTCGCCGCCAACTAACGCCCTCTCCTTCGTTCAAGGCGTGCCGTAGGGGGCAAGCGTCGTGACCGGGGGATGCGCGACGACACCCCAGACATAAAGGCGCCCCTCCGCGTCGATATGGGTGCGCAGGCGCGGCAGCGGATGGCGCGCGACCCCATCCAGCACCGTGCCGTCGGGCTTATACTGTGCGCCGTGACAGGGGCACAGGAACGTGCCGGCGCTGTCGAGCCACGAGATGAGGCAACCCATGTGCGTGCAGGCGGCGGAGAGAGCGTACAGGGGCCTGCCGCCTCCGGGGTTGACTACGAAGCCCTCGACCGCGCCGGCCCTGAAGCGCACGGCCTGCCCCGGCGCGACATCGGCAACGCGGTGGCCTGTAGTGAGCCACTGGCCGCGGTCCCCCGGTACCAACGGCGTGTCGTATGGCTCGGCCGCCCCCTGCCGGTACCCGTCGCGCTTGCCCTTGTCATACGCCGCGGCGGCGCCGCCCGCGGCCCCCACGCCGGCGCCGGCGGCCAAGCCGGCCGCCGTGGCGGCGATACGCCCGATCAACCGGCGCCGCGAGAGGTCGGGAGCCGACGCGGCGGGCTTCGCCCGCTCCGGCGCGGGCTCCTGTTCCGACTCCACCGCTGAGAGCCGCGCCCCCAGGCGCTCCACGAAGACATCATCAGGCTGGCCGTGCGCGAAGTTCGCTCTTTTGAGCAAGGCGGCAACCTCGGCCAATTCAGCGTCCTCGGGCGTGAGCGCCGCGCGGTCGCGCGGATCGCGCTCGGCCGCCAGGTCGTCGAGCACGCGGTTGAGGCGCTCCACATCATCGCTCATCGCGCGTCTCCTCTCGCAGTTCGGCGGCGCGCTTGAGCGCACGATGCTGCAATACCTTGACATTGCCTTCGCTCACGCCCATACGCCGGGCCGTCTCGGCCACACTCAAACCCTCCAGCAAGCGACAGACCAGGACAGTACGATAGTTCTGGGGCAACCGTTCCAGCAGGGCGGCCGCGCGCGCTGTCGTCTCCGCCTCGTGCGCGGCGCCTGCAGATGGGACGGGCGTCCGCGTCAGGCGCGCCTCGTCCAGCGCGATCACCCGCGCGCCGGCCCCGGCTCGCCAATAGTCGGTCACGGCATTGCGCGCCACGCGGTAAAGCCAGGCCACGATGCTGCGCTCCTCACGCGACGGATCGAGATGAGTTAGCGCCTTAATGAACACCTCGCTCGTCAGGTCCTCGGCCGCCTCGCGATTGCCGACCTTGCCATAGATAAACAGGTAGAGGGGCCGCACATGCGCGCGGTACAGCGCATCGGCGTCCAGGCTGTCTGTTCCCATGCCAGGCCCCGTACCTGTTGTGACTTTAGGCTGCCATAACATCGCGTCCCGCTCCCGCAACTCGTGAAACAGCTATCAGCTATCAGCCATCGACCTACATCACCTTAATGATAGGGCAATTGAGCACCGTACCCGTCATCGTAAGCGTCAGCTTACCGTTCTTAGCCAGGCCCTTGATCTGGTCGTCCTTACCCAAGGCCACGGCCTGACCTGGGTCCTTCCAAGTGACCCGGACCTCCTGCCACAATGGCGTGTAATCCGCCGCGCCGGGGGTCGAGCCAAAGACCGCGCCGCGACTCGCGTAGCGGCCATTCGTCACCAGGTAGATCTCACTGGTCGTAGCCAGGGACTTGGCGAGGCTGGGCGCATAGTTGATGTGGTCACGTGCGGCCTCGGCCTTGTTCGAGGTATCCGTGGACAGGTAGAGAAGCCTGTGGCCGTCGTAGTAACCCGTGAACGTCATCATCGACGCCGTGGTCATGGAACCCATCAAGCCCATCCCGGTCCCGGAACCGCCCGACCCAGTCCCGGCGCTGCTAGAGCCATGGCTCGACACGATAAGCGTGGCGCTCATCGTGGGGTGTATCGCGCAGTGGTAGGTATACGTGCCGGGTTTAGTGAGAGTGAGCGAGAAGGTCTTGCCTGTAGCGACATCGCCCGAATCGGTCCAGGCGCCCGTATCGCTGGTGACGGTATGCAACACGCTGTCTTTATTGGTCCACACGACCGTCGTGCCGGGCGCCACGGTGAGGGTCTGGGGGCTAAACGCGAAATTCTGAATAGCCACCTGGACAACCGTTCGCGCCGGATGCGCGGGAGCGGCGGCGCGGGCCTGCAAGACCGATCCAATCAAAAGCAGTGGCGCGGCCACAACCGCGAGCGTGGCGAGACGAGTATAGCGCATCGTGTGATCCTCCTACCTCTAACCGTGAACCATTGGCGGTTTCATCAGGTATATACGGAGGCGGTTACACACGGTCGCCTATAAAAAAGGCGGCGCCATGAATGGCGCCGCCGATGGTGGAGATGGGGGCGAATCGAACGCCCCGTCCAAGAGCACAAAACAAGACACGTCTACAGGTATATCCGGCACTTTAATGTCGGGTCCGCGTCCTCTACCGGCGAAGTCCGCTGACCCCTGTCCTATAGTCTTAGGCGCGCCCCATAGGGGTCAGGCGCGCGGCATCCCGGCTAAATGACACCCGGAACCCGACCCGTCGGGACGGGGTCGGTCGGATGTACGCGGCTTAATTAAGCGGCGTAAGCGAGTTGTTGGTTGCCAGTTAAGGCGTTGCCACCGGATTTACGAGGGTGATGGCGTCCTCGACCCGCGATGCCCTGATACATACCCCTGTCGAAACCTATACATCCCCATGACTTGGGTCACCCTTATTATACCACAAATAGACTACCCCCGCCGCCGGTCGGCCAACGCCCGCTCGATCTCGCGCTTGGCGTCGCGGGTGGCCATCGCGTCGCGCTTGTCGTACTCTTTCTTACCGCGCGCGACACCGATCTCGATCTTGGCGCGGTTGTGCCTGATATAGATACGCAGCGGGACCAGCGTATAGCCGGGACGCTTGACGATGCTGGCGAGTTGGTTGATCTGCCGCCGATGCAGCAGCAGTTTGCGGCGGCGCATCGGCTCGTGGTTGAAGCGGTTGCCGCCCTCGTAGGGGGAGATATGCGCGTTCCACAGCCAGGCCTCGCCGCCGTCGATGCGCGCGTACGCCTCGCGCAGGTTGGCATGTCCGGCGCGCAGCGACTTGATCTCGGTCCCCGTCAGCGCCATGCCGGCCTCGTAGCGATCCTCGATGAAGTAGTCGTACCCCGCGCGGCGGTTCACCACCAGCGTGCTATCGCCGCCCTCGTCCTTTTTCTCTTTGGTCGTGTTCTTTGTCTTAGCCATCACAGGGGCCGCTAGCCTAAAGGTCCGGCAAAGGCTGCCGCGAGAGTGAGGGTAAAGCCCGGGATAACGTCCTCTCCGTCGAGCACATCACCAGCACTGGCGCGTAGTGTTGTCGAGGGGCGCATGTCTTGATAACGGGGTCGCACATCCAAGGGGCGCCAGACATCGACCTCCTGATGATCGGGCCACAGGACCCATACCAGGCGTGTGCCGCCGCGCACGTACCGTTGTGCCTTGGCCGCCATGTCGGTCGCGGTCTGGTCGGGAAAGGCAACCTCGGCGGCAAGATCGGGGGCAAAAGGGAGAGGCTTGCTCTGATCGGACACGCGGTCCAGACGCTCTGCACGATAATATCCGGCATCGGGGATAAGGCCTGTCTCAGCGCCGGGGAACTTGTACACACCATCGGCGGGCGTGGCGACGCCCAGGCGGCGCGGGAGCACAAAGGCGCGCAGTGCGGCATACATGTTCCCGCCAATGACCGTTGCCCGCCCCCCACTACCGGCCATGCGGAGCAACACCCCATCCACAAGCTCGTAGATATATCCGTCGTCGGGTAAGGCTAGCATATCCTCGACGGTCAGGGGATAGGGCGCGTCGGGCACGAGCTCGGCCCACGGCGCGATTGAGTCTGAGGGGGTGGCGCGTAGTGCGGTCATGGGTATCGTGTCCTTCGTTCATCGGTCGCGGTCAATCGCCTTCTTTTTTCACTAGTATACCGGGTTAAGCATTGACACTCCATACGGCTGAAGCCGTGGGCTTTCTCGTCGGGGTTCCGTTGGGGTCTGCTGAGATAGATGAAAGATCTTCGCCCCTGTCCACGCCCGGTGGCTCCCGTGCTGTGCGTGTGGTGGGGGTCTGGGAAGAGGCCTCTCGCCAGGCTCCCCCGGCGGGGGGCGAGGGAAAAAGGGCCGACCGCGTGGGGTGCGCGCGAAAATGTGGCGCGCACCCGCCGCGCACAGGGGATTTGCCGAACCTAGCGGGTGTAGTGTACTATGGACAGCAGCCCATAGTACTACTGGCCGCCGCCAAAAGTACTAGTCACAGCAGCCCATAGGACGGCACGCTCCCCAAGCGCTCGTGTTAGAGGCTCAGCCTGGGGACGGCGATGAGTATGGACAAGGAGGTAGGTAGATAGAGGCTACTCGGGTCGATGACGGCGTGAGAGATGTCTCTCTCGCCCTGTAAAGCCGATCCCGCTAGACGCCCTGTAAAGCCGATCCCACTAGACATAGACGTAACGAATGCACTTTGGTCACATCGGTACAAGAAATAGGAGTCTACGTTGCGACATTCCACTATCTGGCGCACTCTCCTCGCTTCCACCGTTGCCCTCTCCCTCGCGGCGCAGGCCGCCGCCAGGCCCAATACCGGCCATGCCGACACCGGCGGCGCCGTTGTTGGCGGCACGACCGTTCCTTTACAAACGCACTCCGGGGGCCTCTCGGCCGCTGAGGTGACGCGCCTCGCCCAAAACGCGGACCAACACGTCATCGTCATCCTGCGCAACCAGCACCCCAACCTACCCGCGCGCGGCGCTACACGGAACATGCGCACGTCCGCCATCGCCACGGATCAGCAATCCGTCCTGAACGAGTTGTCCCAGGTACATGCCCCACGCGTGCGCGCCTACAGCCTCATCAACGCCGTCGCCGCGACCGTCTCACGGTCGGAGGAGGCGCGCCTCAAGACAAATCCGCAGGTACAAGCCGTCGTCCCCGACCGCGTGATCGACGCCCCCCGTCCCACAGCTAGCGTGTCGCCAGGAGTCGCGGCCTCCCCGAGCGCCGCGACGGGCGGCCCGGCGATCCCCTCGCCGTCGTGTACCAACGGGGTGTCGCTGGAGCCCGAAGCGCTGCAACTCACCAACACTGCCTTCACCGATACGGCCAAGCTCTCGGCTCAGAGTATCGTGACGGGCACGGGCGTGAAAGTCGCCTACATCGCTGAAGGCATCGATATCAATAACCCCGACTTCATCCGCCCTGATGGCTCGCACGTCTTCGTTGACTACCAAGACTTCAGCGGTGATGGACCGAACGCGCCGACAGGCGGCGCTGAGGCTTTCGGTGACGCGAGTTCGATCGCGGCGCAGGGTCGCTTCGTCTACGACATCAGCAAGCCGGTGTCGTCGACCCCCGAAGGCGCCGGCGTCTTCATCAACCCTATCTATAACTCGCCAACGACACACTGCCGCATCCGCATCCTGGGCATGGCGCCGGGCGCGTCGCTGGTCGGCCTCAAGGTCTTCGGCGTGACCTATCAGACGACGACCTCGGCCTTTGTCCAGGCCATCCAGTATGCCGTCGAGACCGCCAAGGTCGACGTCCTCAACGAGTCGTTCGGCGGCAACCCGTACCCTGACAATGTCAACGACCCCATTACGCTCGCGAACGACGCTGGCGTGGCGGCGGGTGTTACCGTCGTCGCCAGCAGCGGCGACGCGGGTACGGCTGGTACGCTCGGCTCACCGTCGACCGATCCCAACGTGATCGAGTCTGGCGCGACGTTCCAGTTCCGCGCCTACGCGCAGATCGGGTACTCCGGCTTCCAACTGAGCAACGGCGATTACACGGACAACAACATTGCTGGCTTCAGTTCGGCTGGCTTCGCGCAGACTGGAGAGCGCACGGTCGACGCGGTCGCCCCAGGCGACTCGGGCTGGGCCCTCTGCACGCCCGATCCCGCCCGATTCTTTGACTGCACCGACTTCCGGTCGGTCACCTCGCGTACAGCGTACCCGGCCCGCGTCGAGTTCTTCGGCGGGACGAGCGAGTCGGCGCCGCTGACCGCTGGCGAAGCCGCGCTGATCATCCAGGCCTATCGCCAGACGCACGGCGACGCCAGCCCCTCGCCCGCGCTTGTGAAGAAAATTATCATGAGCACGGCGACCGACCTGGGTATTCCGAGCTACGAGCAGGGCGCCGGCCTGATCAATAGCCTCAAGGCCGTGCAGGCTGCGGAGTCATACCACGACGCGAACGGCAGCCCGACCCCACAGGGCAACGCCCTGCTTACCTCGCCCAACGCGCTCGGCGCCACGGCCGCGCCGGGGACCGTCGAAACGTTCAACGTGCAGGTTACAAACAGCGGCGCGCTGGCCCAAGCCGTGACGCCGACGATTCAGACGCTCGACACACCCATCGCGGGCTCGGCCCAGTCGTACACGCCCGTTCTTGACACAAACACGGACGCGACGTTTATCGACTCGTTCGGGCGCACGCGCTACTACGTCAAACAGACGTTCACGGTACCGGCGGGCGCACAACGCCTCGACGCGGCGGTCTCGTTCGACACGACGCGTAGCGCGAGCAAGGTCGTGTCGATGGTCCTACTCGACCCGCAAGGGCGCTACACGTCGTACACCCGGCCACAGGGCGCGGGCAGCGGGTACGGACACGTCGACGTCACGAATCCCGTCCCTGGAACCTGGACGGCCGTGCTCTTCACGGCTTCCTATAACGGCGCGGTGCACCTTGACGTGTCTTCGTCGCGCTTCACCTCCATCGGGACGGTCACCCGCGACCAGGGCACGGATGCCGTGCTGCAGCCAGGCCAAACGGGCAGCTACACCGTACAGACGACGCTGCCGGCGCAGCCCGGTGACACGAGCGCGCAGGTCGTCTTCACGGCCGCCGACGGCTCCAGCGTCGCCGGCGCGATCCCGGTGGTGCTGCGCACGCTCGTGCCACTCGGTCCAACCGGTGGGTCTTTCACGGGCACGCTGACGGGCGGCAACGGCCGCGCGGGCGCTAGCCCGGTGCAGACGTACCAATTCGATGTCCCGAACGGGTTGAAGGACCTCGATCTCGGCCTCTCCATCGCGGACAATAACTACAACCTGGAAGGGGTGTTGGTCGACCCCAACGGCCTGCCCATCGACGTACAGTCGACGCAGACCGGAGCCGCCAATCCCGTTTATACCAACACGATGCAGTTCTTCCGGCGCGACCCACAGCCGGGCCGCTGGCGTTTCGTGCTGCTGATCAACTACAGCGTGTCGGGGCGGCAGACCGCACTCCCCTTCAACGCCAATATCCAGTTCAATGGCGTTGGAGTCGAGGCGGGAAGCGTGCCGAACGACGCGAGCGCGACGCTGGCGCAGAGCGCGTCCGTGACGGTGCCTGTCACCGTGACCAACACAGGCAACACAGCCAAAGACTTCTTCATTGACCCGCGCCTGATCACGACAACAGTCTACTCGCTGGGCGGTTATACCCAACCGCTCCCACTCACGGCGACGGAATCGGATCCGCTGTTCCTCGTGCCGAGCGAGTCGAACGAATTGAGTGTCGCGGCTGAGTCGTACGCGCCGACCGTACCGATCAGCATGGATGTTTTCAATGAAAACGGCGCGGCGCCGTACGGTGGAACGGGCTCACCGGACATCGAGGCGAGGGCCTATCTCGATCCCTTCACCGGCTATAACGCCGCTATCGTCGATACGAAGGCGCCTGAGGTCGTGCCGGGGCTCTGGGGCGCGCAGCCAGCCGAGGTCGGCCCATACAGTGATGCCGGCCCGACGCCCAGCACGGTCGCGACCGGCGCGGCCGTCGTCGCTCAGATATTCGACACGTCCGCCGTGCCCAGCACCGGCGACGGATGGGACTATCTCACCGCCTTCAATACGGGCGTAGCGCCGAGCGCGCCCGACAACTTCTACAAGCCGCTTACCCTGGGCCAGGGTCAACAGGGGACAATAAACGTCAGGATCACGCCGGACGCCGCCCCTGGGACGGTCGTGCATGGGTTCCTGTACGTCGATACCTTCAACACATATTCGGCGCCCAGCACGAAGAGGGGATTCCCCAATCTGACGACCGGCATCGGCGACGAGTTGGTTGCCATCCCCTATACGTACACGGTGGGCATGGCGCCACCCGTGCCGACGGGTACGGCTACCGTCAGCGGGACGGCAACAGTGAGCCCAACGGCTATCGTCAGTGGGACGGCAACAGTGAGCCCAACAGCTATCGTCAGCGGAACGGCAACGGTGAGCCCAACAGCTATCGTCAGCGGGACGGCGACCGTCAGCGCGACGATGACCGGCACCACCACGCCGCCGACAGCCACCGGCACCGCCGTCCCGGCTACGGACACCAGCACCAATGTGCCCGCGACCAGCACGGGCACCGCCGTCCCGGCCACCAGCACGGACACGGCTGTCCCTGCCACTAGCACCAATGTGCCCGCCACCGATACGAGTACAAGCGTGCCGGCGACTAGCACCAGTACCAACGTGCCGGCGACAGCCACGGGGACAGCCGTGCCGGCCACTAGCACGGACACGGCGGTCTCCGCCACCAGCACGAGTACGAACGTGCCTGCCACGGCCACGGAGACCGCTGTCCCCGCGACCGCGACACCGGGCACAGGGGGAGGACCAGGCCCGGTCTGCCAACTCTTCGCCCTGCCCGCCTTCGACACCGTCCCACGCGGCGGTGAGCAGGCCCTCGTCTTCGTGGCCGCGCCCGACTCGGCCATCACGGCCACCATCCGGGCGGACTACCCCGTCTCGGCGACGCTCTACACCGACAGCAGCCTGGACGGCTCCGACGGCTTCGGGACCACCCTCACGGGCAAGCATGTACGGGCGGGCTATCGCTACGCCTTCCATGTGCAGGCGTCGGGCTTCGCGCTGCTGACCTTCACGATCCCCCGCGACGCGGCCGCCCCGCATACGGTGGCGACGCGCCTGGCAGCGCGGGAGCCGTGCGGCCTGTTCCAGACCAGCGTCACGTTTGAGGTGCGCGGCCTCGTGCACGGGGGCGGCGCGGCGGCGCTGACCACGGGACGCGCGGTCACGCTGAAGATGACGCTCCCGCAGGGCGACACGCTGCCCGCGAGCGCGGGGCGGCTCGTGCATCATGGCGTGGTGCGCGTGCTGACCCACAAGCAAGGGCACGGACGCGCCGCACGCACGACGCGCACGCTGCTGCTGACCTACCACCCGCGCACGGCGCACCCGCATGCGCGTGTCACGCATCCAGCCGCGCACAAAGCGGGGACGGCCCGCACGCACACGCGGCCCCATGTGTTATTCGGCATTTATGGGTGATGCCATATCAACCGCATTGTAGGAGGATGTAGATCTCAAGCGGAAGAGAGGGGGACGCGGCTAGCCGCGTCCCCCTCTCTTCCGAGACGATAGCCCGGTTTTGACGCGCCTTGTACGCTACTAGCCCCGTACGATAAAGGAGTCCACCATGCGTCGATCCACCTTCTGGCGCGCGCTCCTCGCCCTCAGCCTGCCCCTCTCCCTGACCCTGCGGAGTCCTCTCACGCCGTCCCGTGCGATGGGGCACACCGTCTCCCGCTCCTCTTCGCCAGCCCACGTCGGTGGCCTCTCCGTCGCCGACATCCAGCGGCTATCCGCCGACGCCAACCAGCACGTCATCGTCATCCTGCGCAATCAGCACGCTAACCTGCCCGCACGGGGCGCCACGCGGAACATGCGCGCGGCCGCTGTCGCCACGGATCAGCAATCCGTCCTGAGCGAGTTGTCCCAAGTGCACGTCCCACGCGTGCGCGCCTACAGCCTCATCAATGCCGTCGCCGTGACCGTCTCACAGGCGGAGGAAGCGCGTTTGCGGGCCAATCCCGCCGTGCAGTCCGTCGTGCCCGACCGCATGATCCAGGCGCCGCGCCAGCCCTCATTGACTGATGGGGCGTCGGCCGCGTCGTCGCCTCCCCCGTTTATACCCCCATGCGAAAATACCATCGAGACAGACCCCGAGGCGCTGCAGCTGACGAACACGGCGTTCGACGATGCGTCGGCGCCGCAAGCGCAGAGCATCGTGACCGGTACGGGCGTGACCGTGGCCTTCATCGCCGAAGGCATCGACCCGAACTACACCGAGTTCATCCGCCGCGACGGCTCGCACGTCTTCTCGGACTACCAGGACTTCAGCGGCGACGGGCCAAACGCCCCGACGAGCGGTGGCGAGGCCTTCGGCGACGCCTCCTCTATCGCCGCACAAGGCAAGGGGGTCTATAGCGTCAACGACTACGTCAACAACAACAGCTCCGCCAAGCGCAAGGACGCCGACTGCCCCAAGATCCGCGTCCTCGGCATGGCGCCGGGCGCCTCGCTCATTGGCCTCAAGGCCTTCGGCCAGAACAACCAGTCGCCCACTTCCAACTTCGTCCAGGCGATCGAATACGCCGTCGACCACGGCGCCAACGTGCTCAACGAGTCATTCGGCAGCAACCCCTACCCCGATACGACCAACGACCCCATCTCGCTGGCCGACGCCGCCGCGACCGCCGCAGGCGTGACGGTCATCGCCAGTAGCGGCGACGCCGGGACGGCCGGCACGATCGGTTCGCCGGCCACCGATCCCGATGTGATCGCGGTTGGCGCGACGACGCAGTTCCGCCTCTACAGCCAGATTGGCTTCGCCGGCATCCAGCTCGGCAGCGGCGGCTACGTCAGCAACAACATCTCCTCGTTGTCCTCGTCCGGCCCCGCATACAGCGGCCGGCAGACGGTCGATGTCGTGGCGCCAGGCGACCTCGGTTGGGCGGTGTGCGAGCCAAACCCGGCCGTCTACTTCGCTTGTACCAATTCCAACGGCCAACCGACACCGATCTATGCCTTTGGCGGCACGAGCGAAGCGGCGCCCCTCACCGCCGGTGAAGCGGCCTTGGTTATCCAGGCCTATCGCCAGGCGCACGGCGGCGCCGATCCCACCCCGGCCCTGGTCAAACGCATCATCAAGAGCACGGCGACCGACCTGAACATCCCCGCTTCCGAACAGGGCGCTGGGCTGATCGACAGCCTTAAGGCGGTACAGGCGGCCCTGTCGTACCAGGACGAACATAGCACAGGCGCCGCGGCGCAGGGCGACGCGTTGCTGGCCTCGCCGGGCACGCTCGCGGCGGAGGGCTTGCCGAACACCGCACAGCGTTTCACAGTCCAGGTGACCAATAGCGGCGCGGCAACGCAGACGGTGACCCCGCGCGTCAAGACACTGGGAGCGCCGGGATACCAACAATCGTTTACGGTCGCCCTCAGCCCCATGGCGTCGAGCACGAGCGTGTTTACCGACAGTTCCGGCATCCGCAGGGCCTACGTCGAGCAAGACTTCACCGTGCCGGCCAAGGCGGACCGGCTCGACGCGGCCATCGCGTTCGACGTCACCAAACGGCCCTACGTGCTGGCGCGGTTGAGCCTGTTCGATCCTCAGAATCGCCTGACCGCCTATAGCCTGCCGCAGGACGCCGGCTTCCCGAACGCCTACAGTGGATACGGCCATGTGGACGTACATGACCCCATGCCCGGCACGTACCGGGCGATCATCTTCACCGGGGCCAACCCGAACGGCTACAGCGGTCCCGTGCGCCTGGACGTCTCGACCTCCGACTTCGTGACGACCGGCGACGTGACGCCGGCGTCGCGCGCGCTGGCGCCGGGCGAGACGGGCAACTTCGTCGTGTCGGCGACCACGCCCGCGCAACCGGGCGACGAGAGCGCCCAACTGGCGATCAGCGGGACGACGACCGACGCGGGCGCGGTCCCGATCATCCTGCGCTCGTTGGTCCCGACACCACAGACATCCGGTCCAGCCACGACCACCTTCACGGGCACACTGACCGGCGGCAACGGGCGGGCCGACGCGCCGGGCCAGGCCCTGACCTACGCCTTCGACGTGCCGGCGGGCCTGCACGACCTCGACCTCGGCGTGGCCCTCTCCGACGCGGGTTACAACCTGCAAGGCGTGCTCGTCGATCCCAACGGGCTGCCCATCGACGTGCAGAGCACCGTCACCGCGACAGACCTCATCAGCACGAGCCCGACGTTGGGCCAACCGACGGGGTACACGAACACGATGCAGTTCTTCCGGCGCGACCCGCAGGCGGGCCGTTGGCATGTCATCCTGTTCATCAACGATAACACCTCGGGACGGCAGACGTCGTTGCCCTTCAGCGCCACCATTACGTACAACGGCGTGCGCGTGGCGGGGCCCGGCGCGCCCAACGACACGGGCATAACGCTGCCCCAGGGCGCGCCGGTGAGCGTGCCGGTCACCGTGACCAACACCGGCAACACGACCAAAGACTTCTTCGTCGACCCGAGGCTGGCCCAATACGCCCCGCTCTCGCTGGGTGGGTCCGCCGTGGATATCCCCCTCACCAGCGTCAACTTCCCCCAGTTCTTCGTGCCGACGGAGTCGAGAAACCTGACCATCGCGGCCGAGGCGGTCTCGCCTAGCGTGCCGATCAGCATGGATATCCTCGACGCCAACGGCGCCCCGCCGTTCGGTAACCCCAAGCCCGCTTTCCAGGAGACGGGCTCGCCGGACATCGAGGCCGCCTCGTTTCTCGACCCGTTCACGAGCTTCTACGCCGCGGTAGCCTCGGCGTCGTACCCGGAGGTCCCATCCGGTGTCTGGCTCGCGGCGCCGACGCTGATCGGCCCCTACAACGACCCCGGCGCGACGCCGGCGACCGTGATACTCGGAGGCATCGTCGACGCGCAGCCGTTCGACGCGGCGGCCGTCCCCAGCACCGGCGATCTCTATGCGCAAGAGTACGCCCAGCAGACCGGAGATACGCCGCCGACTGCTCCGTATAACCCGCTCACCTTGACGCCGGGCCAAACGGGCGTCGTCACCGTCACGATCACGCCGGCCGCCGATCCGGGCGCGGTTGTCGACGGATTCCTATACGTCGATGCGGTCAACGTCAACTCAGTCGACCCAGCGACGGGTAACCTCAACCTGATCACAGGCAGCGGCGACGAGTTGGCGGCCCTCCCGTACACCTATACAGTCGGCACGCAGGCGACTGCCACCGAAACGGGGACACCCGCGGCGACAGGCACGATGAGCGCGACAGCGACCGTCAGTGCAACAGCGACCGTCAGCGCCACGGCGACTGTCAGCGCGACCGCCACTGTTAGTGCGACGGGCACGGCAAGCGCCACGGCCACCGTCAGTGGAACGGCCACCGTCAGTGGAACGGCCACCGTGAGCGCGACGACGACCGGGACCACCACACCGCCGACAGCCACCGGCACCGCCGTCCCGGCCACCAGCACCAGTACCAACGTACCCGCTACCAGCACGAGTACGGGGACAGCCGTGTCGGCGACGAGCACGAGTACCAACGTCCCCGCCACCAGCACCAGTACGAATGTGCCCGCCACCAGTACGGGGACAGCCGTGCTGGCCACTAGCACGGACACGGCTGTCCCCGCCACTAGCACGAGTACGAACGTACCCGCCACGGCCACGGAGACCGCTGTCCCCGCGACCGCGACCGCGACACCGAGCACGGCGGGAGGACCAGGCCCGGTCTGCCAACTCTTCGCCCTGCCCGCCTTCGACACCGTCCCACGCGGCGGTGAGCAGGCCCTCGTCTTCGTGGCCGCGCCCGACTCGGCCATCACGGCCACCATCCGGGCGGACTACCCCGTCTCGGCGACGCTCTACACCGACAGCAGCCTGGACGGCTCCGACGGCTTCGGGACCACCCTCACGGGCAAGCATGTACGGGCGGGCTATCGCTACGCCTTCCATGTGCAGGCGTCGGGCTTCGCGCTGCTGACCTTCACGATCCCCCGCGACGCGGCCGCCCCGCATACGGTGGCGACGCGCCTGGCAGCGCGGGAGCCGTGCGGCCTGTTCCAGACCAGCGTCACGTTTGAGGTGCGCGGCCTCGTGCACGGGGGCGGCGCGGCGGCGCTGACCACGGGACGCGCGGTCACGCTGAAGATGACGCTCCCGCAGGGCGACACGCTGCCCGCGAGCGCGGGGCGGCTCGTGCATCATGGCGTGGTGCGCGTGCTGACCCACAAGCAAGGGCACGGACGCGCCGCACGCACGACGCGCACGCTGCTGCTGACCTACCACCCGCGCACGGCGCACCCGCATGCGCGTGTCACGCATCCAGCCGCGCACAAAGCGGGGACGGCCCGCACGCACACGCGGCCCCATGTGTTATTCGGCATTTATGGGTGATGCCATATCAACCACTGTATAGGAGGGTATAGATCCCAAACCGCCAACCAGGGCCGGGCAGACAGCATCGTCTGCCCGGCCCCTTTTTGTTGTGCAGCCGCGGCGATAACTCGCGCCAGCGCAGGATTAAGGGCGTTTGTTTGCAGCCGCGCAGCCGTACCCCTGGGACCGCCGGCGTCCCGCCGGCCCACGGTTGCGCCAGTGGCGCTCGCCAGCGACGAGCGACTCGCCCGCGACGGTAGGCCGGCGGGACGCCGGCGGTCCCAGGGGGTACGCCGCTACAAAGCAACTTCTCTAAGACAACACTACGCCCCTACGCCTGCGGTGAGGCCGGGTAATTTTAATCAGACAGGGCTGTATCGCCATACGCCCAGTGGTCGCCCCAGGAACGTCCAATGGCGCGCTGTATACTGGTTGTTATACTCCGACCAACAGGCGTAAGGTGTACGGAGCGCGTATCTATGACGGCCATCAGCGACGAACAGTTTATCTCGACCATCTACGATCGGTTGCTCATCGAGGATGATACGGAGGAGAGTAGTTCATCTTCAGAATAGGAGGCAGGATGTGCTCCCCCCTCCCCGTCGCCGGGGGCTTACGCGGCCAGACGCCGATCGCGGCGACCCGGACGGCAGCGCCGCGCGCGCAGTTCGACCACGGCGC
>JAABUV010001742.1_pt1 | contig 30987 bp, 39 predicted proteins | sample 5559971 | NCBI WGS metagenome assembly JAABUV01 (sample SAMN10711881, study PRJNA513362) | rock metagenome | isolation source: Antarctica rocks | place: Antarctica: Victoria Land, Knobhead nord | collected 2015-12-19
CCGCCTGGCGGTCACGAAAGGCGACACGAGGCCTGGTGCAGCACGCTGGCAGTCCGCCTTCGCGCCCACAGGCCACCCTGGACCACCCCACGCGCCTCTCGCGCAACCCAGTCGCGGGACGCAGTCGCATTTGGGCCTGGTCGTGCCCGTTCAGGACGTCACGCTGCTGTGCAGGGAAGGAGGCAGCCAGGGCCGCTGAAGCTTGCTCGGCGCCGGGGTCACTGGCCGGCCGGCGTGCCGCGCGCCTTGACGTGCGGCTGCGCCAGCCAGGGGCTGTAGGGCTGCCGGCGCGGCGGCCGCGGCCGCGCGCGCAGCGACTGCCGCCGCTTACGCCCGAGCAGCCCGTCGCGCAGCGCGCCGGTCAGCGCCGCGACGCCGCGCCGCGCGCCGTCCAGCGCGCCGCGCGCGCCCGCGATGCCTGCGCGACGCGCGCGCGACCCACCGGTGCTGCTCACCATACGTATGCCAGAGACAGCGCCACAGGCAAAAAAGAACATGTCGATCACCCCACCATACAGCTGCCGGCGCTGTCTATACGGCACTCTCGCCGGCCCGCCTGTGCTGCCCCAGAAGACGCAATGCCACACGAGCTGGCACACGCTGGACGGGCAGCCTCTGGCGCGAGCTGGGGCGCATGTACACGAGCCTTCTGCAAGAGCTCTCTGCCAAAGTTGAAGCCAGCGTATCTATCCTGCAACCGTGCTCACCCACACGCGCACTCAACATGCGCGCGCGCGCACACGCGGCCAGGGCCTGGGCGCAGGCCGGCGCACCTGACTGGATGCGCCCGGCCGACACGCCGGCCAGCACGGGCCCCTCGCCCAGCGCCTCGCGCGCGCCGCCGATCTGCGCGAGCGCCGCGTCCAGCCGCGCGGCCACCCCGGGGTGCAGCTCGCGCGCGCCGCCGCCCGCCGCGCGCCCGCCGCCGCCCGCCGCGCCGCCGCCGCCGCCCGCCGCGTCCCCGCCGCCGCCCGCTGCGCCGCCGCCGCCGCGCTCGCCGCCTGCAGGGCTGCCGGCGCCGCCGGCGCGGCCGCCGCGATTGGCGGGCGTGCCGGCGCAAGACCCTAACCCCGACCCTGGCCCCGGCTGCGCGGCGTCGTCCGGCAGAAAGCCGCCGCGCAGGCCGCCCTGCTGCGGCGGGCAGTCCCCCACGGGGTCATGCCCGTCAGGGCTGGGCCCGGCGCGCGCCGAGGCGCCGCTGCCGCCTGCGTTGCCGCCCGGCTCGACGCTCGTGCCGCCGTCCGGGTCAATGGTGACCAGCCAATCAATGGGCAGCCCGAGGCCGGCCGTGGCCTGGGCGCCGGTGCTCTCCTCCGCAGCCCCCTGCGGGCACCGCACCGCATATGCTGAGCCTGTATGCGGTCACAGGCAATGCTGCTGAGCGGTGGTAATCTACCAGCCAGATGAAAATTCCTCAACAGTCGACTCCACACCTCTGGCCCCGTCACCTCATGACAACAGGCGCCGCCGCGCGCGCGCCTGCGGACGCGCTCCCGCCTCCCCTCCTCGCCCACGGGCGCCGCCCCCGCCCAGCGACGCGCCAGCGCCCGACCGGCCGCCGGTGCGGTCAGCGCCTGCCTCCGCTGATGACGTGGTTGCGCCGGCCGCCGCACGCGAAGCAGGCGCCCCAGCGCCGCCTTCATCGCTCGCCCCGCCGCCACTGGCGCCGGCCGCGCTCCCGGGCGCAGGCGCGGGGGCCCCGCTCGCGAGGGGCGCCGCGAGCGCTGCTGCATCGCCGCCGCCCGCGTCGTCGTCATCGAACCACTCCCCGCTGCCGGCACCATCGAGGTCGGCACCGGCTGCGTCGGCCCCGTCGCTGTCGGGGCCCCAGGGCGGCCGGAGCGCGGTCGGGTGCCACAGCACAGCTTCACCCTCCACCGCTACCGCGCCCGCAGCATCGGCCAAACGTTACAGCACTGCGCTCGGTAGCAGCGCAAGGGCACGTTGGCAAGTGAAAGGGGGCGTTCTGCATCAGGCTGAATTTTAAGAGCGTGAGCTCTTCATGCACGAAACGTGTTTCTCCGCGCGCGCTGTACAGCATATGCAAACCTGGGCATGCTCTGAATCAATGCAGTCGCGACCCAAGCTGCGCAGGTGGCGGCAGCAAGGCACGCTGCAGCAAGTTCCCTGGCCGCTGCCACGCCCCCGACACGCGCGCGCGCGCGGGCAGGCCAGCCCTGAGCCAGCACGCACGCACGCACTTCACCCGCCGCCCGGCGGCCCGGCGAAGCTGTGGTTCAGGCGCGGCCGCGCCTGGAAGTGCAGCGAGGAGCGCAGCGGCGGGTCGGCCGGGCCGCGCGGGCTGCCCGCGGCGGCGCCGGGGCCCCCGCGCGCCTCCGCGCCGGGCTCGCCCTCAGGCGCGGACACCTGCGCGCAGGCGGGCCGCCCTGATGCCCCAGAGCCTGGCGCCGCCTTGGCTGCGGAGCAGCTTCGACAGCGTGTCTGACAGCCTGCGGCACCGGGCAGGCGCGCAGGTGGCCAGGTCCTTCAGGCTCCCGGGCGTGAGCGCGCAGGCAGCGAGCGGGTCGACGCCAGGTGGGGAGCCCGGCTGCCCGCCAGGCAGCGCCCCGCTGCGGCGCGCGCCCGCCGGCGCGCGCGCTCGCGCGGGCGCGGCAAGCGCGGGCCGCGCGCCTGGTGCAGCCCCAGGCGGTACTCCTGGTGCAGGCCCAGGATTAGGGTTCTTGGCGTGCAGGGTACTGTAGGGTCTTGGGCAGGGCAGGCGCGCCTGGTGCAGGCCCAGGCGGTACTGGATGCCGTCGGCGCGCTTGGCGCTGCACACGTCCAGGCCCAGCGCCAGCGGCACGCCGCAGTACGCCGCGGCCGAGTCCAGGAACTCGGCGTTCCAGGCCGCCGACGCCTGCGGCCGGGCGCGCAGGCCTTCAAGGGGGTTCACAGGGCAGGGCGCCGGCGGCGGGGGCCTGCGCACTGTCAGGGACGTTGGTGCCTGCGGCAGAGCGCAGAGCCTCCAGGTGGAGCGCTTGCCGGTGGAGCGAGACATGTAGCAGCATGCCTGGACTGCCGCTGCCAGACGCGCAAGCAAGCTTCCCAAGCAGTCCATCAGCCTCAAAACCCAGCCCTAGCCATGCGCAGGGAGCCATGCTCTTCACTGGCAGCAGCACGCCCTGCGCCAGGTCCCCTGCCCTGCATGATGCTGCCTGCGAGCGTGCTCACGCAAGAAGGTCGTCCTCCCTGTAAAACGTACCTAAGATGTCCCACTATCCCTGAGGCGGCGCGCCTGCAGCTCATGGCCCGGCAGCTCGTGCTTCAGCCACGCCTGCCCACGCACGGCCGGCGCCGGCGGCTGCGCGGCGGCCGCCGCCGCGCCGCCCGCATGCCCGTCTGCAGGCCCGCACTCTGCCAGGTCGAGCAGGGCGGGGCCCCCAGATGGAGCCCCGGGTGGACTGTCCCCGGGGAGATCCTCCTGCGGCCGGCTGTCGGCGTCACGGTCCAGGCGTGAGTCTGCAGCTGGGTACAGCTCAGTGTCCAGGGTCTCCGCCGCGGCGCTGCCAGTGACCTCCTCCGCGCCGTTGGCCCCCGCGGGGCCAGGCGCGGCGGTCGGCGCCGCAGGGGGGCGGCGCAGCGCGCTCGCCTGCGGCGCATCCACGCGCGCGGCCCGGCGCGCGCGGAGCTCCGCGCGGGCAGTCGCCAGGTTTGGCACCTCGCAGACCGCGTTGAGCTTGGTGGCCCTGCGCGAGCGTGCGCGAGCATGGCGGCTTGCAGGCAGCGCACGTCCTCAGCGTGATGACCCAGGGCCATCATAATAGTGCTGACATGCTGTAGTCTGGCGCCGGACGCATGACACAACGAGCACCATGCGTGTCTTGCAGACGACGCTGCGGGGAGGTGCAACAGATGCGGTGCTACATGCCCGGCGGAGGTGCTCTGGAACAGAGCATGGCCGCCAGGCCAGGAGTGTCACTGCGTCGTTGCCAACGGTGCAGCCGCACAGCGCTGTCCCAATGGGGTGTAGACACAGGATGGTCAACGACAGGGTGCCAGCCAGAGGATGTGGATGACATGCATGCTTGGCTCTGTCTTGCACTCGTCTGCCACCAACGGCGCGCGGGGGCGCACTTGCCCAGGCCCACGCGGGTGCGCGCGCAGAGGCTGTAGTTGTTGAGGTCCTTGAGCGTCTGGCCCTGTCGGCGCAGGAGCGCAGCTGTTGCACGTACTGTTAGCATAAGCAAGCTCAGCAAACCAGACTCTCCAGGGCAGGCTTGGTTCTCCCCGTCTGGGCAATAAGAAAGCATGTGCAGCACTGCTCAGAAGGCACGGCAGCACGCACACAAGGTGCAAGGCTGCGACGCGTGCAAGCCAAGCTATCCGCGGCGCGTTTGAGGCGCGCACCACGCGCTCGCCGCGGCGGTGCGCAGCATGCATCTGCTGGGCGCGCGCGCGGCCCAGCAGCGCCAGCCACCAGCTGTGGCCGCCAGTCTTTCCCAGTACCCGGTCGAGCACCTGCGGCCATGATCGCAGGCAGGCTGCCAGGCCAGACAGGTGGAGCTGCACAGGAGAATGCAGGCGGAGGCATGGCCGGGCATGCCTTGCCAGGCTATGCCAGGCATTGGCAGGCTGTGCGGCGTAGCTCTGCGGCAGTGAGCGCACACGGTTTGCAGCCACAGGCAGCAGAGAGCCGGAGCGCGTGTGACAAAGCGCGCACCAGGCCGCCCGAGTTGGCGTCGAAGGCCGGCACGAACGGCACCCACAGCGCGTGCAGCGCCAGCAGCTGCTGCGTGCGCGACAGGCCCGACGCGCAGGTCTGGCCCAGCGGCGGCGGCTCGCATGGCAGCGTGCGCGCCAGGCCGTCCAGCGCGCGCACGCTCTGCACGGCCTGGTCCCAGAAGTTTGCGTGGATGGCGCCGCGCACGCGCGCCCGGTGCTTCAGCTTCTCCGGCACGATCATTGCGGCCCGCCTGGCTCCGCGGATTAGCGCCCCATGCCGGGCACACGCACGCGGGCAACAGGCCTGTGGGCTGCCAGCGGTCTCATCCTATGTAGGCTACACAGTGTAGCCTCTCCTCTTTCATTGCTGCTCCAGGCCATCGTTGTGGTGCTAGCTAGCTATAGAAGAGGTAGCCTGCAGGTAAGAGGCTTTGTGCAGGCAACAGGTCAGCTCAAAACTAGCTGCAGCTGTTGCTCCTCGTCTTTCAGAAGGGCTCCAGCAACCGTGCTTGCTGTAGCTCGTCCACCCGAGCAAGCGCAGTGCAGTGTGTGCTCCTACAGCTGTACAGTCGTGCGTGAAAGGTGATGGGCGCCTGTCTGCCAGCGGGGTGCTGCACAGGCTGATTGACAAAGCGCGGGAGCAGAGCTCGTCGGCTGCGTGGCGGCAAGCAGGATGGCAGTGCAGGACGTCAGAGGTGGGTGCACTGCATGATGCTCGCGTGCTGCTAGCTCCATCGGTGTGCAGAGACAGGGACTGACACTGGGGTCCGTGTGCTCGCGCAGTGTACGCCTTTGCAACACCTACCTGTTCGCTTGCAAAAGCGCCGCTTGCATCAAGCAGCCCACTCCCTTTCCCCTGACCATGCAGGTTGGCGGCGCTCGCGCTGGCCTTCTCCGTGGGCGTGCTCCTGCAGCTACTGGTAGGCTGCCCGCGACTCCGACAGCCGCACCCTCGCCGGCGGGCTCCGGGCTGAAGCGCGCCGCGCCCGCCAGGGCTGTATCCTCTGGCACAACTGGTGGCCGATGCTGACGGCCTTCTGCTACGTCCTGGTCCCCATGCCCTACCTCTTCTTCGGCACCAGCCCGGCGTCCGCGCACGGCACCAGCAACCTGGCCAGCGGGTGGGCCCGCCCTTGCAGCGGCCTCTGTCCGCGGCCTCTGGGTGCTGCCTCCGACGTAGAGACAGCGCCAGCAGCGCCTGCCCGGCCGTCTGCTGAGACCCTGGCTGCTGGGCGCAGGTGGATTGACGCGGGCAAGTTCCTGACGGGCTTCTCGGCGGTCGGCTCCGTGGCGATCCCGGCCATCCTGTTTCACGCGCAGAAGATCACCGGCGGCGCGCTGGCCATGGAGCTGGGCGCGGTCGCGGTGCTGGGCGGCACCGCATTCGCCGCCGACTACCTCAACAGCAGGGACGGCTACTATGCCGGCTACTAGCGCGCGTGGGTACACGCGCCGCGTGTGGGTGGCCCCAGCTTGTGTGGGCGGTCCCTGCTACAGCTGCAGCCACGCCTGCATTATTGCATGGGTGCCAGCAGGGACAGCGCGCATGTAAGACCTCCGCAGATGCTTCACCAGCATGTCAGATGTGCAGAAAACTTTCACCCAACTCGTCCCAACTCCACAGAAACCTTCACTCCCGCGTCTGAGCAGAGCGCGTGGGCTGCTCAACAAAGCGAGTCTGAAGGCTTCCAAGGAGTGTAGGAAGTACGGTAAAGCATTCTTACAGCGCTGTGCAGAAAGCATGTGACCAGAGCTGCACAGCAGCGTATCAAATAACTACCTGGCGTGGCGACAAACTGGCTGACTAGAACACAACAGGTAGCTTGCCCCACCAGCCCACCAAAGCAGGCAAGATCTGTACACCAGCCCATCATCTCCCTTGCAGCAAACACACTGCCAGTGAACGCAGACCATGATTCAGGCCAATGCCAGCTTTATACAGGTAACATACAACAAAACCTGGGGCCACGACACAAAACCGAGTTGCACATGCAATTCCACCCAAAGGTTGTCCCCTGAAAGCTGCTCTCGCCCCATACCCAGTAAGTACTCAGTACCAGCAGCACACGACCATGCCACCCCCGATGCCGGCAGCTGCGCCGTGAAGCTGTGCCCTCGTGCTGCCACCCTTAGCAGGCGCGCTCACCACGCTTGCATGCACTGCCGGCAGTCGCGCAGGCCCGCACAGTCGGCGCCAGGACTCTGCACTTCTGCTGCTAGCAGAGCACCAGGCGCCGCCTGCGACATGCCCAACACCAGGAGGCGGCAGCAGAACACCCCTCCCAGCTGCCAGACTCTCGGCCCAGTGCGCATCCCCTCAGCAGCGCCGCTAGGGACGGCGACGCCAGGCAGGCAGCACGAGAACGCGCAGCCCGTTAGCCACACACCCTGCGTCACACGCTGCACGCCCCGGCAGCAGCGGGCAGAGACGGTGGCAGCGCTCCCGCTGCCGGCGCGTGCCGGCCGGCGCGCTCAGCGCGCGGCGGCGCCGTTGGCGGCGGCCGCGCCGGCGACCGGCGTGAGCGCGCGCCAGGCCTTGGCGCTGTCGGCCGCGAGCTGCGCCTGCGCGGCCGCAAACGCGCGCAGCACGGCGGCAAACTCGCGCGCGCGCTCGCGCTGGAAGCGCACCAGCTCCTCGCTCATGCGCTGCACGATGGTCTCGTACGCGCCGCGCGCGGCCTCCACGCGCCGCTGCGCCTCGTTCAGCTCGCGCTCCGCCTCGGACACCTTCTCCTCCTGCGCGCCGGGCCGCGCCCAGGTCAGCGGCCCGCGCGCACACTGGGAAGGTGTAGGGTGGGGTACATGTGTAGGGTATACTACTCCACTACGCTTACAAGCACAGAGACCCGGCGAGCTCGCGCAGCGCCCTGACTATTTTCCGCCATTGCAGAATTGCCACAAGAGTGCAAGTCATAGCCTCCCCACACCGCGCCACCTGTGAGTGACTCCCTGGAGGCACCCTGCTTCCTGGTGAAGTGCTCTCCACACTCATGCTGAGACCGACACCAACACTAGCTTATCGCAGCACTGGAGCACGCGAGTGCCAGCTCTGAGCGTCTCGAGAGCGCGCCTTGATGCCGGGCACGCCCCGCATCTTCAGCAGCTTGCCGCGGCGCATCTCCATGTCGGCCTTGGCGTGCTGCAGCGCGCTCAGCGCGGCGCCGCGGTCTGCCATCACCGCCTTGGCGCTCCGCACCAGCCGCACAAACTCCTTCAGCGGCGCCTCGAACGACACGCTCAGCGCATCCGCCTGCACCTGCGCACACACGGCAGGCACGCTGGTCATGAGTAGGATGGCGCCTCCCACTGGGGCAAGGCTCTGCGTTCTTTACACAAAACGCCCGCCCATACTTCAGGTTGCGCCCGCCCTGTCTGTCGAGTTTGCTGAAGCAACCCAGCCAGCGCACCCCCCTTTACACTGCACAGGCCTAATACAGCAGGCCACATGCACATGGACTGGCAGCTACAGACGAAGCGTCAATTGAGCTGCAACTGCAGCGGGGCACCTGCGACGCGCGCGCGAGCGAGTCGGCCTTCTCGCCCAGGTTGCTGAAGCCGTCGGCCAGCGGCCCGCTCTCAAACTTGCCCAGGCCCAGCATGGACTCGCCGAACTCCGCCAGCGCGCCGCCCAGGTTGGCCTGCTGCCTGATCAGGCGCTGTGCTTGCCGGTGCGCCTCCGACAGGTGCGCCTCCAGCTGGAACATGTAGTCGCGCACCTGCGGCGCGCGCAGCAAGCTCCACACACAAGGGTGCAGTCATATGCGCTGTGGCAGGCAGTTAAGAGCACAGAGCGCCAGGGCGCCGTAGCACCTTATGCAAAAGAATTGCATGACGAACACATGGACGCAGGTGTGGTAACGTCACAAGAGCTGCTCTCCTGTGTCTGCTGGACAAACTATGTGCTCTGCAACGCATGCATGACGGAGCAGTTGTGTGCTTTTGCAACCGCATAGGATCTCCCGACCCGTGAGAACCCAGGGTGCACAGGGAGAGCTGACGCACAGCCGCGCAGTGGCGGCCAGCGCGCGCGCCTTGAGGTACTCAGAGTCCTCATCCTCGTCGGCCGACTTGCCCGCAATGAGCTCCTTCGTGCTGTGGCCCAGGTCGCGGAACATCTGCAGCGTGTTGGCCAGCTTGCGCTTGGCGCTGTTGCCGCCGCCGGTGGCCTCATGGTTTGCGCGCGCCACCTCGATGCTCCAGTCCTCCTCGCTCGCCTCCAGAAAGTGCTGCAGGTCCTTGCTGTGCGTCAGCGCCGGGTGCGAGGCCTGCGCGGCCCCCGCCAGACTTTACAAATAGCAGGAGCCAGGCATGCACGACGCTCGGGGTCCTCGCGCAGTGTCTGGCGCCTGCCTGCTGTGCCCTGCGAGGCGCATCCAGGCCACGCGCGGCCTCAACCAGGCTCATGGATGCAGTGCTCAAGGCACTGCTGAGGGATGCGCAACCATATTGCCTCATTCCTGACGTGACGGAGGACACTAGCACTGCACCCTCAACACAAATGGGCCCTGACCCACGTCCACGCTGGTTATGAACACAGCAGCTTGGAAGATGTGGTCACCACGCGGTTGATGAACGACGTCAGCGTCCGCCGCCGCATCTCGATGAACTCTGTGGTCATCTGCAGCTTGGACATGGCGTTCTTCTCCGGCACTGGCGGCACGATGATGCCTGCGGCCGGCAAGAGAGCGCCCACTGGACACTTGTGCGCTGCGGCCAGTTGCAGCACGTGGTCTCGACGCACTGTACAACCCACGCACAACGCTAGTCGCTTCTGTGCATGCAGCCAAACATGCCGCCGCCCGCTGCCCGCACAGCTCTGACATGCCCCGGCAAGCATGTGTCAGATTCCCCTGCACAGAGCGGGCGCGGCCTGCGCGCACCGCGGAACTGCTCTTGCAAGCGAGCATGCAGCCAGGCAAAGTCGCGGTAGCGGCGAATGACCTCAACCTCGCGCTGCTTATATTGCGGCGCGCTCGTCTTGGTCTGCACCTTGTACGATACATACGCCTGCCAGCGGCGCCACTGTCAGCCCCCAGCACGCGCGTGTCAACGCCTGTGCGACCTCAGTGATTGATTAACAGAGCGGGAGCAGAAAGCGCACGAGGCGCGCACCCCGACGTTGTCACCGGTCTTGTGCGGATCGGTAACAACAATCTGAAACTCGGACGCCGCTGCGCTGGGGGCCTGCGTGCCGCAGCGCCAGGGTTGCGTCAGCTACTGAGAATGCTCCCACAGTGGGACCTGCTGTGTCAGGCGTCGTCAAACATCCCTTCAAAAGCAGCTCTGCGCCAAACTGTGCCTGGTCTAAGATGTTGGCTGTGCCGCACCTGCTGTGAGGCTCCTGCGCTTTCTGCAGCATCCTGCGGTTCACAACGTCACACAATCAGGCCTCGCAACTTCACCTCAGTGCACTGCCACAGCTGGCAAGAAGTGTGCGCCAGCGCCGGGACTGCGCACCCCGTCCTTCAGCACCACACTCTCGTAAGGAGGCGGCGGCGCGTCCGTTGCCACGAAGGGGTTGCCGTCGCCGTCATCGGTTGGGTGCACCTTGCCTTCCTGCGCAATCCACCCGCGACTACGGTCACGACAAGCCCGCAACTAGCCCCTGCTCGACGTGCACAGGTGCTCAGTACGACACAGGAGTACGGCCTTGGCACCGCCTGATCGAGGGGAGGTTGCGCACCATGCTCCCCAAAACTAGGCGTGCGCTCCAGCGCAGTCCAATAGATTTACAACACCCACAGAGCTTCTGTGTCCTACCTTCTCTCCCTCTGCGCGCAACCTTTTCCCAGCAAATCACCTGTTGAACCCTGTGAGTGGGTTTTCTTCCCAGTGACTTTGCCAGTGCCAAGAAAAGTCAGTCTCCTCCTGCCGCCCTGTGTATCCTCAGCCGTGTTCTGGTCCTGGGCACGCAAGCGCGTTTGTGCTAGTCAACCTTTGTGCACACTCTCTGCAGCTGGTGGGACTTACCCTCCACCGCTGTGGGCTTGTGCATCGGCAGGTTGCACAGGCACGCGCGCCAGCCAAGTTGCGAGCAAAGGCGCGGCCCGCGTATTCGCGCTTGTGTGCAACGCGGCAGCTGCGCCATGCTGCCAGCAGCCAGCTTGCTTTGCGTATACCATGCCTTGCTGATGTGCCTGCTCGCCTGCACGCTGCACGCGACACCGCTTCTCCCTGTCCGGGGCACTGGCAAAATGACGTGCCCGCGTCGCAGGGCCCTGCGCGATGAGCGCTCAAGCCTGAGGAGCGCGCCCCATGGAAGAGTTCCTGCGAGTGAACGGCGTCGGCGGCGTGGCGCTCGTGGAGGAGGCCGCACAGAGCGCCACTGAACCCGCCATGCACCGCATGGCCGGCGACGAGGTGCACGGCCTGGCCGGTGAGGAGACAGCCGAGCTCGGCGCGCCCGCGGCGCTGCAGCCGGCGCGCGTGGTCGGCCTGCTGCGCACGGCCGCGCTGCTGTGCGGCAGCGCGCTGGCCTGCTGCGTCGCCGCGGCCGGCCTGGGCCTGCTGCTGTTCCTGCTCGTGTCGCGCTCGCTCGCGCCGGCCGCCGCGCACTTTGAGCGCGACCTCTACTTTGACTACACGCGGCCGGACGTCGTGGCGACCGCGTCCTTCCTCTTCACTGGCGCCGCAGCCAACGCGCCCCCGCTTGTAAAGGTAAGCGCCACTGTGTGCCAGATCACGGCCTCTCAAACAGCCATGTTGCAAGCCTGTCAAGGCCTTGCTGCCTCCTCGCGTGTGCCCCATCCCCAGCCATTGCTGGTTCTGCTGAGCCTCGATTTTGCCAAGATTGCGCTCAAACTGACAGCGAGAATGATGTGCTGCAGCTTGCGTCTCGTTCAGTTGAAGTCTGCTTAGAAATGTGACCACTACAGCTGTATGTGAACCTGCGTGTCGAGCGCTCGCAGCTGGTCCTGGGGAACAGGGCCTCACACACTACCATGTGTGCTGTGAGAACCAGAGCATGTCTGTAGCTTTTCATAACTGGATGCGCCTTTTGAGAGGGCGAGGGGCTGTGCAGGTCCAAGTGGTGGACTCCGACCAAGGGCGCATGGCGCGGCCGCGCATGCTGCCGCCAGGGCAGCGCATCGACGTGTGGCTCGAGCTCAACATGCCCGAGAGCCACCACGCGACCAGCGGCGACGTGTTCCAGGCGCGCTGCGTGAACACTGCACCCCTGCCGCCGGCGTGTCATGGCAGCTGCCGTTCAGCACCAGGGGCTTCCTGCCAGCTTGGCCTCGCACTGCCTTGAACGTGTGAAGTGCGGCGGGATGACAATGTTCCCAGACGTCTCACAGTCTGTACTTGCAGCATCGCGAGTTGTGCGTGTCTCTGCTGTGTGGCTGGTCGAGGTACGGGTGCAGCGGCACTGTGCTGACAAGTCAAGCGCACCTTGCTTGTCTCCACGGCGCACACAAACAGGCATCCTACCAAGTGTCCAGCCTGCGCAGACGCAAACCCGCGACCAGCGCTGCTTGCGCTGCGCTCATAGGGCCCAGAGTGCGCGCCGTGCAGGTGCGCGGCGAGCTGCTCACCTCCGACGGCCGGCCGCTGGCAGCGGTGAGCCGCCCCTGCCTCGTGCCGTACCGCTCGCCGCTCGTGCGCTTCTGCCGGTGCGCGCGCTCCCCTGGGCCCCCGCGTCGCTGCGCTTGCCAGCTTTGCACCGCCACTGCGATGGCCCTGGGCGCTCCAAGGCTGAGCATGTGCTTGCCAGCTTTGCACCGTCGCTGCGCTGGCCCTGAGCGCTGGAAAATTGAGCATGTGCTTGCCGGGTTTGCACCGCCGCTGCGCTTCTCGAGTGCTCCAAAGCTGAGCATGTGCTTGCCAGCTGTGCACCGCCGCTGCGCTGGCCCCTTCTGCTTTAGAGCTGAGCATGGCTGGCATGCCAGGATGCTGTGGCGCGCGCCGCTGGAGCTGCTGGGGCTGGACAACGAGCGGCAGGTGATGCGGCTGCCGCTGTTCCTGGGCTACCGTGAGCTGCGCGATGCGCCGTTTGCCACGTTCCGGGCCACCCTGCAGGCGTGCAGCCCTGCCCTGGGATGCGCGCTGCGGCGCCTGCTGCGGCCGGCCTCAGGGGGCAAGATCGACTTTGCACGTGGACAACTTTGCGGCGCATTGTCGGGGCCCCGCAGCGCCCTGCTTCTGGGCGGCATCAGGCACGGCCTGAGGAGCGAGGCTATGAGGACAGCGGCATGCGTCTCCTGGTGGAAAGAGTGCTAACAGCTGGTCGACGTGTGGTGCAGCCACGCGCGAGGGGCGGCGAGGTGCCGCGGCTGTTCAACGCCAAGGCGCACGTGCACCTGCGCCTCGGGGCCCTGCGCCGCCTCTTCTACTGGGTGCTGCCCTGTCTCTGCCTGCACAGACGCCGCATGCCTTGCCTTGCCATGTGTGCATGATGTGTCAGCGCAAGGCGCCATTGTCCCTGACAGTGTGCTGCTGGTGGCAGCAGACATGCACGGCAGCGCAGCTGCCGAGTTGGCCTTTGGTTATTTTGGTTGTTTGGGTCGACCCTGATAGCCCCTGGGGCCTGGATTGTCAGGCGCGCCCGGGCGGGCTGGTGACGCTGATGCTGGCCGCGGCCGGCCTGTCGGCGATCGGCGGCGGCGCGTTGACCTGCGCGCTGCTGATGCTGCTGCTGTGGCTGCTGCTGCGCCATGGAGCCGCGCCTTCTGGCGACGGCGGGACCTCGAGCGCGCCGGGCGCACACAGCCCCCCCGATGATGCCTCCAGCGTCGAGCCCGCCGGCCACTCCGACGCGTCATCAGGCGCGCCTGGCAGCATCATGGTCTTCCATAAAGGGTCAGTTGCAAAAGTAGCCGAGGCCTGAAGGGTCGCCGAGTTTGGCGTTCCCCGTTTATTGTCCCCCATGGAACTGATAACTGCTGGCAGTGCACGTAATGCAGGGTGCCCACCGCGCGCCTCCCTCGCAGGGCTGCTGGACAGCGACAATGACACCGAGCCCGCCGACGGCGACGCAATGGACAACTGGGCATCAGGCGCCCACCCCAACCCACAGTCTGCCCTGCGGTCGCCGGCGCCCTGGGAGCCTGTGCTGCGGCTGTCGTCGGCGCCGCTCACCGGGGACGCGCTTGAGCCGCAGCGCGAGGACAGCCAAGGAGCCGGGGCGCAGAGAGCCGGGTCGGGCGTGCGCTTGGAGAGCAGCTATGGCGCGGGCAGCGACCCCAACGATGGGGGCGCTCGTAGCGGCGCCAACCGCCGCCGGCCGCGCGGCGACAGCGGCGCCGGCGGCGGCGGCGCGATGCGGCGCAGCGGCCGCTCCGCGCCGGACGTCCTCGCCAAGCGCGCGTCGAGCGGCGGCCTTGGGTAATGCGGCCTGCAGGGCAGCCTGGGAGTGGCAAGAAGGCTGCGGCACGGTGCCATGCAGGGGGCGCGTTGCGCCCGAGACCTCATGACCAAGCGCACCCTGGGCGGCGCCGCTGTGCATGCTAGGTTGGTGGGTGAGCTCTGCGCTATGCCACAGGTTGGGGGCTTGCGTCCCAGCCACCACTTCACTGAGCAGGCTGGGGCCACAAAGGCAGGCATGGTGGGTGCTGCAGCATGGCCAGAGGAAGCCACAGTAGTAGGCACACCGCACTGAGCGCCATGTGCATGACGTTGCAGGTCGTTGCATGTCCAAGAACACCATTTTTGGCGGGTAAGCTGTGAGTCTGAATGACTGAGTACCTCCATGTCCGCGCCTGTGCAGGCCCTTGTATTTCTTGGCTCAAGTGTGTATGCATGGGGATCAACTTTGCTGGTGTTTGGTTTTCTATGTGTGTGCATTTAGGTATAGGGTCTAGGAGAGTGCAAGGTGGCAGCAGTGAAAGGTCCTGCGGGCTTGACGTGCAGGGCCGATCCCTGGCACGGTGTAAGTAACGTCAAAGCACGAAGAATGGCGCAAGCATGTACTGTCATGAATGCAGTCTTTGCATGTTTTGGCGAGCAGGCGCACTTGCAACTACATGCTGGTACAGCGGCGTCTCTCCCAGGAGTAGCACAGGTTTTGAGAGCGTGCGCAGGGTCGAGATCTGACGACAGGCACGCAAGTGAGCATGCCCTGCACTTGACCTGTGATAGTTTCCATGCCATTGCCAGCACAAGACAGATACAACCCGGACAGCCTCGCATCCCCAGTGCAAAAATTAAGGGTGCATGCATGCCGCCCTCACAGCAGGCCCGGCTCCGAGCCACTTTTGCGCGTGACCGCACCCTGCCACCCCGTAAGCTTACGTCAGACAGATGCCATCTTGCCATGCAAACGTCACAGTCATGCAGTGTCTGCAGCGCACGGACTGCAGCGCACCTGGCACAAGCATCGGCAAGCCCTGTGTTGGCAACTATGCATTGTATATACCTGGATGACAAGCTGGGCAATATACCTGCATGGGGCCGATGTCAAAGCTGGCAGCGAGGCCCGCATACAGCGGCGCGGCCGCGGCTGCAGCAGCGGCAGGCCCCCCTGCCAAGGCCACGCAGGGCGGCAGCGCCAGGAACGCGCGCAGCTGCGCCCGCTCGGTGAAGCGCGTCAGCAGCGCATGCGTCCAGGGGCTGCCATGCGCGCTGCTGGCCCCGGCGCCGCCACTGACGCCCCCAGCAGAGGCGCGTGAGATGCACATGTGCAAACGTGCGCACAACAGGTGTCACGGGCTGCGCTGACGCGGTGGCGCGTCTGCCTGAGTCAAGCTGGTACCCGCCGCACGGATGCACAGCCGCCAGAGGTGCGGCAGCCATGCGGGCACTCCTGCGCAGGACTTTGCGCGTGTGCATGTACGCGCCTGCGCAGGCGCCCGCACGTGGCCTGCACCGCGCCGGCCAGCGAGCTCTGCGCGACAGCCGCCATCTGCCGCAGGTACGTCTCTGCATCGGCATCGCTCCCCACACTCGCCCCTCCTTCGCGCGCAGCGCCTGGCTCCCGCTGCGGCTGCCCCGCCCCATGCCCGTCCTCACTGCTCACTGGCCCCGCCGCATCGGCCCCGGCGCGCCGCGCTTCGGGCCCCCGCGCATACCCTGGCGTGGGTGCCAGGGCGAACACATGCGCAACGCCGGACTCCCAGTCGGGTCCGCGGCAGAAGATGTGCTCCAGCTCCGGTGCCACGCTCGCCTCAAAGAGCAGCGTTGCTGAGGCAGCGATGCTGTGCGCCTCGCTCGCGCGCACCCGCCCGACCTCGTAGTGCTGCAGGAAAGCCTCAGCCGCCTGCAGGCGCTACACGCTCAGAAGCAAGGGGGCCCTCTCGGGAGGGCATGCTCCTAGGTGTACGGCGAGTCAGCTGCACTAGCCTTACTTCGCCGCCCGGTCACTCAGCATGCTCCCCGCTGCCCGATTCTACTGCAGCATAACCCTCCATGGTTGAGTGCAGAGGTAGGCAGGCGCAGGCCTGCCTGGAGGTTCTGGAAGCGCAGGTGCAGCGCGTGCGTGTATTCGGCGAGCTGCGGCGGCGTCGCAGCCTCGGGGCAGTCGGCAGGGTCCAGCGCGCTTCCGGCACGGCTGGCGCCTCGCTTCAGCCGCGGCGAGGCTGCGGGTATGCGGCCTGCAAAGCAACAGGGCGTCCCGGGCGCCATATACTGCGTCGCGTACAGGCTCTCCAGCACAGCACGCCCGTCGGCTCCCTCCCCGGATACCTGCAGCAGCTTGGCTCAGCATCAGCAATTGAGCCACAGCTGCTCAACATATATATATCACCATGCAGCGCTCCCAAGAAACCAAGGACTTTACCGAGCACTGAGGCAAAGCCTGCCACACCTGGAGGAGCATAACGCACTCCACCACTCCGCACAGTGACGTGCTGGGTGCCGTCGCCGCGCTGTCACGAGCGGCGCATCTGCACTGAGGCAGCGAGCGCTGCAGGCCTCCAGGCTCCCGCCGCCGCCGCGCTTCCTTTACGCCTGCTGGCTTTTGCAGCAGCTGCGCAGGCAGAAGTGACGGGTGCCTGGAGCTGGGATGCGGCGCTGGTGGCAGGTGTGGGCGGAGGGTGAGCACACCGCGGGCGGCTGGTGGACACACGTCTACTGCCATGGACTCTCTTGGTGATTGCAAGGCGTCAGGGGACCAGGAGACACAATACTCTGCTTGCAGCATCATATGATCATATGCCCAAGGTTACACCGGGACAAACACCCCAGAAGATCAATCACCAAAAAGCAGAGTATCACACTCCATGACAGCTCATGACTGCTCGACATGCGGCCTGCCTGGTATGACCGCGGCCAAAGGACTGCAGCAGGCTCATGGCACACGCGCTAGGACACTCTTTTGCATCAAACTGACGCTACCGCCTGCCTACTCCCTGTCAGCAAGAAGCACAGGTAAGCTTGCCAGTCACGCTGGCTGGCTGGGTGCCACCCAACATGCATCCAGCTGCGAGCTACACTGACTCTCCTCAGGGTCAACCAGCAGCAGCTATGCGCACATCATGAGCCCAGCAGGCAAGAGTACCCCATTGCTAATAAGCACAACACTCCTGTCCGGAGAGATGGGGGCAGCACGCTGCCACCCACCACTGCCAGGAACTGCCTAGCTACCTCTCCGCCACAGCAGACGTGCGCATCGGACAATTAAGCAGCAGAGCGCGCGCTACTCCCTCCGCCCCCCATGGCCAGCCTCCTGACCTAACAGAGTCGATGCAGCCAGCGAGCAGGCCGCCGCGCAAGTCCTATGCTCATCCTGCCAACCCGCTACCCGGCCAGCGCGCAGCGGCCGGACGCCGCCAGCGAGCAGGCCGCCGCGCGCGCGCCGCTCCTCACTCACCCCTGCCGACCCACCGACCTACCCCGCCAGCAGCGGCCCGATGCGCTCGGCGAACAGGTCGCTGAGCGCGCGCTGCACCTCTGGCGGCGCGTGCCCGCACGCGATCAGCCGCGTGAGCTGCTGGAAGAACGCCGGCAGGTGGCGCCGGAACGCGTCTGCCTCCAGGGCCGCCAGCGCGCGCAGCGTGGCCACCTGCGCGCGCGGCGGCCGCCTGACGGAGGCTGGACATGTGCGCGGACGCAGCATACCTGACATCGGCGGATGCCTCGAGTGCACTGCCCCAAAGCTCACAACCTCAGAAAATCAAGGTACAACAAGTGAGTGCGGTTGATCATGCTCGACAGGGGAGGAGAAACACAAAGTGGAAGCATGCTCAGGCAATGTAAGCATGCTCAGGTAACACATGTGCGCTGGAGCACACACTGTGAGAGGCGCGCGCGCCACGGCCTCCTCCTTGCCGCTCGCCAGGCCGCTGCCGCCGCCGGCTGCGGCGGCCGCGTCCTCCGGCGCGGCGTCCGGCGCCGGCCCTCCCGCTGCCTGCGCACAGCGCGAGCGTCGTCGCTACGGCGCATGACGGTGCGCCAACAATTATGTGGGTGCTTGTGGGTGCATGTGGGTGCATGTGCATGTGAGTACACATGCACACATGCGATGTTGAGGCCTTCCAGGGTGTGTGCTGCATGGAAATACTGGTGACTGCACTGTAGCAACGCAAAAGCAGGGCCTGAGAAGTGTGTTGATGGTGGGGCAGAACGGCCCGGCAGCACAGCACAGCACAGCACACCAGGCCTCATGGAGCATCGCGACGCACCTCGCCCACGCAAACCGCAACACCAGGCAGGACGTGTAAACCGGTAGAAGCTTGGTGCCGCGGGCGGGCGTCCAAAGCCGAGCACGGCCTGAGGCGCCCCGGGGCGAGAGCGAGGGGTTGGGGTGGGGCAGGGCGCGCCTCAAACGCAGCCAGGTTGGCCTCGCACAGCGCGGCCAGGCGCGCCTCCACGGCCGCGGCCGCGCGCAGCGGCGGCGAGCCGGCCGTGTGCAGGTGCAGCAGCAGGCTCAGGTACGCGTGCCCGGCCTCGCTCTCCAGGCGCAGCAGCGGCGGGTCCAGCAGCAGCTTGCCCTCCGGCACCTGCGGTACAGGGTTACGGTTAGCCCCGCGCCCAGCCTGGGCTGCGCCGCCTAACCATAACATATACCGTGCCGCCGAACCCTTCCCTACCCTTTCCCTGCCACGCCGCGCGCCTGGGATGCCACAGGCAAGGTCGCCGGGCCCGCCAGGCGCCAGGGCAGGCCGCACCATGTCTGCGATCTCCACACGCGCCAGCCTTGTACACATGGCGCACTGCGCATGAGGGCCTGTCTGCAACTTTATGTGTTGCTCCGACGTTGTCTCATGCAGCGAGGCCAGGGTGTCAGAGGGGCTGCGCCTTGTCCACGAGCTGCGCGAGCGCCAGCGCGCGGCGCCGCGCGCGGTCAGCATTGACTGCGCGCGCGTGCGCTCCCAGCTCCGCCAGCGTGTCCAGCAGCTGCACCGCCGCCGCCTGCGCCGTGCGCCGACAGGCTCTAGCGGGGGGTCTGGCGGCACGCTAGCTACCGCAGCGCGGCAGTTCATCAAGCTTTGCGCAGTCCTGTCATCAGCGTGAGGCTGCGCAGACTGCGCGCCGATGACGAGTTGCCGCCTCACGAATGCAAAACTCTGATTGCTTTCACACCTGTGGAGCATCTCCCGCGCGCTGCACACATAAGCGTGAGTGTGGTGCTCCCCTGCACCCCTGCCACCGGCAGGCTGCCGCGCGCGCGCCTGCGGCAGGCGCGGCGCGTGCGCGACGTAGATCTCGCCGGCCGCCTGCACCAGCAGCAGCTGCACCGCCGCGCGGCAGCGCACCTCCGCCAGCCGCCGCGCGCCCGCGCCCGCCACCAGCGACACCTGTGCGCGCCGCGGCCGGGCGCGTCGGGGCCGCGCGCCGCGCCGCGGATGCGCACAGCAAGCGCGTGGCCAACGGGCGTGCAGGTGCAGCGCGGGGTGCAGGGGCAGGGGCTGCCCGGCCCAGGCGAGCATGCGCGCACGCCGGGTGCGCTGCAAGCAGTTGTGCTGCTGCGCTGCCCAGCCCTGGACAAGCCCTAGACAAAGTGCCAAAGCTCCACACAACAACGCTTCTGGGTCTCGACACAGTTATTGTGCCTTGAGACAGCGGCGGGCGAAGCGGGCGGGCGCATACATGCCGCCGCTCGGGGTCGATGCTCGCACTCCGCCGCGCCGCGCCGCGCGGGCTCGCCCCGGGGCTCTGGATTGCCCACACGCTGCCGCCGCCGTCGGGCTCCTCGCCGCCGCCGTCGGGGCGGGGCCCGTCGCCGAGCGCGCCGCCGTCGCCGCCGCCGCTGCCGCTGTCGCGCACCAGGTCTGCGAGCTCTGCGATCGCCGGCCGCGTGTCCGCCGCGCACTGCGCGGGCGCGCGGCAGGGTGGGGGCATGCATGACGCTCGGGACATGCGGCGACCCCGCTGCCGCCGCCGCGAGCAGACACCAGGCTCCCTGTGGCTGGCCATGTTGGCTGCGCGCGTGCCGGCACATCGCAAAGCGGGTGCAGCGTATGGGGCTGCTGGCTCAAACCAAGTGCCCCGGCACGCATCCGGTGCGCAGCGAGTCTTGCGCCCTGTGCTGGGACGCGGGCGGGGAGCAGGTCTCGCAAGACATTCCACAGGGCAGGGTGCGGGTGTCATGCGGCTTGGCAACCGCATCAGCTTGCAGCAGGTCTGCATCGCCCGGCATGCAAGGCACCCACATCCTCACGGACGTTCGCAAAGCCTCGCGGCCGTCCCCCCCATGCGCGCGCCTGTGCGAGGGTAGACACAGCATCTACCCAGGTTGCCGCGCTCATGCGGCCGCCGGCGCTGACCGTGAGGCGCACGAGCGCGGCCACGCCCACCGCCGCCAGCGACTGGTGCGGCCGCCTGCCGGGCGCAGGGCAGGGTCAGGGCGACCGGGCAGGCCGCTGCGCCGTGCCGGCGCGGCACGCTCCCCATGCAGTGCCTTTCCCACGCCTCACTCACTGCGCGCGTCACGGCGCTGGCAGCGCGCGCCGCGCGCCGGCATCGCATCAAGCGCGGGCCGCGGCGACTCCATCCCAATGCGCGCGCAGGCCCAGGCCGCGCTGCAGCGGCGGGCCGGCCAGCGCACGCGGCGGCAAAGCCGCGCCTCGCGTCGCCGCGCTTGCCGCCCGGCCCCGCAGCAGAGGGCCGCAGGCGCACACCGCTTCAAGCATATGCTGCGCCATGCGCATGATGTGCACTCACCTGGTTGTCGACCTGACTGACTGAAGCGAGCCTCCCCGGTGCAGGCGCGGTTAGGACTAGGGTAGGGCGCGCACCGCACGAAGTTAGCCAGGAGGTCCAGAATGCGCGGCAGCAGCGGCGCGACCGGCGCGTAGAACAGCGCGACCACGTCCACCATGTGCTGCAGGCACTGCGTGCACGTCTCGTACAGCCACGCGTCCACCTCCGCGCGCCGCTCCTCTGCCGTGAAGGTCGTCGTGTCGGTCACCTGGCCGCACACGCGCCGGCGTCGGGCTGGAGTTGGACTGGTAACCCCGCTGCAAACAGGCCGTTCTATGTCCTTCAATAATCTTTCCGTTATCTCCAACTTTCCCCCTCCTCTTCCTTCCACAGGCAGTTTGGCGGGGCTGCCGATGCGGGCGACGCGGGTCATGCTCGGGCGCTGGCGCGGGGCGCGACGGCCGGGGAAGCGCCGGCCTGGCGCAGAGCGCTCTGCCTCCATATGAACCTGCTGGCGGCGCGCCATCCGCATGCTGTGCTGCGCAGACGAGCTGAGGGCACATGCAGCAGGCGAGCAGCCAGGAAAGCAACCTTGCGCCTGCGTGCACTCATGCGTGAGCAGCGCCCCGCACAGGGCGAAGAGGGCCCGGCGGGCGCGGGCGGCGGGGCGCGCGCCTCCGCGCGCACGTGGTCGAAGATGGGCAGCAGCACGCTGTCAAACACGCGCGCCCAGAACGGCGGCGTGAACGCCGCGCCGTGGAACTTGAGCGTGTCGAACAGCACCTGCGCGCGGGCGCTGGGTCGGCATAGGATTATGGTAGGTGAAGTGCCCTTACCCTACCACTCGTGGGCACGGCTAAATGCCCTCGCACGACCTGCTCGCCGCCCGCACGGGTGTCACGCCAGGGCCGCGCATGCGCAGCGCCGCAGGGCCGTGCCGCTGGGGCTGCAAGGATGCGCGCGCAGGACGCATAGAAGCACAGTGCAGTCGTGCATGTACATGCTGCACCATTACTACACGTACTAGACGATATGCCACTAACAGACAACGCCTAGACAGGCCGTGCATCAAGTGGTGCCGCTGCATCCGCCGCAAGCAGGCCTGGCTGCCGGCAGAGGCGCGTCGCCTTGTGGCAGGCGCGCGGTCCGAGGGCGGGCGGCGCGCGCCTCGAGCGCGGAGTAGCGGATGTCCTGCCGCGGGTCGAAGGTGAGCTCGCTGAGGCCGGCCAGCAGCGGGAACCAGAAGTACATGTGCTCGTCCTTGTCGCTGAAGGTCAGCCGCCGGCCCGGGCCGCCCTCGCCCTCGCCCTCGCCCTCGCCCTCGCCCTCGCCCGCGCCCGCGCCCGCGCCCGCGCCCTCGCCAGTGCCCTCCGCATCGCCCTCTGCGCGCATCCGACGCCGTGTCGAGCGGCATGCTTTGGCGTGGCGCGCCGGCTGGCGAGGCTGCCGGGGGGGCTGGCGCGCAGCTGAGCATGGGGGGCAAGGCGCGGGGGGCGCGCCTGGCGCGCGCGCGGCGGCCAGCTCGGCATCGGCGGCCGGCGCCGGCAGGCCCTCAAATGTCACACGTCGCGCGGCCGCCGGGCCGTCCGCGGCCAGCTCGAACTTTGCCGCGGGGCGGATGCGGAACTGGTTAGGGTCCGGCAGGCCCTCCTGCGTGCCCTCTGGCAGCTCCTCCACGTCGCCTGCGCCTCGCACAACACCCTGCGCTTGGCCTAAACCCTGCACCGTAGTGGCTCCGGAGGGAAGGAGGACGGCGGCACACTCGGTGCCGCTTCAGCTGTCGTTTTGCAGCCCTGCGCCGTTACCTGCGCGAGCGGTGCACATGCGGACAGCCGCGACTGGCTCAAGCATGGCTGCAGCCCCTGGGCGCGCCCCGGGCAGCTTGCTGCGCAACGCCCCCAGACAGGACCACCTTCATGCAGCAACCATGTGGGCCGTGCGTGTGCAGGGCTCTGTTGTGTGCGTCGTGGGCGGCGTCGCACGCCGCACGGGGTGTGCGCGGCACCAAAAAACACCCTTAGCACAGCAGACCCGCTCGCCTTAATGCTTGGAGGCGCCCGAAAAAGCATGCGCGAATGCGATCAATGCGCGCAAGCGGCGGCCCAGCAGCCGGGGTGCGCGGGCGGCGCGCCGATCGCGCCCTCGGCCAGCTTCATCGCGCAGAAGCGCAGGAAGGCAATGGCGTTGAGGCTGACGTCCAGGCTGTGCGGGTTGTTGGTGAACGCGATGAGGCAGTTGACGCAGTCCGTGAACGTCGTCACCTGCGCGCGCCCGAGGACAGCTTGTCTCATCTTCTCTTTTCTTTTCCTTATCTCCCTTTTTCTCCCGTTCAACACCCGCCCTCAACACAGCCCTCACCCTTGCCTCCACACAGCCCCCGTCCTTGCCGCGCTCCGCGGCATGGCACGCTGTCCAGTGCTCGAGGCTTTCAGGCACTCGAACAGCGGGTGCAGACCGGGCAGGTCGCGCAGCTCGGCAGTGCGCAACCAGCTGGCAGCGAGTGCGCGATCAGCGGAAGCTGCCTCCAGCATGGCACGGCCCGCAGAAGGCACGCACCGTTGCACAAGCCAGGGCCAGGCCCTCGCCGTCGCACCATCAACGGACACAGGCTCGGTGATGCATGACGGTGTGGCGGTGCAGCCCGACTGCAAGCCCCTCTGGGATGCTAGGTCAGGACCACCCGCATGCAGGAGGTGCAGGACGCTCTCGCTTGCCGGGCCGCGGCAGGCGGGCGCTGCGCGCGCGCCTCGGTCTCCGTGATGTAGTCAAAGTGCTCGCGCACGATCTTCTCGATCGTCTCGAACGCCAGGCGCACGATGACGGGCGACTCGTCGCTGGCGGCCGTCGTGAACACCATGAACATGCTCTTCCAGCCGGACTTGATGCTGGCCACGCGCGCCAGCACCATCTGCGACACGCACCTGCGGCCGCGCGCGCGCCAGCGCTTGCGCCAGCGCTTGGCACATCATAGGGTATATAACCCTGTTAAGCCCTACCGTGCTCTACGGGATGCTGGAGCGCGCGCGACCCCCGCAAAGCCTCAGGCCCAGCCGCCGCGGGCCGCGGGCCGGCAAAGGGCGGGGGCGGCGCGCGGCGCGCGCCGCTGCGCACCGGATGATGAGCTCGCGGATCTCCAGCGCGCGCGACAGGCGCATGACGATGACGAACGGCTTCAGGAAGTCGTTCTGGAAGCTGTAGTTGGCCAGCTCGTCGCGCTCCAGGAACTTCATGGCCAGCTGGCGCAGGCTGTCCACCGCGTACATGGCCACCTGCGGCAGGGTAGGGTTGGGGCGCGCAGCATCGGCCACGCATGGTCTGGCGCCGCTCGCGCCCGGCGCCGCTGCTGGACGGCCGGCGCAGGGTGATGCGGCCCTCAGCAAAGGGTGGCTGGCGTGTGCCGGCCGGCTGGCCGTGGCAGCGCATGCCGCAGGGCGCTGCGCGGGCGCGCCGCGCTGCGCCGCGCGCCGCCCGACCGGGCGCAGGGCTCGCGCGGACACCAGGCGCGCGGCGCGGCCCGCCGCCGCGCGGCGCGGCTTGGGTAGCCGCGCACCCGCCCCGCCGCTGCGCGGAGTGGCCGGGGGCGCACGGACTTGGCCGGGGCGCGCCTGGAGGTTGCGGTGGCAGCCGACCTCCACAAAGAAGTCCGACAGCACCGCCCAGATGCGGTTCCACACCAGCCTGCAGCGGCGCGCGCGCACTGTGATCGGCACACGCAAGCCGCAGCTCTGCTCGCACGCAAGCTGATGCATGCGCTCCAGCAAGCTGTGCATGTGCGACACGCGCGCCGGCAGCACCATCTCGGCTTCAAGCCTCCAAGCTGCATCTCTGTAGAGATAGACGCCCTACGACCTATGCTTGGCCATCACACAATTTGCATGTGCCACACGAGCACACTGCTCAAAGCTGCGCTCTTACAGAGTATCTGCTTGCGCAGGCCATGAACATCACACCGCTCACACGCGGACTGCTCCACGGAGCTTGCAAGCCAGGATTTCAATGTGTGCATGCATGCCAGGCCAACAGCTGCCGAGCGCCCCAAAGGCTGGGAAAGCATTTTGTCACTGCAACCCCGGGGGTGCGCGCCGGATGCGCGACATGTTGAAGTGCGAGATCTCGATGATCTTGGTGAGCGAGTACACGCGCGGCGCCGCAACCGGCCGCAGCTCCTCCTGCGCCACCGCGCACAGCGCGCGCACAAACTCCACGATCGCCTCGCTGTCCAGGCGGTCGCTGCGCGCGCGAGGCTGCAGGGTTATAAGGCTTGCAGGGCTGCAAGCCATGCGCGCGCGCTCGCAGCCCGGGGCCGCGCGCTGGATGCGCGCGCGCGCCCCGCGTGCACGCGCTGCATGCCGGCTGCGCGCGAGCGGGCAGCGCACGTGCGAGAGCGGGGCGAGCAGCGAGCTGGGTCGAGGCTGTCCAGGCAAGATCTTTGCATATTTAGCGCGGCCGGCGCAGCGCTTGAGCTTAGACCACTACGGATGCCCGGGCCTGCAAACTGCCTTCCAAGCGGCGGCGCTGCAAGACAAGCGCGCCCATCAACGACTTTCCGGGTATACGCCCCAGCCCTCACTGACCGGGTGTCATGCCAGCCCTGGAGCAGCCTGCGACCCTGCACGCTAGGAGAAAAGAGAAGTCCGGCAACAGGGGTCAGGGTGGGGTTAGGGTAACCCGGCGCCGCGCCTGCGCACAAACATGCGGTTCAGCTCCTGCGCGTCGATCTCGCGCAGCACGGCCTCAGGCGGCACGCTCTCGGCGCCGTGCTTGCCGCCGCCGTGCTTCGCGCCGGCGCCCCAGTGCAGCGGCGCATCCGCGATGGTGGCCGCACCGTCGCTGGCCTTGCCGTTGGCGCCTGCGCGCACGCGGCGCCTCGGCAGGCGCGGGCGATGCGGTGCCGCTCGCACGCGCAACAGCATGCAACCTGAACGATCAGTCCTGACGAGCGGCGTGTCAACTCGTCACTTTGCCGTACAAACAGATGTGACGACATCCCAAGCCCTTGTTTGGTAGCCAGGGCACAGAAAGGTGTGGGATGAAGCACAGCACCCGTCCCACAACTTATCATAACTTATCAAATGGTGCAAGTTGCCAGAGTGACTCCCTCAGCAAGCGCTCGCCTTGACGCTGGGGGCAGCGCACAAGCGAGGCGTAGGCTCACAAAGCCGCAAGCACACAGACAAGGGCGCTGCCGGGAGGCGGGCCGCGCCGGCGTCGGCCTTGGCGGAGCGCATGGAGAAGAACGGGCGCCGCTTGGCGGCGGTCGGCGACTCGGCCGGCGCGGCAAAGATGAGCGCGTCGGTCATGCCGCCGCCGGCCACCTGCACCAGCAGCTCCCAGCGCGACACGCAGCGCAGCACCTCCTGCCACACGTCCTGCGCGGCCGCACGCAGGCAGCGGTTGAGTTGCCGCAGCCACTGCCCTAACGGTGTCAAAGTGACGGCCCTTGCATGCACAGCTGCTCATGTGGCCATGCAGCGGCCATGGGGCGGCGCGTCCCATGGGGATACGGGCCGCGCTGCGCAAATGCTCCTGAGTAGCTGTGCCTGACCAAACGCTCGCGAGCGAGCAACTGCCCGCGCGCCGTGCCTCACGCCAGTGCCTGCTGAGAGGAAACGCAGGGCATGTGCACACCCAGGTTGGTTGCCGCTTCTCGCGGCAGGACGCCGCGGGGAAGGCGCGTCTCGGCTCGCCCGTCACAGTGCCGGCCCGCGCGACAGCACACAGATCCCGGAAGCCTCGAGGCGGGCTTGAAAATCCTAGCCCTAGCCACACGGTGGCCTGGGCGCGCGCCCCCAGGTGGTTGCCGTTCTCGTCAGCGATGACGAGCATGGCGCGGAAGGCCTGCGCGTTCTTGGGCGCCATGGCGCCCGGCGAATGCAGCAGCGTGAAGCGCGCGACGCTCGTCACGAACGTATTGCGCAGCATCGCCATGCCCAGCAGGCTCGTGATGCGCACCGCCGCCACCAGGCCCGCCAGGCACAGGTTCACCGCCGCGCCTGCACCATTGAGCCGCAGCTCATGACTTACGCAGCTAGGCATGGCCGCAGCGGCCCCGCCCGCTAGGCCTGCTTGGGACGCGCCACAGAGGACGCAGGCGTGTGATCGCTTGGGTGGCGCCTCACGCGCATGGCGACATGGTGTCGCCGCTGTGTGACGCCACCGTGGATGAGTCGTGCCACACCGGAGTTTGTGATTGAGAAGGCATGCGCAAGCCATTTAGCAGTGCTCAATATGAGCCCCTGCCACCCCTCTCCCCGCCCACCCCGTCGCCTCGCCGTCGCGCGAGCGTCCGCCGCGGGGCGCGCCCGCCCTGGCACAGCGGCGGGGCTGAACAGAGGCGCGCGCGCACCCTCGTGGTACTCCTCGAAGAGCACGGAAAAGGCGCCCAGCAGCGGCGCCCAGGCCACGTCCAGCATCGGCCGCACCGTCTCGCCCTCCGTCGCCTCGAAGAACGTCGCACCCTTTGCGCGCTCGCTGCGCGCCCGCGACCGCAGTGTAGCCGTCCGACAGCGTCCGATATCGTTACGGTAATATTATTGAAACATTGTAAAGAAGTGCCATTACAGTCCCTGTTAGCTGGGCTGCCTTGGAGACCGACACTCATGTCCCCTTCTCTCCGCGAATCGTGGAGTCTGCCCCGCAGCATGTCGTGCTGATCAGCGCGGAGGCCGCAAGGCGCGCCGGAGGCCTAAGCGCCTGCAGGCGCATGGCGCGCGCTGCCGGCCGCCTGGTCCCCAGCGAGCCACTACCGGCGCGGCCGGCCGGGCGCGCACCGCAGCGTGTCGTGCAGCCGCCGCACGGCCTCCTCGCTGGGCTCGTTGGAGGCCGCGGCGCGCCGGCCGGGGATGAGGTTCAAAATGGTATCCATCCAGCCGCCGCCGCCCTTGGCCGCGGCGGCCGCCGTCGGGCCGTCCGCCGTGTCCTGCCGCACGCTGCCCGGCTGAGGGCCCTGGCAAGGCCGGGGAGGGTGTGGGGGGCAGCCCCCGCTGGTGAATGGTGGCGCTGATGCCTTGATACATCTCCTGGCTGCGGGCTGCTCCCTGGCTGTGGGCTGCAGCGCATGCTGACAGCAGGCGCTTGGCGCGAAGCGCAGCTCTGGCGCGCACGCAACACATCTTTGGAGCCAGTTGTAACCTCATGCAGTGCTGGGCGCCCTGCCAATGCCATCCTGCCCGCGGCTGGGACGCCTGCGGCCTTTCAAGGCGCGGGGCCAGGCGCGGCGCGCGCCCCTTCATCCTGACCACTTCAGCGGAGGGCCGTGCCCTCGTGTTGTGCTGAGCAGGGTTGGCAGGGCAGGCTCTTTCCTGTGCGACCCAGTGTTAGGGTAGGGTAGGGTAGCGCGCCTTCATCTTGATCTCGTTGGTGAGGATGCGGTCGTAGAGCTCGGTCATGTAGCCCTCCGGCAGGTCCGCGCCGTCGTTAATGCCGCGGTTGTTCTTCAGAAAGTCCTGCGCCGCGCCGCGCGCGCGCCCACGGCTCAGGCGGCGCGACCGCCGCAGGGGGTCCGCGCCCGCGCCCGCCGCCTGCTTCGTTTAAAGCAGGCTCCGCTGCCCGAGCGTGAGTCTGCTGCTGCATCACAGCGCTGCGCACTGGTGCTGGACCACGCACGCCCACTGCACGACCGCGCCGGAGCCGCAGCCGCCTCCGTCAAGTGCCCGGCGCACCGGAGCATGCAACGACAGCTTGCATGCAGGCTCCCAGCCCGCACACGGCCCGGTCCGGGCGCCCGCAGGCGACTGTGGACTGCGGCGGGCCGGGCATGTGCAGACCAGTACCCTTGCATGCAGCTCAGTGGGCTTGCCACCCGGGGCCGTGGGCGCGCCTGCTTGGACATCTTGTTCTTGACCTGCGCGTTGTGCGCGTCGGTGTTGAGCAGGATGACCGAGTACGCGAGCACATAGGCCACGTCGGCGCTCTTGAACGCGTCCGGGTTGCAGCTGACAAAGCGCTCGGCAAACTTCTCCATCAGGCGGTCGATCTTCTGCGCCTCGCCCGGCAGCCGGAAGCCCGCCAGGAACATCCTGTGCGCCGCGCTACGCGTGTTGGCGGGCCGCGCTCGCCGAGCGGCGGCATGGCATGCTCGGCTCCCTCTACTTGCGAGCGCGCACTTTGTGCGCTTGCGGCAGCATGCCCGCGAGCGGGCGCGGGCGCGGGGCCATCTAGCAGGATGCAGGCCAGCTTGGTGAGGGGTGGGGTACGCTACATATGTCTGAGCTGCGTCGAGCGGCGGAGCGAGGCACCTAATGGCCGCGTGCGTAGGCGCTTGCGACATGTAATTGCCTCACCTACACATCACAAGCGCCAACCAGGACCATCCTTCGAGCGCGGATGCCCATCCTGGCACGTTGTAACTAACCAACCCTACCCTCGCGGGACGGCAGAGCACGCGCGTGCAGCCGCACCGGATGGCCGAGTCAAAGTCGGAGCCGGCAAAGTCCATGGCGTCGACGTAGGCGTGCATGACGCGCAGGCAGCCCTCCTCGCGCTCGCCCAGGAACTCGCCGATCATCGTCTTGTCCAGGCCGCTCGTCTTGGCCAGGAACTTGGCCACCTCCTCCGGCGCGCGGCCCAGCATGCCTTGCTCCTGCGCGCCGGCGCGGCGCGCGGCGTCGCGCGCTGCCCCCGACTGGCGCTGGGCGCAGCGCCCGGCGCGGTGCGAGGGGGCCATGCGCTGTCTCAGAAGTGCTCGCTCCCGGCAGTGGTACGCCGCCGTCCAGCAAGCGGGCATGCGGGCGCGGCGGGCAAGGCACCATGCGGCGCGTAGCCACAGCAGAGCACTGAGCGGGGCGCCTCGTGCCACGGTCTCCGGCCCGGCCTCAGGTACCCGCCCGGGGGACACAGGCAAGGAGCTTTGGCTCTGTTGACAGGCAGAGCACGCCGCCCCCAGTGCGGCATCAAGTGACACACAACGACTGCATGACACCTAGCAAACACGACGGCCGCCCCCCCTGTCGACGCGCTGCGCCGCGGCGCCGCGCGCCTGCAGGAACGCCACGCCCTTCTTGGGCTTGGCGTTGAAGAGCGCGATGCCCTGCTGGAACCCGCGCTTGTACGCCTTCCACGACTCCAGCAGCGCCGCCTCGCGCACCGCGTCGCCGCCGCCCGCCGCCAGCGCCGCCACCGCCGTCTCGTCCTTCTCCTGCGGCGGCCCCTTCTTTCAAAGGCATGTTTCTTTACATATATATATTTATGTTATTCTTTTTGGCCCGCGTTGGGCCCCGGCCTCCCCGCGCGCGGCATGGCAGTGCCTTCGCCGCCGCCCGCGCTGCTGCCCCAGCAGCGCGCTGCTGTCCTCCAGCACATGTCCTCGTGCAGCGGCAGGCGCCTATGTGCGGGAAGCCGCAGCGACGGCGAAAGACTGCAGCCCGCGTCAGCAGCAGCAACGCCTGTCTCCAATGACCCGGTCTTTGGGCTAAAGTGAAGATGTCCAGGGCTGGCAATGCTCTCAGCCCATGCTTCGTGGCATGGCGTGAGGCGCTATTAAAAGAGCACAGCAGGGGCTGGAAGCGTTAACAGTACTCGCCCACTGGCTGTCTACCTTTTGCTCCCACTTGTGGCACCCTTGCTCTCTGCACAAGGGGCATGAAAGCCAGCCCGAGCAGGGGTCCTCACCGCCAGCATGCTGCTCAGCGCGCCGGGCGTCATCTCGCGCCGCAGCACGCGCCGGCCGCTCACCTGCGCGCTCTCTGCGCGGCCGCACCACGCAAAACTGAGCCGGCGCTTGCCACCCATGTACTTGTCGCCGGCCTCCAGGGGCTCGCTCGGCGCCAGAACAGGCAGCGGGCCGGCGCTCGGCAGCACAGCAGCGCGCTGTGGTCCAGCGCGGAGCGCTGGGGAGCAGCGGGGTTGTGCGGCATGGGTGCGCCAGGCGCACGAGGCGGTCAGATTGATCGCACGGCTGCTGCGCTGGCAATGCGTGCTGCCTGAGCACGGCGCGAGAGGCCAGCACGCCTGACGCCGCGCCCGACGCATCCACCGCGTCGGGCGGCGCGGGAGGGCCGCCGTCGGCCGCGCCGGCGCCCGCCGCGTCGCCGTCGCCGTCGCCGGCGGCGCGCTCCTCCTCGGCGGGAGGCCCCGGCGCGCCCTCCGGCCCAGGCGCCGGCGCCGCGCCCTTCAGGCGCGCCGCGCGCGCGGCCAGCGCCTCCAGGTCCTGGCTCTGCTTGGACGTGAGCGGCTGCCAGTCGGTGCGCGGCGCCTCCTCGCCGGCCGGCCCGCCCGGCGCGTCGCGCGCGTCCAGGGCGGGCACCGCGCGGATGTACCACTCCACCAGCGCGCGCAGGATGTTCACCAGGCACTGCAGCGCCTGCGCGC